>ENA-OPRV01000008-OPRV01000008.1-human-gut-metagenome-genome-assembly--contig:-NODE-8-length-149700-cov-9.686278_pt1 | contig 149700 bp, 128 predicted proteins | sample MGYA00241896_ERZ501886 | MGnify/ENA primary metagenome ERZ501886 (study PRJEB25962, sample SAMEA2042452) | human gut metagenome | biome: human gut; feature: human-associated habitat; material: faeces... | reverse complement strand
TATATAGATTTTATCTGTTTTTATTTTCCCTTCGTTTCAATACATTGGCTAATGGACTAAAATGTATTTATTCCGCTTATAGTTTGCGTCTTTTGGAGGTGGTGAGATAGGCTTAGGAGAAGACTTTTTTTATATAAAGTCATGTAGCCGGACAACCTGGTGAAGGACTGTCCGGCTACATGAGGGATAAAATACAAATAAAATTCTCTGAAAGGAATTATTTCACAAGTAAAAATCCTCCTTCCGCCTGCATCGTAATGCTGACTTCATCATTCTTTTTTAATGTTATCTCTTCAGCGTGAGGATTTAGTTTTTTATCGTCCTGATAAAGCATCACTTTATCTCCTTTAGTACACATGGGAAGGTTCAACTTTAATTTCAGCGGTTCTTTTTGTGCATTGATTCCGGCTATGTACCATTTATCGGCATGCCGACGTGCCAGTACTACGTATTTGCCCGGATAGCCGTCAATGAATCTTGTTTCGTCCCATGTGGTGGGAACTTGCTTCATGAAATCCAAACAAACTTGGGGGGCATCGGTCAGGTTATTAGGCGCCAACGCAAAATTCTGAATAGGATTTTGGAATAAAACGGCTGTTGCCAGTTGGAATACATCAGTGGTCTTGCGTATGCTTCCACCGTCATTGTTGCGGTTGAGGCGTTTGTTGAGGAATGTGCCACCAAACTCCATGCAACCGATGGTGTTGCGGATAAATGGATGCAGACAGGCATTAAATGCTTCTTCATCGCAAAAATGTTGTTGGAAAATCAGGTTTTCCGATGCGAGCACGGCTTCGCTTCCTACATAATTAGGATACATACGCTCCCATCCCCGAGGAAGGGTACAGCCATGGAAAATGACCATCAGTCCATTATCATCCGCATCGCTCAGGATGGCTTCGTACAGACGCATGGTTTCCTGCTTGTCACCTCCGAAGAAGTCTACTTTGATTCCTTTTACTCCTATATTATGCAGCCATTTCATTTCCTTTTTACGGATAATGGGATTGTCCATGTAATTGGTAGGACCTTGCACTATATCATTCCAGTAGCCGCTGGAACTATACCATAAAAATACATCTACATTTTTACTGTGTGCATAGTCTATGAAGTCTTTCATACGTTCACGGCCGATGTTGGTATCCCACCAGTTGTCTATCAATACATATTCATATCCCATGGCGGCAGCAAGATCTACATATTTTTTCTGATCGTCGAAATTGATGCTGCCATCTTGCCAAAGTATCCAGCTCCAGGTTCCGCGTCCCATTTTGTATGTATGCTCCGTTGGGTAAAGAGGTTCCACGACATCCCATGGAATCGTTGTTTCTACAATGGGCTTCAGGTTTTCGCCTACAGTAATAGTACGCCAAGGAGTGGAACCGGGCAATGCAAGACCGGGAGATGCCGTACCGTTACCGTTGTTTTCTTCGGGCATGGGGAAAGCGAGGGTATAAAGTCCGTCGGCGGTGGCATCGCTCAGGTGTGAACCACAGTATTTGCTGTCTACTCCGGTTTCACTGATAAGTGCCCAGCCATTTTCTCCTACATGGAACAGACAAGGAAATGTGTAACCGTGCCCATATTGTGAACGTACATTCATAGGAGCGTCAGCCTTATATTCTTCCTCATAACTGGGCTTGGTACGTTTCCAACCTATCATGGCGTCACTTTGCGGGCACAGGAAAGTAGTGGTGAAGGAGGGGAAGTCAAAACCGGTAGTTTCTTTTTCTATCACGATGCTTCCCGTATCGCCATATTTGGGCATTTCGTAGCGGAAAGCAATATCGTTGTTGCTTACGCGGAATATTATATTTATATTTTTCTTTTCTTTATTGGTAAAGGTGCATGTAAGTTCATTGGCTTGATAATGAATTTGTGATTGTTTGATACGGTCTTGCGTATAGGTCTTATCTATTTTATTCTCTTTTTGTCCGGTGAAAGTCATATCCCGGCTGAAGTCCCCCACATTGGCAATGAAACCTAAAGGTGAATCTTCCAGGATGGTCTTGTCCTTATAGGTAACGGAATAAACGGGGATACCCTGTTTTACGGATACATTTACTTTCAAAAAGGAATCGGGTCCTGTAACTGTAGCTTGTTGGGCAAAAGCTGACATCGTGGTGATGGCAAGCAGCCAAGTCATAAATTGTTTTTTCATGGGTATTAAATATGCTATTATAATGTAGAGCAAAGATAATTTATTTAGCGAGACGAGAGCGTAGAAAAACGGGGCATTTATGGTATACAATCCGTTCATTTTACGCTCTGGAATAAGTCAGTCGGTTCCATTCTCCATCATCGAACTGGGTGTTGTTCCGAAATGTTTTGTAAAGCAGCGTGTGAAGTATTTGGGATCATTGAATCCTACTTCGTATGCTATCTCAGATATATTCATATTGTGCGTCAGCCGGTTACGGATAATAAGTTCCCGCGCAAGATTCAGCCGGTAGTTACGCATGAATTGTCCGGCAGACTGTCCTGTCAGATTTTGCATTTTTTTGTTCATCAAACTTTTGCTTACCCCCATTGCTTCGATGAAATCGCTTATTTCGTAATAGGAGTTCTTATAGTTTTCTTTCACAATCTGCATCGCCTTGTCCAGGAATTTCTTGTCACTGGATTCTTTTTCGATATTCAGTGCATCCACGTCCATACTGTATGAGAACTTTTGTTGGAAACGTTTGCGGTTTTCCAGTATATTGGATATCCGGGCCAGCAGCAAAGTATCATCAAATGGTTTCAGCAGGTATTCGTCTACACCTATACGGAAGCTTTCGATGCGCGATTCGTTGGATGTTTTGGCTGTGAGCATCAGGAAGGGGATATGTGAGATGGCGAAATTGGATTTTACCCGGCGGGACAGTTCCATACCATCCATGACAGGCATCATCAGGTCGCTAACAATAAAATCCACGTTCTGGGATTGGAGCACAGTCAATGCTTCTTCACCTTGGGATGCTTCGAACACGTTATAATATTCGGCCAGAATGGAACGGATATAGGCGCGCATATCTTTGTTGTCTTCTACTACCAGAATCGTCAGTTTTCCATTGGTGGCAGGTTGCAAGGCCAGCGGAGATTCTACCGGTTCTTTAACTTGCTCTGTTGGTGCGGGCAGACTGTCTGCATCGGCATATTGCAAAGGGAGTAAAATACGGAAAGAACATCCTTTGCTCTGATTATTCTTGGCACAAATTGAACCTCCATGCAACTGGACAATTCGTTTGCATAGATAGAGACCGATTCCGGTCCCGCTTTGTCCGTTGATAGAGGAATGCGTCTTGTTTTGTGATTGGTAGAAGCGGTTGAATACTTTGTCTATCTCTTCTTCGGGCAGTCCTGGCCCCGTATCCCGGATACAGATGAACAACTTTTCCTGCTCTTCCTGGCGGAAGGGGGTGGCATAGATGGTAATTTGTCCTCCTTTGGGGGTAAATTTCAAAGCATTTCCTATCAAATTGACAATCACTTTATGCATGGCATCCTCATCGTACATGATTTCACATGAAGGAAGGCGGAAACGACGTTCGATGGTTATTCCTCTTTCGGATGCATATGCGTCGAAGGGAACCAGCAGTTCATTGAGTAACTTGGCAAAGTTGCCCGGGTTGCGGACAATTTCCATTTTCCCTGATTCTACTTTGCGGAAGTCCATTAATTGGTTGACCAGTGAGAGCAGATATTTTGAGTTGCGCTCCACAAAATGTAATTGTTCAATGACTTGAGGATTGTAGCTTAGTTTCAATGCCCCTCTATAGGTCCTACGATTAATGTCAACGGAGTACGGAATTCATGGGTGATATTGGTGAAGAAGGCGAGTTTGTCAACCGTCAATTCCTGTACTTTCTTTGACATTTGTATCAGTTGCCCTTTTTGTTTGGTTATTTTTTCGTTTTGCTGTTTCAATAGTTGGTTTTGACGATAGAGCTCGCTTGCCTGAGTGGAAAGCAGTTTTTTTTGTTCTTCCAGTTCACGGGTACGTTCCTCTACTTTGATGTGGAGCATTTCTTGTTGTTCTTTTAACGAACGAAGTCTCCATGATAATACCTTATATATAAGGAAAGATAGAAGAACCAATATGGACAGAATGAACCAGATGGTTTTATAGAAATAAGGTGATACGGCAATGTGGAGTTCTGCCATTTCTTCCAGCCATTGTTTGCCGTCGGGGGCATAACGCAGTTCGAAAGTATAGTTGCCGGGACGCAGGTTGGTATAGGCGGCTTGTCGCCTGTTGGCCGGCACTTTTATCCATTTGTCGTCAAATCCTTTCAAGCGGTAATAATAATTGGCGAATGTCGATGCATCATAATCCAGTGCGGCAAATTCAATATAGAGAGATTTGTCGCGTTCGTGTAACTGTAGGGTGCCGTTTGTGTACAATCGTTCTTCATTGGCCACACGAACATGGGTGAATGCCAGAGGAACAGCCTCCTTGGGATTTGTGTCTATGACCGGTTTGACTACAGACAGCCCTTTAGTACTTCCTACATACAAATCTCCATTGGCGGCACGGCATATTGCGTTCCAATAGAACTGGTTGGATAATAGTCCGTCTTTCCGGGTATAGTTGAAGAAGCTGTTGTTGTTAGGATTGAAGCGGGAGAGTCCGTTGGTGGTGGTAATCCAAAGATACCCTTCTTTATCTTCCGATATGCAGCGGACACTGTTGTTTATCAGTCCGTCTTCGGTGGTGAAGGAGCGGAAGGTATATTCTCCGTTTTCTGTTGGTGAGGATTTGTAGAAACCATATCCGTTGCTGCCTATCCATAGGGTTCCGTCTTTAGACTGGGTGATGTAGGTTACCCTTTCCTTCAACTTTGATTCCGGTTCGTCCAGCTTGATCCTCCAGAGTTGATAAATCAGTCTAGGGGCTTTCAAACTGCTTAGATCTATTCGGCAAAGTCCTTCTGTAAGTCCCAGCCACAGGTGGTTATCCTTATCTATATAGTATCCTGTACAGCCTTCAATTCCACCTAGGTTCATACCCTTGAATGGTTCGGTGAGCGTTTGTGTTTTCAAGTCGTAAACATAGATATTGGTACTGGTTCCCACCCAGATGGCATTATTCAAGTGGTCATAGCAGATACTTCCGGCCCATCCCCATGAGAAGTCTCCGTATTCGGGTATTTCTATGTGGTGGAATTGTTTGTTCTGCGGATTTTTCATGTCTATCCATCCTATGCCTCCTCCCCAGGTTCCTATCCAGAGTCTTCCATCGTTATCGCTGGTAAAACAACTGACGGTATTATGGCTTAGGTGGGCGGGTGCATCAGTGGTATAGTGTTCAAAAGTGTTGCTGCCGGGAGCCCGCCGGTTTAAACCTCCTTCTACGGTTCCTACCCATAAAACACCCGACGGGTCTTCATAAATGGCATTGACGGGATTTTGGGAAAGACTTCCGGGAATGGTGGGAATATGATAATAGTTTTGTACCAACAGCATCCGGCGGCTCATCTTGTTCAGCCCTCCCACTTCGGTTCCTACCCAGATAATGTCACCATCGGTCAGCAGACAGTTTACGAAGTCACAGTTCAATGTGTTTTGTACAATTTCTCCTTCTCCGGTATCTTTATTTATCCGCTCAAAATTGTCTGTCAACGCATTATAAAGGTTTATACCTTTTAGGGTGGCAACCAGCATGGTATGTTCTCCTGTTTCTGCTATGTCTGTGATAAAGTTTTGGGAAAGCGAGTTGTTGTCATTCGGATCGTACATATAATGCTTCATCAGTTCCGTATCCATATTGTATCGGAAAAGGCCTTGTGCGCTGCCAATCCAAATTTCATTTTCTTTCCGGCAGATTACTTGTATGGACACACCGGGTAATTGCAGGGCAGATGAAATGAATGTGGGTTCCTGTACTTCCATAGCCGATTCTTTGATGCGGTAGATACCGTCTTTGTAGTTTATCCAAAGATAGTCTTCCACCTCACAAATAGTCCGGATGGATTCTCCTGCCGGCACTTCGCATATTTTAATGATCTGTCTTATATTTCCTTGTTTGTCAAAGGTAATTTTGAATAAATTGTTTTCCGAACAAACCCAAATATTTCCCGCTTTGCTATGGAGAATGAGATGGGAGGGGCGGTTGCACAGTGAAATAAGTTTGTCTTTCGTATCAGCGACTTGTACAGTCTGCATGGTTTGTATATCCAATATGTCAATACCCATTTCACTGACAGCCCAAATACGCTTGAAGTTATCCTCACACAGTTTGTTTATGAAGTTGCTTCGTAGTTTGGTGTGGGTGCTTCCCATATTGAAGGCGGTAAATTCATAACCGTCATAACGGGCGATTCCTTCCCCACGGGTGGCAATCCATAAAAAGCCCTGACTGTCTTTCAATATATCGTCCACGAAGTTGTGAGGCAGTCCTTCATCCATCGTAATAGCGGTGACGTTATAGCGTTCAGACCATTTTCCGGCGGTCTCTTCAGCTTGCATAGACAGGCTCGACAGAAAGATGAACAGGGCAAATAGCAAAGAATGTCTTTTCATAGTGTGTAGTTCATTAATGACGTAAGAATATACCATTATGGAAACAAAGATATACCTTTTCGTTTTTCCTTAAAAACAAACAAATCATTTTTATCCCTCTGCTGTACAAATGTCCACCCTTTAAGCGATATTGTCCACCTGGCGAGCTTTTGGTTGCAGCTATATTTGCATTAATAATAATTAGTCAATGTGTCAATATGCCAATGTGCCAATTGGCTGCGCTATATGCCACATGGCCATTGACAAATTAGTACATTAGCAAATGGTCATATAATAAACAAAATACTATGAAACAGCAATTTTTTCCTCAAAGATTATTCATGGACATGAAGAGGTTAATAATAAATAGGTTGGTTGGTTTAGGCCTGTTGGTCGTAGGGGCATTGGTATCATGCAATGCACCTACGGCTTTCGTGCCTGTTCCTTCACCGAATCCTTGGGTGGATGATTATACCGCCCTTTCGTCTATGGAAAATTACAAGCAGTGGGGAACGTATAATGTACACGATCCGGCCTGTAAAAAAATAGGGGATACCTATTATATGTATTCCACTGATGCTATCTTTGCCGAGAACCGGAAAGAGGCGGAAGAGAAGAATGTACCGTTAGGTTTTATCCAGGTACGCAAATCAAAAGATCTGGTACATTGGGATTTTGTGGGATGGGCCTTTCCCGAAATACCTGCTCCGGCTATAGAATGGGTCCATAGTCAGGCGGAAGGAAAAGGGGCGACTAACATTTGGGCTCCCTTCCTGATGCCTTATCAGGGTATTTATCGTTTGTATTATTGTGTATCGGCATTCGGCAGGAATACATCCTATATCGGTATGGCCGAGTCGGATTCTCCCGAAGGTCCCTGGATACAGAAAGGGTGTGTGGTCAAGACAGGGGAAGGGGATGCGATGAATGCCATAGACCCTTCTGTTATTGAGGACCCGGAAACCGGAAAGTGGTGGATGCATTATGGCTCTTATTTCGGCGGTCTGTACTGTGTGGAACTGAGTCCCGAAACAGGAATGACTATGCAGCCGGAGGATCATGGGCACTTGATAGCACGCCGGGCCAATTACCGGAAAGACAATCTGGAAGCGCCGGAAATCATGTATCAGCCGGAACTTGGCAAATATTATCTGTTTACATCCTACGATCCGCTGATGACTACCTATAATGTACGTGTCGCTTATTCCGATTTTCCCGAAGGGCCTTTTGTGGATTTCTATGGAGAGGATATAAAAGATACAACGAATAATGTTCCCATTTTGACAGCTCCTTACCGCTTCGAAAATCATCCGGGATGGGCGGGAACGGCTCATTGCGGTCTTATTGATGCCGGTGACGGCCGTTATTTTATGGCTCATCAGGGACGGCTCTCTCCTCAGAACCAGTTGATGGATCTGCATGTACGTGAAGTGTTCTTTACTGTAAACGGATGGCCTGTGGTTTCTCCCGAACGCTATGCAGGTACTGCTCCGCGCTCTTTCACTAAAGAAGATTTGGCAGGTGAGTGGGAAATTATCCGTCTTCAGGAGCCGCCTCTGGAACGTAGCTTGGAGGCCGGTCAGATAATGTGGGGCGAGGGAGACTTGCGAAATGGGGAGCAGGCATTGTCTGCCCGTGTCGTTTTGGAAGCAGATGGCAGTGTTGGAGATGCAACTTGGGATTTTAATGTTAAAAAACAACTTCTTACTATAAAAACAGCCACAGAAGATATTAACAATTTGATTATCTTTGCCGGACACGATTGGGAAAATGAAACAGAAACCATTCTCTTTACCGGTCTGGATGCTCAAGGGCATTCTGTATGGGGAAAGAGAATTAACTAATAAAAATTAATAATATTACTATCATGAAATTACACCGAACTCTATTCACAGCATGGGTATTTGCTGCCGGAGTAGCGCTACATGCACAGAATGCGCACAACATGGTCGTGCAGACCAATAAACTTGGTGCGGAAATACAACCAACCATGTATGGTTTGTTTTTTGAGGACATTAATTATGGAGCCGACGGAGGATTGTATGCCGAACTGGTAAAGAACCGTTCATTCGAATTCCCGCAACGTTTTATGGGGTGGAATGTTTTCGGTAACGTGACCTTGATGGATGACGGGCCGTTTGAACGAAATCCGCATTATGTCCGTCTGGGTAATTCCGGGCACAGGGAAAAACATACAGGGATTGAAAACGAAGGTTTCTTCGGTATAGGTGTCAAGGAAGGAGCCGAGTACCGTTTTTCCGTATGGGCACGTGGTGAGAACCAGAAACTTCGCATTGAATTGATCAAGAATGATACGATGGAGGAACGTCAGGCTTTTGAGTCAAAAGAACTGACAGTGAACTCGAAGGATTGGAAACAATATGAGGTGATATTGAAATCGCCGAGAACGGAACCCAAGGCTCATCTCCGTATTTTCCTTGAAAGTGCGGGAACGGTGGATCTGGAACATGTTTCTCTTTTCCCTGTGGATACTTGGAAAGAACGTAAGAACGGGCTTCGCAAGGACTTGGTGCAGGCTTTATATGATATCAAACCCGGTGTTTTCCGTTTTCCCGGCGGCTGTATTGTGGAAGGTACGGATGAGGCTACCCGTTACGAATGGAAAAAAACAGTAGGTGCGGTAGAGAATCGTCCGTTGAATGAAAACCGCTGGCATTATACGTTCAAGCATCGTTTCTTCCCCGATTATTTCCAGACTTACGGACTGGGCTTCTTTGAGTATTTCCAGTTGTCGGAGGATATAGGCGCCGAACCGTTGCCTATTCTGAACTGCGGACTGGTATGCCAGTATCAGAATGACCCCGACCAGCAGGTCAGCTTGTCCAAACTTGATTCGTATATACAGGATGCATTGGATCTGATTGAATTTGCCAATGGTGATGTTACGACTACTTGGGGAAAAGTTCGTGCGGATATGGGACATCCTGCTCCCTTCAACTTGAAGTTCTTGGGTATTGGCAACGAACAATGGGGACCGGAATATCCGGAACGTCTGAAACAGTTTGTCGAGGTGCTTCGTAAGGCGCATCCCGAAATCAAGATTGTCGGCAGTTCGGGACCTCAGTCTGAAGGTAAAGACTTTGATTACTTATGGCCGGAAATGAAAAATCTGAAAGTGGATTTGGTGGATGAGCATTTCTATCGTCCCGAAAGCTGGTTCCTGGCACAAGGTAACCGTTATGACAATTACGACCGCAAAGGTCCGAAGGTCTTTGCCGGAGAATATGCTTGTCATGGAAAAGGCAAGAAATGGAACCATTTTAATGCTGCTTTAATGGAAGCTGCGTTCATGACCGGACTGGAACGCAATGCCGATGTGGTACACATGGCTACTTATGCGCCTTTGTTTGCTCATGTGGAAGGGTGGCAGTGGCGTCCGGATTTGATTTGGTTTGATAATCTGAATTCCGTCCGTACTTGCAGTTACTATGTACAACAGTTGTACAGTCATAATAAAGGCACGCATGTATTGCCGTTGACAATGGATAAAAAAGCTGTGAGCGGTCAGGAAGGACAGGATGGTCTGTTTGCCAGTGCCGTATGGGATAAGGATGAAAAGGCTTGTATCGTGAAAATTGCCAATACTTCGGATAAGGCACAACCGGTATCAGTGACTTTCAACGGATTGAAGAAGAGTGATAAACTTGTGGAAGGTAAATGCATCACGCTCCAGTCTGCCGATTTGGATAAAGATAACACGGTAGAGCATCCGAATGTCATCACTCCGAAAGAAAGTGATGTTACGATTGAGGGTAATGTACTGAATGTAGAGATGGCGCCCAAGACTTTCGTGCTTTATAAGTTTGTTAAGGCAAGTAATAAGTAAAAGATGAATCATTCCTTTAAATGCTAACACAGAGGATAGAGAAACATAAAGCAGCCGAAGGGCTGCTTTATAATCCCAACTGCATCCGGAACTTTTAAAGGAAATGTATACCTGTCTCCCTTGGTTGTACCAAGGGAGTTTTTTTGATTATACGTATATTGTCATCTTGGATTTTTCACGTTATTTTGCTGTAAATCAGTAATGTACCGTGAAAATACATTCTAAATCCCCCCGAAACGGTTTGCCATTCTCCGCTGCCAAATTTGGTTTGACGGATATCGGTTGTTCTGATTCCTGTGTCATAGCTACGGTTGTTCCATTGCAGGGGAGCGTCATAAGGCGTATTTTTGTTCGGGTGCGTTCATTGCTTCACTAAGGTGAAGAGGCAGCTTCGCTTAGGTGAACAGCCGCTTTCACCCAAGTGGAATAACTGCTTCACCTGGGTGAAATATCAAATGGAGTGAGGTGAAGGTATGATGAGAATAGGTTCTTCTGATGCCTACGAGCTACCGGGAGGTAACGAGGGGCTGATTTTACATTCTGTCCGAGAGCATCCCCGAAGCAGATGTATTTCGCCACCGGCATACCGATTGAGGAGGTTTTGAAAGACTGTCGCACGGGAAGCTCTTGGTAATGAGTGAGTTGTTGTGATGGAATGCTTTTATGTTTTATGTAAATGAGTCAAAAGTGATTTTTGTTGTCGTTATGTTGTATGGGCGGGCTCATGGGCCTGCCCATACGGTGGAACATTTGATGGTTATTTCGGATTTTTGAAATATCCTCTTATTGGATGAGTCCTGTTTACATCTTTATTCTCTTATTGCGTACTTGCCTCAGAATGGTCTGCAACTCAAATACTTTCTCAGGATACTTTTCTGCTACATTCTCTTGTTCGCTCACCTTTTCCATTTCATATAACTGGGGAACGTTCAGGTTTCCGGTTTCTATTTTTTCTGCTTTCATGAAAGTGGTCGGGTCATCATTCGGTTCAATGTATTTCCAGTCTTTGGTACGGACGGACAACGTGTGGTTCATGGATTGTTCCACAATCCAGGGGCGGTCTGTCTTGTCGGTTCCTATCAGATTCCCTAAACGGTCATAACTGTCCGGAGCGCTGCCTTTAGGTAATCTGGCGTTGATCAAAGCTCCTAAGGAGGCTAGCCAGTCAATCTGTGACATTAATACGTCCGAGTCTCCTGTCTTTTTTATCTTCTGTGGCCAGCGGACAATGACCGGGACGGCTGTTCCACCCTCGAAAGCGCTGTATTTGTTTCCTCTCCACGGACCGGAAGGTGTATGTCCGTTCAACAGCTCTTCTGCCTTGTCCTTATATCCGTCGTCTACAACCGGACCATTGTCGCTGGATAGAATAATCAGCGTGTTTTCAGTTAGTCCAAGTTGGTCCAATGTTTCCATCAGCTGGCCTACCGTCCAGTCGAATTGGGCGATTGCGTCTCCGCGTAGTCCCATAGGATTCTTTCCACGGAAGCGGTCATGGGGAAAACGAGGAACGTGTACATCATTGGTTGCAAAATACATAAAGAAAGGCTCGTCTTTATGCTGTTTGATAAAGTCGATGGCATGAACGGTGATGGAATCGGCAATGTTCTCGTCTTTCCAAAGTGCTTTTCCGCCCCCTTTCATAAATCCGATGCGGCTGATGCCATTGACGATGGACATGTCATGTCCGTTGCTGGGATGTAGGTTATACAGTAATTCGGGATTATCTTTGCCGGTCGGTTCTCCCGGAAAGTTCTTGGTGTAACTCACTTCTATGGGATCGGACGGATCATAGTTGGCTACCTTGCCGTTTTCTATAAATACACAAGGTACACGGTCGGCTGTAGCGGCCATGATATAGTGATAGTCAAAGCCTAAGTCACCTAAAGCGGGCTGGTAAAGGAGCATTCCAATCCTGCCCGCCTGTCTTGTCTCCCAGGCCCAGATGCCATTTGCCGATGGCGGCTGTAGCATATCCGGCACTTTTAAACATGTCTGCCATGGTGTATTGTTCGGGACGGATAATCATTTTTACATCTCCTGCGGCAATATCCGTGTCCGGTCTGCGCCATGCATATTCTCCTGTCAGCAAGGAGTAGCGGGATGGGGTGCTGGTAGCGGCTACGGTATGTGCATTAGTGAAACGAATGCCTTCCGATGCCAGTTTGTCAACATGGGGAGTTTCTACATTCTTGGCTCCGTAACATTTTAAATCTCCATATCCCAGGTCATCTGCCAGAATAACGATAACATTGGGCTTTTGGGGGGCCTGCGTACTGTTTTTTTGAACGGTTTCTGCTGTTGCAGAGTTACAGGCGGCTAATGAGGCAAGTAAGGATATGCCTGCATAATTTCTACTTTTCATCTCTATTTATTTAAGGTTTGATCCGGATACATGTCTATTTTCACTTTCCGGTTTCTCGACCTGAAGGTGAAGAACGACGGAAAGTTATCAAGAAAATCTTGAAGCAGCAAAAAAGAGGGCCGAAATATGATTTGAAAGTGTCTGGAATTAGATGATAATGCCCCCACCCAGTACTACATCATCCCTATAGAAAGCGGCTGCCTGTCCCGGAGCAATGGCTGTCAGCGGCTCGTGCAGTTGTACATGCAGGGTGTTATCCGGTTGCAGGGTTACTGTGCAGCGGTTGGCTTGTTTCCGATAGCGTATTTTGACGATGATGTCGTCCTTGTTTAGTAATAAAGCGGGATTGGTGATGCGCCATTCTTTCAGTCTCATTTCTGTTTTTTCCAGTGCTTTCAAGTCGCTCAGTATGACTTTGTTTTCTGCCGGAATGATTTCTTTGACAAAGACAGCCCGGTTAAGATCTATGCCCAATCCTCTCCGCTGGCCGATGGTATAGAAAGGATAACCTTTGTGCCGTGCGATAAAATTCCCCATTTCATCGAAGAATTTACCCGGTAGGATACTTCCTTCAGGTAATTCCTTATGTAGGAATGTGCGGTAGTCCATGGGGCAGAAGCAGACTCCCAGACTGTCCCGTTTATGGGCGGCTTTCAGAAAACCACGCTCTGCCGCGATTTCACGGACACGGGCTTTAGTCAGGTTGCCCATAGGGAGAAGCATACGTTGCAGGATTTCTTGTGGCAGCCCCCATAGGAAAAAGGATTGGTCTTTATCCGGGTCGGCACCGGTAGTGATGTGATAGCATCCATTGATGAAGCGCCGGCGTACATAATGTCCTGTAGCGAAGTGATAAATTCCCATTTCATCGGATATTTTCTTCAAAAGAGGCCATTTCAGGTAGTTGTTGCACAAGGTACAGGGAACCGGGGTATGACCTGCCATATATTCGTTGATGAAATAGTCAATGATGGTTTTCCGGAAGGTGTCACGAACATCGTATGTGAGATGGGGGATGTTCAGACGTTCACATAAAGCGCGGGCGTCCTCCAGATACTCTGTATCATTTTCTTTTTCATAAAAGCGGAAGGTGATGCCGGTTACTTCGTATCCTGCATCCTGCAATAGAAGGGCGGCTACGGAACTGTCTGTTCCTCCGCTCATGCCTAGTAGGACTTTATTATTGGACTCTGTTTCTCTCATCTTTATAGCAGTTTTGTGAGGATGGATGCCGGAATATCCATTTTGGAGAAGGCAAACAGTTTCTTTCCCAAATCTTTCAAAGAGGCTCCGATGTGATATATGTCGGATTGGTCTATAATAAGAAAACGGTCATGTGCCTGGCTATTAGCCCATTGGCGGAATTGGATTCCTCGTTTCGTATTTACACGGTATCCTACTGATATAATCACATCTAAATTATAATATTCTAAGTTACGGGTAATCTGTCTGTTGCCTTCTTGGCGAACTGTTCGGAAATTCCGAACGGTTGAACTTTGGATTAGTTCTTCTGATTTATAAATGTTCTTTAGATGCTCGCTTATATTGGCTTTGCTGGATTGGAATAGTTCTACTATTTGTGCCTGGGTCAGCCACACTGTTTCATCTTCAATGCGCACTTCCATCCTCACTGATTCATCCGGCTGGTAGAGTATGATTTCTCCTTGTTGTTCCATGTGTTCGATTTTTTGAGTACAAAGCTAGCAAATATAAATCAGACTGATCTTGTTTTCAGGTTATAATTGAAATGTAGGATGGGAAATGAAACTCCGATGACAATCTATATGATAGTGCCATCGGAGTTCTGACATACTCTTCTTATTAAGGAAGGAATGCTTGCTATGTTTTTATTTTACCGGCATCAATGTGAATCCCCAATGATATTCCTTATTGGCGGGTAGGGTATGTTCCGGCAGAGGGCGGTCTCCCCAGCTGTCATAACCGGCTATACCTTGTTGCTTCATATCAATACATACTTCCACAAAATTACGTGGGGTGATATCATTGACATGTGTCATGCGGCGTATTACATTTTTAGCTTTTTCCTCATTATGGTTAGCAACTTCTTCGGGAGTGAAGTTAGTCCACTGACGGGGACGGCTGATAGCTTCTTCCGAGTCAAAGTCCTCTACGGAGTTGCGCAGGGCATTGAATCCGATAGTGCTGTCGGCACGTATTAACAATCCTTTTCCGCCTTTGCGGGTCAGTTCTACCCAACGGGTGTCGGTGCGGTGTCCGTTTTCTTGCGGACGGACATAGTTGTTGGTGTACATCTGGTCGGCTGTAGTGCGGTAGAGATCAACGAAACTGCTTGCATTACGGTCGATGTAGTTTTCACCCGGTCCGCGTCCGAAGTATTCTACCTGGTTCATATCGGATGGCAAATGGAAACGTACACCGATACGTGGTACGTTCAGTTTGGAAGAGGCAAGGCGTTGAGCATCCTGTCCCGGTGTGAAAGTGGCCATTAAGGTAGCTTCTGATACTTCCGTGTCGGCAGCCTTCATATCGGTAGAAGTAAAGGTGATGCCTGCATGAACCACACCGTCGGGATAGATGGTATATTTCATGATGTACAGATTGCCTGCCGCCAGTAGGTAATTGACTGTTAATACGGTCTTGTTGCCGTCTGTTGTTGTGGTAACATCTGCTACATTGAAATTTTTGCTGGACTGTTTCCATATTTGCTCGCGCTTAGGCCCACCGTTACCATAATCATTGTCCGTCGGTGCGCGCCAGAAGTTAGGCTGAATACCAAAACCTTCAGCGAAATATTCTGTACCGTTTACTTTGTATGAAGTCACGAGTCCGCTTTTCTTGTTGAAAACGAACTGCATACGTGGTGATAATACGGTGATGATGTCACCATCCGTGCTGACGGTAGTCTTGCCGCTTGCTTTATGTCCGGTCATAGCCAATGGTTCTATGGGCAGGCGGAATTGTTCGGAAGCAATATCGTGTCCTGCAGGAATCAAGGGCTCCGGTTCTGTGGTGGTAACTACAAAATCTACAAAATATTCTGTGCCGGCCTTGGGTTTCAATCCGTTGAGGTTGATGTTCAGTTCTTTGGAACCTTGCGGTTCGATATCTAATGATACTTTTCCGCCTTTGATTGTTTTTCCGTTTGCCTTTACGGTATAACTGATCATATACTTTTTCAAGTTGGTGAAGTAGAAACGGTTTTTTACCAGGAATTTGCCGGCAGCCGGGTCGATGGCTTCGAAACCTACATTCTGATGTGCATATTTCACTTCTGTCATGGCCGGATGCGGAGTGCGGTCCGGAGCTACGATTCCATTGCATAGGAAGTTTCCGTCGCTGGGTGCATTGGTTCCGTAATCACCTCCGTAGGCCCAGTAGGTACGTCCATTTTCGTCTGTTTCCAGAATACCTTGGTCTACCCAGTCCCAAATGTAACCGCCTTGCAGGTTCGGGTACTTGTAGATTGCTCTCCATTGTGCTGCCAGATTACCATTGGAATTGCCCATAGCGTGTGAATATTCGGATGGTGCGATGGGACGGTCGCTGCCTTTCTTGCCTATTTCTTCCAGCCAGGCGGCACTGGGGTATTGGGGTACATACATATCTGTGTTCCATTCCCAAAGGGCGCGTTCATAATTTACAGGACGGTTCATGCCTTTTACTTCGCGTTCTTTCAGCCATAAATAGGTCTGATAGAAATTATAACCGTTTCCGGCTTCGTTTCCTAATGACCAGATGGCTACAGAGGGATGGTTTTTGTTACGCTCGTACATATTAATGGTACGGTCCATGTGCGGCTTCAGCCATTCGGGATGGTTGCCCAATGTTCCGCCCCGGCTTAAGTTATAATACATACCGTGGCTTTCGATGTTGGCTTCATCATATACATAGATACCATATTCATCACACAATTCATAGAACTTGCGGTCTTGCGGATAGTGGCAGAGGCGCACGCTGTTGATGTTGTTCTGTTTCATCAGGGTGAAGTCCTTGCGCATCAGCTCTTCGGGAACATAATGTCCTGTTTCGGGATTATGTTCGTGTATGTTTACACCTTTCAGCTTGATGGGTTGGCCGTTGACGAACAAGCAAACGTATGGTTTGCCGTTTTCGGCTATCTGATCGGTTGGTTTGATCTCGAAACGGCGGAAACCTACCGTATAAGGAATGATTTCGCTTGTTTTTTCTCCGTCTTTCAGAGATATCAGTAACCGGTACAGGTTAGGGTGTTCTGATGTCCAGGTCTTGACGTTGCTGAGGGCGGCTTCAAAAGAGATGCTCTTCTGCCCGTCTGCTGTAACAGGACAGGGGGTGTTACCTTCTGCAACCACTTTCTTTGCGGCATCCAGCAATTCGTATGCTACGGTTACCTCTTTGTTGGCTGCTGTATGGTTGGTTACGTCCACATTCAGTTTGAAGATACCATTCTTATAAGTGTCGTCCAGTGTAGACACCACATTGAAATCTTTGATGTGGGTTTTGGGCTGTGAGAACAGGAATACATCACGTTCAATACCGCTCATGCGCCAGAAGTCCTGGCATTCCAGATAAGAACCGGTACTCCAGCGGAATATTTTGATGACCAGCGAGTTTTTGCCGGGTTTCAGGTAGTTGTTGATTAAGAATTCTGCCGGATTCTTGGAGTCTTCGCTGTATCCCACTTCCTGTCCGTTGACATACACGTATACACCGGATTTTGCTCCTTCCAAACGGAGGAATATGTCGCGTCCATCCCAATCGGCGGGAATTTCGATATCACGCTGATACACACCGACCGGATTGGTTTCGGGTAACTGCGGCGGTTGTGGATTTCTGGGTTTGAATTCGTATCCATGATTGGTGTAGATGGCCACTCCGTAGCCCTGTACTTCCCAGTTGCCGGGTACTTTAATCTCCTTCCAGGCTATGTTGGCATCCGGTTGCTCAATGTTGGCAGGCAGATCTTTGTATGCATCTGCATAATAAAAGTTCCATGTACCGTTTAGTAGTTTGTAATAAGGGCTGTTCTCATACTCGCCGGTCAGTGCCTGGTTCCGGTTGTCGTAAGTCATGAAAGCTGTGCGTGGATATTCCTTGTTGACGGCTACGGTCTGAATATCTTTCCAATAAGGTAGTTTTGTATCTTCCGCATGAAGAACTTGTGTTGAATATGCGCATACAGCAGCGCCGATCAGGAATTTAAATAAGGTTGTCATTTTAGGTTTCATAGGTTCAAATAGAAAAATGAAGAAGAAAGGGCGCTAGTACCGGCGCCCCTTTCCTTAAGTCCTTTTATGTAAAATAGCAATTATTTAATTGCGTCTGCCAGTTCAGCACCTGGTTTGAACTTGGTTACTTTTTTAGCAGGAATAGTAATCGTTGCTTTTGTGGATGGGTTGATACCTGTTCTTGCACTTCTTTCAGCAACAGAGAATGTTCCGAATCCGATTAATGATACTTTGTCCCCTTCTTGGAGGGCTTTTGTTACAGTTGAAACGAAAGCTTCAACTGCTTTTTTTGCGTCGACTTTGCTCAAGCCGGCTTCAGCGGCGACTGCGCTGATAAGATCTGCCTTATTCATAACGAAAATGATTAATTATTAAATGTAACACAAAAGTTTTACCAAAATCAGTGACAAATATATGCTTTCAAAATTAGAAATCAAACAGATAGCCTAAAAAAGATGCTCCAAAAATCAAAAAAACGTAAGAGAACTCTTGTTTTCTGTTATATAACAGAATAAAATTGTAAATTTGCGCGCAATCAATGTTTTATAAGACGAAGAATATTTATGAACAGTATACCTACAGTAACCAAGAATTTATTGATAATAAATGTGTTGTGTTTCTTTGGCGGCGTGGTAGCCATGAAGTATGGAATTGACTTGAACGACCTGCTGGGACTGCACTTTTTTATGGCATCTGATTTTAATCCTGCCCAGTTGATTACTTATATGTTTATGCATGGCGGTTTCCAGCATATCTTTTTTAACATGTTTGCTTTGTGGATGTTTGGCCGTACGCTTGAACAGGTCTGGGGACCGAAACGTTTCTTATCCTATTATATGGTATGTGGTATAGGTGCGGGACTGGTGCAGGAGCTGGTGCAATATATACAATATGTGACTGAATTATCGCAGTATGACAGTGTGAATACGGGGATTGCCGTGATCCCGATGGCGGAGTACTTGAATCTGATGACTACAGTTGGCGCTTCGGGAGCGATATATGGCATTTTGTTGGCATTCGGTATGCTGTTCCCCAATAGTCAGATGTTTGTATTCCCTATCCCATTTCCTGTCAAGGCTAAATATTTTGTGATGGGATATGCTGCTTTGGAGATATTTTTGGGCTTGGGTGCTTCGACCGATGGCGTTGCCCACTTTGCACACTTGGGAGGTATGATTTTTGGCTTTATATTGATAATGTATTGGAGAAAAAAGAATAACAATGGGCAGTTTTATTACTGATTTGAAAAATAGTTTCAACAAAGGGAACATATATATCCAGTTTATATATATTAATGTAGGGGTATTCATTGTAACTTCCTTATTGGGAATTTTATGGATGCTGTTCAACCGGAATGGAGCATTTGTGCTTCAATATTTGGAACTGCCGGCCTGGACGTTGCAGTTTGTCAAGCAGCCTTGGTCTTTGCTGACTTATATGTTCATGCACGCAGGTATTTTGCATTTGCTGTTTAACATGCTGTGGCTTTATTGGTTCGGGCAGATGTTTCTGTCTCTTTTCTCGGCAAAGCATTTCCGCGGGCTCTATCTGTTGGGAGGTATTTGTGGCGGTTTGTTGTATATGATCGCTTACAATGTTTTCCCTTATTTCAGTGATTCTTTGTATTATTCTTATTTGTTGGGAGCATCAGCTTCCGTACTTGCTATCGTTGTGGCCACTGCGGTACGTGCACCGGAATATAGAGTAAACTTTATGTTTATTGGGACTGTTAGGTTGAAGTATGTGGCTCTGTTTATGGTTGTGACCGATTTGCTGTTTATGACATCGGGCAATGCCGGTGGCCATATCGCTCATTTAGGAGGTGCTTTGGCCGGATGGTGGTTTGCTTCCGGATTGTCCCGCGGACATGATGCTACGTCATGGATAAACCGATGCTTGGATTGCTTCTCGGAAGGTCTTTCGTTTCGTCGTCAATCGAAAAGACCGAAGATGAAAGTTCATTATGGTGATAAGGCAAAAGATTACGATTATAATGCCCGTAAAAAACAGCAAAGCGAGGAGATAGACCGTATATTGGATAAATTAAAGAAATCCGGTTATAACAGTCTGACTACCGAAGAGAAGAAAAGCTTGTTTGATGCGAGCAAAAAGTGATATATGAAATATATTGGTCGTTTTTTGGGATGGATACTACTGGGCATAAACTTGTGTATGGTGGTATTGTTACTGGTATGTGCTTACAGCCCTTATATTGATCCTGTGGCTCATCCTGTATGGTCATGTGCCGGTTTGGCTTTTCCCGCTTTTTTGATTGTTAATCTTTTGTTTCTGGTCTTCTGGTTGGTGATTTATCGTAAATATGCGTTGCTTTCATTTTTAGGCCTGGTATGTTCCATTGGTGCTATCCGTACTTATTTCCCAGTCAATGTATTTGTATCTGATGTACCGGAAGGGGCAATCAAATTCTTATCCTACAATACGATGGCCTTTGAAAAGAACCGTGCGAACACCAAGGATAATCCGAACCCTGTGCTGGAATATTTAAGAAACAGCAATGCGGATATAATCTGCCTGCAGGAATATATTGTAGGCGGACGGTTAACCAAGAAAGAGGTGGATTATGCTTTAAGAGATTATCCTTATAAAAATTATCATAAGATATCGGGGGCCAACGGTTTGGGTTGTTATTCCCGTTTTCCTATTTTGTCGGCACATCCGGTGAAATATGCCAGCCTTAACAATGGTTCCATTGCTTATAAAATCAAAGTGAATGGTGATACCTTGCTGGTTGTTAATAATCATCTGGAATCCAATAAGCTGACTGAGAAGGATAAAGAAGTCTATCGCGAAATGATGAAGGACCCTGATAAGCAAAAGGTATCGCAAGGGTCTCGTTTGCTGATCAGAAAACTGGCGGAAGCATCGGCTATACGTGCCGTTCAGGCTGATTCCATAGCTCGTTTGGTGGCCGGTTACAAAGGGGGAGGCGTAATTGTATGCGGTGACTTCAATGATTCTCCTATATCATACACTCACAGGGTGGTAGGGGAAGGGCTGAATGATGCTTTTGTGGAGTCGGGAAACGGCTTTGGCATATCTTATAATCAAAATCATTTTTATTTCAGAATAGACAATATTTTATTGAGCAAGAATTTAAAATCTTACCGTTGTACGGTGGATAATACGATAAAGAGTTCGGATCATTACCCCATTTGGTGTTATGTGGCGGAGAAGTGATTTTACATACCTTTAATTGACAGATTATGAAAAGACTATTATTTACGTTAGCGACGTGTTGTGTAATGTGTGCATGTGAACAGAAAACAGAAATGAATCCGTTCTTTACGGAATTCCAGACCGAGTACGGTGCTCCCGATTTTACTAAGATCAGACTGGAGCATTATGAACCTGCTTTCTTGAAAGGAATAGAGGAGCAGAATGCGGAAATTAAGGCAATAGTTGATAATCCCGAGGAATCTACTTTTGAAAATACCATTGTGGCGCTGGATAAAAGTGGCGGGATTCTGGCGAGAGTAAGTGGGGTGTTTTTTGCATTGACCGAAGCGGATACAAATGATTCGTTGACGGCCTTGAATGAAAAGATGGCTCCTGTACTTTCAGAACATAGTGATAATATTTATTTGAATCAGGATTTGTATAAACGGGTGGCTGATGTGCATCAACAGGAACGGGAAGGTAAGATAACTCTTACGACTGAGCAACACCGGCTGTTGGACAAGTATTATAAAGCTTTTGTTCGTTCGGGTGCAGGACTGGATGCCGGAAAACAATCCCGTTTGAGGGAGATCAATAAAGAATTGTCGACTTTGGGGATTGCTTTCGACAATCATATCTTAAATGAGAATAACGCTTATCAGTTGGTTATCGAGAATGAGGCTGATTTGGCCGGGTTACCCGAATGGGTGAAAGCGGGGGCCGCAGAGGAAGCGAAAGCTGCTGGAAAAGAAGGGAAATGGCTATTCACTTTGCAAAACTCCAGTCGCTTGCCTTTTTTGCAATATGCTGAAAACCGTGAGCTAAGAAAAAATATTTATGAAGCTTATATCAACCGGGGGAATCATGATGATGCGAATGACAATAAAGAGATATTGGGAAAGATCATGGCATTGCGTTTGGAACAGGCAAAATTATTAGGATTCGATTGTTATTCCAATTTTGTACTGGATGAGAACATGGCTAAGAATTCGCAGACAGTCATGGATTTCTTGAACAACCTGTGGGGATACTCACTGGAAAATGCAAAGAAAGAGGCCGCCGAGTTGCAGAAAATAATGGATAAGGAAGGTAAGGGAGAGAAGCTGGCTGCATGGGACTGGTGGTATTATGCCGAAAAATTGCGTCAGGAAAAGTATGATTTGAATGAAGATGAAATCAAGCCCTATTTCAGTTTGGAAGATGTGCGTAGCGGATTGTATACCGTGGCCAACAAGCTGTATGGCATTACATTGACCGAACTGAATGATGTGCCCGTATATGAGCCGGATGTGAAAGTGTATGAAGTAAAGGATGCCGATGGCTCATTTTTGGGATTGTTCTATGCGGATTACTTTCCACGCGCAGGTAAGCGTGGTGGCGCATGGATGAGTAATTTTCGTGAACAGGCCGGTGAAGTACGTCCTTTAATTTATAATGTGGCAAGTTTTACTAAACCTGCAGGAAATATGCCTTCTTTACTGACTTTGGATGAGGTGGAAACCATGTTTCATGAATTTGGACATGCATTGCACGGTATGCTGACCAAGTGTAACTACAAAGGAGTGTCCGGTACCAGTGTGGCGCAGGATTTTGTAGAACTTCCTTCACAGATTATGGAACACTGGGCTGTAGAACCTGAAGTGCTGAAACTCTATGCCAAGCATTATGAAACAAGAGAAGTGATTCCGGATGAGCTGATTACGAAAATCCAAAATCAGGGTACTTTTAATCAAGGTTTTATGACTACGGAATTATTGGCAGCCGCTTTGCTTGATATGGAACTGCATAACCTGACTGATACAGACAATCTGAATGTCGTTGCTTTTGAAAAAGAAACGATGGACAAGCTGGGGCTGATTCCTGAAATAGCTCCTCGGTATCGCGCCACTTATTTTAGTCATATTATAGGTGGATATGCTGCTGGGTATTACAGCTATCTATGGGCAGAAGTTCTTGACACGGATGCTTTTGAAGCGTTTAAAGAACATGGAGTGTTCGATAAAAATACCGCAGACTCTTTCCGTAAAAATATTCTAGAGAAAGGTGGAACGGAAGATCCTATGACCCTTTACAGAGGTTTTCGTGGGGCTGATCCCAGCTTGGAACCCTTGCTTAAAAACAGGGGTTTGAAATAAAATAGACTGTGAGATAGAATAATTTAGGCTGCAAAAAATGCTTTTGCAGCCTTTTTTCTCTTTTGGAATCTAAATATTTGTGTTTGATACCGTGGGAATGTGAAAAAAAAACTATATTTGCAACCTTGTATAAACTAAGAATTAATCAAAAAGTAAAAATAATAAATTTCAAAGTAACATGCAAAACAAAGGATTTGTAAAGGTTTTTGCGGTATTACTCACCCTTGTATGTGTGTTTTATCTTTCTTTCTCTTTTGTGACCCGCTATCACATGGACAAAGCGGCACAAGACCCGAAAGGTGAAGCACATTACCTTGATTCTATGCAGAATGAAAAAGTTTATTTGGGTAGTTATACGCTGAAACAGTGTCGCGAGATGGAGATTGGTCTGGGTCTGGACCTGAAAGGTGGTATGAACGTTATCCTTGAAGTTTCTGTACCGGATGTAGTGAAGGCTTTGGCTGACAACAAGACTGATGAAGCTTTTAACAAAGCGGTTGCAGAAGCATCAAAACAATCTATCACTAGTCAGGATGACTTTATCACTCTTTTTGTAAAAGAGTATAAGAAACAAGCTCCCAATGGCAAATTGGCTGAATTATTTGCTACTCAGCAGTTGAAAGACAAAGTAACCACCCGCAGTTCCGACAGTGAAGTTGAAAAAGTATTGCGCGAAGAGGTAAAGGCTGCTATCGACAACTCTTATAATGTATTACGTACACGTATTGACCGTTTTGGTGTGGCACAGCCTAACATTCAGGCGTTGGAAGGAAAAATGGGCCGTATCATGGTGGAACTGCCGGGTATCAAAGAACCGGAACGTGTCAGAAAACTGTTGCAGGGATCTGCTAACTTGGAATTCTGGGAAACTTTCGACGCAAAAGAAATAGTTCCTTATCTTTCTTCTGTAGATAACAGACTGCGTGATATTCTTGCCGTTGAAAGTGGTGCTGCTTCTGCTGATTCTGTAGCTACTGATACTGTTGCTGTTGCACAGGCTTCTGCAATTTCTGCTGCCGACAGTCTTGCAGCCGCATTGAAAGGCGAAACGGCAAGTAACTCTGCCGCAATGGAGCAGATGAAGAAAGAACATCCGTTGGCTTCTGTTCTTCAATTAAATCCGAATGGTTACGGGTCGGTGGTAGGTTATGCCGATTATAAAGATACTGCTCAGGTAAACCAGTACCTTGCTATGAAAGAAGTGAAAGAAATGTTGCCGAAAGATCTTCGTTTGAAATGGGGTGTAAAGGCTGCTGACTTTGACAAGCAGGGACGTATCTTTGAATTGTATGCTATCAAGTCTACTGAACGTAACGGACGTGCTCCGTTGGAAGGTGATGTGATCACTGATGCTAAAGATGAATATGACCAGTTCAACAAGCCTTGTGTCAGTATGTCTATGAACACTGACGGCGCACGCCGCTGGGCTGTTCTGACAAAGAACAATGTAGGCAAGGCTATCGCTATCGTACTGGATGGTTACGTATACAGCGCTCCGAATGTAAACGGTGAAATTACGGGGGGACACTCTCAGATTACCGGTAACTTTACTCCGGAGGTGACAAAAGACTTGGCTAACGTATTGAAGTCTGGTAAGATGCCTGCTCCTGCACGTATCGTTCAGGAGGATATTGTTGGTCCGTCATTGGGTCAGGAATCTATCAATCAAGGTATTATTTCATTTGTTGTTGCGTTGATTCTGTTGATGATCTATATGTGCGCTATGTACGGATTGATTCCGGGTATGGTTGCCAACTGCGCATTGGTTGTTAACTTCTTCTTCACATTAGGAATCCTTACCTCGTTCCAAGCTGCACTGACCATGTCTGGTATTGCCGGTATGGTGTTGTCATTGGGTATGGCTGTAGATGCTAACGTGTTGATTTATGAACGTACAAAAGAAGAATTGAGAGCCGGTAAAACTGTTAAGGCTGCTTTAGCAGACGGTTATTCTAACGCATTCTCTGCTATTTTTGACTCAAACTTGACATCAATTATCACTGGTATCATTCTGTTCTATTTCGGTACGGGTCCGATTCGTGGTTTTGCCACTACGTTGATTATCGGTATCCTCTGCTCATTCTTTACAGCAGTATTCTTGACCCGTATTGTTTATGAGCACTTCATGAATAAAGACAAGTGGTTGAATTTGACATTCACTACAGGGATCTCCAAGAATCTGATGCAGAACGTGAATTACAACTTTATGGGAATGATGAAACGTTCATTCACGGTATTCGGAGCGATTATCGTTATCTGTATCATTTCATTCTTTATCCGTGGTTTGGCGCAGAGTATTGACTTTACCGGTGGACGTAACTTCGTAGTTCAGTTTGAACAGCAGGTTGAACCTGAAACAGTGCGTGACCTGTTGAAGAAGAAAATCACAGAAGATAATGTACAGGCTATTGCTTTGGGTACAGACAAGAAGACAATCCGTATTACAACCAATTACCGTATTAATGAAGATTCTCCTACTATCGACTCTGAAATTGAAGAGTTCTTGTATCAGTCTTTGAAAGATGGTAACTTGCTGGGCGAAGGTACTACATTGGAAATCTTTATTGACCGTGATAATCGTGTCGGTGGTTCTATCATCAGTTCTCAGAAAGTAGGTCCTAGTATCGCTGATGATATCAAGACTTCGGCTGTCTGGTCTGTATTGTTTGCATTGGTGGCTATCGGTTTGTATATCTTGCTGCGTTTCCGCAATGTAGCTTATAGTGTGGGTGCGACTGTTGCATTGGCTGTCGATACTATTTTGATCATCGGTGCATACTCGTTATGTTATGGATGGGTTCCGTTCTCATTGGAAATTGACCAGACTTTTATTGGCGCTATTTTGACCGCTATCGGTTATTCTATCAATGACAAGGTGGTTATCTTTGACCGTATCCGTGAGTTCTTCGGTCTGTATCCGAAACGTAACCGTATGCAGTTGTTTAATGATTCATTGAATACTACTTTGGCTCGTACCATCAATACTTCATTAAGTACATTGATCGTATTGTTGTGTATCTTCGTGCTGGGTGGTGACAGTATCCGCAGCTTCGCCTTTGCAATGATTTTGGGCGTTGTGATCGGTACATTGTCTTCTATCTTCATTGCTGCTCCTATCGCTTACCTGACTATGGGTAACAAGATGCCGGAAGAAACAAAGGCATAAGAAGGTTTCTTTTAAGAAATAAATAAAAAGAGGAGGATGCTCATATCATGAGTATCCTCCTCTTTTTATAAGGTCGATTGGAATTGGTTTGTGGAAAAAGGGTAGATGAATCTTCTGTGGCTTCAAAAATTAACTTAAGTATATTGGGTAAGTAACTTAGCTTACTTGGTATTTCAACTTAACTTGCTTGTCCCATGAAGTTAACTTGCTTTTTTACGCAGTATCTTGCAGATCAATTCTGTTTGGCTATAATCGTGAAAATAGTTATCTGACTACTCTTCCTGAAGTGTTTCCTTGCATTAACTCTTCCACTTCTTCTACTGTTACTTGATTGAAATCACCATATATGGTATTTTTCAATGCAGATGCGGCAAGGGCGAATTCCAATGTTTTTTGGTCATTGTCGGGGTAGGTCAGCAAACCATAAATCATGCCGCCTACAAATGCATCTCCTGCACCCACACGGTCTACTTCATGGACAATATCGTAAATGCCGGTATGCCTTAATGTTCCTTTAGAATAAAGTATGGCTGCCAGCAGATTGTGATTGGAAGTGATGGTATTACGCAACTCCAGAAACATTTTCTGGCATCGGGGAGCTTGTTCTGATACTTTTTGACCGAATACTTTGAAACCGGACAAATCTAATGGATATGAGGTGTCTACAGCTTTAAAACCTACCGGGGGAATGCCGAAAATTTCTTTGTATTCGGGTTCTGCACCAAAAATGACATCACTATATTGAACAAGGGGGAGCATTACCTCTGATGCGGATTTACCGTAATTCCATAATTTTTTGCGGAAATTTAAGTCGCATGAGATTGTTAATCCCAGGCGGTCTGCTGTTTGCAGTGCTTCCAGGCAGGCATCTGCTCCTTCCTGTGACAGGGACGCTGCTATACCCGACCAGTGGAACCAGCCTGCATCGGAAAGAATCTTTTCCCAGTCTATCATGCCGGGACGTAAAGTGGCAAAGGAAGAGCCTTCACGGTCATATACTACATTGGAGTTACGAAATGCTGCACCGCTTTCCAGAAAGTATAATCCCATGCGTTTCCCACCATAAATAATGCCGTCTGTACCTAATCCGTAAGCTTGGAGTGAGTTTACGCAGGCTTGTGCCATTGCATTCTCGGGAAGTCTGGTAACGAATTCTGTGGGGATGCCGAAGTTGACCAGTGATATGGCTACATTCGCTTCACTTCCTCCATAAGTAGCAATAAACTCGTTTGTTTGGGAAAAGCGCTGGAAATTGGGGGCGGTCAGCCTTAGCATTACTTCTCCGAATGTAACGACTTTCTTGTTCTGGGTAATAGCTCTTGTATTCATAGTATGTTTTTAATCAGTATGTTAATTTGCACGAAGATACGATCAAAATTTTATATAAGTGCAAGAAATGTATAAAAATAGCCTTCTCTATTCTATATGGAACAGATAGAATAGAGAAGGCTATTTTATTTATTCAATATTAGTGGTTTATTTATTGAATCGTATTTTTAGTTTGGCAAGCATATCCTGTGTCATGCTGTCTAGATCATATTCCGGTTTCCATCCCCATTCCTCACGGGCACAAGTGTCGTCCAGTGAGTTCGGCCATGATTCGGCGATAGCTTGACGTAGCGGATCTACTTTGTACTCCATATGGAAGTCGGGCATATACTTCTTTATATTGTTATAAATAATTTCCGGATCAAAACTCATTGAAGCAATGTTGAACGAATTGCGATGAATTAGTTTGTCGGGATTCGCTTCCATGATTTCAATGGCTGCACGTAAACCGTCAGGCATATACATCATATCCATGAATGTACCGGCTGCAATAGGACATTCAAATTTTTCACCTTTTACAGCCGAATAATAGATGTCTACAGCATAATCAGTGGTCCCGCCACCCGGAGGTGTGACATACGAAATTAATCCGGGGAAACGAACGGAGCGGGTATCTACGCCAAAACGGATATGGTAATAATCGCTCAGTAATTCTCCTGATACTTTTGTAACGCCATACATGGTACGCGGATTACGGATAGTGTCTTGCGGGGTCTTGTCTTTAGGGGTGTTGTTGCCGAAGACACCGATAGAACTTGGGGTAAATACGGCGCAACCCATTTCGCGTGCTACTTCCAATACGTTGAACAGGCCTCCCATGCCTATTTTCCATGCTAGTTGAGGTTTGGCTTCTGCTACAGCCGATAGTAAGGCTGCCAGGTTGTAAATGGTGTCGATGTTGTACTTTGATACAGTTTCGGCAATTTGTTGTTCGTTGGTGATATCTACGATGGCAGAAGGGCCTGATTCTTTTAATTCCCCTTTAGGCTCGGCACCGGGAATATATCCGGCTACGATATTACCATTGTAAATACTTCTCAATTTCATGGTTAGTTCCGAACCGATCTGACCGGTGGAGCCGATAATTAATACATTTTTCATAGTTTGCTATTTGCTTTAAGTTTTCTTTTGGAAGCAAAGATAGATAGAAAACTGCATATTTTATCAAAATTTTCTCTATAATTTAATCGGATATCAAAAAAAAATAAGAACTTTGTCAAGTCAGACTGATTTTTAAACTTAAACTATATACTTAATAAAAAAACAAAGCTATGTATGGTAAAATGAAGGAGTTCCTTGCGAAGGAACTGGCTGATATTAAGGCAGCCGGATTGTATAAAAATGAACGTATAATTACCACACCTCAGCGTGCGGACATCAAGGTGAATGACGGAGAAGATGTGTTGAACTTTTGTGCCAACAATTATTTAGGTTTGTCAGATAATCAACGCTTGATCAATGCTGCCAAAGAGGCGATGGACACACATGGCTTCGGTATGTCTTCCGTACGCTTTATCTGTGGAACTCAGGATTTGCACAAACAGCTGGAAGCTGCCATTTCTGATTATTTTAAAACAGAAGATACTATACTTTATGCAGCTTGTTTTGATGCTAACGGTGGTTTGTTCGAACCGCTGTTTACAGAAGAAGATGCTATTATTTCAGATGCGTTGAATCATGCATCTATTATAGATGGTGTACGCTTGTGTAAGGCAAAACGCTATCGTTATGCCAATGCTGATATGGCTGACTTGGAACGTTGTTTGCAGGAAGCGCAGGCACAGCGTCATCGTATTATTGCTACAGATGGTGTATTCTCGATGGATGGTAATGTGGCTCCATTGGATAAGATTTGTGAACTGGCGGAAAAATATGACGCGTTGGTAATGGTGGATGAATCTCATTCGGCCGGTGTGGTAGGTCCTACAGGGCATGGCGTGGCCGAACAGTTTAATGCATACGGGCGTGTGGATATCTTTACTGGTACATTAGGTAAAGCATTTGGTGGGGCAATGGGAGGATTTACCACCGGTAAGAAAGAAATTATTGATATGTTGCGCCAGCGTTCCCGTCCTTATTTATTCTCTAATTCTGTAGCTCCTGCCATTATCGGTGCTAGTCTGGAAATGTTTAAGATATTGAAAGAAAGTGATGCTTTGCATACTAAGCTGATGGATAATGTGAATTATTTCCGTGACAGGATGCTGGCTGCCGGTTTTGACATTAAACCAACTCAGAGCGCGATTTGTGCTGTGATGCTTTATGATGCGAAACTGTCTCAGGATTTTGCCGCCAAGATGCAGAAAGAGGGCATATATGTAACCGGTTTCTATTATCCGGTTGTTCCGAAAGGACAGGCACGTATCCGTGTCCAGTTGTCTGCCGGGCATGAAAAGGCACATTTGGATAAGGCAATTGCTGCATTTATTAAAGTGGGCAAAGAACTTGGGGTGATTAAATAATCAGATTTGAAAGCTATCCAGTAAAATAAGAGCAGTAAACGGTTGTATAACAATTGTTTACTGCTCTTTGTAGCCCCGAGGGGAATCGAACCCCTATCTAAAGTTTAGGAAACTTCTATTCTATCCGTTGAACTACAAGGCCCCTTTATGGGTACAAAGGTACTTCTTTTTGTTAAAATGGCAATATGAAAGATTGAAAAATGTCTTAAGTGGGAAGAAAATAATCCTTTCTTTGTTGTTTTGTTGTTTTTTGTCTGTTTTTTATAATCTAATAATGTTGTTATTCTGCTATAAACTTTCATGTTGTTCATAAAACATGGATAAAAATAATAAATTGTAAAAATGAATCGTTTTTGATACTGTCATAATGATAGGAATTTATGCTTTTAAACAGGTAATTATCTCTGCTTTTTCTTAGCTTGGAAATAAATAAACCTTTAATTTTGTACATTTTGATATTCAAACGTAGTTTGATAGCGGAATATTTTGTCCTTTGACAGAACTTTCCGAACTTTGCAAACAGTGAAATTTTGTAACCCTAAATAATAAGTTATGGCAGATGAAATGATAGTCAAGGAGTTGGACCAAGTGGTGGTCCGTTTCTCAGGCGACTCAGGCGATGGTATGCAGCTGGCCGGAAATATCTTTTCTAATATTTCGGCTACAGTGGGAAATGATATCAGTACATTCCCCGATTACCCGGCGGATATACGTGCCCCGCAAGGTTCGTTGACCGGTGTGTCAGGTTTCCAGGTGCATATCGGTGCGGGTAAAGTTTTTACCCCTGGTGACAAATGCGACGTGCTGGTCGCAATGAATGCCGCTGCATTGAAAACACAATACAAATTTGCGAAGTCCACAGCTTGTATCATTATTGATACAGATTGTTTTCAGAAATCAGATCTGGACAAGGCGGCTTTCAAAACAGACAATCCGATTGAAGAAATGGGTATTAAGCAGGATGTAATTGCTGCTCCTATTTCGCAGATGGTGAAAGATTGTCTGGCAGATACAGGCATGGACAACAAGTCAATGTTGAAATGTCGTAATATGTTTGCTTTGGGATTGGTCTGCTGGTTGTTTAATCGTGACCTGGCGGTTGCTGAAAATTTCTTGCGCGAGAAATTTGCAAAGAAGCCGCAAATAGCTGAAGCGAATATTAAAGTGATACACGCCGGATATGATTATGGTCACAATACGCATGCGTCTGTGGATCATACTTATAAGGTGGAAACTAAGTCTAAAGTACCTGGAAAGTACATGGATATCAGCGGAAACAAGGCTACGGCTTATGGCTTAATTGCTGCTGCCGAGAAAGCAGGTCTGCGTTTGTTCCTGGGATCTTATCCCATTACTCCGGCAACAGATATCTTGCATGAACTTTCTAAACATAAATCATTGGGAGTGACTACGGTTCAATGTGAAGATGAAATTTCAGGTTGCGCTACGGCTATCGGTGCCTCGTTTGCAGGTGCGTTGGCAGCTACTTCTACTTCGGGACCGGGTGTTTGTCTGAAATCAGAGGCTATGAATCTGGCTGTTATTACAGAATTACCATTGGTGGTTATTAATGTACAGCGCGGCGGTCCTTCTACTGGTTTGCCTACTAAGTCTGAGCAAACAGATTTATTGCAGGCTTTGTTTGGCCGTAACGGTGAATCTCCTATGCCGGTCATTGCCGCAGCTTCTCCAACTCATTGTTTTGATGCTGCTTATGATGCTTGTAAGATTGCTTTGGAACACATGACCCCGGTGGTGTTGCTGACTGATGGTTTTGTAGCAAATGGTTCCGGTGCATGGAAGTTGCCTGATCTGGCGAACTATCCGGCTATTAACCCACCCTATGTTACTCCGGAAATGAAGGATAATTATACTCCTTACAAGCGTAACGCCGAAACAGGTGTCCGTTATTGGGCATTGCCGGGACAGGAAGGTTATATGCATATTTTGGGAGGCTTGGAAAAAGACAGTGATACAGGTGCTATTTCTACCGAGCCTGAAAACCATAATTTGATGTGCCGTTTGCGTGCCGAGAAGGTTGCTAAAATTCCAGTGCCTGATGTTAAGGTGCAAGGCTGCGTAGAGGATGCAGATTTGCTGATAGTAGGTTTCGGTGGAACTTACGGTCATTTATATTCAGCAATGGAGGAAATGAACCATGCGGGCAAGAAGGTTGCTTTGGCACATTTTGTTCATTTGAACCCGCTGCCTCACAATACGGCAGAAGTGCTGAAGAAATATAAGAAGGTAGTCGTGGCTGAGCAGAATCTTGGTCAGTTTGCCGGATATCTCCGTATGAAAGTGGACGGATTTGTTCCTTATCAGTTTAATGAGGTAAAAGGCCAGCCGTTCGTAGTCAGCGAGTTAGTTGATGCTTTCACTGAGATTTTAAATAAATAATAACCGTAAAGAAAGTAAAGACTATGAACGAATATACAGCAAAAGATTTCAAAAAGGGACAACCTCGCTGGTGTCCGGGTTGCGGTGACCATTTTTTCTTGGCTTCGCTGCACAAAGCGATGGCTGAATTGGGAGTGGCTCCTCATGATACTGCCGTTATTTCGGGTATCGGATGTTCCAGCCGTCTGCCTTATTACATGAATACATATGCCATGCAGACTGTGCATGGTCGTGCGGCTGCTATTTCTACAGGCTGCAAGGTGGCTAATCCGAAGATTACTGTCTGGCAGATTTCAGGGGATGGTGATGGGCTGGCTATTGGTGGAAATCATTTTATACACGCCGTTCGTCGTAATATCGACTTGAATATGATTTTGTTGAACAACCGTATATATGGTTTGACCAAAGGACAGTATTCTCCGACCTCTCCCCGTGGATTTGTTAGCAAATCATCTCCTTACGGCACTGTGGAAGATCCGTTTCATCCGGCTGAATTATGTTTTGGTGCGCGTGGGCGTTTCTTTGCCCGTGCGGTAGCTACGGATGGTCCTGGTACAGTGGAGATTCTGAAAGCTGCTGCCAATCATAAAGGTGCGGCTGTATGTGAAATTCTTCAGAACTGCGTCATTTTTAATGATGGAACACACGAATCAGTATATACGAAAGAAGGTCGTTCAAAGAATGCCATTTATTTGGAACACGGTAAACCGATGTTGTTTGGGGTAGATAAAGAATACGGGCTGATGCAGGAAGGTTTCGGGCTGAAAGTGGTAAAGCTTGGCGAGAATGGTGTGACGGAAAAAGACATTTTAGTGCACGATGCTCATTGTATGGATAATACTTTGCAGTTGAAACTGGCATTGATGGAAGGACCGGATTTTCCGGTTGCGTTAGGGGTGATCCGTGATGTGGAAGCGCCTACTTATGATGACGCCGTTAATGCACAGATTGAAGAAGTGGCCGCAAAGAAAAAATATCATAATTTCCAGGAATTACTGATGACAAATGATATTTGGGAAGTGAAATAATATTTTCATTTTCCCTGTAGGAACCGGATCTACAGAGTTGTTCTAAAAATTAAATGGTTAGTAATAGGCAGTGAATAATTGCCGGTTACTAACCATTTAATTTAGAATTTTAGTGTGTAAGAGAACACACCTGAAACTGTCCTTATAGTTTGAGCTTTAGAGTTTCTCGCCGAATGATAAATCACCGGCATCCCCTAACCCCGGAACAATGTATTTGTGCTCGTCCAAGACAGGGTCTATGGCGGCACACCATAATGTGACATCATCGCCGGGAAAAAGTTCTGCCATATGCGCTACCCCTTGTTGGCTGGCAATGACACAGGCCATCTGCAATTTAGCTGGTTTGCCTTTGGTAAGGAACGCTTTCCAGGCAAGTTCCATGCTTTCACCGGTGGCAAGCATGGGATCAACGAGAAGCAAGGTTCTGTCATTCAATGAAGGAGCGGCGATGTATTCAATGTGTACATCTACAATACGGTGTTCATCATCTTTGTAAAAACGGAATGCGGAAACGAAAGCGTTGTCGGCATGGTCGAACATGTTCAGAAAACCGGTGTGCAGCGGCAGTCCGGCACGGAATACCGTTGCGATCACTATTTTGTCATCGTGTGTGCTGGCCGTGGCAGTTCCCAAGGGTGTCTGTACTTGCTTTACGGAATAGGTTAGTGCTTTACTCATCTCGTATGCCATGATTTCTCCTATTCTTTCAATATTTCTGCGGAAACGCATACGATCATTTTGAACATGTACATCGCGCAATTCCGCTACATATTGGTTTAGGAGAGAATTGCCTTCACTGAGATTGATGATTTTCATATCTATGCTTTTGTTATATTGTTGACTTTGACCTGCAAAGAAACAAATAATTTCTAGATTTGTAAAGTACGAATTGCATTTTTGTTACACAAATATAAATATTTGATTATTACGGAAATTTTTCTCTAATAACTTCTTTTTTTTAAAATAAAGCACTAATTTTGTAGCGCCTTAGACAAGGGGGTGTTGAAAAACATCTTCTTTCAGAAAATAAAGAGTAAAAATAACATTATACAATAACCAAATTAAATCATTTAAAAATGGCAAATTTAGATTTAAGCAAGTACGGTATTACCGACGTGAAGGAAGTTCTCCACAATCCTTCTTATGATGTGCTTTTCGCTGAAGAAACTAAACCGGGATTGGAAGGTTTCGAAAAAGGACAGGTTACTGAACTGGGTGCTGTAAACGTAATGACTGGTGTTTACACAGGTCGTTCTCCTAAAGATAAATTCTTCGTTAAGAATGAAGCTTCTGAAAATTCAGTATGGTGGACTTCTGACGAATATAAAAACGATAACAAACCTTGTACTGAAGAAGCTTGGGCTGACTTGAAGTCTAAAGCTGTAAAACAATTGAGCGGCAAGCGTTTGTTCGTTGTTGATACATTCTGCGGTGCTAATGCTGCAACTCGTATGAAAGTACGTTTCATCATGGAAGTGGCTTGGCAGGCTCATTTCGTAACTAACATGTTCATCCGCCCGACTGCTGAAGAACTGGAAGCTTACGGAGAACCTGATTTTGTATGTTTCAATGCATCTAAAGCAAAAGTTGACAACTATAAAGAACTGGGCTTGAACTCTGAAACTGCTACTGTTTTCAACTTGAAGACTAAAGAACAAGTTATCCTGAACACTTGGTACGGTGGTGAAATGAAGAAAGGTATGTTCTCTATCATGAACTACATGAACCCGCTTCGTGGTATCGCTTCCATGCACTGCTCTGCTAATACAAATATGGAAGGAACTAGTTCGGCTATCTTCTTCGGTTTGTCTGGTACAGGTAAGACTACTTTGTCTACTGACCCGAAACGTAAGTTGATCGGTGACGACGAACACGGATGGGATGACGAAGGTGTATTCAACTACGAAGGTGGTTGCTATGCTAAAGTTATCAACTTGGATAAGGAAAGTGAACCCGATATCTACGCTGCTATCAAACGTGACGCTTTGCTGGAAAACGTAACAGTTGATGCTGACGGTAAGATTGATTTCGCTGATAAGAGCGTAACAGAAAACACTCGTGTTTCTTATCCTATCTATCATATTGAAAACATCGTTAAACCTATCTCTAAAGGTCCTCACGCTCAACAAGTTATTTTCTTGTCAGCTGATGCATTCGGTGTATTGCCTCCGGTATCTATCTTGAACCCTGAACAAGCTCAGTATTACTTCTTGTCTGGATTTACAGCTAAATTGGCTGGTACAGAACGTGGTATTACTGAACCGACTCCGACATTCTCTGCTTGCTTCGGTGCTGCTTTCTTGTCATTGCATCCTACTAAGTATGCTGAAGAATTGGTTAAGAAGATGGAAAAGACTGGTGCTAAAGCATATTTGGTTAACACTGGTTGGAACGGTACTGGTAAACGTATCTCTATCCGCGATACTCGTGGTATCATCGATGCTATTTTGGATGGCTCTATTGATAAGGCTCCTACTAAGGTTATTCCTTACTTCGATTTCGTTGTTCCTACAGAATTGCCGGGTGTTGATCCGAAGATCCTTGATCCTCGTGACACTTACGCTGACGCTGCTCAGTGGGATGAAAAAGCAAAAGACTTGGCTGGTCGTTTCATCAAGAACTTCGCTAAGTTCACTGGTAACGAAGCAGGTAAGAAATTGGTTGCTGCCGGTCCGAAATTGTAATCTGAATTTTACAGATTTAACATATAAAAAGTGGTTCCCGATAGGAACCACTTTTTTTTATGCTTGAAAATGCCTAGATTTGTTGCAAACCAAATATGATAGCAAATGAAATTATTTAGATTAATGTTAGTTGGTGCAGGTATGTTCGTATTATGCAGCTGTACATCGCAAGGTTCTCAACAGAAGGAAGTTGTTACGGATAGTGTTTCCGTGAGTCAGGTAGACCCTGTAATAGAAACTATTATGAGCCGCCGTAGTATACGGAAGTATAAGCCCGAGGCTGTGGAACGTGAAAAAATGCAGACTATAGTGGAATGTGGAATCAATGCACCTAATGGAATGAATAAACAGTCATGGGAGGTTCGTGTAGTAGATAATCCGGAATTTATCAATGGTTTGACTGAAATTTTCAAAAAAGAAAATCCCAAAGCGGCAGAACGTCCGGGATTTCAGAATATGTTCAATAATGCTCCTACAGTAGTGTTTATTGCTAACGATCCTGCATATGATATGTCACAGATAGATTGTGGTCTGTTGGGTGAGAATATGATTTTGTCTGCTTGGTCAATGGGAATAGGTTCCTGCTGTTTGGGAGGGCCTGTGCGTTTTATGAAATCACCTGCAGCTGTCGAATATATGAAAAAGTTGGGATTCAGTGAAGGGTATGAGTTGCTTTATGCGATTGCTTTCGGTTATCCCGATGAAATGCCGGCTGCTAAACCTAGAGAAGTTAGTAAAGTAAAGTTTGTAGATTAAAGATAAAAAACCCCGAAGGTAATATGGCCTCCGGGATTTTTTATATTAAAGGTAGATTGATTAGCTTTTGTTAGCTCTCTTACGTTCTGTTTCGTCAAGAATCACTTTACGCATACGCATACTTTTTGGAGTAACTTCTACATATTCATCTTCCTTAATGTATTCCAATGCTTCTTCCAACGAAAATACTACCGGAGGAATGATGCGTGCCTTGTCATCAGAACCTGATGCGCGCATATTGGTAAGCTTCTTCGATTTAGTTACATTGATAACCAAGTCGTTTTCATGAACATGTTCACCTACTACTTGCCCGGCATATACTTCGTCTTGCGGATAAATGAAAAATTTGCCACGATCCTGTAATTTGTCAATAGCGTATGCAAAAGCTGTTCCGCTTTCCATAGCAATCATAGAACCGTTGCTGCGACGTTCTATCTCGCCCTTGTATGGTTGGTAGCATTTAAAACGGTGAGCCATGATCGCTTCTCCGGCCGATGCTGTCAGTACATTGGTACGAAGACCGATAATACCGCGCGAAGGCATATCAAACTCAATGTTTACACGGTCACCCTGTGTTTCCATAGAAACTAAATCACCTTTACGGCGGGTTACCATATCGATCATTTTACTGGAATATTCTTCGGGTACGCTGATCGTTAATTCTTCGATAGGTTCGCATTTTACTCCGTCTATTTCTTTGAAGATAACCTGAGGCTGGCCCACTTGTAATTCGTATCCTTCGCGGCGCATGGTTTCAATCAGGACAGAAAGATGAAGCACACCACGTCCTGAAACAATCCATTTACCGTCCTCCAGTTCGCTTTTGCGTACACGCAATGCCAGGTTCTTATCCAATTCTTTGGTCAAGCGGTCTTGGATGTGGCGTGAAGTCACAAACTTACCTTCTTTGCCGAAGAAAGGAGAATCGTTGATAGTGAATAACATACTCATGGTCGGTTCATCAATGGCGATGGGGGGCAATGGTTCCGGATTTTCGAAATCGCAGATAGTATCACCAATTTCGAAGCCTTCTACACCTACTACAGCACAGATGTCTCCCGATGAAACGGCATTTGTCTTTTTACGTCCTAAGCCTTCAAAAGTATGTAGCTCTTTGATTTTAGACTTTATCAGACTACCATCACGCTTTGCTAGTGTAATATTCATACCTTCTTTCAGCGTACCACGATGTACACGTCCTACAGCAATACGACCTGTATATGCTGAATAGTCTAAAGAGGTGATTAACATTTGAGGAGTTCCCTCCAACTGCTTCGGTGCCGGAATATGCTCAATAATAGCGTCCAACAACGGAACCAGGTTTTCTGTCGGGGTCTTCCAATCAGTACTCATCCAATTATTTTTGGCAGAACCATAGATAACGGGGAAATCCAACTGATCTTCTGTAGCATTCAGGCTGAACATCAAGTCGAATACCATTTCGTATACTTCTTCCGGACGGCAGTTGGGTTTATCCACCTTGTTCACTACAACTACAGGTTTCAATCCGATCTGTAATGCCTTTTGCAATACGAAGCGTGTCTGCGGCATCGGGCCTTCGAATGCGTCTACCAATAAGATACATCCATCAGCCATATTGAGTACACGTTCTACTTCGCCACCGAAGTCGGCGTGTCCCGGAGTATCAATAATATTGATTTTTGTTCCTTTGTAGTTAATTGAAACGTTCTTTGAAAGGATAGTTATCCCTCTTTCGCGTTCCAAGTCATTATTATCCAATACCAGTTCACCATTTGTCTGGTCGTTGCGGAACAAATGTCCCGCCAGCATCATCTTGTCCACCAAAGTCGTTTTTCCGTGGTCTACGTGGGCGATGATCGCAATGTTTCTAATGTCTTGCATACTATACCTATATATTTGGCTGCAAAGGTACGATTTTTATTCTAAAAAATATTTGGCTGTTAACGATTATTTTTTATCTTCCGTATCTTCTTTACTTTTAAATGTAGAGGGAGTGGTGCCATAGAAATCGACAAAATGCTTTCTGAAGGTGGAGATGTCATTATAACCAACCATCTCATGACAGGTATCATGACATCCGTTATTACAAGATCCGGTATTAAGTATAAAGGAGAATGTTATGAGCAGCCTGTTAGAAATCATGGATAAAAAATCATGCGGTAAATGGTATGCCTATGAACAGTCTGCTTTTTATTTGAGCCGGATGATGCTTGAGCTTTCTTTAGACCGTTATGTGATGGAAAATGCTTTGTGGCTGGCAAGGGCGGAAATTGATGTAAACCGGATTTCTTGGGATAAAGTTATCAGTCATAGCCAATCCGAATATGTATTGCACTATAGGTTCCATGAGTGGCTGGTTGAAATAAAATAGCGATAGTTTAAAAAGGGTCCAGTCCGAAATTCGTGAAGAAATGGTTTCGGACTGGGCACTTTTATTCATCGGATGGAGAGAAATCGGGTTTACAATTTCATTCAATGTCAGTTGGGCAGCCTTTGCTATAATGTTCGAAGATATGCTGAAAGATGCGACAGTAAAAGAGATAGAAGATTATTTTTAAAATAAATCGCTCTAATTCATTGTGATATAAAAGATAATGTCTATCTTTGCACCTGCTAAATGAAAATTTTATATATCAAAAAATCTAAGAATTATGTATTTAGATGCAGCTAAAAAACAAGAAATCTTTGAAAAGTACGGAAAGTCTAACACTGATACTGGCTCAGCTGAAGCGCAGATAGCTTTGTTTTCATACCGTATTTCTCACCTGACTGAGCACCTGAAGCTCAACAGAAAAGATTATAGCACTGAAAGAGCTTTGACAACTTTGGTAGGTAAACGCCGTGCGTTGTTGAACTACCTGAAGAACCGTGATATCGAAAGATATCGTGCTATTGTTAAAGCACTAGGATTACGTAAGTAATTCAATCTCTATTGAAAAGGACTTAAAGAAAAGCCGCTCTCTGAAAAGAAAGCGGCTTTTCTATTTTCTGTTATTACGTTTCTACTGTTCTGTTGTTGAGAATTACTCTTTAGTAGGATAATACAGATTATCTTTTGTCATGTGTTCCAATACTTCATGCAGATATTTGGCCGACTCCCATTTGGCCATAGGCAGGTCATGAAGCAAGTAGTTACCGCAATCTTTAGGGGCGGCTCCCGGAACTTCGCCTTCAAAATCGGCTACAAAGCGGAACGTTTCCTGCATCAGTTCTATAATATCTTCCGATTTTAAATCGCCTTTCATTAACAGGTAGTTACCGGTGAGGCATCCCATCGGTCCCCAGTAGACAATTTTGTCAGACCATATAGGGTGGTTACGCAGGTAGGTAGCGGCTAGATGCTCTATGGTATGCAAGGCTCCTTGCCCCAAAGCAGGTTCCCGGTTGGGTTCTTTCATGCGGATGTCAAAGGTTGTGACCGTTTCACCGCCCACTTCGTCTTTTCTGGATACATAGATACCGCGAAGCAAGCGGATATGGTCAATGGTAAAACTGGGTATTGTCTTCATATTATTCGTTTTTATAAATTAGCTGGTAATGAGGAAAGGAAGGTATGAGTGACCTCGAAGGAACGGTCGGCTATAGTCTCCCAAAAATTTGTGTATTGTTCCCAATGGTTGTCGGATCCCGGCGTATCGCTGATGATACGGAAACTGATGAACGGTACCTTATATATATAACAGATTTGGGCGATGGCTCCCGATTCCATATCTACTGCCAGCCCTTCGTGGAACTTTTCTTTAATGTCGTTCAGTTCGGAACGGTCGGTGATGAATTTGTCTCCGCTGCATATCAGACCTTCATGAATGGCGGTCGGAGTATCCAGTGACATGGCGCAATCAAACAATGTGGCATTACCTTCGAATCGGGCGGGAAGTCCTTGTATCTGTCCGTACATATTGCCTTCTCCACACCATACATCATGATATACAATTTGTCGGCTCACCACAACATCCATTATTTTCAGGCAGCTGTCTATGCCTCCTGCTACACCGGTGCTGATGACACAGTCGGGTTGGAAGGTACGGATCAGTTCTACAGTACCGGCAGCAGCGTTCACTTTACCTATTCCGCATTTCATCAGGATAATGGTATTATTTCTAATGCTGCCTTCAGTATATTGGAAAGGACCTTCGGTGTATTCTTTCTTGTTTTCGAGCAGTTGCGCTACTTGTTTCTGCTCGGAACTCATGGCTGTTATAATTCCTATTTTCATAATTCAACTTTATTTATGGCTGCAAATGTACGCATTTTATCAGAGTATATCGTATCTTTGCAACGTTAATAAACAGATATACTTATGAACTTATTTAAAAGAATACTACCTGATATAGTAGTGATTATCCTTTTTGCTGTCATCTCATTCGTCTATTTTTTTCCGGCAGTGACAGAAGGGCGTATCCTTTCACAACATGACTCTGTGGCGGGCATTGGTGCCGGTGAAGAAGCGAAAGAATATCTGGAACGTACGGGAGAGCGTACGCGCTGGACTAATTCTATTTTTGGTGGTATGCCTACTTATCAGATGGCACCCAGTTATGATTCTACGGATACCCTGAAGGGAGTGGAGAAGTTATATCATTTGTATCTCCCGAATTATGTGTGGTATGTATTTGTCATGCTGTTGGGCTTTTATATATTATTGCGTGCATTCGATTTCTCGGTCTGGCTGGCTTCATTGGGGGCTGTGTTGTGGGCGTTTTCTTCTTATTTTTTCATCATTATAGCTGCCGGACACATCTGGAAATTTGTAACCTTGGCTTATATTCCACCCACTATAGCCGGTATGGTATTGGCTTATAGAGGGAAATACCTGTCAGGTGGTTTGCTGACAGCGGTTTTTGTTGCTTTGCAAATAGTGTCGAACCATGTGCAGATGAGTTATTATTTTCTTTTTGTCATGCTCTTTATGGCGGTTGCGTTCGGAGTGGATGCTTGGCAGAAGAAGGAAATGCCGCGATTTCTGAAAGCAACTGGTGTGTTGTTGATGGCCGGTATTTTGGGAGTTTGTATAAATCTATCTAACTTATATCATACGTATGAGTATAGTAAGGAAACGATGCGTGGAAAGAGTGAGTTGGTGAAACCGGATAGTCATAATCAGACAAAAAGTGGTCTGGAACGAGATTATATCACTCAGTGGAGCTACGGTATCGGTGAGACTTTCTCTTTGCTTGTCCCTAATGTGAAAGGTGGTGCTTCCGTACCTTTGGCAGCTAACGAAAAGGCGATGGAAAAGGCGAATCCTATGTATAATAGTATCTATAGCCAGATAGGTCAGTATTGGGGTGAGCAACCCGGTACATCCGGTCCTGTATACGTGGGGGCGTTTGTGATGTTTCTGTTTGTTCTTGGGCTGTTTATAGTGAAAGGTCCTATGAAATGGGCGCTTTTGAGTGCTACAGTTTTGTCTGTCCTGCTGTCATGGGGAAAGAATTTTATGGGATTCACCGATTTCTTTTTGGATTATATCCCGATGTACGATAAATTCCGTGCGGTTTCTTCTATTTTGGTCATTGCTGAGTTTACCATACCTTTGTTGGCTGTCCTTGCTTTAAAGGAGGTAATGGCACGCCCTCAGTTGGTTAAGGAACAGGCCCGGTCGTTTTATATCAGTCTGGGATTGACAGGTGGCATCGCTTTATTGTTTGCATTAGCTCCCGGTTTCTTTTTCCCGTCGTATGTTTCAAGTATGGAAATGCAGGCATTGCAGGGTATTCCGGCAGATCAGCTGGCTCCGTTACTTGCTAATCTGGAAGAAATCCGTCAGAGTATCTTTACTTCGGATGCATGGCGCAGTTTCTTTGTTATTATGATAGGTACGGCAGTTCTTTGGTTATATGGCATGGGCAAACTAAAGGCGAAGGTGACGATTCTGGCATTGGCTGTCCTCTGTCTGGCAGATATGTGGAGTGTGAACAAACGTTATTTGTATGATGAACAATTTGTGGAGAAGGTGCAGCAGGATAATTCCTTTAAACCGACCGAAACGGATAAGGCAATATTGGCCGATAAAACGTTGGATTTCCGGGTACTGAACCTAGCCGGCAATACGTTTAATGAAAATACGACTTCTTATTGGCATAAGAGCATCGGTGGATATCATGCCGCCAAGCTGCGCCGCTATCAGGAAATGATAGAGGAGCATATCAGCACTGAGATGAATGGCGTGTTCAAGGCTGTTTCGGAGGCGGGAGGCGATATGCAGAAGGTGGCTCCGTCCGGTTTTCCTGTGTTGAATATGCTGAATACCCGTTACTTTATTTTTCCGCTGCAAGGTGGAAAGACTGTCCCGATACAGAATCCTTATACGCTGGGCAATGCTTGGTTTGTAAACGAGGTGCAGTATGTGGATAATGCCAATGAAGAGATGGATGCTTTGCATCGGATAGATCCGGCAAAAACGGCTGTCGTAGATAAAAAATTCAGTGCGGAGGTAAAATCGGCGGCTGAAACAGATACACTGGGTACAATCAAACTGACTGCGTACGAACCTAATGACTTGAAATATGAGGTTAATTCGAAGACAGGAGGAACAGTGGTTTTTTCGGAAATTTACTATCCTGGTTGGCAGGCATATATTGATGGTGTGGAAGCACCGCACGGAAGAGCGGATTATATTCTTCGGGCGATGAATGTGCCGGCCGGAAAGCATGTAGTGGAATTTAAGTTCGATCCGAAATCGCTGCATGTTACGGAAACGGTGGCTTTTGTGGCGTTGGGTGTATTGACCTGTGTGCTGGTCTTGTTCTTATTCTTGCAGGTCAGAAGAGCCCGTAGGAAAATTGATTAAGGCCCGTCGTAAGCCAGACTCCGGATTATTTGTAAAGCAGGCGCAGAACGAACCATAAGTGGTGTGTCACTGTGCTTGCCCATCCATAGTGACGGCTCATAATACGGAAGCGTTCTTTCAAGGAGGCTTTATGGTTACGGGTGGTCATTCCTTCATTCAGGTAATCAATAAGAGTAAGATGGGTGTTATGGAGTACATCCGCTTTCTTCATGATACGGATACACCAGTCAAAATCTGCCGAGAACCGATATCTCAGGTCATATGGTTCCACCAGATCACGGCGGGCGAAAAAGGCTTGATGGCAGACTAGCATTCCTTGCTTGAAGCTTTTCCAGGTAAGCGTTGCGGGTGCGGACAGGCGGCGCATATATAAAAAATGCCCTTGACTGTCCACAATTTCTGTTTCTCCATATAGCACTCCCGGCAGGGCTGTTCCATTGATGGAATGTACCATTTGCAGCAAAGTATCATCCTCGTGCAGGCCGTCACCGGCATTCAAGAAACAAAGATAATCTCCGGTTGCCAATTTTATTCCTTTGTTCATGGCATCGTATAAACCTTGGTCGGGTTCACTGATAACAGTGGTGATATGTTCCTGGTATTTGTGAATGATATCCAGTGTTTCATCTGTTGATCCCCCATCTACAATAATATACTCCAGATTCTTATAAGTTTGTGTAACAATACTTTGTATAGTATCCTCCAATACTTTTGCGGCGTTGTAGGTGACAGTAATAATAGAAAACTTGGGATGAGGATGATGGTTATGCATGATTCCCTGTAATCTTGTTATAGATTTCAACATATTTCTTGGCGATGGTACTTTCCGAATAGCTGGATACTGCCTTACGGCAGGCTTCTTCGCTCAGACTTTCATATTCTCCTTCGGTCAATGCCCAGTGAATTCCGTTTGCCAGATCCTTGGAAGACTGATATTCGGCAACATAGCCGTTGTGCAGGTGGTCAATCATTTGTGGAATACCTCCTACATTGAACCCTATGCACGGAATACCACAGGCCATTGCCTCTACGATGGTATTGGGTAGGTTGTCTTGTAAAGAAGGTGTGACGTATAAGTCGACTGCGTTGTAAATATCTACCAGTTCCTTCTCGTTGCTGACATAATTCATCGGATAGATAGGGAAAGGAAACAGGGAAGCGTATTGTTCGGCTTGGTTGCCAAAAACCACTACACCTAACTCCTTACTAAAATCAGGATACGAGGAAGCTATTTGTTTGCAAGCTGATACCAAATAGTCTATTCCTTTTCTCTTGTCTGTAATTTTTACGGAGCCGAAAAGCAATAACTTCTTGTCTTGCGGGAGGTGGCATTTTTCTCTGGCCTGTTTTTTATCACGAGGTTTGAACAGGTTGGTGTTGATTGCATTGGGAATATTGGTAATGGTCTGACCTTTAATCAGATCACTTTTCTTAGCCAATGATTCTAACCAGCGGCTACAAGCTACAAAGGTGATTTGTGCTCCTTCAAACAGTTTTTTCTTTTTCTGGAAAGTACGGTAGGCTATGTCTTTCTTGCTCCCTTTGTAAAGTTGCGGACAGTTGTGGCATTGTGTGGCATATTTATCGCAATCTCCTGCATAGTGGCAGATACCAGTAAAAGGCCACATATCATGCATTGTCCAAACGATGGGCTTGCCGGATTGGATGATACGCCGGATATCTGTCAGTGACAACATACCTTGGTTAATCCAATGCAGATGAATGACATCGGCTTGGGTAAATTCGGGCAATGCTGTGATATTGGTGCCGGTATTCGCTATGTCAACGGCAAACAAGTTATGTTTCTTGAAGTGGTTGGCTTGCCAGATAACGACACGCTCCCAGATGAATTGCCATACTTTCCACCATGATTTCTTTAGTTCAACGACACTTATCTGGTCGGTCTGCTTGTCGCGTACAAGCATTTTTGTCTTTATTCCGTTGTTTTTTAAAGCCTCCATGAGGCGGTTGGCTGCAATGGCGGCTCCACCTATTCGCTCAGACGTATTGATGATAAGTACTCTCATGTGCATAAAAGTTTATGCAAATGTACGTTTTTTAGGGGACATCTTGGATATTTCCAGTAAGCTTTCTGCTATTTCACGGGAAAAGATTTCCAAATTGAAACGTTTTTCTGCCAGCTTTCGGGCGTTGGCGCCCATTTTTTGGGCTTCTTCGGGATGGTCGGCTATGCGATGAATGGCATTGATCCACCCTTCCACGTCATCATAGGCTACGGTAATTCCTATTTCTTCTTTGTCTATATCCATTTCAAAATTAGGATTACGTGAGCAAATGACAGGGATGCCTAATGCAAAGGCCTCTACCAGTGTGGTAAGACCTACGGTATAAGGAAAATCCATGCAGCAGATGACAACACAGCTTTTTCGTGCCACTTTCTGTGCCAACAAGTATGGGATGACACCGTCCGTATAATGTACTCGTACAGAATCGGGCAGACAGAAGCTTTCAATAATCTGTTGGTAGTTTACACTTCCATTGGTGGGGGCTATGTACAAGTCCAGTTGTTGATCGGTGGCGCAGAAAGCTTGCAGCATTGTGTCTACATCCCGGTTTTCTTTCCCGGTGGAGATAAAACCTTCCGGTTTCCGATCCGGCATTGTTTGCAGAAGATGGTCATAGAAAGCGAGGTCCGGCCCCCAATGGATAAGCTGAAGCTTTTCTTCGGGAGCTTTTCCGGTTGCTAATGAGTCTTTAATCAATTTTTTACTGAACAGGAACATATGATCAATGCCCTTATAAAAGAAACGTGAGATGCGTTCTCTTATTTTTCTGGATGAGGTTTTTAAAGCAGTGTGATGCCAAATGACAATGGGCTTGCGGTAGAGGCCTAATGCTCTGAGTAGGATGATAAGTTCCAACCCACGGAAAGATGTACCGTAGAGCACTTCGTATGGCTCTTTGCAGCACAGAATCTCTTTAGTGGCATAGAACATTAGTTTCAGACGGCTGGGGAAAGCTTTGTATTTATGCATCACCGACCGGATTCCATATTTTTCCAGCAAAGGAAGTCCGTAGAGGATATGTCCCGGAAACTTATAATCTTTCCATTCCTCGTAACTTTCACGGGTTAATCGGGTGTGATAAAAATAAATAGTGAGTGGTTTTACCGGTGTTGGTCTCTTTTCAGCCATTTGTTAATTCTGTTTTTTATTGCTTTAGTGATGATGGAAAAATTGCCGTATCGCAGGTTCAGAAATAGTTCTTCAAAAGAACGTCCTATCTTAATCCAGGGATGTCCCCACCCCATAATGCGGTAGACAGCTTTTTTATAAGCTACATTCTCAATGACATAACGAGGATGCTTGAGAGGAAATTCTACTTCATACCGTTTCATGGTGAAGATGCGGCGGTATCCTTTAGGTAGTGTATGCACAGAACCGGCAAAATGGGTGGAATCTGCCGTGGCTCCCAAGTTGTTAATCATGTTGCGGGTGGGCACGATAGCCAGTCCCGAGTTGAAAAGCATGGAAGCGTGGAAGATGGTTTCATAATAGGCTTTGTTGTTTTCTTTATGGCGATGGCACATATAGATAAAGTCTTTACGGAATTTCCGTTCTTTAACGAGCTGTTCCAGTTGTTGCATATTGAACTTGTCTTCTAGAAAAGTATAATGTTCGTCCCATTGGTCAATGACCCTTTTCCAACTGGCCCATCCCCAGATAGAGAAAGTGGAGGCAAAGAAATAATCGTATGGTACACCCGGAGTAATCTCTTCGTTATTGAAACCCGCAATCATGGTGATACGGGGGTCTTGCTCGTATTTGTCTAACATTTCTTTACAGAATGTGAAAAAAGAAACGGAAGGCACATCGTCATCTTCCAATACGATACATTTGTCAACCATAGAAAAAGCCCATTTTTGTGAAATGTATTCCGAAGGGTCGCAACCGTAGTTTTTTTCCTGATACATACGGTGGACTTCGCAGTCCCAGTCTATCTGATCTGTCACTTCACGACATGCTTTTATACCGGGCAGGTCGTGTTCGCTGCGTGGTCCGTCCTGATAGAGGAAAAGCTTGGAGGGACGGGCATTCCTGACTTGTTCAAACACTTGCGACAGCTGTTGCGGGCGGTTGAAGAACAAAATGAGTACGGATACATCTACAAGGAACGGTTTCATAGTTCAATCTCCTTTATTTGTAAAATTCGAGTTTGTTGTAATGCGGATGTATATTCTCTAAATCTGGTAATTGCATATAGTCACCGTATATCTTCCTTAGCACAGCATCTGTTTGGCGTGGTACGGGGAACATTTTTCCTTCAAATTCCATTTCTGTCAGTGGAAAAATATCGTCTGTATAGCGCGGTTTGAAATAGGCGGTGCCAAAAGAATGGCGTAATTCTTTTCCGGGGAATAACTTGGCAATGAACCTTAGGATGGGAAAACCGATGCGGGTATTAAAATGATAAATCCTACGAATCCGTTTGTATAATGTGCTTTCTTTTATATTTTTATTATTCAACTGATTGTATATCTGCCCTTGCATGTGTCCTCCTATCCAAGCCAGACAATAAGGGATCTTTTCTAAAGGAAAAATATCAATGTAGATACCGGTATAATAGAAAATACGGTCATATGAATTTGTTTCTTCCAAATGAGAATCCTTATCACGTAATTTGCCGTATATAAAGATGTAATTGGGATCTGTTTCATTAGTTTGCAATGCAAGATTGTCCGGAAGTTCTTGAGGAAGAACTTTCAGCAGACGCAGGTAATCTGAGCGAAGCATTTCTATGTCCAGATCATCATCCCAGGGAATGAAACCTTTGTGACGTGCTGCACCTATTAGAGTTCCGGAACTGAGCCAATAGGGTATTTGGTGCTTGCGACAAATCACATCAATAACCTCCAGAAGCTCTAACATACGTAGTTGCTGGCGACGGAGAAGGGAACCATCGGGGTTAAATCGCTTTCTTAGTTCACTATCCATACATTAATTTTTTAGTAGTTTATAAAACAAATCAGCGTTGATGTAACCTGTTTCTGACAGGTCTTTTCCTTTTAATTCTCCTTCGTGGATATATTCTTTGTTTAATACATCTTGCCCCCATAGCAATATTTTATCAATGTTTGGGGTACAAATATTTAATACATCTGCTATTGATTTGATTATCAATAATCCAAATGGAAAATCCTCAGTGAAATACCGGCTTTTGAAATCAGGCAGAAATCCTTTTTCTGTTTTTTCCATAGGAGCTGGAATATGTTTGAAGGCAATGATGGAGCGTATCTTGCGGGTAAGTGACCTTGCATCATAACTGTCATAATATTCCAATAAAGTAGGAATTGGCTCTATTCGGACTGGCAGTGCTTTCAGAATTTGTTGGAATTCATTGTCACAAGCAATGAGGAGCTCTGAACTTTCTTCATCCCAACTATTATAGAACCCGGGAATCTCATGATATGCTTTTCCTCTACTCCAGGTATGGAAAAGTGAATAAAGACGGGCTGGATGAAGCAATGGATTGCTATTGGTCAGGCTGGCTTCTAGAAAATGATGAAGCATACGCACCGGCGTATCTAACATTTCTTGAAGAGTTCGTAGTAAAATATCGGATTTTGATATGTTTACGGTGGCTATTTGTAATTCCTTTTTGTATCCCAACAAGAGTGCTTTTTGGCCATAGGTTTGCACACGGGCAATGAATGGAGCACGCTGGAATCCGAAAAGTGAAGCTGTTTTGCCTAATATTCTATAAGCGGTAAAGAAAAAACCGGTACAACTGACTACACTTCCTATGCAAGTTTTTTCCTGCAAGAACGGTTGTATGTGGAGAAGTTCTTCCTCAATGGCAAATCCGGGGAGACAAAGCAATACGATATCAGAGTGTGGAATGACCTCTGCCGGGTTAGCCGTAACGCAGGCTAATGAGCCGGAGAATGTATTTCCCCGGCAATTTTCAATGAGTAATGATGGATTCCATTGCTCGGGATGCCGGGTGAGGACGGAAACATTAAAGCCTTTATGTGCAGCTACTCCTGCAATGACGTGCCCCAGACCGCCACCGCCACAAATACAGATATTGATACTCATGCTTGCAGTTTTTTTAAGTTTTCAGCCAGATAATTGTTGTCTTCAGTGTCGCGTATGGCGATACGGATGTAATTCCTGCCATTGAATCCTGTCTTGGTACTACAATCTTTTAACAAGAGATTATGCTCCAGCAATAAAGAAACGAGTTTGGTGGAACTGAAGCGGGAAGTTACTTCGCACAGGAAATAATTGGCTTGTGAAGGTATGACACGTAGGAAGTCAACCTGTTGCAATACCTCGAAAAAGCGTTGGCGCTCGGCTATGAATTTTTTACAGGCATTTTGATAATCATTATTATACTTGCTGTATATCTGTAAATAGAATTCGGCGAAGGAGTTTATATTCCATATAGCCATGTTTTTTCGTAAATAGGCTATTATCTCTTTGTCGGAAGATGCGGCTATCCCCAAGCGTAATCCCGGAACTCCATAAGATTTGGAAATACTTTTAATGACTGTGAGGTGTGGGTATGTTTCCAGAACTTCATTCTTAAGCAGCGTATTTTCGACACTTTTTTCGCTGAAGTCAACAAAAGATTCATCCAGTATTAAGTGGATATTTCGCTGCTGCGTCCATGCCAGCAAATCCATAAGTTCGTTAAGGGGGATGAAGTTACCTGATGGGTTATCCGGATTGATCAAGAGTAAATGGCGGATATCTTTGTCCGCATAAAAAAGCATCAGTTCTTTTGCCGTATAATGAAAATCGGCATTCTGTGGATAGAATGCAATGATTTCTTCTGATTGCCGGTTGGGATATTCTTCGAAAGTGGGATAAATTACTCCCATTTTGCCATCTGAATGTTCCATCAGCGCTTTGATGATTTCGGCGGCTCCGTTGCCAACAACCACATAATCTTGCCGGATACCGAAGTTTTTTGCCATGACAAGCGTGTTCACTCCCATGCCGGAAGGGTATTCACGGAGAAGCACATTAAAATTAGCCTGTAGTTCTTCACACATTTTTTGTGGTGGAAAATAGGGGTTTACTAAATAGCAGAAATCTTTCAGCTTTGGGAAACGCCAGTATCCGCCATATCTTTTTTGGTAGCGTTGTAGCTGGTCCTGTTCGGCAAAAATGGTTTCAGCGATGTCAAGATCTTGTATATCATCAATCTCATACCAGCGTTCTCCTTCCAAAGGGAGTCCTTTCAGTTCACATCTCTCCAGCAGGGTGATTACCCGTAATACCTGTTCGTAATATTCGTTATTACCTAGGGCTTTGCTGTAGGCTTCAAGAAATGGCACATAACTGTTGCGGAGAAACTCCTTACTGAATTTATAGATATTGACGGTTTTGTAGTAATCGTCAATATCTGCGTAGCGGAACGTTTTTTTTGAGATAAAATCAATGATGTCATTTTCAGTATTGAGCCGTACCATCGTGCCGTCCATCCATGGCTCATATTTAGCTACAAGTGCCAGATTGGGATAGGGGTTATTTAAAATTTTGTGGAAAAGTGTATCCTCAAAAATCAAATCGGATTCAATTAATAAAGTATCTTGCTTTTGCAATTCCTCTTTAGCAAGATAGAGAGAATAGATATTATTGGTCTTATTGTAGACAGGATTGTAAATATATTCTATCGGAGTATTTCTACTTTGTTTCTCTATGTGGGTACGTAATTTCTCTCCTTGGTAGCCTATGACTAAAATGATGCGTTCCAGATTTAATGAATCTAACTGTGAGAGCAGACGGTCTATCAGATAGGTCCCGTTTACTTTAATCATACACTTGGTGTTATCTTTGGTAAGATCTCCCAAGCGCTTGCCCATGCCGGCGGCTAGAATGATTGCTTGCATAATAAATTAGGTATATATATTGCAAAAGTAGTAATTAATTAGCATTTATAAGCGATGTTATTTATATTTGCCTCAAATTTTAAACAGGAATGGGTAAAATAACATTTGTACCGGTAGGAGGATTGGCCAACCGTATGCGTGCAGTGGCTTCGGCGGTAATGCTGGCAGGAAAGACGAAAAGTGAATTAAGCATCATTTGGTTTCAGGATTGGGCACTGAATGCACCGTTTTATCAGTTGTTTAAGCCTGTAGACAGGGAAGTGGCTTGTTTACGGGATGCTTCGCGGTTGGATTATGCATTATTAGACAGACCTCGTTCCAAGAATTTTCATTTCCCGCTTTTGTTTCAGAAACTGCTTTTCAAGTCTTGTCTGTACGAGCGTTCCATTACTCCTTTATGTAACCGGCATTTTGATTTTGAACGGTGGGTTAAAGAAGGTGGCTGTGTTTATATGGCATCATACACCGCTTTCCAACCTTATGATTATGCATGGATCAGTCGGTTGTTTGTTCCGGTAGACGAGATTATGGAAGAGGTAGAAAACCGTTGTCGGAATTTTTCGGATGCTATGATTGGTGTGCATATCCGTCGTACAGATAATCTGGCTTCTATCAGGCAAAGCCCTATCGAGTTGTTCTATCAGAAATTAGATGAGAAGATAAAAGAGGACGGCAAGGTGGCTATCTATTTGGCTACAGATTCGGAAGAGGTGAAGCGGGAGATGAAAGAGCGTTATGGCGACCGGATATTCTGTTCCGGAAAAAAGGCAGACCGTGGATCTTTGGAGGGAATAAGGGAGGGTATCACGGATATGTACACATTGGCTCGTACACAAAAAATATATGGTTCTTTTCAGAGTTCATTTTCGGATATGGCAGCTCAGATAGGAGGGGTTCCATTGGAGATTTTGAAATTATGAGTTGCGGAAATAAATCATTGTTTTAATGATTATCTGCAAACATTTTTATTTTTGCTCCTCTTTTTTCTATGGCATTTGCCAATTTGTTTTCTATTTTTCCTAATAGCAGCCGTCTGCTCCATTCTATAACAAGCGTTGTCAGACAGATAGAAACAAGTGTTCCCATAAAATACAGAACAAGTAGGTTGCTGTCTGCATATGGGACATACCAGGGTTGTAAACAGTGGATAAGAAGTCCTTGAAGCATATATAAGGCAAAAACGTATCCTGCTAGGTAATTGATGATGCGGGATGAAAAATGCCACCGGGTAAACTGGTAGAAAATCATGATGGAGGCGATGATAATCAGTAGATTATTATCTCGGGCGAATCTCAGTATGATATTTCCACTCATTGCTGTAAGCAGGGAATTTAGTATAAAAATACAGGCAAGGCTGCCTGACAAGATTTCCCGGCTATGTCGTTTCATATTTTCCGGAAGACCATAGGTCTTCAGATATTGTCCTATGAGATAAGCTAGTGTGACATTGATAATTCCCTTGCCCGTGTCATTCTGAATTTCAAAAAACAGGATTGTCGGGGCAAATACAAAAAAGAATCCCCATAGTAACAGTAGTTGTTTATAACTTTTTTGTGAGAGGTTATGAACCAGCCGGTTTAAATAGGGCGAGAAACAATAAAGTACTACATAGCAGGTCATAAACCAGTATTTTTTGCTAAGTATCGGTAGCAATGAGGAGGCCAGCCCTGTCCAGGTATGCGGAGTGTGAAGCCATATTGTTTCGATCAGATAAGAAACGATGGAATAAAACCATACGACAACCAGCATTTTGAAAAATTTATGTGTATTGAAACGGATTCCAAAATAACCTGAGATCAGAATGAACAAGGTTACTCCGGTGTTTCCCAGTGTATTGATAAATAGTATGAATTCTTTGTTCAGCCAGTTACTGGTGTGGAAGGTATTTCCTAGAATATGCATGGATACAATCAGTATGATACTGATAATTCGTAAACATTCTAATCCGGAGTGACGTGTAGCAGCCATTATTTCTTGATTATATAGTGTAAACTCTCTTTAAAAGTGACGGAGCCGCTCAACCACAGGATGGCTGTGTAGAGTGTGCCGGCTATGATCATTTTGCTTGCCATTAATAAATACAGATTGGCAAAGCCGATAGTGATATAATAGGTAGCCGCCATTACCGCGGTAGCTATGAAGGCAAACGGAAGGATGTCTTTCAGCGCTGCAAACAAGCTGAGCCGTATTTGTTTCCATACAAAATAGTGCCATACAAACAGCCAGCAGATATTGATGGATACATACACTATAATCATGGTATGTACGCCGTATGGATAGAGCAGCAGCATGGTTGTTAACTGGATAATGCCTAAGCTGATGGTATTCCACATATAGATATCCGATTTTCCTTTGCTGATGACTAGGTTGGAATACAAATTGGTTATGGGAATGAATGCGCCACCGATGCAGAGCAATTGCAGGATGAAGGCACTGGGTAGCCATTTGTCTGTAATAGTCAGTATAATCAGTTCGGGTGCGATTAATGATAATCCTAACATAGCCGGAAAAGAAATAAAGGCAGTGAAGCGGAGCATCTTCCGGAAAGCGCGTTGTTGGCGTTCCCTTTCATCCGACAAACTGGAAAGTACAGGTTGGGCCACACTGTTGACTGTTCCTGAAATTAATGAATGTCCCATATAATTCCATTTATTAGCTTGAGTAAAATAGCCTACTTCTTGTCCCGAATAGAATTTACCAAGGATAACGGTAAAGATATTATTATTGATGTGGTTGAATATATTGGTTACTAATAATTTGCTGCTGAAAGAAAGCATCCCTCTCAAAGGCTTGAAGTCGAAAGTAAGTGTAGGTCGCCAGGGTGAGAAGCACCAATAACAGATATTAATGGTTCCTACATAGACAATGCTTTGTGTGGCTATCCCCCAATAGGCAAATCCCAAGCAGGCCATAGTTATACCGATAGTTCCTGAGGCGGTTAATCCGATAGTGACCGCCATTGCCTTTTGCTTGACCATTAAGTTGCGGAACAGGTAAGCACTGTGGGCAATGCCCAAACTGGCTACAAAGAAACCGAGGAAAGTGTATCGTGCCAAAGCTGTCAGTTCGGGAGTGTGATAGAATTCGGCAATGAGTGGGGCGCAAAGGAACAGAATGAGGTAGAGACAGGCACTTAGCCCGGTACTGAACCAGAATACGGCATTATAGTCTTTGTGGGAGATATCCCGTTTGTTGGCTAGGGCGGCCGTGAACCCGCTTTCCTGCAAAGAGCCTGCAATAAGGGAGAAGATGGACAGCATTCCCACCATGCCATAATCTTCCGCATTCAGAATGCGTGACAGGAATATCCCGAAAAAAAGATTCAGCAGCTGCTGTACTCCATTGCTTAATCCGCCCCAGAAGAGGCCTTTTGCTGTCTTTTCTTTCAAGGATTGTTCTGTCATTTTTATAGATAGATTATAAAACAGTCAGGCTGAAAGCGGACGTTTCAGTTGCTTTCAGCCTTTTCTGTATTTGGGTGTATATTATTTCACTTCACTGCCCGGCTTTACCTCTCTTAATAAAGAGGTCACCGCTAAGGTGCCGTCAAAGTTTTCAGCACTCAGGATCATGCCTTCGCTCACCAATCCGTTCTTGAATTGGCGTGGAGCCAGGTTGGCAATGAATAAAACTTGTTTGCCCACCAGTTCTTCCGGTTTATAATGTTGTGCGATACCGCTGACGATGGTACGGTTCTCCAGTCCGTCAGCAATCTTGAATTTCAGCAGCTTTTTCATTTTAGGCACTACCTCACACTCTAATACGGTACCTACACGGATATCTAACTTTTCAAATTCTTCAAAAGCAATTACCGGTTTTATCGGGTTGGCTTTATAGTTGGCAGCCTCGTTTGCTTTTTTGGTAGCCAACAGTTTGTCTACTTGTGCTTGAATGGTTTCATCTTCGATCTTTTCGAACAACAGTTCTGCCTTATTCAATTGATGTCCTTCTGCCAGCAGATCGGTACGTCCCAGTTGGTCCCATTCAAATGTTTCCATATTCAGCATTTTGCGGAGCTTTTCGCTGCTGAAAGGCAGGAAAGGTTCGAATGCAATAGCCAGATTGGCAACTAGTTGCAATGCTATGTTAAGGATGGTGGCTACACGGTCCATATCAGTTTTTGCCAGTTTCCAAGGCTCTGTATCGGCTAAGTATTTATTACCGATACGTGCCAGGTTCATTGCCTCTTTTTGTGCATCGCGGAATTTGAATACATCCAGTAGCTTTTCTACTTCTGCCTTTACGTCTGCAAATTCTTTTAATGTTTCTTTGTCGTAGTCGGTCAATTCACCGCAAACGGGAACTTTTCCGTCGAAATATTTATGAGTCAGCACTAAAGCACGGTTTACAAAGTTACCGTAAACAGCCACCAACTCATTGTTGTTACGTGCTTGAAAATCTTTCCAGGTAAAATCGTTGTCTTTTGTTTCGGGGGCATTGGCTGTCAATACATAGCGCAATACATCCTGTTTGCCGGGGAAGTCCTGCAAATATTCATGCAACCATACTGCCCAGTTGCGTGAAGTGGAAATCTTATCACCTTCCAGATTCAGGAATTCATTGCTAGGTACGTTATCCGGTAAGATATAGCTTCCTTCCGCTTTCAGCATAGCAGGGAAAACAATGCAGTGGAATACAATATTGTCTTTTCCGATGAAGTGAATCAAACGGGTTTCTGGATCTTTCCACCAAGTTTCCCAACTGTCGGGAAGTAATTCTTTTGTATTTGAAATATAGCCGATGGGGGCATCGAACCATACATAAAGTACTTTTCCCTCAGCGCCTTCTACAGGAACAGGGATTCCCCAATCCAAGTCACGGCTTACCGCACGGGGTTGCAAGCCCATATCCAACCAGCTTTTACATTGTCCGTATACATTGGGGCGCCATTCTTTATGATTTTCAAGAATCCATTCACGCAGCCATCCTTCGTGTTTGTCCAATGGCAGATACCAATGTTTGGTTTCACGCATCACTGGTTTACTGCCACTGATAGCACTTTTCGGATTGATCAGGTCGGTCGGAGAAAGTGATGTTCCGCACTTCTCGCATTGGTCACCGTAGGCTCCTTCTGCATGGCAGTGAGGACATTCACCGGTAATATAACGGTCGGCCAGGAACTGATGGGCTTCTTCGTCGTAATATTGCATGGAGGTCTTTTCAATGAACTCACCTTTATCATACAGGGTTTTGAAGAATTCGGAAGCCAGTTCGTGGTGTGTCTTTGATGTAGTACGAGAGTATATATCGAATGAAATTCCAAATTCTTTGAATGATTCTTTTATCAAGGTATGATAGCGGTCCACCACATCTTGTGGAGTAATACCTTCTTTCTTTGCACGAATGGTGATAGGTACTCCGTGTTCGTCAGAGCCTCCGATGAAAAGAACATCTTCTTTTTTCAGGCGGAGATAGCGCACGTAGATATCAGCAGGAACATATACACCTGCCAGATGACCAATATGTACCGGACCGTTTGCGTAGGGCAAAGCGGATGTGACGGTGGTTCTTTTGAATTTATTTTCCATTGTATGATGTCTTTTTTGTTATTTCTACCAGTAACGTGCAAAGTTAGTGATTTTTAGTAAGTATATGGAATAATCAGAAATATTTCTCCCTTAAAATCTCTGACAGGCCGTACTTATTATAAAATATGGTTATTCGGGGGCTTTGTCGGAAGAAGTGAAAATACAGAAAAATGTTATATCGTGATGCAGTGATTTGCACTTATTTGCATTTAATCTTAAGGAGAGAAAAATGATGAACTAAATTTTACTTATCCTGTTTTTTATAAAACCTTAAGTCGAACGAGACATGAATACGTGGTATAAATTCATTTTAAATGCACTTTTCTCTAAAAAGAGAGAGGATAAAGATTGGGAAACGACCGATAAGGAAGAGGATGTTCTTTCAAATTACATTGAACTGGACTCATTGATGCAGGTCATTTATCATGCAAAGGAAACTGAGTCGGGCAGCTAAACTAACCGGCCCAGTCTTCTCTATCAAGATTTCTATAGCTTATCGCTTCTGCCAGGTGGATGGAAGTAATGTGTTCGCTGTTGTCCAGATCGGCAATGGTACGCGCTACTTTTAGAATACGACCGTATGCGCGCGCCGACAGGTTGAGGCGTGTCATGGCAGTTCGTAATAATTTTAGCCCTGCTTCATTGGGTTGAGCGTACAGATGGAGTAACCCGGCTTCCATTTGTGCGTTGCAGTAAATACCCGGATGGTTGGCAAAACGTTGAGCTTGTATTTCCCGGGCCTTGATAACCCGTTCGCGTATGCTTGCACTACTTTCCGCATGATGGCGTTCTGCCATTTTTTCGAATGGAACCGGAACTATTTCTATTTGGATATCTATGCGGTCCAGTAAAGGACCGGAGATACGGTTCAGGTACCGTTGCACTTGTCCGGGATTACAGACGCAAGCTCGTGTGGGATGATTATAATATCCGCATGGACAGGGATTCATACTGGCTACCAGCATGAAACTGGCCGGATAATCCAGACTGTATTTAGCTCGTGCGATGGATATATGCCTGTCCTCTAGGGGTTGGCGAAGTACTTCAAGTACACTTCTGTTAAATTCCGGCAACTCGTCTAGAAAGAGCAAACCGTTGTGAGCCAGACTGATTTCTCCCGGTTGGGGATTGGTGCCGCCACCTACCATTGCTACAACATTAATTAACTATTAGGTGGTAGATTGGTATTTTTGAACTTTATATAAACAACCAATCATGCAAAAAAAAGAGGAACTATACGAAATGTATGCTCCTCCTAAACAGTGTTATATAGAGAAACTTGTTTTATAGTTCTTCAATTTCTTCTTTGGTCAATCCGGTTGCTCCCATAATTAACTTTATTGAGGTTCCAGATGATTTTAAATAACGGGCAACTTCTATTGCTTTTTTTCTTTCTCCTTTATTTATTCCTTCTTCAATCCCTTCTGCTCTTCCTTCTTCCCGTTCAGTATTGATATTGTCACGAAGGATTACAATATTATCCAAGTGGCGGTAGTAAGCGGCAAGTTCATCTTTAGTCATACTATCCAACTTTAATCTCTCACGAGCCTCCTCAAGACCGGGAGCTGTGGCAGTGGAAGGTATTTCTCCAGTGTTAAGATAGTAGATCCATTCTTCCAGGGGACTTTTTGCTACCTGATTGAAACCGTTCACCTTCAGGATATAGTATTCGGGATATAACTGGCTGACCGTATCCACCTTGAATGTCTGTTTCTGGAACGGGGTGAGTTCAAGAAGATCATTAGTGTGGATACCCCTGAATTCCGTCTTTCCATGATAAACGAAGTCCCTGCCATGCCCTAGGGAGAAGTAGACTATATTGACGCTGTATACTTTACGGACCTTGTCATAGCTTTCCCCTCTGTTGATATATTCAGTGACCAGCTTGGAAGTACCGAACAACATACGCTGGAAGTAGGCATATTCATTATTGTTCTGCACCTCTATCAATACCGGCTCACCCCTGGAGTTCTCGGCAAGCATATCCACACGGTTATACTTGTCATACTCATCCTCCTGATTGCTCTCGCTTTCAAGAAGTCTTTGGATAATGATCTTCTCACCCAGTAACGTGGTGAGCAGGCCTTCAAGGACACTGAAGTTTGCCTTGTTCCTGAGCAGACGTTTCATCGCCCAGTCAAAACGGATTATCTGGTTTTTATTATTGCTGTTCATAATGGTCTGATATATGGGTTACTACAAAGATAGGCAAAAAACTCAAGACCTCCAAAATAATATGGATTATAGTGAAAAGTGGCTATTCTCAACGAACCGCCGCTTTGTAATGAATCAATTTGTTTTATCATTCATGAGGGAAATCTATTTCAGAACAATTTTTTGATGTATTCTGTTCAATGACCCTGTGTCCAGTTCGTCTATGCTTATTATATATAAGGTGTCGGTCACATATATTCCGTTCTCTCCAAGAAATATGTATGCGGCATCGAAAAACCAGCCCTCACCTCTTACCCTCATGTCTATTCTGATATCGTTTTGTATCTCACAGACTTTTCTTATAGCCTCAATCAGTTCGGTTCTCTCCATACGATACTCCTTTATCCGGATACAACAGGGCACCCGGATTTTTGTTTGCGGACCTTTCATTTATATATCAAAAGTATGGCCGTTCATTCCTCCCTCCTGAAACCTTCCAAACCCTTATATATGAGAAAATAGCTTGGAGCATTATTCAGCACCATTAAGATAAGGTGCGTAGCTTCAAGCGTTATAAAAAGTAATTTTCCGGGTTAAATCTAATTTCAGATGATGGTTAGAACTTTAATTCGAGGGATAGCAACGGTACGAGTAGTTTTCACAGCTTTAGTCTTGATTACCCAAAGTATGCAGTCTATCGGAAAGTCAAGTCAGATCGAGGAGGTTTGATGACGGCTTTTCTTTTTTTTCTTCCCCTTTCTTGAATCCTTCAAAGCCTTATATGTGAGAATAATATATAAGAGAATAGAAACGTAATAACAAACAATTGAAAATTAGAGAAATGGGAAATTTGGTAAAAGCATTGAAGATCGCCGCAAATGTAGCGGAGATCATCGTGGCAGGCTCCGTATTGATCGAGCTTGCCGAGAAGTATGGTGGCAGATTGGGAAAGAAAAAATCCGCCACGAGTAAAGTCGCTACAGATACTGTGGCGGCTGAAAACTAACATAACGTCTTGAACAGTGGATTATGATAAAGGTCAGGACGTAATAATAACAATCCTTGAAGTTACTACATCAATACTCAAGGGAATTAAGAAGCTAAGAAGTTTATTTATAAAAGCAAAGAAATAAACCTCTTGGCTTTTTTTCGTTTATCGGATTTTATTAACAACTAAAAAATAACAAAGAGTATGGAAACAATGACTAATGAACTTACTGTCATTCCAAGAACAATCGGAATGATGACAAGAATGATGGATGTGATTAATACCGAGAATATTGAAGATGCTGTAATCGTATCTGAAGAAGAGCAGGAAGAACATCCCAATTTTATTGAAAGTAACACTTCGGGTATTACACTTGAAGAACTTGAGAGAAACTGCATTGTACCCAGTTTTGGAGACAATCAGCTTACAATCAGCCACCAGACATTCATACACCGGATCGAGGAGGCTGCAAGGAGCTATTTTACGGGTGAAAGCTTTGGAAACACAGAAATCAGGGTATCACATAGAATCCTGGGCAGGGTTCCGGGAGCATTAACCAAAAAGAAAGAGGAACTTAAACCTGAGGACGAGACTATCTATTATCAACGTATGGCTTTCTGTTTTCATATCAGGTCTATGAGCAGAATGATGAACGGAGAAGAAGTACATTTATGTATCGGAGGTGTAAGAAGTCTGAACGAGGAAAACCTATACGCCCGAAAATCACCGGAGAAATTTAAAATCTTTATCGGATGGAGAGTGAAAGTTTGCTCGAACCTTATGTTACTGAACGATGGTCTGACCGGACGACTGGAAGTGATGAGTGATGCAGATATATACAGTTCAGCACTCAGACTATTTCAAGACTTTAACCCCGAACAGAATCTCAGGCTACTTGAAAATCTGGGAAGGACGAATATTTCACAGGAACAGTTTTGTCAGATAATTGGTAGGCTCAGATTATATCAAGCTTTACCCGCTTCACAACTTAAAGAATTGCCCAAGGTGATTTTAGGTGATTCCAATGTCAATGCAGCTACGAAAGGCTATATAGAAAACCCTAATTTCGGGTTACGTGGCAGAGAGAATATCACTTGTTGGGATTTGATGCAGCTCCTTAATGACGCCGCCAAACAATCCTATATTGATAAATTCTTGGAGCGAAATCAGAACTGCACTGATTTTGCGATTGGTATCCAAAAAGCTTTAAACGGTGAAGATACTGAGAATTACGGATGGTTTTTGAGTTAGACCTGAAAATAAATTGACTCACAAGGGAGAAAGATCTAAATATGACAAACATGATCTTTCTCCCTTTTTTGTTGAACCCTTTAACGGATACTTGATATGGAAATGAATGATATTATGACATGCATAGACAGATTGCCGCAAGGCTGTTCTGATAAAAGATATGCTGGGATCCTGAAGGAATTACCGGATGAATGTCAGTCACGTATAAGAAAGACGTTTACCCCAAATCATTACAACAGGAATAATGTATAATCAATAATGAATATTAGCGATGAAATATGATTTTATAAAAGTTGGTGCCACTGTTTGCTGGCATGATCCCGAAGGTATATCAGAGGGTGAATACAAAGTGGCTTCGGTCCCGGATAATTTGGAGGATGACAGTGTGGTCCTTATAACTTCCGATTTTTCCGAGGCTGAGGTTTTCCCTACAGAATTATCTCCGGTTTAATATTATAGGTTATGGAAAGACATGAATTGGAAAACAGCAGGGAATTCAAGGCTGCAAAAGAACTTGAACATGCCCTGAACGATTATGGGTGGAATGAGAAAAGGTTCGCTTCAGCGGTGACTACATTCCACAGGACCCTGCAACAGACCTTATTCAGAAGTATGGTTGAAGTGATTAAAACAATGGGAAGTGAAGGTTACGGATATGACCTGAGGAACAAGGCTTCCCATGAGATATGTAAGAAGATAGTGGAATCAGGAGTTCTGGAAGACAAGACGATACCATTCATCTGAAAAGGTTGAAACATACCAAGACTAATATTCCGGGGAGGGATATTTCTGATTAAAAGGAAGTATCTCTTCTTTTTTTATTTACCGACAATTTAAAATTCAGAAGATTATGTTATACTATAATTTTTATGGTTACGAAAGATTCAAGGCCTGTTTCGGACTTGAAAAAAGAGATAACGGTACGGTGGTAAGAAAGAACAGGATACTGCTGGGCCATCTGAAGAATCCTGCACTGCTCAGGTATTGCAGGGAGCATGATGATTATGCCTTGTTACATATATATGATATGGCTGACCTACAGAAAAAAGTAATGGATGCTGTCATTGAATCAGGAAAAGGTGATAAAAAGCTGCCTTATAGGGTGGAACTGATAGGCAAGACATACCACTCTTCCAGATATCAGACTGACGAAAGCAAGGGTGTATGTGAGGATCTGGATAAAAGTTCAGTCCGCTATATCAATGTTGAACGTAGCCGAGTCTTCAAGATGAGGGCCGGAAAATTCATGAGAGAGCTTATCCTTGAGACAGAGATAGGAAAGTTGCTCTCTCCAAGTGTCGTAAACTGGCTTGCCGGAGATATTTTTACCCAGCAATGGCATACTTATACACATGGGAAATCACCTGATATGGAACTACATATAAACAATGAGTTCTGGAAGATATATGATAGTGATTATTGCAAAGGTAATTTCGGTTCATGTATGGTGGACGAAGACCGGACCTCATTCTATCGTGATTCGGTAAAAGCCAAGGCGGCTTACATAACAGACAAAACAGGATTGGTTGTAGCAAGATCCATTCTATTTACTGACGTTACGGATCAGGATGGCAATAAATGGAGGCTGCTTGAAAGGCAATACTCTTCAGGAGGCGATGATGTATTGAAACGGTTACTGATTGACAAACTCATTCAAGGTGATTACATAGACGGTTATAAAATCGTGGGTGCATCCTGCCATGAAGCTAACGCATTTGTAGATATTCATGGGAACTCATTATCCGACAGGAAGTTTGAGATTGACTGTGATCTGGAATTGGAAGACACGCTTTCTTATCAGGATTCTTTCAAATGGTACAATTATAACCTGAATAAAGCCTATAACTACGAAAACTCACACTTTTCATATAACCTTGACACCACAGACTTGAACTTATATGGTGATACTGACGACGATGATGACGATCGGGAATGGGACGATTACCACCAGTATCATTGTTCAGTAACCAGATCCTGTTACCGGAACGGAAGGGAGATTTGGGTGGACGTGAACAATCTGGATGATTTTATATGGATAGAATCGAAAGGAGAATATCACCACGAGGACGACTGTGTCTGCTGTGATGAATGTGGAACAAACATTCTTTTGGATGATGCCATGTGTTCGGAAGTGACGGAGGAATATTATTGCTGCAAGGAATGTATGGAGAAAGCGGAGAATGAGTTCAAGCGGAAGAACTGGCATTACTCCGAATATGATGATGAATGGTATGAGGATTACACCGACATTACCCGGATCAATATCTGGAATGAACCGGAAGGTATCTATGAGAATAAAAGCATCGGTACGGATACATTATGCCGGTTATTGAGAAATGAGGAAGCATGGGAGTTTGACAATGAGGTGTTCGACAGGATAAATCCAAGTACCAACCTTCCATACGGCTATAAACTTAAAAAAGAGATAAATCATGAATATACAATTATTGAAGCGGCTGTATAGTATCTACAGCCCGAGTGGGAAGGAACAGAAGATGGTAAAGTTCCTCTGTTCCTATATAAGACAGCTTCCCGGAAATATATCCGTGTCAAAGGATAAGTTCGGGAACCTGTATGTAGTCAAGGGTAAAGCGGAAGTTTATTCTTGCTTAGTGAGCCATATCGACCAGGTTTCACACTGCAAGCATTCAAAGGATTTCAAGGCGGTGGAGACAAGGGAAGTCATATTCGGTTATTCGCCAAAGAACAGGAGGTTTGAGAATTTGGGAGCCGATGATAAAAATGGAGTGTTCATCTGTCTTGAATGCCTGAAGAAATATAATTCTATGAAAGTAGTCTTTTTTAGAGAGGAAGAAACAGGCTGCAAGGGAAGTTCTGAGGCGGTGATGTCTTTCTTCGATGATGTGAGATTCGTTATCCAGCCTGACCGTAAAGGCAATTCAGACCTTATTACAAACATAGGTTATTCCGAGTTGTGTTCCGAAGGGTTCATTGAAGCGATAGAACCTGAAAAATGGGGTTACATGGAGGAGAACGGCTTGATGACCGATATTCTGACCTTGAAAGAGAAAGGGCTTGGGGTCTCCTGCATCAACGTCTCATGTGGTTACTACAATGCCCACACCGATGAAGAGATAACGGTAAAGAAAGACCTGCTGAAATGCCTGAGGTTTATAGAACATATCATAGAGGACTGTACAGACACTTATCCCCATACACAAAGTGATTCATATTTCAGTCCCTATGAGTTTGAGGATGAGGTTTATGATATGCTGAACCATGACCCGACTTTAACTCCCGAAGACCTTTATGACATGTATTCCACCAATTTTCCACCCTTCGGATTGGAGGATTACAGAAAGATATATGAAGATTATCGGATGTTCTGGGTTGAGGATGAAGAGGATATGAATGAAAAAACTTTGGATTATGGAAAGAGATAAGAACTACGATTTGGAACTGGCTAAGTATATCTGGTCCATCCTGAAATCCAATCTCCCCGTCCTTATGTCCTGGGGAGTTGAGATTGAGACAGTGAAAGTAATAACATGTGGTCTTGAATTCAGGGTCAACGGATTCAAGCATACCGGAAAAGTTCAGATTGTATTGAATGAGGGTGCTGACCTGTTTGAAGTCTGTCTGATTGGTGAGGATGGAGAAATCAGGGATAAGAGGGAAGACATCTACTTTGACATGCTTGTTTCTGTGGTGGATGAACTTGTGGAGAAAACCGATGATTATGAAAAGAGAATTTCTGATACATATAATATTATAAAGTATTAGCGGTTCTCTGAAAAATCGGGAAATGTGATAACAGGCTTTCTGTGGGAGAGTAGAATTTATAAGAACTCGAAATCTCATGGAAAGCCTTTTTTATGAACCTGCTTAAAGGTTATTGAACGGACATTCAGTAACCGAGAAGAGCGTTAAACAAGTGTTAATTATGAAACAGAAAAATTATGTTGCCTACCTACGACAATCCACAGTGAAACAGGAAGTGTCAGGATTAGGCGTAGAGGCACAGAGAGAAATTATACAGAATTACCTGAAGGATAAAAAAACGATTGCTGAATATATTGAAACGGAAAGCGGCCGTAAATCTGACAGACCCAAACTTACTGAAGCATTGGAATTATGCAGAAAAACAAATTCTGTCCTGATTGTAGCAAAACTGGATAGGCTGAGCAGAAATGTGGCCTTCACCAGCAAACTGTTGGAGAGTGATGTCGAGATCGTATTCTGTGATTTTCCTGAGGCCAATAAACTTGTACTACATATCATCAGCAGTATAGCGGAATATGAGGCGGGATTGATCAGCCAAAGAACGAAACAATCCCTGAAAGCCAAGAAAGCAAGAGGGTATAAGCTTGGTAAATCCGAGAACTTATTAAACAGACTAGGGCAAGCGGTAGAAAACAGTAATAAGACCAATCACCAGAAAGCTCTTGACAATCCCAATAACAAGAGAGCCATAGCATTATTAAAAAACCTGGTGAAAGAAGATAGAAGTTTGTCTGAAATGGCGAGAATCCTGAACAGTGAAGGGTTTGTTACAGCTATGGGGAAGGAGTTCAGAGCTTCGCAGGTGAGTATATTATTGAAAAGGTATAACTTGAAAGAGGATTGAAATTATGGAACCCAAGTATGTATTGATTTTGGATTTTTGTATCGGCTGTTTGAATATCATAAAACTGACTGACGAAGAATTAAGAGAATCGGAGAACTATGAGGACTTTGAATCTTTCCTTTCAACCATCGAGGAGAAATACGGATTCAGACTTAATAGTTGCCAATGGATGACTACTGAAAATTTAGACATCTATTGCTATCAGAACGGAGAAGAAGCAAAACTCAATCTGTTATAGTCAAACCAGGAAGAGAAACTGAGGTAATACTTGGTTTCTTTTTTTCTTTCTTCGGTTTGGTCGGAGATGATGGTAGTAGAAGAGAATATAATCAGGTTAAGTGTTTTTTTATCTGTCATTCACCATATTCTTAACCGGATGAATAATATCGGCATAGTTTTATATTTTTTTGCCGACGATCATCTCATCCGATCTGCAAATGGTGGGATAAGACAAAATGAATGGAGAACTTTTTATGGTGCTGTCGGAATTTTGGTAGTGGGATTAAGGATATTTTGCTGACGGTTGATTGTTATTGTCAGTTGGTAATAGTTGTCAGGGGGTGGTTCGTATCTTTCTTATCCTTAAAAGTCAAAGAGATTATAATTTGGATGATTGGTTCTGTGATTAGATTACTTTTCTTTCCCTGCCTCAAAGGGAAAAGGAGGGGAAATGGGGGAAAAGAGGGGGGAAAAGCCTGTTTTTTATAACTTTTTCAACTTCATCTATTCAAAAATCAGTAAAAAATTAGGTTTTAGAGGTTCCGCTTTCCCCTTTCCCCCCTTCTCTCTTGAGGGCGGGAAGAAGAAATGAGAACTACTATAAATTACATGGGAATAAATAGGTTAGTTGTTGTATTGTCTTTTCTGTTCTTTCAATAATAAGCCTTGGAATGATTAATGTGAGATTTATGTCTTGATTCTTTTTTAGTCTTGTTTGATATGTTAATGATCAGCTAATATTTTGTTTGTTGATAAATAGGATAAGTAAACAAAAAAATCTGTTCCGTTGGTCGAATAAATGATAAGAATGAGTTGCTATTGAATAATCCAGTATTGATTTTCAGGTATATCAGGCAGGACTTTTTCTTAGTTTTTTGAAAGTAAAGTATCTGTGATATGATAGAGAAAATCAATCTTAAATGTTTTCTGATGTCTGGCAAATATTAGGTCTGGTCTATAATAAATTTGTTTTTTTATTGATGGGATAAAATAATCACCGGCCGAAGTATGGATAATGAAGTGAAGATTGATCCTTTATGTTTGTATGATGTTTTGGTTGGATATGGCTCTGATATTCAATTATCTATTCTGACTTCCAAAGAATTCTAGTATTCTAATAGGTATAACAGAAAAGAAGAAAAAAAGGTAACTGTAATTGTCTTTTGGAAAATCTTGGAATTACAGGTTAAGGGGTTTGCTGGAGGCGGAAGTATGGAACGTAAGTGGAATGTATGACATAACTGTAAGACAAAGTGTTATAAAAAAGTGTGCAAATCAGGTACAAATGCTTAAAGAATAAGTGTTTTGTCAGTTTTTTTATAACATCCCTTCGGGTTATGTACCAAAACTCATACTTCGTATTAGGCTTCTGTCTCTGACTAACCCCAGTAAAATAAAGTGAAAGGTTACTGTAGACGAACCGGATGAAAAGTTCAAAATAAGATCAGAGAGAAAACAGCTGGCTTTATCCGATTATACAGATAAGATACTATCAGATACATGTTTTTTATTTAATAATATTAGTAAGTATCATATATAATGTATAGTTTTGTATATGACAAAATAAGTAATAATGTTTTATGCTGTACCTTGATATATACCTGATTGTTTGTTTTTATATCATGTAGATTATTTGATATGTTGGTACATTATAGTCTGAGAAGATAGTGATGTACATTTTAGATGAATGTTCAATGTTATGACCTCATATATTATTGGAAGGTTTATATTAATCTTAATTTGTAAGTACATTATGGTTTGTGAAAATAGTAATGTAAGTTTTGTGTGTTTCATCTTAAAACAGGTTTAAGTTATACACTTGTATCTGTATATTGTGGTTTGTGAAAATAGCAGTATGTTCTTTGTTTTTTCAATGGAAGCTGGTACTTGCTGCCATACTTCCTGTTGTTTCATTAGAATCAGATTTAAAGTTATATGCACTATTGTTTGTGATAAATGGTAGTGCATTTTTGTGACTGATGAAATAAGATGATTGTCGGTCGGAGTAGTTGTTTGGATGATAATGTCCTGTTTATTATTGACTATGGACGAAAATGAATAGATATAATTCTGATATTCAATTAAAACCTCTTACTGTCCAAAAAATCCGAGGTCTTATATATAGGTATAGTAGAAAAAGGTAACTCTACTTGTTCTCTTTGGGATCAGGGTATTATCGGTTTTAGGGGTAAGTCGGAGACAAGGGTATGGAATGAAGTGGAATGTAGTACATAACTGAAAGACAGAGTGGAATAAAAAAGTGTGCAAATCATGTACAAAAGCTTAAAGAATAAGCATTTATGTAGATAAATTATTCCATCCTTACGGTTATGTACCATACTCATACTTCGTCTGTACTTCTGTCTCTGACTTAACCCGAATCAAATTTGTTATAAAGAGTAAGAGAATGTGGAAGAGTTGCGATACTGTTCATTTACCAGTCATCACATTAATATTCCAGCCGTTGATTTATATTTGTTGATGTTCAAGTCTTTTTTGTTGGTTGTAGCAGCCAGGAATTGGTTTGTAGCTTTCTTCTTCCCAGTTATAGTCCGGATAGATTTGATATTTTATTGTTCTGTTATCTTCTCTTTCCCCCACCTCAAGAAAAAGAAGAGCGGTAATGTCAGGGAAATGGGTCGGAAATAATGTTTTTATATAACTTTTCAATTTTAGTAGAAAGAAATTAATCAAAGCCCGTTCCGCTTCCGCTCCTTTTTCTCTTGAGGATGGGAAGAGAGAAGGAAACAATCAAATATCCATATCTATTGCTGAAATCTGAAACGAAAAGTTGAAATATATTCAGTAATTTGTTGTTTATGTTACATGTTTTCATATATTTGCATTCATTGGATAATAAACACAGATAGCCTATGAAACCCGATTTTTCTGATTATATCATTGCTGTATTGCTTGAACTGGATGACGGACTGCCACATTCAATGGACCAGTGTGTTGATGGGGTCTATGACAAATGTGATATTGAGTATGAGATTCCACTGATAGGACATTATCTGAAAAAGGAAGATGTCTATTACACTTCCGTCAAGACTGCAATTGTCATGCTTGAAGCTAATGGTATCCTTACGATTGATAATGACCATAATGCAATGCTCACCAGAAAAGGTAAAAGATATATTGAAATAAACGAACGGGAGCTTGTGGATAGATGGAAAGAATTGTATGAAAGGAAAAAAATGAAGGACAGGTGGAAAAATGAGGATTCTTTTGATTAGTTTGTTTGATATCCATGTTCTGGGGCTGAAATGCAATGAATGATATTATTTCTGATGGATTGGAGAAAGAGTTAGGCTATATTATAATTTCAGTATTTATAATGTTAATAATCTCTGTCCCCTCCCCCAAAAAAATCAGGAATACGATATATAAGAAAAAATGTTATTCTGCTTGTCTTTTTGGGGAATCAGGGTATTATTGGTTTACGGTGAGAGTTTGAAGTGGTTTAGGAGTTGTTTTTACCCCAATGAGCCACTTCTTTTCTATCGCTTCTTTTATGCCAGTTTAAATTCCTTACCATCAGACTCCAGCTTTCCCTCACGTGCCAGCCATCCTAATCCGAGATATAATGATTGTCCGGAAAGCTTAGTCAGGCTCAACAACTCTTTTTCAGTCAATGCTTTCTCTGATCCGTTAAGTGTGTTCCAGATCTTACCCGCACTGGTTCCTACAATATCAGGAGTAATGATTTCTACAGGTGATTTTGTGGTTGTCTTCTTTGTTGTAGTCTTTTTAGTTGTTGCTGTTTTCTTAGCTGTTGTTTTCTTAGTTGTTGCCATTGTAATATGTTTTGGTTTTGTTTTTTCATGACAAAGATATAACAGTTCCCATGAAAAAGCAATTATATGTTTGGCTTTATTGATCGGGAAATGGTGGTGATCAAGTCTGCCTCTGGTTTTGGCACCTTATATATATAAATAGGTATGGTGAAAGAGAAAGGGTTGGGAAAGTTATTGATGATTAAAGGGTATGGAAAATAATGGGATCTGACTTCTTAGTTGTTTAAGTATTACGTCAGCATCATATAATCCTTTCTGTAAAAAGCACTGAAAGCCTTATTAATGAAGAAACAATACTCATAAGAAGAGTGTCTGATATTCATGGTTATAAATCTGATTTGAGGACACTTTTCTTTTATACTTTCTCCTTCCCAAATCGCTAAAACGCTATTCTCGCTAGCTCAAATCCTTACTTCTGAAATATAAATCGCATTTAATGTTTATCGATTTTATAAGTAGGATATTAGGAGCTGAAAAAGTTTCTGTTTCTAATCGCTTGGAAAATAATGCTGAGCCAAGTGTTATCGTGACAAAAGACAGCAACAGACCTATCCCTGAGAAATACAAAAAAGACGTAGCATCACTCCGAAGCAAGTATGGGGATGATTTAAAAACCGGATTCTGCATTATCCTCACGCTTCAGGAGGCTTTATCAATCATGCCGAGAGATCGTAAGAGAGTAGATTCTTATGCAGGACTTATATCTTATCTAAAAAGAGAACAGGGAATTACACTAACCATTAAATCACAAAAAACTAAACTATGAAAAACTATTTTATAGCAAACGGAGAAGTGCTCAATACAAATATGAGCATTGAAGAAATGGAATTACGGGCACAGGAATCATTAGATGAGAGCACTTCTGGAATGGCACAATTCAGAATCAAGGAAATCAGCGAGAAGGAGATTAGAATGTTCTTTGTCAGGGATTTTCGTTGTGACCCTAATAAATTTATAGTCTATGACGCTGATATGGCTCTTATCACAGGTATAGAAATAGGAGCATTTCAAAGGATGGAAGTAGGTGGTTATCCTCTTCTGTTTCCACTGAATTTTGCAGGGAAGAACTTCTATACAGACATAACAGCTTTTATAAGATTCTATAAGACATTGTTATTTTTAGGAGCAAAAGGGCAACAGGTGGAGCATATCGGCCTGAGAACTTATTCGGATAGGATTTTAATGCAAATCATATTCTAGAAAGTATGAATGTCTTGGTAGCATGTGAAGAAAGTCAAGCCGTTTGTCTGGCTTTCAGAAGATTGGGTCATAAGGCTTTCAGTTGTGACCTTCAGGAATGCAGCGGTGGACATCCTGAGTATCACTTCAAAGGAGACATGTTTGATGTAATAGCCAATCGTGGTGGAACTTTGGAGAATGGTACTAAACATTTCCTTGATAGTTGTTGGGATTTGGTTATAGCCCATCCACCCTGTACTTATCTTGCTGTCTCAGGTGCAAGGTGGTATTATCACCCCGATGATAAAAAACTTCCGATAGAACAGAGAAGACCACATCCGAAGTTCCCTGACAGAGCCAAAGACCGTGAAGATGCAGTTCAGTTCTTCATGGATGTTTCAAAGATAGGAGTGAATAAACTGGCTATAGAAAATCCGGTTGGTATCATGAGCAGCCGATGGAGAAAACCTGACCAGATCATAGAGCCTTGGCAGTTTGGTCATGAAGCTAGTAAAAAGACCTGTCTATGGTTGAAAAACTTACCTTTCCTGGTTCCGACAAATGTAGTAGGGAAAGGTGAGGTCTATGTTTCAAAGAGCGGAAACAAATCCCCTAAGTGGTTCACTGATATATTCTTCTCGGGTGTATCGCCTGAAGAAAGAAGAAAGCTCAGAAGCAAGACCTTCCCCGGAATAGCGGATGCGATGGCTGATCAATGGGGAGGCAGAATTATAGCAGCGTAGAGAATATTTTGATGATATAATTGTGGGATATCTAGGGAAAACGCCACTTATTTCTATTGTTCTCCCCAAAAAAATCAAGGATCGGCAAGGAAATCTGGTGCTGTCCGGATCTGGGGAATGTCGGTGGGTGCTGATTATGAGAGGGTGGTGAAGTTGGTATATTAGTAAGAATCATATTTTCACAGAGAAGTATTGTACGTAATGTATGGTGCTTCTCTTTTTTTGTGGATGAGAGATTTCGGAGATTCACCGGATTGTGTTATATTTGCAATATAGTACAGATTTTTCTATATTTACCAATCCGTCAGGCTATGAAGTTTGATGGAAGTTTTGTTATTGTTATTAATTTATCCATCAGTTGTACGTATATCGTAGACTGATGGATTTTTTGTTCTGAATTCCCAAAGATCCAAGTACGTAGAGGATAAAAAGCAACAATCCCTGACTTTCACAAGCCAGGGATCGCAATTATAAATTTAAAGTTTTTCTATTATATCTAAGTATTTCTCTCACTAGAGAAACGACTTATTCTTTAAAGAGTTTACGTTAATCTTACTTGGTTGCAATGGTTACATTAACGTCTTTCGGAGTTGTGTAACCCCAAGCATCTTCCACTGTTACAACAATAGCAGAAGGAGTATCGTTAGGCAGCGGTTCTGCTTTCACATTGATAGTACCCAGTTTAGCAGGAGTATTACCCTGTTTAGCAGTATATTTAGTCAAGGCAACAGACTTGATATAAGTGTTGTTGTCACCGCCTTTCTTAGCTACAGATACTTTTGCTATCTGTTTGCTTTCCCAAACATCACTTGTTGTAGGATCACCTTCCTTATCCGGCATGATATTGTAAGTGGTAACACCTGTATAATCCTTAGCAGAAATCATATCGGCAGTAATATCGAATCCCTTTTCAGAGTTAGCGATAACCTTGATAGAAGAACCTGTAGCAGGAGTTATTGTACCTTCAGCAATCGGACTCATCACCTTGATAGTAAAGCTTGCTGTCTTCTTATCATCTGTGCTGTATGCCCAATAAGAATCCTTATAATTTTTATTAGAAGCATTTACAGTCAATACCTTACCATAACCAAGTTCTTTGTTGGTTGTTCCATCTACCGGTACTTGTACAGTAGAATTCTTACCATTCAAAGTTAAAACGCCTGATTTCAATACAGCCAAATCATAAGAAGTATAAGTCTTATCATCTTTCTTAGCCACAGCATCATCTTTTTTCAATTCTAATGAAGCTTGAGTATCCATAGCCTCGAAGTATCTCTTCAATTCTATATTCTTGTTAGCTGTATTATAGAAGTATGCATTGATATTGCCATCTACAACATAACCGTCTTTCGCTGTGAACTGAGATGCTACAGAAGGAGCAGTGAATGTAACAGGAATTACGATTCTGTTAATGAATGTAGGATTATTATTGTCCTTAGTCATAAATTCAACAAACAGATAATATTGTTTGTCAAGTTTCAATACATTCTTTTGAGTAGTCTTATTTACTGTAACCTTGATGTTTTTAGCAGCGTTTACATCAGTTGTAGCAGTTCCGTTACCATTTACAATTGTTGTAGTCAAAGCATGATTTGTAGAAGAAAGTTGTACTTTATTTGTTCCGTCAGCTTTCTCACCAATGTAATACTTGGTATTCTTCAAGCCTACATTGTTACCCCAAGTCACATAGTTGTCACCCAAAGCAGTCTTCAATGTCTCTAGGCTGATATTGAAGTGATCATTATTAGTGTCAGTATCATACAAGTTAGGAATATTGTATGTTACAGGTTGATAGTCAGGAGTAGCAATAATGCTTGAACTCAAGTTCACAGTATATTCTGCAACCTTGATAGTACCATTATTATCCAAAGTTGTAACAGTCAGAGGGAATGACAAGTTAGTAGTAACCATATCAGGCTTCTTTGTTACAATGAAAGTACGTGCTGCATCATCCAACTTAACTCCATAAGTATCTCTATCCAAATTACTGATAGTGAAGTGCATATCATAGAATGCTTCAGCTTCAACCGGATTGACTGTGTAAGTTTTGTTTACGTCCACAGTAATTAATTTTTTAGTCGGAGTCGATGCTTCTGCTACCAAGCTAGCTTCAGAATCAGATATTTCTTTTACTTTCACTTTGTTCAACTCTTTAGCTTCACCTTTAACAATGGCTACATTATACAAAGAACGTGTGGTAGTTCCGGCAGTCACTGCGTATGCTACGTTATTAGCTTTAGTAACAGCTTCTTTAAAATCTTTAGCGTCAGCTTCTGACAAAATGAAAGATTTCATACCTAGACTCCAAAGACCGTTACCTGTATTTGCAGCACGACCATTGATGTTACCAAATTCCAAAGCATCATCTCCGCTTTCAGCAGTTGCAGCGAATTTGATGTTAGGGAATGTTGAATTCTTGGTATTTACCAATGTGAAAGGAGTCTCAGCCACATTTACACCAACAGGGTTCACACGGATATCCAGACCTGATACTGCATAAATTACAGATTTGTTATCCGCCAATGCTCTCGGACCGTCCCATTCTTCAGGTTTTGTAAATGTATAAGATGTTACGTTTACTTCAGCTGTTGCGTTTGGTATAGAGTTGGTAACATTATTTGGAGCAACTACAATTTCAGAAATCATTGTAGCAGCAGAAGGAACTTCTATAACTTGTTGTTTTCCATCAGCATCAACAAGAGTCAAAGTCCAAGACTTGTCAGCATCATTCTGTACAGCAGAAAGACCTGATGCGGGGATCTTGGTATCTTCATACTCACCTTTCTCATTAATCAGCCACCAGTTACCACCTTCAATTTTAATAGAAGGTTTACCTGCTTCAGCTTTTCCGGCCTTGATACCAGTACCTACGCCATCAATCATCAGTTCACCCTCATCGCTGATTGTAACCTGTTGAGCGTTCTTACCCGGTTCACCCGGTTTGCCATCAGCACCGTCTTTTACATCTAAAGCTACAGTAACAGACTTGCCTTTAGAGAAAGTGAAGGTCATACCTTTTCCGTCAGCAGTCTTTGTTACATTAGTAACATAGTCACCATTAGCAACTTCTGTTTGTAAAGCTGCAATCTGAGACTTCAGATCGTTCAACGTATTGTCGATACGATCGATGTCATCGTCATAGTCTTTACAAGACACAAATGTTCCTGTCGAAGTAACCATCAAGGCTCCGAACAGGACTGCACTTAAAAACTTTTTGTTCATAATAAAAATTTTAAATTTATAAATTTAAAAACTAAAATTGTTTATACATACCATTTATTGTAAAAGGACTTAATTGCTTTGTCTGGATCTTGTCATATATTGTATGGGTGTCATTCCCGTTATTTTCTTGAACGCTGTATAAAAAGGGCTTTTCGAAGCGAAACCACATTTTTTCGGAAGATTTTCCAAAGTGCTACAGTCGGCTCTCAACAACTCCTTGGCGTATTCTACCCGATATCGGTTCAACAATCCTTTCAGATTACATTCAAAATACCGATTCACCACATTGGAAAGATAGGTCTGGTTTGTATCAATCATAGCACTCAACTTTTTCAGAGACAATCCCGAATTTAAGAACACCTTCTTTATTTCCAACTGGTAAAGCAAATTCTTGTAAATCAGGCTATCTACTTCTCTGTTGCATCTATTTCTCATAACGAATTCCTCCTCCCAATGCTTTTCAGCAGCTTTGAAGAGCAAATTCTTCTGTCTTTGAGAAGTGGAACTGGTCTCCTTACGTTTTAGAAATAGATATTCCATACTGTCTTTGTTTCTTTAAATTTCCTCCACTACACACCATTGTTAAATGTTGTCTACGGATTTGTTTTTTCCTGTTTTTTAATAGACTGAAACGTTATTTCGGTGCAAATATACATACTTTATCGAAACTTTGTGCATTTTTCCTATAAAAAAATATAGAATCTCGTAAAATAATTGTTCTGGAGGTTATTTTCAGACTGTTATGTGAAGCTGAGTTAATATTGGAATACATTATTAAAACGACAACAGGTAACAGAAAGGAGTGAAAAATAAAGAGAAAGAGACTTATCACACCTCTCTCTAAATAAACATCTACAAACAAAACTCCTTCTTCAATCTCTGCACTGTGCTGACATTTACACCCTCAAGCTTGGATACCATCTTTATCGGATAGTTCTTGCTTAAAAGTTTGAGTACACCCGAATATTGCTCAGCTTTCTCCTCCTTTGGTTTACAATATCCGGTTTTTCTCCCTACCTTCCCACCTTTTGCTATATACTGTGCTTTCCCTGACTGTAGACGATAGCTGATATTCTCTCTTTCCATAGCAGCCACAGTACTCAAAGATAGTCAGAAATGGATTTTTTGTTAATACGGATAAATAGTATGTTTTGATAGCGGATAAGATGCTTGTGTGAGCCTGGAAAAAGGAAATAAGTAAGATTATATCTGTAAAGCCGGTTGATTATCATAGTCTGAAAGTATATTGGAACTGAAAAGATATGGCTTCTTTTTTATATGGAGATATGTTACAAGGATAGAATGTAACAGATGATATTCTATGTTGGTTTATTCATGAATTGCTTCTTAAAAAATGCTCTCAAATGGAAAAATTAAAAAAAATGTTTTGGTACAGTTGTTTTTTATGTAAAATAAATGTATGTTTGGAACGTTCATTAAAATGAACAAAGAGTTATAAACAAAAAGCGTTTAGCTGGTTCTGTATAAGTGAAAAGTCGAAATTTCCCGGAAAGTACCAAGAACAGCCATACGTTCAGCCTGCAATATTTGGCGGGGGGCATTTCTTGTTTGTACCAAGGGCTTCGGCTCCCGCACTTATAGACGAGGTTAATGCCCTTCCGCTTTTAATTCAGATGGGTTTGCACATAGGGCACAAGCCTGTATATAAAGACATATGATAAAAATGAACAAGTGCAAGTCCCCGTTCTTATCTGAAGAGCATTATCAAACATTGGAACTCCACCGAAAAGAAATTTCCAATACATGACTGATATGTAGGCTTCCACCATTGTCTATGTATCATCGGATAACGATTTCCTTTTTGGGGATCGGTTGTCTTTTATATCCTTTTATCAAGGTACTTCTGTCGGGTTATTATTAATTGAATATAAATATTTAAATGTAAGACGTATGGACAAAAGAATTGTAGGTGTCAATGCAGGTAATGTATGGCACGTTCTTAATGAAGTGAAAAGAATATCAATCCCCGAACTGGCCAGAAAATTGAATCTTAGTGTTGAGAGCACTGCATTGGCTGTCGGATGGCTGGCCCGTGAGAACAAGGTTTGCATACACCGGGTAAACGGATTGATAGAGGTATATGATGAAAGCCATTTTGGTTTTACATTTGGATAAGTGTATGTATTGTTATGGAGGGAAATTGGGGCTGGTAAAATGTTCCGGTTTCCTTCTGTTTTTATTTGGTAATGAATGGATAATATCGTTTTCAAGGGTAAGTCAGCGACGGGAGTTCATACGAAGTATGAGTATGGTACATAACCCGAAGGGATGTTATAAAAAAACTGACAAAACACTTATTCTTTAAGCATTTGTACCTGATTTGCACACTTTTTTATAACACTTTGTCTTACAGTTATGTCATACATTCCACTTACGTTTCATACTTCCGGCCCTGCCAAACTCCTGATAATAACTTGGTCTGTCAGGAAAAGAAATGTTTTGGAACAGGATATCGGGAAATAAGAATCAAATACCCTTCAAATTTCGGATAATATCTTTATCTTTAGAGAAAGTTTTCATGAATCAACAGGTATCACAAGTATTATAGGTGTATGGAAACAGGGATGCTATATGTTTTAGTATGTTGTCTTTTTCTGATTGGTTGCAATGGAAAAAGTAATAAAGAGAGTCACGCTGGTGTTACTGACACGGTCTTTGATGCAATATCTCCTGTAGATAATGAAACGGACAGTCTGATAAAACTTGAGGGAGAGAATTTATGGAAAGAGGCGAACAGGTATAAGGCTTCCATAACCGATACCACTTTCCTTAGGACAAGAGGGATAATGTCCTATGCCGCAATAGATATGTATACAGGAGAAGGGCTCAACAAGAACTACGCCTTTAACCAGATTGTTTATCTGAAAGCGTTGGATAGAGCCAGGAAGTTTCTTACTGTAGCGGATGACAGACTGAAATTCAATGTCAAATCCGGTAAAGAAATTCATATTTCAGAAGATTTATATCTGTTCATATCCGATTTGTTCAACGAATGGAATAAATGGCTGGAATCGGGCAGTCATGAAATATTGAAAGATGAACAGGGACTCTATACTGTATTGCCTAAAGAATACAATCGGACTCAACCCATAATAGTTGAAGAGGGTCCCAAACAAGATCCGAAAGACACAGGAGCCATCGAAATTGAATATATTCCTCCTGTGGATGCCGCTCCTCCTGCAAAGAATACGAGGCTCGTAAAATGGGGACATTTGATAGATGATACGGAAGGAGTGGTCAAGGCTTCTTTTGACAGGCATAACAACCGGATAAACCGTGAAAAAAGTGAGGATATCATGGTAAATGATATCAGTATTTCCGAAAGCAAGGTTTATATTTCCATTGTCAGTTCCAATTATAATCTGATATATAAAGGTGAGGCTGATTTCTATCTGGAGGACAAACAGAAGAAATTACATAAGATTCCCGGTAAAGACGTGGATAAGGAGTCTGTCGCGCTGCATCTTGAAAAAGGGAAGACTGCCGAGATAAGTGTTGATTTCCCTGATAGCTGCCAACCGGGTGATTATCTTTTGAAAATCAGGGTATATAATAAGAACGAGGAATGTTATTATACAATCCATCAATGGTTTGAAGCCTATACCTCTCATCAGGTTTCATCCAGGGACAAACCTATTCCTATAGGACCGGCACGGTCTTCGGACTATAAGGTACTTTCAGACGAGGATGATATATTTGATGTTGTTCGGAATATGCCTGAATTTCCCGGTGGTATGCCTGGACTGATGGAGTTTATAAGACAGAATATCCGATATCCACAAGCTGCAAGACAAAGCAGACTGGAAGGCAGGGTTATTGTACAGGTTGTCATAGACAAGGATGGAAGTGTGATACAGCCCAGAATTCTCCGTAGCATCAATCCTGTACTGAGTGCTGATGCCGCTTTTTGTGAGGAAGCATTACGTATCGTTTCAATAATGCCTAAGTGGAAACCCGGTAGCCAGCATGGAGTGAATGTGAAAGTAAGGTTCACGTTCCCGATAGGATTTGCATCTCCCACTGATTGAAGATTGAAGGGAATTATCCGCAGAGCATAACCGTTAACTTTTGCCAGGCAACCGCAGCCATTTCAGACAGGATCAGGCAAATGTTTATGATAGTGTAAAAGCTGTCTGTTTCCATTTCATTACTTGTGGAATACATAATGGAAAAATTGAAGCTGATATTTTGTGAAATCGGGGAAAAATATTAATAATCAAAATAGCCAATCCCCCCATGATGGAATTGTATAATTTTCAACTTGACATCACATTGTAAAACAATAGATAATTCGTTGAAAAACAATATTCTTATCTAGCTATTAACCTTTTTAACTGCATATTATCAACTAAAAAGAAAATATATATTTAGAAAGAGTTATATAGTAAAAATTATGCCTGTTTATAAAAAAACTTCCCAAGCAATAGTCTGACAAATATTACCGGAATAAAATCGTCATCCTTCCTCAACATATCGGATAGAATATGCATATTGTCGAATTTACGGAAATAATATCCGATCTTCCCAATGTAATTCATATATATTTTTACTTCAGTGTTGTTTCAATTTTGTTGTTTTAGGAGCAAAAGCAAGAAAAACATTCCGGACATAAAAGCTGTGATGTGCCATAGCCTGCTTTTCTTTTGTTAACAGTAGCTCTTTTGTATAATTTTACTTTGAATTGAAGATGACAAAATAGGAGACCGGTTAACAGGACTCTTATTGAGATGAATTGAATTAAAAAGTATGTTTATCTCTATTTTAATTTCTTAACATTTCACTAGTCTGTTTCATTTTGCAGGTTGGTGGATTTTTGTTTTTCCTGCTGATATTCTTATTTTCATTTTTAATAACTTTGCCATGTTCAAAATTTTGTGATAGCATGAAAATAAGGCAGATAGAAGATAATGATCCGGAACTTTACAGTCTGATAGCTCCTTTGGTTATGAATCCGAAAGTATTGAAGAGTAACAACAATTATCCTTTCAAGAATTTCTCGGGAACAGTATGGTATATTGCTATGGAAGATAGTGATATTTCCGGTTTTATGCCCTTGAAGAAGAACAATACCGGTTTTCATATAGATAATTATTATATAAGAGATAATGATCCGGATACGATAGACGGACTGCTGGATTCAATAACTGAGGATATTTCTGCTGATGTGATTCTGACGGCTCTTGTACATAAACGTCATATAAATGATTTCCGGCGTAACCATTTCAGTACGATCAAGGAACTGACCAACTATGATATGATGCAGTATGTCCTTATGAAATCTTGAGTAGTGTATTATATGATGTGAATGCTTTACTTCATAAATGGGGGATCGGTTTCTAGAATGAATTCGTGAACTTTCAGCATCATATCCTCTATTTTCCAGTAACTGTTTATTCTTGCTGACGGATGAAAACTGTCTATCAGCAGAATATTCAGTTTCCTGCTATAATGGCAGAAATAATTTATTTCCCTGAATGATTCATCCTCATATATTATGTTTTTGGCTATATTCAGAACCGTACCTTTTCCTCCTCCACATACTATGATATTGGGGTGAAGGATGCCACGTATCTGCTCCTGTAAGAAAGCCTTGTCCCTGTTTGCATATTCGTACAATGTTTTGTTTGAGACGAATGAAGTTCCTGAAATTTTTTTGATATTGACTATGGCAAGTGGATATTTCGTAACAACAGCATTGGGTACGGCTGCATAATCTCCATTTTCCATTGTGGGAATAAAATCTTTGCTTATTCTCGACAATCCTTCCAGCCATTTAAATATGCAGTTGAAAAAATTGTGATTTATATTTCTCCAGTGCCATTCCCTGTAATCACTGTCTGAATTGTTGTTTGTATCCTTCATCAGAAAGAGTATGCGTCTGTCGGTGTTGTTCCAAAGTTTCTCCTCATTACCTTGGTGTGCATTCTTACCATCATTGTAAATTTCTCCATTATAGCATAGTCCGTCAAAACAGAATGCTTTCCGTTCGTCATCGGGATAGGATTTCAGCCAGCGTTCCCGTAGATCGTCTTCAAGTTCATGAGTGTTTTTCATTTTGTTCTTTTATCAAATTAATAATAGTTTTGAAATATGTCTCATTTCAAGTCTTTGTAAAGATAGAAAAAATATTTCATATTTGCGTTTTTTTGAATGGAATTCCTTGGCTGTTTGATTATGCAATCCGGGGTGGACATGGCTTGTTCTTTCTCTTTTTTACCCTCTGTTAATGTAAGTGTCTTATTCTTTAAAAAACAAGTTTTCCTATTTTTTATACGCTTTTATTGCAGGATAATCAAAATACTCTTATCTTTGTTGCCTGAAAAGATCGAAACATTATGTAAACGGAAGAGTTCAGTTCTTTCGGTAATTTTAGACAGTGTTTCGTAAGTGATTGAAATACAAAAATATAGATGTGTTTCAATGCTCCATAATTATGTACTCAAGTGAAAAAATGCAATGGTTTGCGATGCGTGCTACTTATCGCAGAGGGATGCAAATCAAAGGACTTCTTGATCAGAAAGGAATCAACAGCTTTATTCCGATGCGTTATGAAATCCATTTAAAGAATGGACGCAGGAGACGTGAGTTGGTTCCTGTAATCCGTGATATTGTCTTTGTCCATACAACCCAGTCCGAACTTCAGAGAATAAAGTATGGTATCCCCTATTTTCAGTATATGATGGATATCCGTAACGGTGAGAAGATCATAGTTCCCGATGAGCAGATGAGACGTTTCATAGCTGTCGCCGGAACTTATGACGAACAGATTATTTTTTTCAGTCCCGATGAGGTTAACTTAAGAAAGGGAACAAAAGTCAGGATCACAGGCGGACAGTTCGAGGGGTATGAGGGGATTTTTGTGAAAGTGAAGGGAAGCAGGGACCGGAGAGTGGTTATCAGCTTGCAGGGTATACTGGCTCTTGCAATGGCTACTCTTTCTCCCGACCTTATAGAAGTAATTGAGGAACCGAAGAAAAGAAATCATGACTAAGGCTTTACCGGCAGGAATCAGGCTTCAGATGCTGATAAAGGATCATCATAAGGATATCTTGGATAGGGAGAGGAACAACGGGAAGTTCATCCACCTTTATAATATAGGTACATACTGGGTGGCTTTTGAGAGATCAGCCTTTCAGGTGGATAATATTTTTCAGGGATGTGAGATCTGTCTGTTCATGATTCCCGGTTATCCTGGATATGTCGTGATGGCTTCTGTCCCACATGATGAGGCTGATGATTATTTCAAGAAACATATTATTCATCACGACAAACCTGACTATAAGGTTCTGTCTATTTCTCCAGCTGCTTTGAATGGGAATTATCACAGGTGGCATGTTCAGGCGGTGAAGAAAGTGTTGTGAGATGAAATGTCAGTCTTATGAAGTTACAAATATTTCTGAATTTGGTATTGTAAAATATAAGTTAGATAGTATACTTACATATGAAAAGAATAATTGCTTTTTCAGTCAGTTTCTCTGAAAATATTTAATAAAAATATTTATAATTGAGTGTTAATTCATAGATGAATGGACAGTGGATTGTAACGTTGCAGGTAAAATCCACATTGATAAAAATAGAAGTGGAATAACGAATTGAAATTATGGCTTATAGTAAAAGTTTCAAAAACGAATTGCCTTATTATAGATGGTATGATAACTTATGTGGAACTCGAAAGCACATTAAAGAACGCTGTGATGAAATAGAAAGGAAATACATTGAGAAGCAACAAACGAATAATGCTGACAGAGAAAAAGAATATATGAAAAATGAAGAATTGGGGATGATTTTTGATCAACATAGTGACATCAGTTTAGATATAATACGAGACCGTAATCAAGAATTGATAAGTCTTATCTCTGAAATGAAATCATGTGTTGAAAAGATTTTAAGAGAAATATTAAGGGAATACCAGTTTGAAGAGCCAAAAGGGAGTTTCATTTCAAGCAGTATTGAAATATTGGAGCAGAAAAAAGAAATAAATATGTCTTTTTTGAATCAACAAAAATTAAGTATCAATCTGTTAAATAAAGAGCGGAATGATTATGAGCATGAATTAGACAGCCTGTTATATGATAAAACTATCGAGCATATATTGAAGTGTGTTGATAATTGTTATCTTTTTATGGATAATTTTATTCAAAAGATTTATGAATCCGATTATAAATCGTGATTTGAAAAAGCTGTTAAACAGTATGGTAAATTCTCTCAATAGAAGTGTGTTTAGTATTTAGTTTATGAAGTGTATCAAATTGGGGAATAAAACAAAATAGTTGGTATGAACAATAATAAAACTATAGCTAAAAACACTTTATATTTGTATTTTAGGATGATGGTGATTATTGCAATAAATCTTTTTGCAGTCCGCATCATTTTAAAAGTCTTGGGAATAGAAGACTATGGTATTTATAATGTTGTAGGTGGTATTGTTACCTTATTCTCTTTTTTGGGTTCTTCTCTGTCTTCCGGAGCCCAACGCTTTTTTGCTTATGAGATAGGGCAGGAAGATTACAATCTGTTACAAAAAGTTTTCAGTATGACCGTTATGGTTTATTGTGGGATGGCTTTCATGATTTTTGTTCTGCTGGAAACTGTCGGGGTGTGGTTTTTAAATAATCGGATGAATATTCCTTTTCATAGATTGTCTGCTGCAAATTGGGTATTTCAGTTTTCTGTGTTGACTTTTATATTGAATATCATAATGATTCCTTATAATGCGGCGATTATTGCATGGGAGAGAATGGCTTTTTTTGCATATTTAAGTATAGTGGAGGCTGTTTCCAAGTTGTTGTGTGTGGTATCTTTAATCTATATAGTCGGTGATAAGCTTGTCATATATGCTGCCATTGTACTTATTATTACTTGTATACTCTTCTGTATTTATAGACTATATTGTATACGGAATTTGAGAGGATGTGAAATAGTCTGGCATTATAATCCTGTATTATGTAAATCTCTACTTGGATATTCTGGATGGAATATGATTGGTTCTATTGCCCTTATATTGAGAAACCAGGGAGTCAATATAGTTCTCAACTTATTTTTTACTCCGATAGTAAATGCGGCACATACTATTGGACAGCAAATCAATGGTATTATTTCTCAATTTATTTCTAATATTTATATGTCTACTCGCCCACAAATAACTAAATACTATGCGGTTGGTCAGAAGGAAAAAATGTGGAGTTTGGTTTTTAGTAGTAGTAAGTTTTCTTATTATCTTTTACTTTTTTTATGTCTGCCACTTTTCTTGGAAATCGAGATACTGTTACGATTATGGTTGGGAGAAGTACCAGAATATACTAGTGTTATTGTTCGTCTTTTGCTGATAGTTCTCCTGATAGAAACAACAGTAAATCAGATTGTGTCAGTCTTTCAGGCAGCTAATAAAATACGCAAATTTCAGAGTTGTTCCAGTCTTGTATTATTACTGAATATTCCGATTTCATATGTGTTTTTAAAGTACACTTCTTTTGTCATGGTACCTTATATTGTATCTGTTGCTTTATCTTGTGTATATGTTGTTTCATTACTTTGGATAGCATATTTGGAAGTTGGATTGAATATAAAAAAATACATATCTGATATCTTATTTAAGGTGTTGTTAGTCAGTTTTTTATCTGCTATCATACCGTTTCTTTTCTGTCAGTATGTTCATTGTTCTTTGATAAGATTTTTGTATACATGTGTTTTGTCTTTATTGTCAACATCTCTAGTTATTTGGAGTGTTGGACTTACTCATATGGAAAAAGAATATATAAGACGTTTTTTCAGAATATAAAATCAAAATTATAAAGAATGGAAAAGCCTAAAATTATAGCTGAAATCGGTTGCAATCACAAAGGTGATATGGAAATAGCTAGAGAGATGATAATGACAGCAGCTACTTACTGTAAAGCGGATGTGGTTAAATTCCAAAAAAGATGTAATAAGGAACTTCTTACTTTTGAAGAATATAATGCTCCTCATCCGCATCCGGAAAACTCTTATGGATTAACTTATGGAGCACATAGGGAGTTTCTTGAATTCAACTTGGACCAACATCGTCAGTTACAAGAATGGTGTAGTGAGTTTGGAATAGAATATTCTACATCCGTATGGGATCTGACTTCTGCTAAAGAGATTTGTACTCTACATCCTGAAATGATAAAGGTGCCGTCTGCCTGTAATCTCAATAAATCTTTGCTGGAATATTTATGTGATAATTTTGAGGGAGAAATTCATCTTTCTTTTGGAATGACTTCTCGTAAGGAGGAGGAACAGATAATTCGTTTTTTTGAATTAAAGAGAAGAAATAAGGATCTGGTGATTTATGATTGTACTTCTGGATATCCTGTACCTTTTGAAGATATTTGTTTGTTGGAACTCTCCCGGCTTCGTGAGCTGTATTCTGACCGTGTTAAAGCTATAGGTTTTTCTGGACATCATCTTGGAATAGCAGTTGATTCCGCAGCTGTCGCTTTGGGAGCGGAATGGATAGAACGCCATTATACTCTTGATCGTACTTGGAAAGGTACAGACCATGCGGCTTCTTTGGAACCGGATGGAGTACGTAAACTGGTTCGTGATTGCCGTGCTGTAGCTAAAGCATTGACATATAAAAGTAAGGATGTTTTGGATATTGAGGAAATTCAACGAAATAAATTGAAAAAAAATCAAGTGAAATGGTAATAGCATTTATACCTGCAAGGGGTGGAAGTAAATCTATTCCCCTTAAAAATATAAAACTGTTTTGTGGTAAACCGTTGGTATGTTGGAATATCGAGGCATTGGAAAGCTGTCCGTTGGTGGATCGGATAATAGTGGCTACAGATTCAAAACAAATAGAAGAAACAGTGCTATGTAATTCTTATCGGAAAGTGGTGGTGTATCATCGTTCAGCGGAGAATGCTTGTGATACAGCAACTACGGAAAGCGTCATGCTTGAATATATAAATAAGGTGAATCTTTCTGATGATACTGTTTTTATGCTGGTACAGGCTACGTCTCCATTGACTGAAACCTCTCATTTTACAGCGGCTTTGGAAGTATATTCAAAGAGAGAATATGATTCGATGTTGACCTGTGTTCGTAACTATCGTTTTTTTTGGAATGCTGATGGAACCAGTAAAAATTATGATTATATGAATCGTCCCCGCCGTCAGAATTTTTCAGGTGACCTGATGGAGAATGGTGCGTTCTATATTAATACTGTTGGCAATATTTTGAAGAATGGTAACCGCCTGTATGGTAAAATTGGTATTTATGAAATGCCGGAATATACAGCTACAGAGATTGATGAGCCGGATGATTGGATTATTTTGGAGAATCTGATGCGTAAGTATGTGTTGTCCAAACGGGAAAAACCGAAAAAGAAAATAAAATTATTTTTGTCGGATGTGGATGGTACATTGACCGACGGGGGAATGTATTATTCTGAAAATGGTGATGAACTGAAAAAATTCAATACTCGTGATGGAATGGGATTTCAGTTACTTCGGGAAGCTGGGATAAAGACAGGTATTATTACTTCGGAAAACACAAAACTTGTAGAGAAGCGTGCTGAGAAACTGAAAGTGGATTATCTGATTCAGGGGAAACGTGATGGTGGTAAGTTGGTTGCAACTTATGAAATTTGCAATCAACTAGGGATTACTTTAAATGAAGTTGCTTATATCGGTGATGATGTAAATTGCCGTGAATTACTTGAGAATGTAGGTTGGGCTGCTTGTCCTGCTGATTCAAATATTATTATAAAAAGTATTCCTTCTATTTATATTATGCACCAAAATGGTGGTGATGGATGTGTAAGAGAATTTATAGAGCTTTTAAAAAATGACGAAAAAAAAATATAAATTTGTTTGTGTGGTTGATACGGTATTTTCGTTGATGTATTATGTGCTTCTGAATAATCGACAGGTTGTAGATACTTATTTCTTTTTTTCTGATGGAATTCCTGCAAATATACGAATGCGTTTTCCTCATACTTTCTTGAAGAAAGCAGATGTGACAATGCGGAGTATCATTATATTTCGTTCAATAGTTAATAAGTTGAAGATACAAATCCAATACATGAAACAAGGATTGTCGGGATTGGTTATTTGGGGGCAGGATCATCTGTTTATATCAGGTTATTTTGTATCTACTCGCTCAGAACCATTTTATTTGTTAGAAGATGGACTGGCTAATTATACATTTGTTAATACAGAAAAGCAACAGCGATTTGGATGGGTAAAATGTCTTGTTGGGAGGAATGGTGGTTATCTTCCTTGGGGTGTTTCTAACAGGATAGAACGTATTTTTTTAACAGGACTTTGTCAGATTCCTGTCGTAATATCTGATAAGGTAGTTATTAAACCAATTTTACCATTGTGGAAACAGTTAAATGAAAATGAAAAGGCAAATATTCGAAACCTATTTAATGTGCCTTCTCTGCCTGTAATTCGTAATTGTTCAATTTTATTAATAACACAGTGCTATTCTGAAGACAAAGTATGTTCTGAAAGTGAAAAGGTTGCATATTATAAAAAATGTGTATACGATATACCTCAAGATTTATTGGTAATAAAACCGCACCCTAGAGAAGTGACAGATTATAAGAAAATATTTCCTAATGCTTTGGTATTAGACAAGTGTTTTCCATTAGAACTTCTTTTCCTGTCATCTACAATAGAAGTAAATTGTATTTATTCTATAAATAGCAGTTGTGCATTAACTTTGTCTAAAAATTTTGGATTGCCATTGAAAATGCTAAATAACAACTTTAACGGATTAAAATAAATTCTTTGATATGCTTTCCCGAAAAGAAAATATTGTTGTAATAATTGTTTGTGGTCTGTTTATAGTCTGTCCATTTATATCACTTCCATTGATTTTGTTTGAAATATGTAATAAGAAAAAATATCCATTTATCTTGCTAGCATTGTTTATGTCATTATGGTCTATTTATTATATGCCCCAAGGTGACCAGTATCGCTATTGGATGTTGTATGAAATTTATCAGACCGTAGATTTTGATATGGCTTTTGACTTTGACAACTCATTATTTTTGTTTTCTTTTAATATTATAAACATATATCTTTTTGCATTAGCAAAAATGGGAGTGAACTTTGAGATTTGTCGATTTACTATAGTTTTTATTACTTATTATATTGCTTTTTTTTTGTTCAGACAAATTGGTATAAAATCATTGGAGGGTTCGGGAAAACTTTCTTATATGCTTTGGTTTGGAGTACTTTTTTTTTCTGTGCCATATGTGGGAGTCTGTTCTGGGTTTAGAACAGTGTTGGGATTGTATGTCTTTTTGTTGGGGGTATTTTATTTTATTCAAGGTAAACATTTGAAAACTGTTGTCTTTTTATTGTTGGCGTCTTTTGTACATTTTATGTATATTGTTTATATACCTATGTTATATTTTAGTAGAAAAATGCATCTGACATTGAAACAATCTTGTTTTATATCATGTGGAACTTTACTTTTTTCCAGTGCTTTTTTTACTATTCTATATGCAATGAACAATCCTTTTTTTATGGAATTAATAGATGCTTATATTTTTGGTGAATGGGGAGAAAATTTCGAGTGGAATGTTATAGATAAATTGGTGTTTTTTTTATCAAATGTTATTCCATATGTAATATTGTTTGGGGTTGTAAGAAAAAATGCCAATGATACATATTTGTACCAATTTATATTATTGAGTTGTATCATTTGGATTTCTTTTTTATTACCATATCGTACTCCACTGTCTAGGTATATTTCGTCAGCAGTTACATTTATGCTGTTGTTTTGTTATATATATGCAAGTAAAAATGGAATTGGATTTCTGCTTTGTTTGTTTTTTATTTCTATTTTAACTTTTCTCTTACCCTTTAAGTTGGTTACAAAATTGGGGTTCACCCAAGGTGATCAAATTGAAGTATTATATTCTTCGATGCCACATATTTTATTTCATCATTATACGGATTTTAGGATTCATAGTTCGTTGGATGATGAAGGAACTTTTATAAAATTTAGATAATAGATGAAACCATTAGTATCCATTTTAGTACCAGTATATAATGTTGGGGCGTTTCTTGAAAAGAACTTGGTGTCATTATTTGAACAGACTTTCGATAAGATGGAATTCATTTTTGTTAATGATGCTTCAACAGATAATAGTATGCAAATATTGAATGAAGTGCTGGAATATTATCCAAACCGAAAAGAACAAGTTCATATAATGCAACATTCTGAAAATAAAGGCTTGGCTGCTGCTCGTACTACCGCATTACAAAATGCTCATGGTGATTACTTGCTACATGTAGATAGTGATGATTGGCTAGAATTAGATATGGTTGAAAAAATGTATCAGAGTGCAATATATAATAATGCGGATATCGTATGCTGTGGTATTAATTTGGAGTATCCCAATATGACTAAAAAAGAGTGTTATTCTAAAATGGATGACATTTCTAATTTCTTGGGAATAAAATATCTTGAGGGGGGGATTTATTCATCTTTATGTAATAAATTAATTCGTAGGGAATTATATATAAATAATAATATTTTACCATATGAAAATATACAAATGTGGGAAGATTTGGGACAGACATTTAGATTGCGATTTTATGCGTCAAAGATAATTTGTCTGAAAGAATGTTTATATCATTATAATAAAATGAATATCAATTCAGTTTCTATTCCTAAAGAAAAAAATATTTTAGATCAAATAAAATGTGCCCAATTATTAGAAGATTTTCTAATAATGAACAATGCATTGGATAAGTATAATAAAGAGATTGCGTATTTAAAATTAAAGTCAAAACAGGGATTTATCGTGTTTCCACAATTACGGGATTTGGAATATTGGTGTCATATTTATGAAAAAACGCATAAATATATATGGACACTTAGTGATATACCTTGTAATTTGAGAGTTATTTACTGGTTGCTTGATAAGAAATATTTTAATCTTGCATCTATCTTATTGAAATTTCGGGATAAAAAACTATTAAAATAATGTCTTTATCAATTATTATAGTCAATTATAATACGGAAGAACTGTTAATCAATTGCATCTCTTCTATTTATGCTAATATTTCCATTGATAACTTTGAGATAATTGTTGTTGATAATGGTTCAACTGATAATAGTCTTTCATCTTTAAAAGAAAGATTCCCAAATGTTATTTGTGTTTGTAATCAAAAAAATAGAGGATTTGGCGCGGCAAACAACCAAGGAGTCGCTATATCTAAATATGACTATTTATTTTTTTTGAACTCAGATACAATAATAGAGCATGATATCTTCTCGGAACTTTTGTTTTTTATGCAAAAGCATCAATCTTGTGCAGGTGTAACGCCCAAAATATATTACGAGGATAAGAAACCTCAAAATACCTATGGGAATTTTCCAACAATCTTATTTTTTATTTTGAATTCTCTTGGTATATTGAAAATTTTACCCAAAAAGGTAAGAAATAAATTATCTATAGGAATTCCTGTAGAATTTTCTTGTCCACAGCGCGTTCCTCATATATTGGGAGTTGCTATGTTCATACGTAAAAAGGCCTTTATTGAAGTTGGAGGGTTTGATGAATCTTTTTTCTTATATTTTGAAGAAACTGATTTATGTTATAGAATGACGGGATTAGGATATGATTTTTGGGTTGATACAAATGTTGATATTATTCATCTTTTAAGCAAATCGTCTCCTTCTTCATTATTTAAGATTGAGCATATGCTAAGGAGTCGTATTCTTTATTTTAAGTATAGAAATGTTCATCAATATAAGCTTATCATACTTAAATTTATTTCTATTCTAAAATTGTTGTTACTAACCATAAAATATCAAGATATTCGATATCTAAAATTGATAAGAAACATATGATACCTAAGATTATTCATTACTGTTGGCTTAGCGGAGAACCTTATCCAGAGCTTGTTCAAAAATGTTTGGATTCATGGAAAAGAATAATGCCAGATTATGAAATTAGACTATGGGATTGTAATAGAATAGATATACATTCTAATTTATGGTTAGAGCAAGCCTATAATAATAAGAAATATGCTTTTGCAGCAGATTTCATAAGGTTTTATGCTTTGTATCATTATGGTGGTATATATTTGGATGCAGATGTAGAAGTATTTAAAACTTTTAATCCATTGTTAGCTAATCATCAATTTATTGGGCGAGAAGCTGGTGGATATATAGAAGCAGCTGTAATAGGAGCTGAGAAAGGAACTCCATGGATAAAAGAATGTTTAGATTATTATAATGATAGACCCTTTATTAAAAGTAATGGGATGTTCGATATGCGTCCGGTTCCTTTACTTGTGTCAAGAATATTATTGGGAAAGGAAATAAACATAAAGCCTTTTTATTATTTCTCTCCTAAAGATTTTAATTTAGGAAAAATTTATATCAACGATCTTACCTATTGTATCCATCATTTTGATGGAAAATGGTTGAAAAGAGGAAGGGTATTTAAAATTAAGATATTATTACATAGAATGTTATATTATTTGTTGGGCAGAACAACCTATAATAAGATTATTCATTTAGTAAGATATATGAAATAAATGTTTTCAGTTCTTCTTTCAGTATACATAAGAGAATTACCAGAAAATTTGAATCAGAGTCTTTATAGTATATTTTGTCAAAGTTTACAGCCTGATGAAGTCATCGTTGTGGAAGATGGAAAGTTGACTTCTGAATTGTATGAGATTTTAGATTTATATAAACAAAAATATACTATATTCAAAACAGTTTCTTTACCAGTAAATCAAGGACTTGGTAAGGCCCTCAATGAGGGATTGAAGCATTGCTCTCATGCTCTAGTAGCTCGTATGGACACAGATGATATAGCGAAACCGGAGCGTTTTGAAAAGCAGGTGAAAATTTTTCAAAAACATCCGGAAGTGGATGTGGTGGGATCATGGATTGATGAGTTTGAGGGGGATATTTCTCATGTGGTTTCTGTGAGAAGGCTTCCGGAATGCCATGAAGATATTCTCAGTTTTGCAAAAAAAAGAAATCCTATAAATCATCCAGTTGTGATGTTTAGGAAAGGAGCGGTATTTGCAGCGGGAGGATACCAACATTTTCCTTTGTTTGAGGATTATTATTTATGGGTTCGTATGTTGATGAATGGAGCAAAATTCTATAATATCCAGGAGAGCCTGTTGTATTTCCGCTCTTCTCCGGATATGTTCAAAAGGAGAGGTGGATTGAAATATGTCGGTACAGAAGTACGTTTCCAGAATTTTCTTTTGAGAAGTCATTTTATATCATTTCCAAGATATGTCCAAAATGTTATTATCCGGGTTGTAACTCGAATAATGCCTAACAGATGGAGGGCATTCCTATATAAAAAAAAGCTAAGATAGCAAACATGTTTTTATTGCATCCAAGATCAGGGTATAAAGACATTTCTTTTATATTAAATCAATCAAAACAACATGGAACAACAGACTGATGCGTTCATTCCTGACGGGATGAATGCTTTTCAACGTAATATCAAACGGATAGGGGACTGTTTGATAGCATTCATCGCATTGATCATTTTTTCTCCCTTGTTTTTATACTGTTATATCGCTGTAAAGCGTGAGGATGGTGGTCCCGCCATCTTCAAACAGGAAAGAATAGGACGTTTTGGTAAACCGTTCAATATCTATAAGTTTAGGAGTATGCGTCTGGATGCTGAGAAGTTCGGACCGGCTTTATATAAAGGTGGGGAAGATCCGAGATTGACAAAAATCGGCAAGTTTCTTCGTGAGCATCATCTGGACGAGCTTCCTCAGTTATGGAATGTGTTTATCGGTGATATGGCCTTTATCGGTCCACGTCCTGAAAGAAAATTCTATATTGACCAGATAATGGAACATGATCCACGTTATCGTTTTTTATATCAGATACGTCCGGGGGTGACTTCTTATGCCACGCTTTATAACGGTTATACCGATACAATGGAGAAGATGCTTCGTCGTCTTCGTTATGACCTGTTCTATCTTGAGCACCGTTCCTGGTTTTTCGATTTTAAAATTCTTGTAAAGACTTTCCTCAATATCGCTTTCGGCAAGAAATTCTGATGATTATTCCCTCTTTCCGTCTTTATCATTTCGCGGTAAAATTGATATGGAAATCCATGTTGGTTCTTACTTTTTGCTTCTGGACAGGTATAACTGTTCTATTTTATCTTGTGAACCATGTTGCCATATGGGTTGAGTATGGATGGTGGTTGTTTCTTATGATTTTTGGAACTTATTTTCTTTTTATGGATGTGAGGTTGATGGTGATGATTATGCGTCATGAGGAAAAGAAAAAATGGAAACGGTACAGGTTAAAAAATAAATTTGAAGAATGAGATCTAATAGAATTTTCATAAGTGTATTACTCGTTTTTCTGTTTTTTATACCGACAACAGTGATTTCCCAGATCAATTATGGTACAACTGGCTTAATGAATATGCCTACAGCCGATATGCAGAGGGACAAAACTTTCATGGTTGGAGGTAATTGGTTGAATCATCACGCTACAGTACCGAGATGGTGGTATGATACATGGAATTACTATATCAATATAACAGTTTTTCCCTGGTTGGAAGCTGGTTATTTATGTATTGGTCATAAAGCTGTTCCTGTGGATTATGGTAATCGCTCTGGTTTTTGGGTTCCTTCTACTTATGGTAAGTTTGTCAATCAGGACCGTTCTTTTCATTTTCGTCTTAGAATCTGGAAAGAAGGCTGGTGGAAATCATGGACTCCCCAGATAGTTATAGGTGCTAATGATGGAATTGGAGATTCAGCCAATGGTGGTTCATTATCGAATCTGTCGGAACAGGATTATGGAAATGGTTTCTTGAACCGTTACTATCTGGCTATAACCAAACATCTTTATTTTGATAACATCGGTACATTGGGTGGACATATCTCATGGATTTATAGCAACCGTTTTGATAACAAGCTTAATAATCCTGCTTTCGGTGCTAATTTTCGTTTTGGCCTGAAAGAAAATGGTTCGTTGATGAACAGGATTATTAATGGTGTGAATCTGATGGGTGAGATTGTTCCGGGTTATACTGATGTGAGATCTGATCTGACATTTGATTCTGATGCCTCGAAGTATCAGGTAAATATAGGAATGGAATACAGTTTCTGGAAAGACTATATAAATGCAGTGGTGGAACTTAATAGGTGTCGTTATTTTTCCGGTGGGCTGGTGTTCAAGGTGCATCTGAAATAAAAATTGATGGTAATATCTATTGTAGTGGTAAGGTATCTGTTTTCATGGATACCTTTTTTATTTATATTCTTTGAATTATTGCCTTAATTTTGTACAGATAGTCTTGTCATGAAGAAAGAAGTATTTTATGTTATATTACTTCCGGTCTGTGAGAAACAGGAAGTGATTTCTTATTCAACGTTGCTTTCAATATGATGGTGGCGTTTTTTATTCTGCATATCATTTGTTTATATCATGTAATCTGCATCTTTATAATATTGCAAGGTAAAATATAAATTTATTTTTCACTTGTTTGTTCTTACTTATGAAGGCATGATAAGCTGATTATCAAAGTATTTAGTTTTGTGGAGAGGTTATTTCGGAAGGGGTAGCCTCTTTGTTTTTTATATTGCTTGTTGAAATGGGTGGATGGATAGAGCCGTTACTGTCTTTCACAGACCATAACAGATGATTTTAGGGTTTTCACAATAAAATTAAAAAAGTCCCGTTGTAAGAATAGTAGAAGAGCCTATTCCGAATATAAAAATGCAGCCGTTTTGATCTTTGGTTTATTATTCCTATTTTTGTATTTATCAAGTCCTGTTGTGATCTGTAAAATAATAAATCTTATTGGGCTGAGTGTTCCTAAAAAAGATCACTTACAGGACTTGATTCTTGTGATGTGGAAAAAAATGAAGGAGACCGAACATTTGTATGGTTCAATCTCCTTTTTATTGGCTATTTCTTTCTTGATTTATATTTCCTACGTTCACATCCGAAAGTATTATGAGAGTAGGCATATTCAATTATTTCAGTAATATCATAATTCGGAATAAGCTCTTCGATGAATGACTTGGCTCTGTTTTTCTCTACTCCTGCCTTACATAGAACTCCAGCATAAGACATCGTAGTATTATTCCTCCCGTTGGCTATTGATTTTCCAGTCCAGATTTTCCCAAGGATACGGATTATACTGTCATCTGAAACAACTTGTCTGCTCAGAGTGTTTAGGAAATTGGCTACATAAGAATCATCCTCCGTCATTATTTCAGTTCCTGTTTCATCCCTTATAATGGTTTCTGTTACAGTATCAAGTATAATAGGCTTAGGGGTAGATGGAACAAAATGAAAAGGCTGAGGATTAGGATTTTTCCATAGGTTCGGATCATAGCTCAGAAAATTACCTCTGGCCAAATCCACCGTACTTGTATCTTTCTCAGGGCAATCAAAGAGTTCCAAAAGTTGATTATACAGGTCATAATGATAAAGCGGTTCATAATTATCATGAAGAATAATCGCTTTATAACCCTTACCGCTCGGAGTGACATAATAGGCATAGATACATGGAAATCCTTGTAACCATTTTCCGAACTCATCCATCTTCTCCGGCTGAATATGGTCGAAATCCAGAGCGGTGAATGAAGAATAGTGAATCAAATCGCTTCTGTTCTTCGTCTTGAAAGTTCCGTTCCATGTTACAGCCGGAAGTTTCATCTTGGCTTTCTCTTTTTCTTCCTTGGTCTTGGCTTTCCTTACCGCATCAACTTTCCCGGCTACATGATAATAGTTGTCGGTCTTGATTATATCCAGTACCTTGTCTATATCATATTCTTCAGGGTGATTGATGTCTGTAATCCTGCCGAACAATGATATTTTTTTTCGGATATGGGAGGCTATTCTAAACACAGCGACCTTTTTACCTTCCATTCGGTTGGTCCTATCCTCACAAGTCAAGTAATCGGAAATATCAGAAGCACTTGGATTACCGGGAATATCGAGTTTGGAATATATGTTTTGAAGTAATTCCTTGACCTCCGCTTTCGTATAGTCCTTTCCAACCCTCAGCACTTTTATCAGTTCCTCCGCTATTTTATCTTTAGGAAGTTTATCAAAAGGAGCAGGTTCAATGGCTTGTCTGATATAGTCCTCTCTCCAATGCAATGCTTTAAAACCTTCCTTTCCGAGAGCATCATAATAGGTCTTGAATTTCTTCTCTATAAAGGTACATTCATCCAACAAATCAGGAATAGTATCATGGAGTTCACAATACATCTTTGCTTTTCTGGAGAATTGACAGTCCTTGTTCCACTCGCTGAATAATTTCTGTATCTCAGGATTGTCACTGTCTGTTGCTCTGATAACATTTACACCGGAACTTAAAGCCCTGTACATGGAAAAGTCACTCCGATAAATCTGATCTGAAACTTCCTAGGCTCTCCGTTCCGCTATTTCAAGGATTTCATTTTTAACTATCCTTACGTTATTATCCTTATCCTTCACGATACAACAATAATGCTCCTTATGCCCTTGCTGTCTGATTGTATTCTCCATAATTTGAAGCTGATCATTTTTATGTGGAGCAGCTTCGTAGTTTTCTATTTGTCGGTTGGTGCTGTCGTTCTTTTCCTTGATTGATTTCTCCAAAGCCTCTTTCGTCACTTTTGCTTCCCGTGTATTATAATATAAGGTGGCAGAATTACGGAAAGGGTTCTCTTCCAGCCTCTGCCTTCCTATAATCTGTTGAAGATCCACAGAGACATCTATCGTCATGCTGCTTACTTTGGGATTGGCAAATATATAGGAATAGGCATTGGTGGAATAGAAATCGGCTCCCACATAGACAGTCGAGGTGCAGAAGGTGAACATCTTATGTGGCTCTCCCTTACCCGGAATCTCTTCTATCCTGAACTTCATTCCGGTCTGCCTTGATAACTCATCCAGTTTCTTTATATTGTCACTCTTGGAGGAACAGATGATAGTGGTCTCTTCCGGTTTCAATCCGGACTTCTTGATAATCTTCTTAATCTCAGAAACAGAATTGATATAGAAAACGACTTCCTTCGCTATAAACTCTTCACCGTTTACCATCGTACTCCTGCCATTTCCTGAACGATATTTCTCTATCAATCCCTTACATAGTTCCAATACTGATTTTCTGGACTTTATTACCTCTACATCAGGTAACTTTGTCATACTCTCCGGCCAAAGTAATTCATAGACGGGTAGAGACTTGAATTGTACCGTCATATCCAGATAAGATTCAAGAAAAGGAGTGGCTGAAAGATAGATTACTTGGGTGAACTTCTGTAGTACTTCCGACAATTCATACTCTGTAGTTGGTTTGAAATGGCAGTCATAGAAAATAACCTGAAACTCATCAACCACGACGATCCATTCACTCAGATTCTCCCCTAAGCCAACCAATACTTCCATGATTTTCCCAAGCGAGTCATAGGTAGTCAGAATCTTCTTCCCTCCATGTTTGATATATTCCTGAAGTTCGGAGTTAAAAGTCAGGATCTCTTTTTCACTGCCTGTCTTGCTTTCAAAATACTTCTTTTTGTCTCCCTGAAAACGGTAAAGATGAAGGCTGTCGGAAAGATGTTGGGAATACTTGTTATAAAGTAGATGTTTCCTTGGACCGGCTAAAATTACTTTCTTGTCGGAACGGATATACATTTCTGTAGCACCACAACCACAGATCCGTTTATTGAGGATGAAAGCCCTGTCGTTGGGTAATAATTCCCAAAGTTTATCCCAATCTGACAAATACTTGATACCGGATGGAACGCTTATTTGTATTTTCTTCATTATCCTATAGGTTTTGATTAGTGGGTTAGTCAGAGACAGAAGGCTATACGAAGTATAAGTATGGTACATAACCCGAAGGGGTGGAATAATTTATCTACATAAATGCTTACTCTTTAAGCTTTTGTACATCTTTTGTACACTTTTTTATTCCACTTCACCATCCCTTCCTTCGGAAGAGTTATGTATTACATTCCACTACGTTCCATACTCTTGTCTCCGACCAACCCTGATTATTCATTTATTGATTGTCAGGTAACTTGAAATTGGGATTATTCCAGTTTAGTTCTTTGGTCAGCTTATCTATATCCTCCTTCTTCCTTTTTATATACTCTTGATATTCAGGGCTGCTTTCTTCCACCCATTCAAGATTATCTGCATGGTAATCAAGATAGTTCATGTTCTTATGAAGCACTCTCGGTCTTTGCATTGTAGATTTATCTCCGTCCACAAATTCAGCTTTAGCCATCAGGTCATCAATATCCGCACTTTTATCATCATAGTTTCCCCATCGGTTGTTTTTCCTGCGATACCTTACTTTAGGACTTATAGCCACCATTCGATCTGTATCTCTATCACCTGTCTCCTTCTCAATCGGCAGTTCTTTGCCTTTATCGAATATTTTCCCCTCAACGGTTACAGTCAGACCATTACCAATCTTACGTCTGGTAGCTAATGGGTCATACTTCCTGACCTCTTTCCATTCAAGGTTATTGGCCTGACAGTTCCCCAAGTTCCCGTCATTATGTACCAACTTATATTTCTTTCCGTCATCAGGCATGGGGTTATAAGCATCGGCAACAGCTTCATCCAATTGAACGGTTTTGGGTTTGACATTCAGGAATTTTGAACCGTTTATATCAGTATGGATCTGTAAAAAACGATTCCAGGACGAATCATTATATTTCCGATAAGCACGAGTTCCAGCCCAATTTACCCAAATGTTATATTTCATGCTGTATCTTAGCGTTATACCACTGACTACTATATCAAGCGGTTGTTTCTTATAAATCTTTGACATTCTTCTTATTGCTTTTTATGGTTAATATTATGTTTCTCTCTTCTCTCAGGTATTTCACCAAAGAGTTATACGCTTCGCATCTTCTACGCTTTCTTGGAATTACAGCAAGAAGTTCACTCAATGTAACTTCAATGTTGAGACCGGAAACGAAATGTTCCTCACCGATATACTTTACCAGTGCTTCGACATCATCTTTGAATTTTTCCGGAGTTATACTTACTTTTTGGATGATAACATCAGGAGCAGTATTTTCCTGACGACCCAATGAAGATTCTGAACCTTCAATGGATATGCTATTCAATTTTAAAATCATTTTCAGGAATAAGGTTCATAAGGTTACAGAGGAGCGTTTTAGCGATTTGGGGCGGATTATGGCTCTGAAATTCCTAAATTTGATTATTTGTGGAGAAGCCTTGTTATTTGTATATTTAGGCTTCCCCACTGTTTATTGTCAAGGTTTTATCTTTCTTGGAGTCGGATAAGCGTGGTATTCTTTTTCGTCCAAAAGACACCCGTTTTCTTTAGCACTACGTTTCACTCCGTCAGCACTCCAAGTACCCCACTGCTTGAAAAAGAAAGCTGTACCTGTGGAAACGTCACATTGGGATTTAATATTCAAAATCCAGTCCTTTTCCATCTTTCTGGCTCTATTACCAGATTCACCGCCAACGATAACCCAATCAATATCAGACAAGTCAAGTGCTCCCAGGTCTTCCAGCAGAGGCTCGCAACTGAGGAACCGTACCGGAGCATCCAGTTTCTTCAGGTAATCAATGCGATCTTTCACCTTCTGATTCTCAACAGTAACACCGAGCCAGACATTTTCAGGAATGGTATGAACTGAAAAATATTTATACATTCTATCTGCCCGTTTTGTCAGAATCTGAAATGTATGCTGTGGGCACTGGTTGATAACTTCCATTACTTTGTCAATGAAATCAAACGGGATTTCTATATGGAAGAAATCACCCATACTTGCCACGAACACAAGCTTGTTGCCTTTCCACCAAAAGGGTTCGTTCATACACTCGGGATGTATGGTCGGAGTAAAACCGTTCTGATACTTCGCTTGTCCCATAGCTTGTAGTCGTTTAACCATAGCTTTCGCATAACAATCATTACATCCGTCACTTATCGGAGTACAACCTGTCATTATATTCCAAGAAATGCTAGTCCACGAGATTTTTGTATTATTACTCATATTTTTTTCATTGTTATTTTATTATTAAAACTCAACATCCACCTGTTTCTAAGCCATTTATACTCTATACCCGGGATGTTTTCAGGCATAGAAAGGGCTGTAATGGGAATTTTTTGTTTTCTCATTATCCAAAAGTTTTTAGAAAGTTCAATTATGAGCAAGCAAGCCGGCACCTATGCTTGCTAACCAATATCAGAATTTCAAGCACCTATAGGAGACCATTTCAATGCCAATCTCCTCATCCCTGATTGCAGATTGTTGTAAAGCATACCAAAGGTTAAGATCCTTCCCGGCAATAACCAGTTTCTTTTCCAGAACCTCATCAAGGGAAGTAACAAGTTCTCCGTTATCATCGACTATGGAAATACCACGTACCAGATAATCGTAAGCAGATACCACATGAAGTATTATCTTACTCTCTAAAGGGCACTTCAACCGGCATTGTAGTTTGTTGATGATTCCGGTATCAAGTTTGGTCCTTTGAGGGAGACAGAGAATATATCCATCACTCCTAAGTTGATCTAATGTTTTCATCATCACGTTCTTTTATCAGTTTATAATTGTTTTTTCCTACGTTAAAGCGATGTTTTGTCTTTTGGGGAACAGAAATTGTAGTCAATGAAGTACAATTTGCGAAGGCTCTGGGGGCAATTTTAATTAACCTGGGGAAACTGATTTTCTCCATATACACATTCCCCTCAAAAGCACTCCCGCCTATTTCCATAACCCAGAACGGCACATCAAATTCCCGTTTGTTAGAAAAATTAAAAATCAGTGTACCGTCAGCCGTATATAGACATTCATCCTGGATTTTGAAATATTCAGACAGGTTGTCAATTTCCCTTATACCGGAATAGGCAAAAGGATTTCCTATGATTTCCTTCAAGCTATGTGGTAATGTGATACGGGTTAGGTTTGGGCACTTCCAAAACGCTTCCCGATTTATGCATTCCACTCCTTCCGGCAGGTGTACATGTTCAAGATTGGTACAGCCGAACAATAACTTTTCCGGTATTTCTGTTACCTTTGGAGGAATGGCTATTGAGTTTAGAGCCATCCTTTGAAAAGCTCCTGAACCTAATTTAGTAACCGAGTCAGGTAAATCCAAGAATTCGGTCTTATTGGAAAAAGAGAGGGTAGCAAAAGCATTATCCGAAATACTCTCTGTTCCGTTTTCGACAGCATAATAACAGCACTCTTGATTCAATAGCTTTAGAAATACCTTTCCATCGCCTGAATATAATGCACCATTACACTCTTTGTTCTGATTTTTCATCATTTAAAATTATAGTTGATCCCCCACCACGAAGATGGGGGAAGTTGTTTTATGAAAGAATTTTTTTGATTTTGTCAAGATTGGATGATTTTTTGGGTGAGGCTACACTGGAAACCATCCTGTCGTACTCCTCTTCCGCATTTAAAGCCAAAGCCTCGTACTCTTCCTTTTTGCCATCCTTTTTGATTTCCTTCTGGAAATTTTTCCATGCTTGGGTTATTACTTCTGTTTTTTGGCTTACAGAATCGGCTTTTATGGCGGCAAGTAGTGTCTGTTTGGACAAAGAAGTGATAAAAAGCATCAGTTGATCCATCGTTTCAGCTTTCTGTACATCAGAAACGGCATTATAGGCTGCAATGACAGCATCAATGATGGCACTGTTCCTCTTCATCCGTACTTCATTTCTACATGCTACCTGGATGGCTCTGCGTATTCTGTCTCCACGCTCTATTTCAGCATCCGTACCTCTAAGTTCATCAGACAGTTTATTGTAAAACAGCGCATCCTCAAATTTCTGTTTTCTATAGCCGTCAATCATCTTGTAAATTTTCCACGCGGCACGCTGGGTCATCTTATCCTCATTCACGCATTTTTCTATACTGGAAAGAACAGTCCTGCCCTCTTTTTCAAAGGTCTGTACCAGAAGTGTTTCGGTATCACGATGATTCCATTTCTTACAGGCAAGATTATATTCTCCAATAAATGCTCCTATAGGAACATCTTTAGGAATATTCACCAGTTCCATTCGTGCATCCAACGGAATGTTTCTGGTTTCTTCACTAGCTAGCCAAAGAGCAAGAGCATCCACTTTGTGCTGCCCGTCAAGAATGCAATAATACATATCTATATTAGGAGTGGCTAATGTAAGAATATTGCCTGCGCGATCTTTAAGAATATGACCTTTTTCTATCAGTTTTCGGGCTGCTACAACCTTAATGTCATTTAGCATACCGACACGCTTGAAGGAGCCAAACAGAAATTCCACATGTTTCATGTCGATTAACCGGTTTTTATCAAGATATGCAAATTTTCCACCGGCTCTATGGAAATCAAAAACTCCTACCTTCTCACCATTACTTAATTTTATTAATAGTTTAGCTTTGAGGGCTTCCCCATCTATTTGCACACTATTTGCAAGCAGTTGTGCTGACTGTTCCTTCTCTTTTGCGCTACAGTTACTATCAGGCGTAGTACTTCCCTGAGGTGTCATACCATTGTTAATACTCTCTACCATCGCTTGGACGGTTGCTTGTTCTGTTACAGAACATAAGTTTTCTGTACTCATAATTTTAAAAAATTAAACTGTTTAAGGTTATGTTCTTTCTCTAGTACAACCTGAAACTCATACGACAACTCCTTCACTAGATCCATACGATCTAATGCGAGGGCTGCTCTTATTTTAAGAAGGAGTTTTTGCTTCTTCTCCATCAGTCGCAGCATTTCTACGTTGTCTATACTTTGTTTCATACTTCATTGCTTTTTGGTATCGCAAAGTTACTGATTTGTCTATAAAAGCTTCTGTATTAGTGTGTTGTATGAAAAAATGAAGAAAACTAAAAGGTAAACAATTGGTTCAAAGCAGAATATGAAGATGAAAAATATGAGTCGTGGGAACTAAAAATGGGACAAATAGGGCAAAGGTGGAGCAAAAATGGAACAAAAAAAGCTATTCTTCCAATAAGAATAGCTTAAATATACAAAATTATAAAGGTTTTGGGGAAGGAAGCCCTTGCGGAACGGGGTTGTTATTATTGATTTCTTTAGTGAAGAATTCCTCCAGTTTTGTTTTAAAATCCTGGGGGGCTTTGTTGGCGTATGTGGAAGGATCACCAGTATATTTATCACAGATGAAAAAAAGTTTTATTCGGTGGTATTTACCAGTTGGAACATTGTTTCCTTTTCTTATCCCTTTTCTTCCGTTGCCCCAATAGAATTGCTTTACGATATAGTAAAGTCTATAGCTGCCAGAATCCTTATCCGTATTCCATTCTATTTTTTTCAAAAGATTATCAGGTTTATGTCTTCCAGTCAAACGGTAGGCGAAACTTTTTTTGGTTTGGATATCGTTTTCTATATATTCTTGTTCTGCTATATAATCAATAAATTCATAGAATTTCTGTACTCCTTGCTTTTTTATAATTTCTTTGATGTCATCTATACAGATACGCTCACAACTGTCAGAAAGCTGTTCAAAATAATCATCGGGCAATATAAAAAAGGAATTTTCCCTATCCTTGTCATTATTGCTTTGTTGAGTAAGGCTGTTTATGTCCTTCTCTCTTTGAGAATAATAGACACCTAATTCAGTTACTCCTTTTTTTCCGTCTGGTGATTCTTTCTTCATTTCCATAGTTTCTGGAAAGACATTAGATATAGGATAATTATCGGGCATCACTAGTTTTTTGCCACTTTCCAATTCTACGAGTTTAATAATCTTTTCTACTTGGGCAAATAAGTTTCTGTTGTTGTTAAGTTCATTAGAATATTTGGAATGATATTTTGCATAAATAGAACTTAGCCACCAAAGCTTACGAAAAGTAGTTATATAGTTTTGAGATATATTGTCCAGAATCCATTGGCTGCTTATTCTATTAGATGAGGTGATTTTATCTAAGGTGACAGCCAGACATGTCGCTAATGGATTATCTTTTTGTTTTATTATAGCACTATAGGACAAATTTTCATCCTTTGTAATGAAACTTTTGATTTCGCCTTTGAAACATAAAGCATTAAATAACGTAAAGCAGGGATTAACTGAAGAAGTATTGGTATAAAACAATTCAACGAATGGCTCTGTAACCAAACAGAGAAGATAACCTGAGATGTGTTCCTGTAGTAAATATCCGAAAATACAATCATTGGGATATAATCTTTCCTCTCCAAAATTGATTGAATCCTCATCTTTAAACAACTTCTTTTTTAGCAAACTGGATGATTTATCGATTAGCCCTAATTCACACTCTCTTATCAGTGCTGTTATCTCATCAAGTATTTCTAATCCTGCAAGTGAGATCTTATGAGTGCTATTTGTTAATTCATTGCGACATTTCAAAAAATAGTTGATTGAATTTGCTACTGATTTTGCAGATAATTTAACATGATAGGCTAAAAGGATAGCAATTTCTAAAAACAAGGCAATGTCCATGTTTTGAGTCTCAACATTATCCTGTAAAAACGATATTATTTTTTTCAATAAAGGATATTTAGCGAAAAAAGATAAGTCACGAACAGAACATTTGGTATAATTGAGAATATTCAGCTCTCTTTGGAATTTTCTCTTCGGAGCTTCAAATTCCAAATATTTATTTTTTCTTGTCTCAGTTGATAAATTCCATGCAGGAAACTCTCCTATAATGTTAGTAAGGTTAATCATATAACTCATGCAGTTCTGTTTTTTATATGAAAAATTAGTTTATACAAAGAGAAAGAATAATTCTAAACCAATTGTATAATTAATAATCTCTAGTTAAAATTGAAGAAACGTTATGATTTTCTGCATTCTCTTATTCCCATTTTCTTTTTTTTCGTCCTTTTTCCTCTTTTTCTGGTTATTCTTTCTATATAAACCATTGGTACACAGTTCATCATATCTTCATTCCAATATGCTTTCTTGTGGAGGGTATTAACATAGAACATATCCTTGAGAGTAAAAATAATGCCATCCAGTCCCTGCTCTTTGAATTGTTCTATCTTTTTTTTCTTGTCAGTATCATGGATAGTTTTGATCGTCACCTTTTTCCAAAAGGATGTTGCCTTACCTTCCCACGGTTCGATATAAATATCCGTAATGTATCTGTGGGTGATTTTTCTCATGGTTTCTATATCTGTCCCATTTTTCAAGGTTTCATAGGACTGATTGAGAGAATCAATCATATCATCAAAGGTAATGTCCGCTTGAATCTGTTTCTCCATGTTTAATATTGCAGCTTCATACTTTCTTATATTACCTTGCTCTACCTTTATTATATCATTTTGCTTTTGGGCCAGTTCTTCATATTTCTCTTTTGTGAAGCGGCCATGGACAAAATAATTCTCGTCAAGATCGGAACGTCTCTGCATGGTCGATTCCAATACTTCACGTGAATGGGCTATCTTCTGATTGTAAACCTGTATTTCTTTCTCATAGTTTTCTTTGGCATTATTCCGTTTATTGATCATATCCTCATGTAATTCCTGTAAAGCTACATACCATGCCAATGACTCAATCATATTAATATTGATGTCTGGAGAATGGGATAATCCTTTTTCTACAGCATTATGTTTTACCCTACATGAATATGTTGCATCCATGAGATTAACTGAATATGACGCACCACAAGAACAACGGATTAAAGGTGTCAATAGGTGAGGCGTTTTTGCTTTGGGGCGAGTTCTATTTTCTTCTCTTTTCTTACGGCATTTCTCCCATGTATCATCATCTATAATCTGAGGGTAGATATTGTTACTAGTCCTTATGCCACGATAAATCGGATTCTTTAGTAAACCATACATTTCTGCTTTTACATTGGTAATAGATAGGTTTTTAAAATAACCTCTGGACTTTAATTCTTTTCCTAATTCTGCCAAGCTGTATTCGCCGGAAATATACATGTCAAAGATAAGGCGGACCAATTTGGAATCCTCTTCATCAATTTCCCAATAACCATCTTCGGAAACTTTATAACCTAGTTTTATTTTTCCACCCATATATTTACCTTTATTATAGCCTTCTTTTTTAGCTCTGGAAAAACGGGCAATCTTATTCCTCATTTCAGATTCTGCAAGTTGGGCATATAGGGTGAAGATTGTTTCGGCACCTTCATCAATAGTCCTGTCATCTTTGAGTAGTCTAATTCTAGGCTCTTTGATGATTAGTTGGATTCCCTTGGTAGTAAGATATTCAAGGATACTGAATAATATTTTTTTTCTTCTGGCTATACGTGAGATTTCCCAAGCGAATACACAGTCATATTCACCTGTTTCAAGCAGCTCTTTCATACGGTTGAGACCAAATCTTTCCTCCTCATCCAATTTTATAGCACTTTCTTTAGTAGCTATTGAAGAAATGTTCTTATCTTTATACCCATAGAAATGAGCCAAGTCATATAGCTCATTTTCCTGTTCTTCATAGGATTGGGCTTCTGTAGAAACTCTGACTAGTAATATACATTTCATAGTGAAAGAATATATTATTGGTTACGGATACAAATATAGAAAAAAAAATATTCACCACCAAATCGTATATTTATGTTACTTGCGAAATTGTATGATGGGGACTACGGAAAGGCCGGATGGCAATCAGTGAACTGTCTTTTCCTAATTTTCCTGCTACTGAATGTATTTTAGTCGTTTCCAGACTTTCACCCAATGAAAGGGGAGGGAGAATGCTTGGCATGCACTTTGCCATCATGGACTTCCCACTTCCGGGTGAACCGATCATAATCAGGTTGTGTCCTCCGGACGCGGCTACTTCCAATGCGCGTTTTACACTTTCTTGTCCTTTCACATCAGCAAAATCGTATGGAAAGCTACTTTGGTGTTCATAGAATTCCTCCCGTGTATTGACGATGCTAGGCTCCAGATTGCGTTCATTATTGAAAAATTCGATGACCTCTTTGATATTTTCTACGCCATATACTTTCAGGTTGTTTACTACAGCAGCTTCCCGCGCATTTTGTTTGGGAAGTATGAAGCCTTCAAAACCTTGCTCGCGGGCACTGATAGCTATGGAGAGGGCTCCTTTGACTGGTTGAAGGCTTCCATCCAGGCTAAGTTCTCCGATAATAAGATAACGTGAAAGTTTTTCTTCCGATACGATTTGGGTAGCGGCCAATATTCCGATTGCTAGCGGAAGGTCGTATGCAGACCCCTCCTTGCGTATGTCGGCAGGGGCCATATTCACTACAATTTGACAAGTGGGGAATTTATATCCGTTTACCTGTAAGGCGGAAATAATACGTTCATGACTTTCTTTCACGGCCGAGTCCGGCAGACCGACAAGGAAGAATTTTATACCTCGTGAACTATTTACTTCAATAGTTACAATGGTAGCGTCGATACCTTGAACGGCTGCTCCATAGACTTTTACCAGCATTCTTTTATTTTTTATTTTGTCTCTTTCGAGCACGTTCTGCCTCTTTGGCGGCTTTTTCTTTCTCTTTATCTTGTTCTGTCAGCTGTCTCACTTTGTCTATCAGTTCTTTGCCCCGTATATCTTGTGTGATGACCCGCTTGTCAGGACCTATCAGTATATTGGCAGGAATCCGGGTTATGCCTTGTTGCTTGACAATGGAATTGTTCCAGCCTTTGAAATCGCAAACTTGTTTCCATTGCGTGGTATCTTTTTGAATGATTTTCTCCATCCATTCCTTTTTATTCAGATCAAGGGAGAGGCTGATAATAACAAACTTGTCTTTTTTCAATGCCTTTTGTACGGATACTAAAGAATCTTGTGTGGCAATGCTTTCTTTGTTCCAGCTTGCCCAAAAATCCAAAAGGACATATTTCCCTTTTACACTGTTCCAGTTGACGGTCTTTCCTTTTTTATCCGTGCACGAGATGTTGGAAACGTAGCGATGTTCTGTCAGTTCTTTTTTCTCACTTAATTTATTCTGGAGTTCTATAATATAAGGTGTGTCTTTTATAATACCGCTTAGTCCTTTTATCAGCTGATCTATGTGGTTGTAATCAGGAAGCGAGTCCTGTACGTAATATTTGTCTATCAGATAGATATTGCTGTACGAGCTTGGGTTGGTTTTAATCAACGAATCCACAGCAGTCATAACAGCTGCCTTGTTATTTTCTAAGGTGCTAAGGTACTGGATATGTTTTGCCAGTTGTGCGTTTTCTCCCTTTCCTTTAACCTCTATCTTTCCGGCCATTCCGTTTAGGGTAACACTTTCTCCTTTATCAGCATATATCGGTAAGATTTGTTTTTCTCCCAATAGTAATGAGAAGATAGTAAATGTGTCAGGGGTAATGGTGTAAGTGAATTTACCTTTTGAGAGGAGTATGGTATCCAGCTTGTAATCGGGTTCTTGATAAAATACTAATATAGTGTCTGAAGGAAGTCCTTTAATGCTTCCTTCCAAGGTGAATGTATTTTTCTTGCCGCAGCCGCTTGCCAGCACAACAAGAGTGAAAAGAAAGAATAGTAATTTTTTCATTTCAAGATATTTTTTGCGAAAATACGCATTTTGTGGCTAAAGGCAGGCATAAATGAAGGTTATTTTACATAAAAAGACCGGAAGCTTCATCACGAAGCCTCCGGTTTCAGTCATAATCATCTAAAAAACTAGACAAGATGATATCTAGTTATATTATTTGATAGCATCAGCGTATTTAGCGAACTCGCGATCGTTAGCAGCTTTTCCAGCCATTGAAGGATCTTTTGCGATTGCGCTCTTGATGCTGCTGCTTACCAATGAAGCATTGTTTGTGCGAGCACCAACGATAGCCATCAAGTAGTCAGTCATTGCATCCGGATTCTTGATTGCAGACAAAGTAGCTTTTGCTTTGTTATAGTCTTTAGCCAAAATCTGAGCTTGAGCGGCACTGTTAGTCTTAGCGTCACCGAATGAGTTGACAGCTCTGTCATACTGGCCTTGTTTGATATATAAGTTACCCAAAGCTTCGCCGGCAGCGTTAGCACCTGTAGCTTTGCCTAAGTAAGTTTCGGCAGCTGCAACATTGCCCTTAACCAATTCGCAAAGACCAAGGTTAGCGTTTACTTCAGGAGCGTTAGCGTTCTTAGAAGCAGCTTGTTTGAAGTAGCTTTCTGCTTTAGCAGCATCACCGGCAGCGAATGCCAATTCACCCAAGTTATTATAAGCACGGAAATCGTTCGGATAAAGTTGAGTTGTCTTGGTGAAGATAGCTTCTTTGCGAGCGTTGTCGTTAGTCAGGGTAGCAGCGTACAATAATTCTTCTACACTCAATACTTTAGGATCAGAGTTGAATGCTTCGTTGATTTCGTCATCGCTACGACCGATGATGTCATAGTTGGCAGTTAAACGGGCACGACGCAACTGAGGCAGGATTTCGTCAGCCAAAGTTTTGTATACAGAAGAGATATTCTTGATTTCAGCTTCTCTTTGTTCAGGATCATTGTACATAGAAAGAACACGTAAGATCAAATCTTTATCCTGCAAGTTTGATTTAGATACCAGTTCTTGGAAGCCTTCCCAGTCTTGTGCAGTGTATTTTGCATCCAGGTTAGTATCAATCTTGCCCTTCTTCAACTGGCGTTCCATATATTTTTCTGTGTTTGCTTCACGGTTTTCAGCCAAACCGGTGTTCAGTTCCACACCACCATCAGGTGAAGCGTATGCAGAAATTTCGATGTTGTTCAGTTTGTAGTTCTTTGTGTCGGCATTAATTTCAGCCACTTTCTTATGGAATTCTTTGATATCGTCAGAATTCAATTCGCTGTTGCGCAAGTTGGCTTGCTGGATCAAGAACATGATGTTGGCAGTCTGAGCATCTTTAATAATGCGTTGGAAAGCATCGTTAGCGTATGATGCGTTAGAGCTGGCAGCAGTAGGCAGTTCAGAAGTCGCGATAACGCCATCAGCGATTTTTACAGAAGGAATAGTGTATGATTTCTTTCCTTTTGTAATCTTGAAATCAAGATAAAGTTCAGAGTTTGCCATTTCGGGAACGTAGTCGAAAGAAGCTTTCATCGTGTAGCTGCCACCTGCCTTGTAAGCGATAGTCTGATTGTTTCCTTCTACTTTTTCTCCTTGGAATACAGCGGGCTGGCCTTTAGCTTCGCCGCCTTTCCATCTCAGAACGGGGGTAACTTCAACAGTTGCGTTCTTCTTGAAATACTTTTCGGGGAATTTACCATTAATTGTCACAGGCACTTTACCACCGATTGCTTCAAGCACTTCAGGGTTAGTTGTGAAATAGTCAGAAGACAATTCTCCCATCTTGCCGCATGATGATAAGGCAAGGACCAATAAAGCCACTAAGGGCAAATACAACTTTTTAATCATAGTTACTTATTAATTTAACGTTTGTAATGTAAAATTCGCTATAGTACGTTTTTGTGCGTCTCTTTGGGGGCAAAGATAGGAAAAACTCTATTATATGCTAGCTTCTTAGCCTGCTTTTTTTTCAATTTATCTTAAAATATTTTAGAATATAGAACCTTTATTATCTTTTTCTCTGAATTTGATGTTACGGGGGTGATGTTCTATGATTTCACTGCGTAGCATATTACGGTCTATATGTGTATAAATTTCTGTTGTCCCGATACTTTCATGTCCCAGCATGCACTGTATGGCACGCAAGTTGGCACCTCCTTCCAGCAAATGTGTTGCAAAAGAATGGCGGAATGTGTGAGGACTGATTTTTTTTTTCAGACCTATCCGGGCTGCCAGTTCCTTGATGATATGGAAAACCATGATGCGGGAGATGTTCTTCCCGAAATTGCTGATAAAGACAAAGTCTTCAAATCCCGGCTTTATTTTCATCAGGTTACGGTCGGTGAAGTAGAGCCTGATTTCCTTGATGGCGCGCGGTGAAATAGGAACCAGCCGCTGTTTGCTTCCTTTTCCTTCCACTTTGATGAAGCCTTCTTCAAAATAAAGTTCGGATAATTTCAGGTTGCAGAGTTCGGAAACACGGAGCCCGCAACTGTAAAGCGTTTCCAGTATGGCCCTGTTGCGCTGTCCCTCTTTGGTGCTGCGGTCTATGCTTCCTATCAGCAGGTCTATCTCTTCTACTGTCATTACTTCGGGCAGTTTGAAACCTGTCTGGGGGGATTCCAGCAATTCTGTCGGATCGGCTTTCAGGTAATCTTCCATAATGAGGAAACGGTAGAAAGAGCGGATGCCCGACAAGATGCGTGCCTGCGAACGGGGGTGGATGCCGATATCATGTAATCCGGCCGAGAAATCTTCCAGATTTTCAAGCCGGACATCCAGAATGTTGATGTTTTCTAATGTAAGATAAGCCAGTAACTTGTCCAGGTCAGTAAGATAAGCATCTACCGTATTGTCAGATAACGATTTCTCCAACTTTAAATATTGTTTGTATTTCACCAATATCTTGTCTGTTTTCTCGGTTCTTTTCATTTCTTTTTTCTACCTTTGTACCCAAATTCCCTGCAAAGGTAGAAAAAGTTCAGATATAGTATAAATATGAAAATACAAATTATTAATGGACCTAATATCAATTTATTAGGCAAACGGGAACCTTCCATTTATGGCGCTGTTTCATTTGAAGACTATCTGGTGGAATTGCGCCATACTTATCCGGACATTGAAATAGCGTATTATCAGTCGAATGTGGAAGGTGAGATGATCAACAAAATACACGAAGTGGGTTTTGATTATGACGGCATCGTGTTGAATGCAGGGGCTTATACGCATACTTCCATTGCTTTGCAGGATGCTATCCGCGCCGTGACAGCTCCCGTGGTTGAGGTGCACATCTCGAATGTACATACCCGTGAGGAGTTTCGCCATAAGTCGATGATTTCCTGTGCTTGTGCGGGAGTGATTTGTGGGTTCGGGCTTCATTCATATCGTTTGGCGATTGAGGCTTTGTTAATGAGAAAATAAAACGTTTAGGTATAATATAAGGTGATAAGATTATGATGTTGAAACAAACAAAAATCGTAGCGTCCATCTCAGATCAGCGTTGCGAGGTAGAGTTTATAAGAGATCTTTTCAAGGCCGGTATGAATGTGGTCCGTATGAATACGGCTCACGCTTCACGTGAAGGTTTTGAAAAATTGATAACCAATGTACGTGAGGTTTCCAACCGTATTGCCATATTGATGGACACAAAAGGGCCCGAAGTGCGTACTACTGCTATTGCGGGCGGCGAGCCTATTCCTTATCAGATTGGTGACAAAGTGAAGATTGTAGGTAATCCTGCACAAGAAACGACCCGTGAATGTATTGCTGTATCTTATCCCGGTTTTGTGCATGATCTTCAGGTGGATGGCGATATTCTGATTGATGATGGTGATCTGGAGCTGCGTGTGATTGAGAAGACAGACGAGTATTTGTTGTGTGAGGTGCAGAATGAAGCTACTTTGGGTAACCGTAAGAGTGTAAATGTACCGGGCGTGCGCATCAATCTCCCTTCTTTGACAGAAAAGGACCGTAACAATATACTGTATGCTATTGAAAAGGACATTGATTTCATAGCACATTCGTTTGTTCGTAATAAGCAGGATGTGCTGGATATCCGTCAGATACTGGATGCATACGGCAGCGACATTAAGATTATCGCCAAGATCGAAAATCAGGAAGGAGTGGACAATATTGATGAAATATTGGAAGTGGCCGACGGAGTCATGGTGGCTCGTGGTGACTTGGGTATTGAGGTTCCTCAGGAACGAATTCCCGGCATTCAGCGTCTGTTGATCAAAAAATGTATTCTGGCAAAGAAACCGGTGATTGTTGCTACCCAGATGTTGCATACCATGATTAATAATCCGCGTCCTACCCGTGCTGAAGTGACCGATATTGCCAATGCTATTTACTACCGCACGGATGCATTGATGCTGAGTGGGGAAACGGCATACGGCAAGTATCCGGTGGAAGCCGTGAAGACGATGGCCAAGATTGCAGCGCAGGCCGAGAAAGATAAACTGGCCGAGAATGACATCCGTATTCCTTTGGATGAAAACTCCAATGATGTAACCGCTTTCCTGGCAAAACAGGCAGTAAAGGCTACCAGCAAACTGAATATCCGCGCCATTATTACCGACAGTTTCAGCGGGCGTACCGCACGTAATATTGCTGCTTTCCGTGGCAAATATCCTGTATTGGCCATCTGTTATAAAGAAAAAACGATGCGTCATCTGGCTTTGTCATATGGGGTGGAAGCTATCTATATGCCCGAAAAGGCTAACGGACAGGCATATTATTTCGCTGCTTTGCGTAAATTGCTGGATGATGGTGTCTTGAGTGAAAGCGACATGGTGGCTTACCTGAGCAGCGGCAAGCAAGGTACTCAGACTTCTTTCCTTGAAATCAATGTAGTGGGAGATGTGTTGAAGTATGCTATGGACTATGTGCTGCCCAACCGCAACCGTTACCTATAATAATAGAAGATAGGAATGAAAGAAACGGACGCTATTGACGAATATATCCTTCAGCACATTGATGAAGAAAGTGATTATCTGAAGGCACTTTATCGCGATACGCACGTCAAGCTTTTACGTCCCCGTATGGCTTCCGGCCACTTGCAGGGACGTATGCTGAAAATGTTTGTGCAAATGATACGCCCCCGTCAGGTGCTGGAAATCGGGACTTACAGTGGCTACTCCGCACTTTGCCTGGCCGAAGGGTTGGAAGAGGGGGCCACGTTGCACACATTTGAGATAAACGATGAGCAGGAGGACTTTACACGTCCCTGGCTGGAAGGTTCGCCTTACGCCGGCAAGATTAAATTTTATATAGGTGATGCGCTGAAGTTGCTGCCTGGCATGAACATTACCTTTGATTTGGCGTTTGTAGACGGTGATAAGCGGAAGTATATTGAATATTACGAAATGGTACTGGAGAAATTATCACCCGGCGGATACATCATTGCCGATAACACATTGTGGGACGGACATGTATTGGAGGAACCGCATCATACAGATCTTCAGACTATTGGAATAAAGAAATTTAATGATTTGGTAGCTGCCGACAAACGGGTTGAAAAGGTGATTCTTCCCTTGCGCGACGGGCTGACAATCATAAGAAAATGTTGAATAATGTGCCAATAGGTTATGCTATGAACCGTATGGCATATTAACAAATTAGCAAACTGAATAATTATTAATTATGGAAACGACCAGACAAAATAAGATTTCTCGTTTGATCCAAAAGGAGTTGAGTGAGATTTTCCTGCTTCAGACCAAGTCCATGAATGGTGTTTTGGTGTCGGTAAGTGCTGTCCGCATCAGTCCCGATATGAGTATTGCACGTGTCTATCTCAGCGTGTTCCCTTCTGAGAGGAGCCAGGAAATAGTAAAGAATATCAATGATAATATGAAATCCATCCGTTATGAGTTAGGAACACGGGTACGCCATCAGTTGCGCATCATTCCCGAGTTGAAATTCTTTGTGGATGATTCATTGGATTATGCCGAACGTATAGACGAATTGTTGAAAAAGTAGAACCGGGCGGTGAATTTTCCCTTTTATATAGCGAAGCGTTATCTTTTTTCCAAGAAGTCGCACAATGCCATTAATGTCATTTCAGCCATTTCCGTCTGCGGAGTGGCTTTGGCTACATTGGCATTGGTATGTACTTTGTCTGTTTTTAACGGCTTCCAGGATCTGGTGGCTACTTTCTTTACGGCTTTTGATCCGGAGCTGAAAATTACGGCTGTCACCGGAAAGGTCTTTGACGGACAGGAAGCGCGTATAGAAGCTTTGCGCCGGATGCCGGAGATCGCTGTTTTTTCTGAGTCCTTGGAAGAGAATGCGATGGTTCAGTATAAGGGCCGTCAGACTATGGCGGTGATCAAGGGAATTGAGGATAATTTCGAGGATCTGACCGCTATTGACAGTATTCTTTTCGGCCGGGGGCAATTCGTGTTGCATGATGAAGTGGTGGATTATGCCATTCCCGGCATAGAATTGGTTTCCATCTTGGGAACGGGTATCAAATTCCTCGATCCGCTAGAGATTTATGCTCCCAAACGGGGAGCTAAAGTCAATATGGCCAATCCAGCTTCCAGCTTTAACTCTGCCGATTTATATTCCAGCGGCCTTGTGTTTGCGGTGAACCAACAGAAGTATGACTCTTCTTACATTTTGACTTCCCTCCAATTTGCCCGTAGGTTGTTCCAGTATGACACAGAAGTGAGTTCGGTAGAATTGAAATTGAAGCCGGATGCAGATGTAGGGAGTGTAAAATCGAAGATACAGAAAATATTGGGAGATGGTTTCCGGGTGCAGGACCGGTATGAGCAGCAAGCGGATACTTTCCGCATTATGGAGATAGAGAAGCTGATATCTTATATTTTCCTTACCTTTATCCTGATGATAGCTTGCTTTAATGTAATAGGCTCCTTGTCCATGCTGATTATAGATAAGAAGGCAGATGTAGTGACATTGCGCAATTTGGGGGCCAGCGACAAGCTGATCACGCGTATATTCCTGTTCGAGGGGCGTATGATTTCACTGATAGGTGCGGTGGTTGGTGTGATACTGGGGCTGATCCTTTGCTTTATCCAGCAGGAATTCGGATTGCTTTCGCTGGGAGGTGGTAATTCCGGCGGTAATTTTGTGGTGGATGCCTATCCCGTCAGTGTCCATGTATGGGATATTGTTATAGTCTTTGCCACTGTGCTGGTGGTGGGCTTTCTTTCCGTGTGGTATCCCGTGCGTTATCTCAGCCGCAGGTTGCTGGGCAGGTAATTTATTTATTATTGTTGATACGGCTGATGTTTGTCGGTTTGTACGGTACGGCTTGGCTGCTTTCTTTGTTTTTATTCTTTTCGTCTTTTGGCCTTATGGCTTTATCTGGTTAAGTCTTTTCTTCTTTGTGGTTAACCTTGTTTTACCTTATGGTTAAGCTCTTTTTTATGGTTGTGTACTATAGTCTCTTGCGGTGGTTTGTACAGTCTGATATAGTGGACTGTATAAACTCTTGCAGTAGACTGTACAGTCCACTGCCGGAGTCTGTAGTAGTTAACTGTATGATAAGGGTTAGCTATAAGGAAAAACGACCTTAATCGTCGGAGCAATAGGGCTTGGTACAAGCTTCTTTCCAGGGCGTTTCAGATCTTCTACTTTCAGGGTCCTCAAATCAATTCGTAGCTGCTCACCTGAATAGGCATATCCAGATTATGCAGCACCTTCTCCAGCAAAATGCCTTCCCGATTATCATATTCATAGCCGAAAGTGGCGCGGATGCCTTGAAGGATAAACTGTGTGGCGCGGTCCAAGGCGATAGGAAGACTGTCGCCTTGTATCAGTGAGCCGGTTATCACACTGGTAAATGTATCGCCTGTGCCGGGATAGTGTGCGGGCAGGTAGGGACACGTTACTTTCCAATAGCGGTTTCCCTGTCTGTCATAGGCGTAAACGGAAGTTTTGCGAGGATCTCCCTGTACGGGCACGCTGGTGATAATAACGATACCGGGGCCGTGCTCCGAAATTTCATGCAGGTAAGCTTTTAGTTCTTCGTCTGTATTCTCCGCTTTATAGGGTTTGTCCAGCAAATAGAACAGTTCGGTCATATTGGGCGTGATGACATCTGCTTTCCGGATGAGGTGACGCATTTCCAGAATCATTTGTTCGTCAAAGTTGGTATATAGCTTTCCGTTGTCTCCTAATACGGGATCTATCATGACCAGGCTGTCGGACTGGCGGAAATCATCAATGAACCCGGATACGATTTGTATCTGGCGGGGAGATCCCAAGTAGCCCGTATAAATAGCATCGAATTGTACGCCAAGTTGTTTCCATTCACTGATAATCTTGGGCATCTCGTCCGTGAGGTCCAAGAAAGAGAAGTGCGGGTATTGGGTGTGGCTGGATAATACGGCTGTGGGCAGAGGGCAGACTTGAAAGCCCATGGATGAGAGGATAGGGATAACGACGGTGAGGGATACCCGCCCTGCACCGGACAGATCGTGTACCGCAGCTATCTTCTTTACTTTATTTGTATACATATCTTCATGAATTAAGCGTTATGGATGGTATATATAACAGGTAAACCGGAAGAAAGTTATTCCAATGCTATGCTTTTTACCTTTATGTCTTGCCGGCCCAAGAAGATGGAAGCGGATTCCTCAAACTTGTTTTCGCTTTCTGTGGTGAGGAAGCGGCAGTTTCCTCCTTTATCGCAGCGTGCGTCCATTTCCGGATGGCGGTTTAAATAGTCTCGCAGGCTCCGGGCCACATATTCCCCTTGTGAAATGATGCGGATAGGTTCAGGCGTAAATTGCCTTATTTTATCCAGTAGTAGCGGATAATGGGTACATCCCAATATGATGGTGTCAATCATCGGATCTTTATCCAGCAGCCGGTTGATATGTTGTTTGACGAAATAGTCGGCTCCTTCCGATTGATATTCATTATTCTCTACCAAGGAAACCCACATGGGACAGGCTTCTCCTGTTACCACAATGTCGGGAGATAACTTATGTATTTCCAAAAGATAGGATTCGGATTTGATGGTACCGGCTGTGGCCAGTATACCTACGTGCCGGCTTCGGGTGATTTCTCCTATACATTCTGCTGTAGGCCGGATGACACCGAGTACTCTGCGGGTAGCGTCTATTACCGGAAGATTGATCTGCTGGATGGTGCGTAAGGCTTTTGCCGATGCTGTGTTGCATGCCAATATCACCAAAGGACATCCCAGTTCAAACAGTTTGCTTACGGCTTGCAGGGTAAATTCGTAAACAACTTCAAAAGAGCGCGGTCCGTACGGACAGCGTGCGCTGTCTCCCAAATAGATATAATCATACTCAGGCATCAGTCCGCGTATTTTGTCCAGAATGGTCAGACCGCCGTAGCCGGAGTCGAATACACCGATGGGACCGGTTGAAGGGAGGATAGATGGGATCATGGCAGTATAGCTATATAATACAGGCACGGATTACACGGATGTTCACGGTTCTGAAACCTGTGAAATCTGTGTAATCCGTGCCTGTAAAGGTCCTTAACTTAATTATTTGATTCCTACTTTAGCTTTGACAGCAGCAGTTACATCTGTAGACTGCGCTTCATTTACGTAGGGAATTTCTGTTCTGTTCAAATCGAAGATATAAGTATATCCACCTTCCTGGCCTACTGCTTTGATGGCGTCTTCAATTTTCTTGTAGATAGGTTCCATCATATCAGCGTATGATTTCTGCAACTGTTGTTGTGCATCTTGTTGGAACTGCATTCCTTTTTCCTGTAATTCCTGCAATTCTTTCTGGCGTCTTTCCTGAATGTTCTTAGGAAGGTTGGCTTGTTCCTGTTGATATTCAGTATATTTTTTGGTCAGTTCATCAGTTGCACGTTTCATTTCATCCTCGTATTGTTTCTGCATGGCTTGGATGTCGGTCTGGGCCTTTGTGAATTCCGGCATGACAGTAAGTACATCTGCGGATTTAATATGCCCGAATTTCTGAGCAAATACACTCATCGGAGCGATAAGTAAAAGTAGTAAAGCAATTTTTTTCAACATAGTTCTATTTTTTATTAGTTATTGCAAATTTGGATTATCGGTTGCAAATGTAGGAAATTAATTTGAATATCCTAATCTTGAGAGCACTTCATTGCTGATATCAATGCTTGGAGATGCGAAAATAATGCTTTGGGCGGAGCCTCTGTCCACTACTGCCGCATATCCTTTTTGCTCTGAAATCTGTTTTACCGCTTCATAGATTTTATCTTGAATTGGTGTGATCAATGCCTCTTGTTTTTTGGCCATTTCTCCTTCGGGACCGAAATATTTCTTTCTCAGTTCGGCTGCTTCCTTTTCTTTTGCTACAATCGCTTCTTCTCTTTGCGTTTTCTGTGCGGCCGACAGGGAAGCCGAGGCTTTCTGGTATTCTTTATAAAGTGCTTCCGCTTCTTTTGCTTTTGCTTCCACCTCACTTTGATATTGTTGTGAAGCTTGATTCAGTTGGGTATTCGCCTGTTCGTATGCAGGAATATTCTTCAGGATATATTCCATATCAATCAAGGCGAACTTTTGAGCGCTGGCTGTGAATACACAAGCCACAAACAATAGAGATAATAGGATAGCCTTTTTCATAATCACATTGTTTTTAGTTATTAAAACTCTTGTCCCAGGATAAAGTGGAACTGGCTTCCACTATACTGGCTGGATCCGTTAATCTTGTCGAAACCGTATGCCCAGTCAATACCCATCATACCAATCATCGGCAGGAAGATACGGACACCGACACCTGCCGAGCGTTTCAACTGGAACGGATTGAATTTGCTTACATCTGTCCATGCGTTACCTCCTTCAATGAAGCCTAGTGCATAGATACTGGTCGAATTTTCCAACATCAACGGGTATCTTAATTCTGCACCTAAACGTACGTAAGCATAGCCTTCACTACCATAAGGAGTCAATGAACCGTTTTCGTAACCACGCAGTGCAATGGTTTCGGAAGCGTAGCTGGTGCTATAGCCTGTCATACCGTCACCACCCATATAGAATGTTTCAAAAGGTGATTTCTTGTACTTGTTATAGTGACCCAGCAAGCCGAACTCTGCACGTGTCATGATAACCGGACATTTCTGACCTCCTGTAAGAGCGGTATAGGTCTTTGATTTGAATTTCCATTTGTGGTATTCAATCCAGTTGAACATACTTGCCGCTTCATCATAATCATCTTTACCGTATACCGAGTAGTCCTTGTTACTGAACAATGAGTACGGAGGAGTCAGCTGTACGGAAGCCGAGAATTCAGAACCGCGACGCGGGAAAATCGGGTTATCCGTAGAGTTACGTGCCAAAGTCAGATTCAAACTCAGGTTGTTGCAATTACCGGTTGACATGTATTCTCCGTTGTTCAACTTGATATACAAGTAGCTCCAGTCTTTCAAAATAAAGCGCTGGTAAGAAAGTTCGGCTGACAAGGTAAAATAGTCATCCGGCCATCTCAAACGCTTACCCCAACCGATAGATGCTCCATACATCTGGATAGATTTATCGGGGTCATAAAAAGACTCGTAGTTGTTATTATATCCGCCATAATAATTTCCATAACCGCTGTAATAATTGTAGTAATTATTCATATAAGCTGAGTTATAGTAGTTACTGCTGATATCTGTCTGTATGGAGTAGAAAGCCGAAACAGAGAATGAATTCGGACGTTTTCCGCCAAACCATGGGTCAAAGAACGATACACTATATGACTGGTAATAACTACCGTTGGTCTGTCCGCTGATGGTTAATGTCTGTCCATCACCCTGTGGCAGGAATCCGCGGTAGTTGTCACTCTTATGGAACAAGTTGGCCATAGAGAAGTTCGTGAACTTCAAACTTAATTTACCGATAACACCGGTTTGTCCCCAACCTGCCGAGAATTCTACCTGGTCGTTTGCTTTGGACTCCAGGTTCCAGTTGATGTCTACCGTACCGTTGGTCGGGTCCGGTTGTACATCCGGCTGGATATTTTCAGGGTTGAAGTGTCCCATTTGGGCTATCTCACGATAAGAACGTTCCAATGCTTCTTTGCTGAACAGATCTCCCGGCTTGGTTCTTAACTCACGGCGTACTACGTTTTCATACAAACGGTCGTTACCGTTGATACGCACTTTGCTGATAGAGGCCTGAGGACCTTCCTGAATACGCATTTCCAAATCAATGGAGTCGCCGTCTATGTTTACTTCTACGGGGTCAAGGTTATAGAAAACGTATCCTTTATTATAGTAGTAGTTACCGATAGCATCTTCATCACCGGTCAGACGCTCGGTCATTAATTTCTGGTTATAAACATCTCCCTTTTTCATACGGAGCTGTTCGTTCAGCCAGTCCGAAGCATAAATGGTGTTACCTACCCAGGTCACGTTGCGCAGATAGTATTTGTCACCTTCTTCTATTTTCATGTACACGTCGACGGTACGGTCATCGTACGGAGAAACACTGTCCACAACAATTTGTGCGTCGCGGTAACCTAATTCGTTGTATTTGTCGATGATATGCTGTTTGTCTTCTTCGTATTTCTCTTCAATGAATTTTTTGGTACGGAAAAGGTTGACAAGTTTGTTTTTCTCATTCGTCTTCTTCATGACGCGTTTTAACTTCTTGTCACTTAACACGGTGTTGCCGTCAATGGTGATCTTGTGGACTTTCACCTTTTCTTTCTTGTCAATCATCACATCAACATCCACTTGGTCCTTATTGTCAGCCAAATCACGCTCAACGATGGTCACTTCGGCGTTTTTAAAACCTTTTTCATCGAAATGTTTCTTGATTAATATTTTAGCACGGTCTATCAAGTTGGGAGTAATCTGGCTTCCTTTTACCAAACCTAGTTTGGCTTCCAAATCTTCACGCTCGCTTTTCTTTACGCCGTGGTAACGAATGTCGGCAATACGTGGACGTTGGGTCAGGATGATTTTTAAATAGATCTTGTCTCCAACAATTTTTTCAGCTAGGATTTGTACATCCGAGAACAGTCCGTGTCGCCAATAACGTTTTACAGCTGTGGTGATGTCATCTCCCGGAACAACAATGGTCTGTCCTACCGATAGTCCTGAAAGTCCGATCAATACATAATCTTCATAGTTTTTTACGCCTTCTACTTTGATTCCGCCGATTTCATACTTCTTGGGCGTTCCGGAATAAAGTATGACTGGATTGTCGTTTTCTTCTACGTTTGCTTCTTGGGCGTAACTGCCTGTTGAAAAGCAAAATAGGCATGTAAGCGTTAATAGTATAAGTGAAATACGATATAGCATTTTATCTAACTTTATATTTGTTCACTGGTTTTGCCGAAACGGCGTTCTCTTTTCTGATAATCATAAATGGCTTTGCAAAATTCTTCTTCGCGGAAGTCCGGCCAGAACGTTTCACAAAAATATAGTTCGGAATAAGCACATTGCCAAAGCAGATAGTTGCTAAGGCGGATTTCTCCTCCGGTACGTATAAGCAAATCCGGGTCGGGCATATAGTTTGTACTTAAATGTGCACTTATCAAATTGTCATCGATGTCCTCAATGGCTAGTTTGTCGTTTTGAATCTTGGCCGCTATTTGTCTTACCGCTTCTGTTATTTCCCATTTGGAAGAGTAGCTTAAAGCAAGTGTCAGACACATACCGGTATTGATTGAGGTGCGTTCAATGCATTGGTTCAATCGTTCCAGAACTTCTACCGGTAACTTTGCCGTATCACCGATAATGCGAAAACTGATGTTGTTTTTCATGAAAGTTTCTTCTTCAATGGAGTCCATCAGAAGACTCATCAGAGCAGCGACTTCATCTACCGGGCGATTCCAGTTTTCGGTAGAGAAAGTATATAGTGTCAAGTATTTGACTCCCAGTCTAGCCGCTTCTTCTGCTATGATGTGTACAGTTTCTGCACCGGCTTGATGTCCGAAGCTGCGCGCCTGTCCACGTTGTTTAGCCCATCTTCCATTTCCATCCATTATAATGGCTACATGGGCAGGTATACGGCTTTTGTCTATTTGCTCTCTATATGGCATGTCGCAATCTATTTTATATGACTCTCTTTGACTTTATTCCTTGGAATCGAATCCCAACTTATTGATTCGTCCTCTCCATACTTCTCCGCTTCGGCTCCATATAATCCACAAGAAGTTATTCTTGTCTACGACATAAGAATAGTTGCCGTCTGCCTGGTTGTATAGATCTGTGAATTCTGTAGGGAAGAATACATATCTTGAAACAGGTTTCCATGTAATGCCTTGATCCGTTGACCCGTAGAATCGGCTGAAAGCGGGAATGTCCTTACCGAAACTTTTACCCGGACCACCGAAAGCGTATAATTGGTCGTTATAATGAATCATGGCTATATTAGCCAGCTTGGGACAATAAAAACTATCGTATGCGGCTGTAGGATAATCTGCCCAACTGTCTTCTGTAGTCAGTCTGGTCCATACAGTAGAGGTCGTGTCGGTCGCAATGGGATTTTCTCCCATTAGTACCATACGGTCTATGAATTTATTGGTTACCAACGGGTAAGCTGTGTATGATAACTGATTTTTCGGGAAATTGGCCGGAACCTCGCCATTAGTATCCCAAACCAGAGCATCCGTGCTTTCCATAAAATGATTGTTGGTGTCTATGGCGTACAATTTGCAGTTATGTTCTGAATGAACACCGGCAATCAGCTTCTCGAATTTGGTGTTAGTGCCCATCTTGCTCCAGCTTTTTCCGTCAGAGGAGCAGTACAGGTCATTGTCGGCAAGTATGTATAATTGGTTTCCCCATGCCATGACAGAAGAATAGTCCGCATTTTGCATATTTTCAGGTAAAGCCTGTAAGGGCGTCCAGGTTTTTCCGTCATTGATGTGGGTGCTTGTAACAGCGGTGCCATTGTCTTGCTGTGCGAAAACATAAATATAATCCCCTAATGTGACTGCTTTCTGTGCTTGGATAGTGTTGTCGAAACTACTTCCTCTATGGCTCCACTGCAATGAGTCGGGAACTTGTTTATGTACATTAATCTCGGCTTTATAAATAGGTCCATAGACTCCGCTCATCGCCATAACTTTAAATTGGACAGGCTTTTCGAAATTCAAGGAGTCGGTATCATTCCACAACGAATCTTTGTCCTCAGCGACAATAAAAATGCCAATACCGTCTGATTTTATGCTGACTACGACTTTGCTGATGTCTGTACCGACTGGCAGGGAGTCTACGTTGTAGATATGTCTTGTGCCTTGGTCGATGGCAAAAGGGTATTTGGTACCATCAACGGTGAATGTCAGCGTTGTGTCTTTGCCATTAACCTTTTCGGTATATTGAGTTTCAATTTTATCTTTTATAGCAAAAGAGGTAATGCTTGATTCTGAACTATATTCTGTTTCTACTTCGTTGTCGTCCAAGCAAGATGTAATCATAAAAGCCGCAGCAAGCAGACTTGTGATGACAGTCAAAAACTTTATTTTCATTTGCAAATGAGTCTATTGTTACAAGTCGCAAAAGTAGGAAGATTTTTTTCTATATAGAAGTTTTGGGACAAGTTTTATATTAATTTATAGATAAACCAGCCCTTTTTCTCGGTCAATCAGCCACATTTTATCTTTGAATTTGTGAATGGACGGCATGCATTATTTCTCTTCCAAAGTATATTTTATTCAGTTTAAAGTGTTTTTTTTGAATAGAAGGTGCCTGTATTCCATTGTTTAAGCGTAGTGGAGCCTTTTCTATGAAGGCTTCATCCCATAAGCCGGAGTCTATGAAAGACTGTAATAAAATACTTCCGCCTTCTACTAGAAGTGATTGTATTTTTTTCTGATATAATACTTCCATTATTTGCGGCAGGATATCTTTGTTGAAATCCAACGATATGTATTCTGTTAATGCGTTTGGCTGACAGGGGGATTCCCGGGTAAACACGAATGTCTTTATTTTGCCGTTGAAAAGTTCCAAATCTCGGGGTAATGTCAATTCTTTATCTATTACCAGACGCACGGGATGCTTGCCGTACCAATTCCGGGTGGATAGGGAGGGATTGTCAAGTAATGCCGTGTGTCGTCCTACTAATATAGCGTCATGTTCGGCGCGTTTTTTGTGTACCAGCATGCTGGTCAGCGGATTGGAAAGTATGATCGGCTTTCCTCCTGTGCGGTTTATATCGATAAAGCCATCAGCGGATTCTGCCCACTTTAAGGTTATGTATGGGCGTTTGAGCGTGTTGAATGTTATGAAGCGTCTTATCAGGTGCCGGCATTCCTCTTCTAAGACGCCTACGGTTACTTCAATGCCGGCTTTGCGCAGTTTCTCGATGCCTCTGCCGGCTACTTGGGAAAACGGGTCTATGCAGCCTATTACGACTTTGGGGATTCTCTTCTCTATAATCAGGTCGGCGCAGGGAGGGGTTTTTCCATAATGGGAGCATGGTTCCAGACTTACGTATATGGTTGATTCCTTCAAAAGATTTTCGTCTTTAACGGAACGTATGGCGTTTACTTCGGCATGTGCCTCTCCGCAACGGATGTGGTAGCCTTCTCCAATAATGGTGTCGTGATATACAATGACAGCACCTACCATCGGATTAGGGGCTGTGTTACAAAGTCCGTTGTATGCCAGTTGCAGGCAACGGGAAATATATTTTTCATCTTTTGTCATAACGATCTTGTTTAAATTCTTACTTTTGCATATAAAATGACACTATGAATCCTGTTGTATCTTACATAAAACAAACCTTGCAGGGATATTACCCTGATTCAGAACTTGTGCCTATGGCTAAATTGCTGCTTACACAAGTCTTCGGCATGTCTGTTGTTGAATTGTATGCAGGCAAAGATACTACTTTTTCGGTGAATGAGCGGAAACAGCTGGATGATATTCTGGTTCGTCTGCAAAAACTGGAACCTATTCAATACATAATAGGTACGGAAGAATTTTATGGCCTTACTTTTGAAGTGAATAAACATGTATTGATTCCACGTCCGGAAACAGGGGAGTTGGTAGACTGGATTATACGGGAGCATAAGTATGGTCGGGTTAGAATATTGGATATTGGTACGGGGAGCGGCTGCATCGCTGTCTCTTTGGCCAAGAATTTGGAAGAGGCGGAGGTCGTTTCATGGGATGTTTCAGAAAAGGTGTTGCAAGTTGCGGAACGTAATTGCAGGCGGAACGGCGTTCGTGTAACTCTTGAGCAAAGGGATGTGCTGCTTGCTTCTCCTGCAGGTGAGCGGTTTGATGTCATTGTCAGCAATCCACCTTATATTACAGAAAAGGAGAGGGCGGATATGAGTGCTAATGTCTTGGAATGGGAGCCGGAATTGGCTTTGTTTGTGCCGGATGATAGTCCGTTGTTGTTTTATCGGAAAATAGCAGAATTGGGTAGGGATATGCTAGTGTCTGGTGGAAGGCTTTATTTTGAAATTAATCAGGAATACGGTCGGGAAACGGTGGATATGTTGGCAGGTTTGGAATACAAAAATATAGAATTGAGAAAAGATCTCTTTCAAAATGATAGAATGATAAAAGCGGAGAAATAAGATGAAGGGAGAATTAAGTGAGAATGATTTGAGGTATAAGGCAGAAACTTATTGCTCTTCAATGGAGCGTTGTGTAGTAGATGTAGAGGCTAAATTGTCACAATGGGGAGCCACTCCGGAAATGATGGAGAAAATCGTTCGGCATTTGCAGGATGAGAGATACATTGACCAGAAGCGTTTTTGCTCGGCTTTTGTTCGCGATAAATATCGCTTTAACCAATGGGGTAGAGTGAAAATCTGCCAGGCTTTGCGCATGAAGAAAATCCCTGCGGATGTTATAGCCAAAGGATTGGAGGAGGTAGATGAGCGGGAATATATGGAGATACTATCTGGTTTGATCGAGCAGAAAAGAAGAAGTGTGAAAGCATGTACGGAATACGAACGGAATGGGAAATTGATTCGTTTTGCAGTTGGTAGAGGATTTGAAATGGAGGCTGTTTGTCGTTGTGTGAAACAAACCGGAGAAGATGATGTCTATCTGGACTGATCTTTGGAATTTATTTTTCCCTCATAGTTGTCTGCTTTGTGGGCGGCAGCTTATATCAGGGGAGAGAGTGCTTTGCTTGAAATGCTTGTCGGGGCTTCCGCGTACTCAATTTCATTTACGGAAAGATAATATTGTAGAATGTAATTTCTGGGGAAAAATACCGGTGGAGCATGCCACCTCTTTTCTTTATTATGCAAAGGGAGGAAATGTCCGACAGTTGTTGTACGAACTGAAATATCATGGTAATCAAGAAGTGGGTGAAGTGATGGGGCGGATGATGGCATCTGAACTTATGTGCTCTCATTTTTTTGATGGGATAGATTTGATTGTTCCTGTTCCGTTGCATCAACGTAAAAAACGTTTAAGGGGGTATAACCAAAGCGAATGCCTGGCAAGAGGAGTTTCGGTGGTGACAGGTATTCCTATGGATACTAAAGTTGTGATAAGAAGCAGGTATACTGACACACAGACGCATAAAGGACAATATGCAAGATGGGAAAACGTGCGAAATTTGTTTGCCTGTATTTTCCCTGACAGCTTGGAAGGAAAGCATCTTTTGTTGGTGGATGATGTGCTGACAACAGGGGCTACGGTTGTTTCTTGTGCTGATGCCTTTCGTGGCATACCCGGATTGCGTATCAGTGTGCTTACTTTGGCATTGGCAGGGGAATCCTGATAACAACAACTATTTTTTAGAAAAATACCTTGTCCGATTTTTCATTATCTCGATGTATTTCTATATTTTTGCACAATATTTATCAGATATAGTTGAGTTATGAAGACTTTAGAAAAATTATTCGCAGAGAAATTACTGAAGATTAAGGCTATCAAGTTGCAGCCGGCTAATCCTTTTACTTGGGCGTCCGGTTGGAAGTCGCCTTTTTATTGTGATAACCGCAAAACTCTTTCGTATCCTTCTCTTCGTAATTTTGTGAAACTTGAGATTAGCCGTATTGTCCTGGAGAAGTTCGGTCAGGTAGATGCTATTGCCGGTGTGGCGACAGGGGCTATCCCTCAAGGAGCTTTGGTGGCTGAAGAGTTGAATCTGCCGTTTGTGTATGTTCGTTCTACTCCGAAAGACCATGGCTTGGAAAACCTGATTGAAGGTGAACTTCGTCCTGGTATGAAAGTCGTAGTTATTGAGGACTTGATTTCAACTGGCGGCAGCAGTTTGAAAGCTGTTGAAGCTATCCGTCGTGACGGATGTGAAGTGATTGGTATGGTCGCTGCATTTACTTATGGTTTCCCAGTGGCAATTGAAGCGTTCAAGGAAGCAAAAGTGAACTTGGTTACTCTGACTAATTATGAAGCTGTATTGGATTCAGCCTTGAAGACCGGATATATTAATGAAGAGGATGTTCCGGTTTTGGATAATTGGAGAAAGGATCCGGCTCATTGGGAGGCAGGCAAATAAGTTATAGTTTTAAAACAAATATAATATGAAGAGAACCGTTCGGGAATTTTTATGGATTTCCGGATTGTTCTTTTCGTGTTTTTAGAGAGCAGGTATTATGGCACAATTTGAGAGTGGTGTGAAATATGTTCCTTATAGTCAGGAGCAGGTGTTTAATAAGTTGTCGGATTTAAGTAACTTGGAATCTGTACGTGATAAATTGGCCGACAAGGTACAAGGTATGGAGTTCGACAGTGACTCTTTAAGTTTTACGGTACAAGGCATAAGCATTACTTTGCGTATAATAGAACGTGAACCTTATAAATGTGTTAAATTCGAAAGTGAAAAATCTCCGGTCCCTATGAATTTGTGGATTCAGATTTTGCCTGTAGAGGCTGGGCAGGCAAAACTGAAAGTAACTATTCGTGCAGAAGTGAATATGTTTATGAAGGCGATGGTTGCTAAACCTTTACAGGATGGTGTGGATAAACTGGCTGAGATGTTATCGATGATTCCTTATTAAAAATAAAGACAAATATGGCACAGAAACTTTGGGAAAAAAATGTCCGGGTAAATGAGGAGATAGATCGTTTTACTGTAGGACGTGACCGTGAAATGGACTTTTATCTGGCTAAACACGATGTATTGGGCTCAATGGCACATATCACCATGTTGGAAAGTATCGGTTTGCTTACAGCCGGAGAATTGGAAATGCTATTAGCGGAATTAAAGAATATCTATGCTTCTGCCGAAAAGGGAGAGTTTGTAATAGAGGATGGTATAGAGGATGTACACTCGCAAGTAGAATTGATGTTGACGCGTAAGTTGGGAGATGTCGGAAAGAAAATTCATAGTGGACGTTCACGCAATGACCAGGTGTTGGTGGATTTGAAGCTGTTTACTCGTGCGGAATTAAAAGAAGTGGCCGAAGAGGTGGAGCAACTTTTTCATGTGCTGATTTCTCAAAGCAATACATATAAGGATGTGTTAATGCCGGGTTACACTCATTTGCAGATAGCGATGCCTTCTTCATTTGGCTTGTGGTTTGGCGCGTATGCTGAGAGTCTGGTGGACGATATGATGTTTCTGCAGGCTGCATTCAAAATGTGTAACCGCAATCCGTTGGGCTCTGCTGCCGGGTATGGTTCTTCTTTTCCGCTCGATCGTGAGATGACCACCCGCTTGTTGGGATTTGATTCGATGGATTATAATGTGGTGTATGCGCAGATGGGGCGTGGTAAGATGGAACGTAATGTGGCTTTTGCTTTGGCTTCTATTGCTGGGACAGTTTCTAAAATGGCTTTTGACGCTTGTATGTTCAGTAGCCAAAACTTTGGCTTTGTAAAACTTCCGGATGAATGTACTACCGGCTCCAGTATAATGCCTCATAAAAAGAACCCTGATGTCTTTGAATTGACACGGGCAAAATGCAACAAGCTGCAGGCTCTTCCTCAGCAGATTATGATGATAATGAATAATTTGCCTTCGGGGTATTTTCGTGATTTGCAGATTATAAAAGAAGTTTTCTTGCCTGCGTTCCGGGAGTTGAAGGAATGTCTGCAAATGGCTGCCTATATTATGGACAAAATTAAAATCAACGAACATATTCTGGATGATGACCGTTACCTTTATATCTTTAGTGTGGAAGAGGTCAACCGTTTGGCGTCTGAAGGTATGCCGTTCCGTGATGCTTATAAAAAGGTTGGCCTGGACATAGAAGCCGGCAAGTTCACCCATGACAAGAAGGTGCATCATACTCATGAGGGTAGTATCGGTAATTTGTGTAATGACAGGATCGAAAGCTTGATGCGGCAAGTAGTGGACGGATTTAATTTCTCAGTCATGGAACAGGCTGAACGAAGCCTTTTAGGTAGATAGAAATAATTGTAAAACGTAATAGCATGAAATATCAACCTTCGGCAGACCGTTATAGCAAAATGCAGTACAAATACTGCGGAAATAGCGGCTTGCTTTTACCTCGTATCTCTTTAGGTTTGTGGCATAACTTTGGTAGTGTGGACGATTTTGGTGTAGCAACCGATATGATTAAATATGCTTTTGATAGCGGGGTTACACATTTTGACTTAGCTAATAATTATGGTCCTGTTCCGGGAAGTGCTGAGATTAATTTCGGTAAAATTCTGAAGGAGAATTTCCAAGGTTACCGTGATGAATTGATTATTTCCTCAAAAGCAGGACACGAAATGTGGAATGGACCTTATGGGGGAAACAGTTCGCGTAAGAATTTAATGGCCAGTATCGACCAAAGCTTGTGTCGTACCGGTTTGGATTACTTTGATATATTTTATAGTCACCGTTATGATGGCGTGACCCCGGTTGAGGAAACGATGCAAGCGTTGATTGATATAGTGAAGCAAGGAAAAGCATTGTATGTGGGTATTTCAAAGTATCCGCCTATGCAGGCAAAGGTGGCTTATGAAATATTGAGAAGTGCCGGTGTGCCGTGTTTGATCAGCCAATATCGTTATAGTATGTTTGATCGTGCTGTGGAGGAGGAGGTATTGCCGTTGGCCGCTGAACAAGGCTCCGGCTTTATTGCATTTTCGCCTTTGGCACAAGGATTGCTGACCAATAAATATTTGCATGGTATTCCGGAGCACTCTCGTGCGGCTCGTGCTACTGGGTTTTTGAAAGTAGACCAAGTGACAGAAGATAAAGTGGAAAAAGCACGTCGGCTGAATGAGGTGGCTGTACGCCGTGGGCAGACTTTGGCTGAGATGGCATTGGCATGGGTGTTGAAAGACGAACGGATGACCTCTGTTATTGTGGGGGCAAGTTCTGTAAAACAGCTGGCAGATAATCTTCATGCGTTGGATAATTTGGCCTTTACTGATGCAGAATTGACCGAAATAGAGGGAATTTTACGATTGTGAATAAAAAAATGGGTGTAAAGTTTGGTTGGTATTATAAAATGGCTTATCTTTGCACCCGTTAAAACAAAACGCGGAAATAGCTCAGTTGGTAGAGCATAACCTTGCCAAGGTTAGGGTCGCGAGTTCGAGTCTCGTTTTCCGCTCTCTCTCGTCGAGGATGCTCGAATGGTGGAATCGGTAGACACGAGGGACTTAAAATCCCTTGGCCATTGCGGCTGTGCGGGTTCAAGTCCCGCTTCGAGTACGAATCAATAGTTGTAATCCCTTGTAAGTTAATTGCTTATGAGGGATTTCTTTTTATTGACATAAACATAGCATAAACAATATCAAAATTAGGGATTAACATAAAAATCCGAGGGATTATCAACTTTAATCATGTATTATAAGATTGAAGATATCTTATTTCTTATTTTTTAAATGATTAGAATACTCCCTTAATGGCTTTTCATATGCTTCTTTTAAAATGTTATTTGCATTTGGTTTTCCCGGATGGTAAGTATCAAAAAAAATAATATTTCTTGCTGCATTATATTTCAGCCAGTTTCCGCTTGATTCTATTGGTGGAGTTATACTTTGGTTTACGATATCGAAAACTCCATTGCCGCAGCATACAATAATATCTGGATGTAGTATGTCTAATTGTTCTTTTAGAAAATGTGTATTTTCTATGGCATATTTTTTAAGCTCAGCTGTGGAAGTAATACCAGCCCCTATATCTTTTATGATATTTATAACTGCAAATGGATAATGTGTAAACGTTTCTTTCAGTACCTTTCTTTCTGTTATTTTTGTATAATCAGGAACTGCTGACTGTGTGGTATTCATGATACCATACAGACGTTTTAACAATTCTCTCCATACCTGTTCTCTTATGCATGTCTCAAAATCATATTCTCTGTAATCTTCACCTAATAGTTCGTCTGAGTTAGGTTGTTTAAGAACAAACAGAACTTTTGGATGTATATAATTCCATAACTCTGTTGGAGAACTGTAAAATATTCCGTCGGCTACGTATGGTCTGCCTTGAAAATGCTTCATACAAATTTTATCTAGTTCTTTATTTTCGACCATAATAAATTTATATACAAAAAAGTCCGACAATAAAAACTACTAAAGCCCAGTTGAGTCCTGCAACAAATAAAGTGCGGAAAAAATACTTGATTTTGGAGTCAAGCATACTGCTTCTACTCAGATGAAATAACATGGAGTAAGAAGTTACTTCATCAAAATGCTTTATTGCATAGATTGCTGTGAAAATAGCTGGAATTGCAGCGCCTATAATAGCGGTCAGAAATAAAATCCATCCGTCAGCATTCAGTTGTCCTTGCTGGTTAAATATGAGCTGTTCTTTGTCACCGATAATAAACATTGCAGGCCATATTAACAAACCAAACAATCCTTCTAGCTTGGAGATACCCCAACATAAAAATGTTTTCATGCGTTTTTAATTTTTTTGGTGAGTAATGTAGTTTATTGATATGCTACAAAGGTATAGAGAGCTTGCACGGAAATACCATGCAAGCTTAATCTTTTTATACTATGATCGACTTAATCCAAATAGAAGCAATCCTCCTATAATAGTGACGAGCAAGATAACTCCTATCCAATTTATTATTGCTGCTATCAAGGAATAAATAAGATAAATAACCAGCAGTACCCCTATTACTTTTAGGGTAATAGAAAGTAAGTTCATTCTTTGAGTATGTTTTTGTGCTGCTACGACAGCATTAATTTGTATAAGTTGCTGAATCAATAAAGTTGATGACAGATCTTTACCAGATGAGCTTTCTATTATTTGTGATATTTGGTTCATACTTTTTTCATTCAACTCATTGTTGATTGCTATATTCATCTTTAACGCTTGGTCGATACTTTCCAAGCTGTCTTTGGATGCTAAGATAAAGCTTTGTATGGCTTCAGATGATAATTTGTTATTTAAGCAGGCTGTAACAAATTTTGAAATATTCACAGGAGAACTATCTCCTAATATGATACCTAAATCGGAGAAACTTTTCATTATCGTATGCAGTATTGATAAATATTATTACTCATTTCACTACTTAATTTCTTTGAAAAATCTTTCAAATTATTATCTTTTTTATATCCATCTAGACTATTTTTGATTTCCTGAATTAATTGTGAAATGGCTTTACCTTTATAACTATATGGTCCTATTGTGAATGAATTATTTATAGGATTTGACCTTATCTGATCGTAAGTTGTAGTGTATGTATATTTTTTTTGCCATTTCCCTGTTATGTTACTGCAAATTGTACAATGTTCTTTTTCAAAAATCAGTAAGTTATGGTTTTGGGTAAATAAACTGGATTTTTCAATATATGCTAATACTAATTGTGGTTCATTATCTTTCAGAACTTTTTCTTTTTTCATTAATGCACAAATATTATCAAAGCCATTAAACTCGTCATCTGTAAGATTTTCTTTATGTCCTATGATACGTACATTGGGCTGAATGTCATTAATTAAATAAAAACTATATTCATTATCATTATGAAGTAAAATCCCATGTATGTAATTGCAATAATCTTGTCCTTTAAGAGTTAAAGCGATAGAATGGTCATAGTTTTCGGCCCGGTCTATTAATTGTTGTTTATAATCTTTTCTACGTTCTTGAGAGGTACAGTCTAGTTGATAAAAAAGTTGCACAAGTCTAGCTCTGTTCTGTCCGATAAACGTCCAGATCTCATCATCCATTGCCAATAAATTTGTTTGAAAATTATCATCCATTTCGTTATATTTTTTATTATCAAACAAATAAATGGCTTTTAAAAGTAAGTCTACATCATTGTTGCCATTTGTTGGATAATACTTATTGTAGCATTTTGTATTTACATAAGAACTCATTAAAGTTTCTTCCCACGAAGCAGGGGTTGTAGGATGCATAGAAGCCATCCTTTGTAAATGTACATTTGCTTCATTGTATCTTCCCTTTAGCATATTGCTCAGAGTATTTTCATATTCTTTAAGCCATTCCATATATTTATAATCGCCCTCTCTCTCATTATCATCTGAAGCTGTCATGGCTAAATAAAGCATATCTGGTGCGATACTTTGTAAATGCTCTTCTTTGGCTGCATTTTCGCTTTCTAGGTAATAAATGTCTCCTGAGGGATAACAAATGAAAATTTCCTTATATAGATTAGAAGCTTTTGCATAAATTCTTTTTCCTTTCGGATTTAACGGATCTGTAATTCTTAGTCCTAAAATGTCAGAATTTAGTATCAGATTATCTCTGTCTTTAAAAGTCGATGATGTATTTGTTTCTAAATATCCAAACCTTGAACCTCTGAATTTTAAATCGTCACGGCTGTAAATAGTATCTTTCTGATAATTCAATCTTCCTTCAGTGAGGTTTTCATTTTGATAGGTAAATTTTACAGGAAGATGTGGAACATACAATGTTTCCAATGTATCTGGTGAAGTTGCTTCTTTTTCAAAGTGAAAATATTGTGCAGGAAATAAGGCAGATAAATATTTTTCGGCATTTTTATTCGCTTCTTTCAATAAGCCAGCGGAAATAGCCAAGTCTTTGGCATACCGCTCTAAAGCGATTTTCAAAGGAATAATACAGTTGTTATAATCTACTTCTACTTGCTCACGAATTACATTGTTTTTCTTTTTATCATCTAAATTGGCCTTTGTGATTTGAGCATTAGGTAGGGTAATGACTGTTAATGAGTCTTTCTTGGTTTGTTCTATGTTTTCTAAGTTTATTCCGGCTTCCACTTCGTATGGATACAAAATGATGGTTCTCTTTCCCGACTGATAGAATGACACTAAAAAGTCGATATTATAAGACGAGGTTATCAATTCTTTTTTATCCATTTGCGAAATGGCATAAAGACCTGTGTTTGTAGTAGTTTCTACGAATTGATTAATTCCTGGTATCTTAGATAAAAGTAGATTTGTGACGGAATTTACATTGATATTACATACTTTTAAAATAATCATGCAACAAGCTATTCCGGCAATCAGAGGAGTGATTAATATAGTAAAAAACTTTATGGTTTTCATATGCTAGTATATTATTTATAATTAAACTTGACATAAACTTCTTGCCAACCAAAAGATTTCATTATTTCTTTTATTTGGCGCTCACATTCTGCCTGATAGTATTTTTGTAGCTTTGAGTCATAGTCGGGTTCCGACAACATATTTCCTCCCATTATTTCAAGTGCTATCAGGCTTTTAGATGCCTGGATAATACTTTCTTTTTCTTCCAAATCATTATTGGTTAGTTCTAGCCCCATGAAGAATTCTTTGGTATATACATAACCGGCTGTAGCAGCGCTTGCAGCTCCACTAACCATTCCTACGCTGCTGCCAATAAATTTTCCGAGGCGTCCTCCAAATGTGCTGCCGAGTGTACCACCAAATTTTCCGCCGATGAGAGCTCCGATACCTCCACTAATCCAGCTAATAGGCTTGGCAATAGCCTTTGCTTTTTCTTCGCTTATAGGAGTCGGTTCGATTTCCTCAATTAGTGTGTAATTGCCACTTGGTATATTTACATCTACGGATATTGGAATTTGAGAGGGACTATCATATATGAGATATAACTCTTTTTTTAGAAAATCAGTTTGAGTGGAGTCTATTCTTAGAAAATTTACATCTATGTATAAATCGGCTTCTCCTTTTAAATGCAGGATATTTAATTTATCTAAATGCTCATTTGTTCCATTAGGTTTTCCATGGATTATCAGTTTGCTAAATTGAATTGTTTTAAAAATAAGTTTAGGGTTTTGTTTGATATATTCTTCTATATTGAATTTATCCATTTTTTTCTTTTCAATACTATTGACCATCCATGCTCCTATGCCGAAGACAACTATACACATTGCTATTAAAGCGGCTGCGAAAATAGAAAATCTTTGTTTCTTTGTATATTTGTTTTTTAGCTTCCTTTTGGTTGATTCAATGTCGATATTATATTGTTGGGATAGCTTTAAGATTACTTCTTTTTCTTGCTTAGAGATAATACCATCATATTTTATTATTTTGACTAAAAGGTCAATCGTAGTGTCCCAGTCTGTATCCTTATGGAGAAGTGAATAGAATATGGAATCTGATATTTCATTGTTATTTTCCAATACAGAGAGTAGCTTTTCTTTTATATGCTGGCAACTTTGTTCCCTGTCTTCAACAAGAAGGGATTCTTCTAGCTTGCAGACATCTTTTTCCACTTTTTTGAATAGTCTTACAAAATGTTTGCCGTTCAACAGCTTCTTCTTTTCATTGTACCGAATGTAGAAGGTCGTGATTAAAAGGTTTTCAAATATATTCTTTTCCATAGATTAAATGATTATATACGAAAAAAGAGCGTGAACAAACTTTAAACTTATCCGTTAGAGAAGGCTCTGGTAAACCTGTAATCATGAATAAGTAAAAGCAGTCCACGCCCTTAAAAGGGTGTGAACATCACTTTCAACTTATTATCTGTGATTACTAAATAAATGTACCAGACTTATCTCTTAACCAAATAATACGTTGATGACGTTCTGTTTATTATGTCTTTTCTTTATTTTATATCATACTATTCTCCTTCTCTGTTTGATACTACAAAACTAAGAAAAATGAAATAATAATTCAATAATTCAAGAACATAAATAAAAGGACTGCTTTAGTTTTGCAAAATTATGTATACCTTGCATTGTTTTATTAGGCAAGGTATGAGTTATTTTTGCATTAAATTAAAGTTTGAATTCAATGAGGACACAGTTTTGTATATGGTTGGTTAATCTTTTATTGGAGCGGGAAGTCACAAGGCTAGAAATAAATGAAGCTTGGAGAAAATCCTATTATTATGATTCTAGAGAAATTTCTAGAAATACTTTTTTAGAGTACAAGAAAAGAGCTGAAGATTTATTTGATATTGATATAGTTTGCGATCGTAGGACGAACAAGTATTATATAAAAGCTCCAGAACTGCTTAAGGCAGATCCATTGAAGCGCTGGTTGTTGTCCTCTATGGCTGCAGTTGCATGTATAGATCAATGTAAAACTTTGTCGAAACGTATTATGCTGGAGCAAACTTATGGTGGAGAGCTATTCCTTCCTGTTGTTACGGAAGCAATGTCGGCTGATTTATGTATTAATATATTGTATCAACCTTTCTGGTATGAGAAGCCGTATTTATTAACAGTTGAGCCTTATTTTGTTAGGTTATTCAGACAGCGCTGGTATCTTATCGGCTTTTCTCATAAGCATAACATGATGAGGACTTTTGCTTTTGATAGAATTCAGAATGTAAATATTTCTGATAGTAAATTTGTGATGCCGGAGGGGGTAAATGTGGATAACTATTTTTCAGATAGTTATGGTATAATGTTACAGGATAATCTTAAAAAAGAAACTATACGTTTAAAGTTCATGGCCGAACAAGGAATATATATTGAAACGTGTCCGTTGCATAGTTCTCAACGCTTGGTAAGTAAAACGGATGAGTATATGATATTTGAGTTAAATTTAAAACCGACTTTTGATTTTTTTCAGGTGCTATTATCTTACGGTTCTGATGTGGAAGTTATTTCTCCACAATCATTGCGTGAGCAAATAATAAAGAGTATACAATGTTTGTCTGCAATGTATCTTTAACTATATGTACTAAATATATTCTCCTGAAAATGAGCGACTAACAAAACCTCCTAAAAGAACGCCTTATTATGGATTATTTTTGTACAAATTTTTAGAAAAATTCTCGAAGATTTGGGCAAAAGATGCTGATATTTTTTTAGAAATAAAGTTTATTAGGAATTTTCCCTTTCGCACCCTTCACAAAGTCTTGCAAACATGAGTCAGCAAATAATATTTTATGATATGTGAAGGGTGTGAAAGATACAGTTAGAATATTTCTTTTCCTTTATATACGAGCTCTGCTACATTCTTTGCTTCCAGTTTTTCCATCAGACGTTTCCGGTATGTTTGTATCGTATTTGTGCTGAGGCACAGCAGGTCTGATATCTCGGAAGTGCTGAGACCTTCGGAGAGATAGGTGAGCACCTCTTTTTCGCGTTTTGACAATTCTGGTATTTTATGTAAGTCAATATTTATCTGTTTTTTATGAAGAATGGAGAATACTTCGCTGAAATATTTATGGCCAAGTCTGATTTGAGTAATAGCTTGCTTCAGTTCGCTTGTACTTGCATTTTTTGATACGGCTCCTGATATTTCTTCTTCTGCTAATTTAGCTATAACCCATGGCTCTTCATGCATGGTATAAATCAGAATCTTGCAGTCGGACATTTGTTCCTGCAAAAGATGAATAAGCTGAAAGCCGTTTATTTCAGGAAGTTCCAGATCGATAATGCAGAGATCGAAACTTTCGGCGGATATTGTTGGCAGCAGATTCTCCATGCGGGTTATGCTTTTGCATAGTATGTTGCTTTGCTGTGAAGCGATGCTTACAATGCCTTCTGCTACAATCGGATGATCGTCGACAATCAGTAACTTGTATATATTTGGATTCATTTTACTTTAAATTGTAGTGTGAATATATTGTTGTTCTCAGACGATTCTCTTTGGATAGTACCGTCGATTGCTTTGGCACGGTCGTTTACAGTCCGAAGTCCTATTCCTCTGCTGTTTGCTTTATGAGGGGTAGTTACAGTACCATCGTCGGTTATTTTCAATGTATATTGCTTTTCGTGCTCAGCATAAAGGCTGACGGAAATACAGTGTGCATTGGCGTGTTTGACAATATTCATGGTGATTTCCTGAACTATACGGTATAATTCGTATGCTGTTTCATTCGGTATCGGGTTGCACGAACCGGATGTATATGTGACTTGTATGCCTGTATTTTCACTTAATTTGTCGGCATATTGATATAATATTTCATCCAGACTTAAATGCTCAAATTCGGGAGGCATCAGCTCATGGGAAATATTACGTACATTGTTTCTTACCTCTTTGATGAGCGTACCTAGTTCCTGTACGTTGTCAGAATTTGTGGTATTCTCTATTTTCATTTGTAATCCTAGCAGATCGTTGGCAATGCCGTCGTGCAACTCTTTGGCAAAATATTTGCATTCTTCTTCCAGGCCTTCTATGTAGCGTCGCGCTGCATTCAGCTCATTTTCCTGCTGAAGCAGTTTGATCTTTCTTTCTGCCATTCGTTTTTTGTAGTGCAATGTCAGTATAACTATCAATACGATAACCAGCAGGCATCCGACGCATACGGAGGCTTTGAGCAGGAAAGCTTGATGTGCCAGTTTCTCTTGTTCCAGTTTGCTGATTTGCAGCTCTTTTTCCTGAGTCTGGAACTTGACATTAAGTTCTGCCATTTTCTGAGTCAGATTATGCTGTGCTAGCGTGTCTGTCCACATACGTGCGCTGTCCATGTATATATATGCCAGTTGCTTGTTCCCTACAGCATCGTAACATTGGGCTATTTGTGTCAGTAGTGTTTTAGGCTCGCTGCCTGTGTTCCTTTTACGCAGCCACAACAGATCTTGAAGGGCTTTTGCATAGTTTCCCCTTTTCATCTCCATACTGGCACGTACCTGAATATAGCCAATGGCTGCGATTCCGGAAGATGGAATTTCTTTCAGAAGCTTGTCTCCAAGCTGAAGATACCAGTTTACCGAATCTGCTTGCTCTTTCTTTTCGAATATTCTTAATAATGAGGGCATACATCTTATTTTCCATGTCGTGGAGTTATTGCCGGCTTGACTGGCTATTTCCCAGGCTTTTCGGATTGAATATTCTGCTTCGTCCAGCTTGTTTACTTCAACTTTAATGCCGCTACGAAGCTGCCAGGTATGGAATGCTACAAATATGTCATTGCTGTCTTGTGCATGCTGGGCGGCCAGATCTGTATATTTTTCGGCTTCGTTTAACAGACGTATGTTGAAGTAAAATATAGAAACGTTGTTGTAAATATGTGTAATCCATCCTTCGTCTTTGTATTTTAGGGCAGCATCGAGGGCCTTATTGTAGTAGTAAATGGTTAAGTCGTTCATGTGCTGCCGGCGATAAAAGATAGCAAGGTCATTGTATACACTGATGTGTTTTTCCAGATCTTTGATTTGTGGCAGATAAGGAAGAACACTTTTTTTCATGTTGAAGGCTTCGTTATCTTTCCCTACGTACGACATAAGGGTAGCTTGTTCATTCAATAGGATGGGGTATACAGGAGATTGTTTTGCTTCGGGCATGGCAAAGGCACTGTCGAAAGTCTGCTGGGCTTGATCAAGTTCACCTTTTTCCATTAAGCTGGCTGCACGTTCATATAACCTCATCAGCAATGTGTCGGCTGGTATTGTTTCTGAATGGAGCGGACAGATTCCCGATAATAGCAGTATCAACAGTAAATAGCGGTATATTTTTTTCATAGTGTTTAGCCGTGAATGTTCTGAGAGCAAATATACGGCTTTTATTTCCATTATTTCTTTATCAGGAAGATTTTACTTATGATTTAAAAAAATAATCACCTTTTTAGGTGACAAATAGTAATCAGTTTTATTTGTTAATTTGCAAAAACAGCAATAAAGAGAAGTTTGCTTGCTCAATATGGAGCGGGTGAACTGGGGTGGAAAGCTAATAACATAAAAATAAAGGCATATGTATATGAGAGTATTAGGAACAACAGCATGTTCTATTGTTGCATTGATTTTATCTTCTTGTGGTGGAAGCACATCTTCTTCGGAAGGTATGTTGGGTGAAATTCCTGCATATTATGAAAAGCAGGGATTGGATTTTTGTGCTCAGGTATCAGAAATAGGTAAGGCAAGTGGGTATTCGCAAGATCAGGAAACAGTTGAGAAAGTGGTTAAACTGGCAATGGATCTTTCGGAGAAAAGCAAGGAAGAAGGAAAGACACTGGCTGATAAGTTGATTGGGAAGGTTGTAAGTTATCAGGAAACGGAGGGCTTGCCTTATAAAGTTGTATCGGATGTAACTATTACGGATATTGAATTACCTTCTTTTACTTTCAATTCGTTCATGTTCGACGAACTGAAAGTTGAGCTGAAATATCAGGTTGTTGCTACGGAAGACATATCAGAACGTTATCTTTTTACATATTGCTTTATAACGGATACGGAAGGAAATAATCTGGATTGTGCCTCGTTTACCGGAAAGGCTGAAGGGAACCCTATAGCCGCAGGTGATACGGTAACGGTTGCTGATGCTATTAAGATAGCAATGGTATCTGCTGATGTCTTGAATAAATTTCACACTTTGAAATTTGTTTCAGAAGCTACTTATGAAGAACAGCGTGAAACTATTAATAAGCAGATGGAACAATGGATTAAGGAGTATGAAACGAAAATGACTCCGGAAGAAAAACAGTAATGACTGATAGAAATATTGGGGCTTTGGAAGAAGCCTGAATGTCCTTTTTATTTAAAAATGGTTGTAAAAAATCCCTTCACATTAGCTTGACTTTGGAGTGTAAAGCTAAGTGAGGGGATTATTTTTTAAGTGTATCAGATATGAATTATGTTAGAAAGTAGGTAATGTTACTTTAAAGAGGTCGCTGGGTTGGTGTTCACGCTGGATGACCTCTAACATTTTTTTTACTATTGACGGATTTTGACTGGCTACATCGTGATCTTCATGCAGATCTTCCTTCAAGTTGTATAGTGATGGGATTCCTTTCTTGATGATAAGTTTCCAGTCGCCCATACGTACTGCCATCTGATCGGTTTCATGGAACTCCCAGTATAGGAATTCATGTTCTTTCTGTTTTTTGTCGTTCCCCAGAAGGGTAGGGGCGAAGGATATTCCGTCGAAATGATCTTTATTCTTATCTGGTAACTTTTTGTCACCTATCAGTTCGCAGAAAGTGGGCAGGATATCATAAAAAGCAAGTTGGTGGTCGTTGGTTGTTCCGCTTGCAATATGTCCTGGCCAGCGTACGATGAATGGAATACGGATGCCTCCTTCATGGCATTGGCGCTTCAGGCCTCTTAGCTTGCCGTCTCGTCCGAAGAATTCAGGATCGGCTCCTCCTTCTTCGTGAGGCCCGTTGTCGCTGCTAAAGAAAACGATGGTATTTTCATCCAGTCCTTTTTCTTTGAGCTTTTTCAGAATTTCTCCTACGTAGCTGTCCAAACGGGTAATCATACCGGCAAAGTGTGCATGAGTGTGGTCAGAAGGATTATATCGTGATCCTTTTTCGCCGCCCCATGTCTTGTCGGTAAAGAATTTCTTTTTATAATCGTTAAAGATGGAGTCGTGTGGTTGTGCCAGTTCTGCATGGGGAAGGGTGTATGTAAAAATGCCGCAGAACGGTTGCTCTCCAGTTTGTGCGTCCAGCCATTTCAGTGCTTCTTGATGAATAAGGTCTGCCGAATATTGCGGGCGTTTGAAATAGTCGTCACCAAACATCGGGTACTTGATATTTTCTTCTAGTACGATACGTTTCACTTCCTTGTCGCCTTTCGAACGGCTATAGCGATTCAAAAAATTGGGATAGTATAAGTGTGCCTGGAACTGACATATGTATCCGTAGAATTCGTCTACGCCTCGCTTGTCGGGAGTAGACCAGGAGCCTTCGTAACCTCCTGCCCATTTGCCGAACATACCGGTTGTGTATCCGTTCTTCTTCATGACTTCGGGGAGGATAACATGAGCTGAATCGTATGGTTCCTGACCGACAACTGCGTAATCTTGGTTCTCTCCGTAGGTTACGACTGCCGATTGAGGCCAGTATTCCTTGTTGCCTCGTACGTGAGTGTGGCCGCTATGTTGCCCGGTCATCAGGGTTGCACGTGAAGGAGCACTTACAGGACTTCCTGCGTATGCTTGTGTAAAACGCATCCCTTCTGCTGCCATTTGGTCGATATGAGGGGTATTTATGTATTTCTGACCATAGCAACCTAAGTCTCCATATCCCATGTCGTCGCATAGTATAAAGATGATATTAGGAGCTTTATGCTGGGAGAAGGCGCTGGCAGTACTTATTAGGGCAGATAAAATCAAGCATTCTTTTTTCATGGTATTGTTAGGTTTTTATTCGATAAGTATTGTAAAAATATGCTATTGTAAGGTTTCTCCAAGGTATATTATTACAAAGTTAATTAAATCGTTGTAATTCTTTGTCTTACATGATCTTAAATAGTGTAAATAGGGATGAGCCTATGGATATAGTATACTAGATATCAGCTTGAGTGTTTTTCAAGTTGGTATCTAGTATTCTGTTTTATAAGATAATGTTTTGCTGCTTTCCTTCCAGCCATGTTTTGATATTTTGGAATACAATTTCTGCCCGCGCTTCCATTGACTCGGCAGAAGCGAAGGCTATATGCGGAGTTACAATTGTATTTTTACTGTGCAGTAACGGATGATTTGTATCGAGTGGAGGTTCATTTTCGAATACATCGATTCCGGCTCCGCTTAGATATCCTTCGTTTAAGGCTTGGGCTAGTGCTTCCGAATCAATTACTCCTCCACGGGCTGTATTTATTAAATAAGCTCCCTGTTTCATTTTGCTGATACGTTCTGCATTAATCAGGTGATGAGTTTCGGGAGTGAGCGGACAGTGAAGTGATACGATGTCTGATTGTTCCAGCAGTTCATCTAGTGTTACGAAATGAATGAAGGAAGGTTCATTACCCGTTACATGACGTTTGTTGCCTAAAATTGTACATCCGAAAGCGTGGCACAGTTCGGCTGTACGTGTTCCGATGGCTCCTGCTCCTACGATACCGACAGTCTTTCCTCTCAGTTCACATCCTACCAGGCCGTCTTTTGTCCTTCCTTCCCGACAGCGTTCAGATACCTGAGGTACGTTTCGGAGTAAGGAAATCATCATGCAAAGGACCAGCTCTGCTACCGATTGTGTAGAATATCCTGCAGCATTGCTTACTTGTATTCCTTTGGCGCGGGCTGCTTCAAGATCAACATGGTCTACACCTGTGAAGGCAACATCAATATATTTGAGTTTTGAACAGCTGTTGATAACTTCTGCTCTCAACGGCATGTTGGCTATCATAATAATGTCAGCATCTTTAGCTTCTTCTATTTGAACTGCTGGATCGGTATTTTTAGGATAGGCCTTAAATTCATGCCCGGCTTCTGTTAGTGGAGCTATGTGGCGTTGCAGGGATGATTCGCTGATTCCCAATGATTCTAATAATACGATTTTCATTTTCTTAGTTTATTTATAGTTGTATAAAGGTTCTTGGTATGTTCAGTTAGAACCATTTTATTCTGCGGAAAATGATGAAAGCCATGGCCGATAGGAAGATCGATGAAAAAACAATGATAGAAAAAGCATGTGGAACTTCTTCTATATGTATGTCGACATTCATACCGTAGAAACTGGCTATCAGTGTAGGGACCATCAGAATGATAGACAGACTTGTCATACGTTTCATGATGGTATTTACGTTATTCGATATGATTGATGCAAAGGCGTCCATTGTTCCGGTCAGGATATCGCTGTAGATATTTACCATATTGTGAGCCTGTTTCAGTTCAATCAGGACGTCGTCTGTCAGTTCTGGATTTTGGTAATCTTTCTCATTGAAAATGTTTTGTAACTTCCCTACCATGACTTCATTTCCGCGGATGGAAGTGTTGAAGTATACCAATGTCTTCTGCAGATTCATCAAGCGGAGCAAGTCTTCATTTCTGATACTTTGCTCTAATTCCTTTTCTGCCATGCTTACTTCGTTGTTTATCTGCTTTAAATATTTTAGAAACCATACAGCTGATGAATAGATAATGCGTAAGATCAGCTCGTATTTATTCGGAATATTGATTGATTTGCGGCAGATATGCTGAATGAAATCAGGTATCATTTCGGTTGAATGGTAGCAGATGGATACTATAATTTCATTGTTAGTAATAATACCAATGGGTACAGTTGTGTATGGCACCTTCTGATTAGGTGTTTGTACGGGTATACGTAAAATGGTAAGTAGCCAATTCCCTTCTGTATCTGTACGAGGACGTTCGTCGGTATCGGCTATATCGTTTAAAAAGGAAGTTGGAACTTTTAGATCTTCTCTTAAAAATTTGAAATCATCATCGGTAGGGCATTCTACATTTACCCAGCAGTTAGGAAGCCAGTTGTTTTTTTCTACGAAACCTCCTGTTTCACTGTAAAGATACTTTCTCATTGCGTTGCTCCTTTCTTATTTTGTATCCGCCGGTGGTGTGAGCAAGGCAATAAATGGATTCAAAACCTCGCTTACTCCCGGAGGAGAAGGTTAATACTACTTGTGCACGTTCGCGAGTTTGAATCGTCCATGATTATTTTTATTTTTAGGTTACAAAAAAAGTTCGTCTTGTGAACGAACTTTTTTGCTCTTCAGGTTGGACTTGAACCAACGACCCTCTGATTAACAGTCAGATGCTCTAACCGACTGAGCTACTGAAGAAGATTGCATTCGTTAAAAATGCGTTGCAAAAGTAATGGCTTATTTCCAATTATGCAATATATTTGCAAAAAAAATTTCCAGAATGAGGATAGTAGGATTGGGAAATGCTCTTACAGATGTACTTGCACGGTTACATTCCGACGAGTGTTTCGATGAGATGGGGCTGCTGAAAGGCGGTATGCAACTTATAGACGAAGAGAAGCTTTTGAGAATCATGTCGGTTTTCGAAGGGCTGGAAACCACCTTAGCATCAGGCGGGTCGGCCGCTAATGCTGTTTCGGGAGTAGCCCGTATGGGAATAGAGAGCGGATTCATCGGGAAAATAGGTCGGGATGCTTATGGACGTTTCTTCCGGGAGGATATGGAGCGCAATGGCGTGCAGACTTTATTGATCGAAGGAGAACAGGCTTCGGGTTGTGCCATGACGATGATTACTCCCGATGGAGAGCGGACTTTCGGTACATTCTTGGGTGCTGCGGCTACTTTGTGCGCCGAGGAGCTCTCTGCCGAAATGTTCGAAGGGTATGATATACTGCATATCGAAGGGTATTTGGTGCAAGACACTTCGTTGATTTTACGAGCCGTACAATTGGCAAAAGAGGCCGGCTTGTCTGTTTCTTTCGATATGGCGAGTTACAATGTAGTAAAAGATAATTATGCGATTATCCGTGATTTGGTGGAGAATTATGTGGATATCCTATTTGCGAACGAGGAAGAGGCATTGGCCTATACAGGCGAAGAGCCCCGTAAAGCGACAGAGATATTGTCGCGATATTGTAGGATTGCTGTCGTAAAATGTGGTGCACAAGGTTCTTTCGTAGGGTGTGAAGGCATAATTACCGAGGTTCCTGCGACACCAGAGGTTCGAGTAGATTCTACGGGAGCCGGGGATTTATATGCTTCGGGATTTCTTTACGGTCTTTCTCAAAATTGCTCGTTGGGAGTCTGCGGCGCTATCGGTTCTTTATTGGCGGGTCGTGTGATTAAAGTAATCGGTACTAAGATGAGCGATGAGATTTGGACTGAAATAAAGTTAAAAGTATCTTCTATGGTTGCCGAAGATATTCGGCATTAGTTATCTTCGTGTGATTAAAAGAAGTGAAATGAAAAATATAAGGTTGACTTTTGCGACAGTAACGGTATTATCTTTTTGTTCGGGATTTATAAATCCGATATGGGCAGGCAAATCTGACGAGAAAAATTTCGAAATATCACGTAACCTCGATATATTCAATTCTCTTTTTAAGGAATTGAATATGTTTTATGTCGATACGATTAATGCCGAGAAGGCTATCGGCGACGGTGTAAATGCGATGTTGGCGCGTCTGGATCCTTACACCGAGTATATACCTGAGAAAGAGAAAGACGATTTTTTCTTTTCGACTACCGGAGAATATGCGGGTATCGGTTCTTTCATTATGGAGCGGGATAATGCCGTTTACATTTCGGAGCCGTATGAGGGTATGCCGGCTCAATTGGCGGGGTTGCGTCCCGGAGATAAAATCGTGATGATCGATAACGATACTGTGTTGGGGTGGAAGAGTGCGAAGGTGAGCGAGCGGTTGAAAGGACCTGCGAATACGCAGTTGAAAGTTACGGTCGAACGTCCCGGTGTGAAAGACTTGCTCTCTTTCGAGTTGACCCGTAAGAAGATACAAATGCCTGCCGTACCTTATTACGATGTGGTATGCGATAGCGTGGGGTATATTTATTTGAGTAGTTTTACCGATACTTCGGCCGGAGAAGTGAAACGGGCTTTACAAGACTTGAAAAAACGGGGGATAACTTCGTTGGTTCTCGATTTGCGCAGTAATGGCGGTGGTATTTTGGAGCAAGCCGTACAGATTGTCAATTTATTTGTTCCGAAGGGGGTAGAGGTGCTTTCTACCCGGGGAAGAAATAAGAAGATGGATAAGATTTATAAAACCACTCAGGAGCCAGTCGATGTGAAAATGCCTTTGGCCGTGCTGATCGACGGAGGAACCGCATCTTCTTCGGAAATCGTGGCAGGAGCTTTACAAGACCTCGACAGGGCTGTGATTATCGGTTCGCGTTCTTATGGCAAAGGATTGGTGCAATCCACACGGCCTTTGCCTTATAACGGTATGTTGAAGGTAACGATCGCTCGTTATTATATACCCAGCGGACGTTTGATACAAGCTATCGATTATTCGCATCGCAATCCCGACGGGAGCGTCGCCCGTATTCCCGATAGCCTTACCCACGAGTTCAAGACCGCTCACGGTAGGATTGTCCGTGACGGAGGCGGTATAAAACCCGATGTGGAAACTTCGATGGAAAGGCGGGGGAATATCAGCTATTATTTGATGAAAGATTTCTATTTCTTCGATTATGCGACTCGGTATGCAGCCGAGCACGATACGATTCCGGCTCCGAAAGATTTTAAATTGTCCGACGAAGAATACGAGGAATTCAAAGCTTTTGTGAAATCGAAGGATTTCAAATACGACAAACAGAGTGAACGGATATTGTCCGACTTAAAGGAGGTCGCTAAATTCGAAGGATATTTCGATGAAAACACGCAGAAGCAGTTCGAAGCGCTTGAAGCTTGTTTGAATCACGATTTGGATAGGGATTTGGAGACTTTTCACGATGAAATCGCCGAATTACTTTCGATAGAGATTGTGAAACGGTATTATTATCAGAAAGGCGAAATTATAGAGTCGATCAAAAACGATAAAGATTTAAAGGAGGCTTGTCGTATTTTGGGCAATAAATCCCGCTATGACGAGATTTTGAATCTATCGGGAAAGCATTGACGGTTCTTGAAGGAGGATATAAAAAATGCGATGAATTTTCATCGCATTTTTTTGTATGGTAATGACTGTGTAAATTATACGTTGAATCGGAAGTGCATGATGTCGCCGTCTTGTACGACATATTCTTTTCCTTCGATGTACATTTTACCGGCCTCTTTACAAGCGTTTTCGGAACCGAGAGCGATATAGTCGTCGTATTTGATTACTTCGGCTCGGATAAAACCTTTTTCGAAATCGGTATGGATAATACCGGCACATTGAGGAGCCTTACTGCCTTTCAAATAGGTCCATGCCCGTACTTCCTGAGGTCCGGCGGTGAAGTAGGTTTCGAGATTGAGCAAGCTGTAAGCCGCTCGGATCAGACGGGAAACGCCCGATTCTTCCAAGCCTATTTCTTGAAGGAACATTTGTCGTTCCTCGTAAGTTTCAAACTCGGCGATTTCCGATTCTGTTTTAGCTGCCAAGATAAGGATTTCGGCATTCTCGTCTTTAACGGCTTCGCGTACCATATCCACGTATTTGTTACCCGATACGGCGCTGTTGTCGTCCACGTTGCAGACATACATTACTGGTTTGTTGGTAAGCAGGAAAAGGTCATGAGCTATTTTCTGTTCGTCTTTGGTCTCGAAAGTGACGGTACGAGCAGCCTTCCCTTGTTCGAGGGCTTCTTTGTATCGGCTTAAAACCTCGTATGTAACCTTTGCTGCTTTGTCTCCTCCTGTCTGAGCCTGTTTTTGGACTTTGGAAATGCGCGATTCTATGGTTTCCAAGTCTTTCAGTTGGAGTTCGAAATCGATGATTTCCTTGTCGCGTACCGGATTGACCGTTCCGTCCACGTGGGTAATGTTGTCATCGTCGAAGCAACGCAATACATGCAGGATTGCATCGGTTTCCCTGATGTTCGCCAAGAATTTATTTCCCAGACCTTCGCCTTTGCTGGCTCCTTTGACCAATCCGGCGATGTCGACAATCTCCACAGTGGTGGGGACTATTCGTTGCGGATGCACCAGTTCTGCCAGTTTGTTTAATCGTTCGTCGGGTACTGTAATGACACCTACATTAGGTTCTATGGTACAGAACGGGAAATTTGCCGATTGCGCTTTTGCGTTGGACAGACAATTGAAAAGAGTCGATTTACCCACGTTAGGTAAGCCGACTATGCCACATTGTAAACTCATTATATAATATTGTTTCGGTTATAATCGAAATAATTTGTTGCAAAATACTGCACGAAAACAGACGCAAAGTCGTTTGATTACGACGAAACGTAATCTGTTTTCATATTCCTTGCAAAGATAGCGATTCTTTTCTTACTTCTGTGTATTATGTTCAATTAGCGATTTTGTATAATAATTATATATTTTATGTGTCGTTTTATTTATTTAAATAAAATAGCCTTGAAGAATTGATTTAAAGGGATATATTTGCAAAATACACTAATGTTTTGTGAATAACATGAAAAAATTATCCTTCCTTTTTTTAACTATCGGTATTATTTGGGGGTGTTGGGCCGAATCTCCAAAACGTGAATTTCGTGCAACATGGTTGGCCTCGGTGAGTAACATCGATTGGCCCAAATCGACCCAGACTTCGG
>ENA-OPRV01000003-OPRV01000003.1-human-gut-metagenome-genome-assembly--contig:-NODE-3-length-197669-cov-8.754223_pt1 | contig 197669 bp, 277 predicted proteins | sample MGYA00241896_ERZ501886 | MGnify/ENA primary metagenome ERZ501886 (study PRJEB25962, sample SAMEA2042452) | human gut metagenome | biome: human gut; feature: human-associated habitat; material: faeces... | reverse complement strand
CTATGGTTGGTGCTACTGTAGCTGTAGCTGTTTCTATTGAGGAAGCTGCTAAGAATGGTAAATTCTAGGAAATAAGCGGTTTTCAAGACCTCTGTGCAATTTAGCATAGAGGTCTTTTTTAATGTCTACAAGTTAATACCACACAAAAGTCTACGAGAAGTCTACGAAAATTTTTCTTGTAGACTTCAGATTCGTGTAGACATTGTAGACTCTAGGTGTTATTATGCTATCGTACATATTACTTTTTATATTAAAAAGGAGGAGCAATATGGGCGAATTATTTATAAAAGCTAGAACACTTAAATCGGGTAAAACCGTGTATGAATATGCTTTTGAGATTGCATCTGTAGACGGTAAGCGAAAAAGAAAAACTAAATCAGGATTTGCGACTAAAAGAGAAGCAAGAGAAGCAGGTAAGATTGCACAACAAGCTTATGAACATGTAGGACAAGTTGTAGAACCTTCAGATATGTCGTATTCTGACTTTCTCGATTTGTGGATAGAAAAAGATTGTAAACTTACTTGTAAGAAAACTACAATAGAAACTTATGAAAAAAAGATAAGATTGTATCTTAAGCCTCAGATTGGATCATACAGATTAAAGACTATAACAAAAGATGTATTGCAGGATTTTATTACAGACATGTACAATAAAGGTTTCTCTACCAACACTATTGGTACAATAAAAGGATTATTAACAAAATCATTTAACTTTGCACTTGATAGACATTATATATTATCTTCTCCTGCAACTAGATTGGTTATCCCAACAAAAATGCAGCCAGACGTAAAAACTCAAACTAAGAAACATGTATACATCCCTCAAGATATTATAGATAAAATTTTTAAGAGGTTTCCCGAAGGTACATCAGCGTATATTCCATTAATGATTGGTTATCATACAGGCTTAAGATTAAGTGAGATATATGCTCTTTCATGGAAAGATATTGATTTCGAAAATAAAACACTTTCTGTTAATAGACAGGTGCAGTGGGATGAAGGAGAGAAAAGAACAGAGGAAGAAAAGAAGAGAACAAATGGAACATCAGAATCCAATGGCTTTTGGTATTTTTCTGCTCCAAAATATAATTCATATAGAACAATAGAAATTGATGATATTTTATTAGAGACATTACAAAAAGAATACAATAAACAATTAAAAGCAAGAGATTATTATGATGAACATTACAATCATTATTATTGCGAAGATACAATTGTATATGCTAAAACAGATGATGTTGTGCCAATAAATAAAATATCTCAAACACCGTCAAAAAATGAGATTGATTTCGTTTGCAGGAGAGAAGATGGATCTTATGTAACTTCAAGAACCACTCAAAATATTTCAAGTGTAGTTCATAAGCAACTAAATTTCCCCGAATATGATACTCATAGCTTAAGACACACACATGGAATGATGCTAAGAGAAAACGGTGCAGATTTTGTGTATATCCAAAAGAGGTTGGGACATAAGGATTTAAAGACAACAATTCTTATATACACAAATCATTATACAGATATAATTAAAGAAACTGGTAATGTAGCTTTAAATAATTTATATTGATTTACTCCGAAATTGTCTACATTCTACATTTTAAGAAAAAAGGAGGTGTATAATAAAATACATCTCCTTTAAATTTATTTTATAACAATTGCCCGTTCAAATAGTTATGAGGCGGTTTTTTCGCTTCGGTTTTATATTTCAATTCTTTAGCAGCCTCTTCCTCAGATCCGTACAATCTATTAATAGGTACTCTGATTCCACCGCCTTCTTCAAATCGTACAGTAGCAAGATTACCAGTAACATGAGCGACAGTTACCTTTCTAACCTTTAAATTGCTCTCAATAATATAAGCTTCAATTCCCTCTTTCATAAATACCTCCACAAATATCAACTGAAATAATTATACCATATAAAATCGTAAAAAATAGGGTAGAAGAGAATAAAATCTCAACTACCCTATTTCATTATATAAATCTCATTTTTAATTTTGCATTATGCGCATAATTAATACTTTAAATGGTATTATTGTCCGATGTATTACTATTTTTTATTTGGTTGTTTATCTTAAAAATGCTTGTCATAAGAGGTGTTTGAATATCATTATCTTTTGCCATCATTAATAGTGCAGGAATGTCTTTGTTTAAACAATGAGAATCATAATAAGGTTTATCTTTATAAACATATGTATGAGATGAACTTACTCTTTCATCTGCAACAAAGCATTCTCTTAACTCAGGATAATTTATTCCATATGCTTCAGCAATTTTGGCAAATTCATTACAAAATGTAACCTTTGTAGCAATCCAACAATTCTCCATGTATTTTGCCAATTCTGCCGTACGCCAGTCTGTAAAAATAAATCTAAACGATCCATCTTTTACCTTGGAATATAGTTCTACACACATAGAAGAGTATGTTTTATTTCCTCCTAGAATAACAAAATTAGGAGATTCAAGGCTATGCTGTGTAGTTCCATAATATTCGGGGCTTATTACTATATTTTCAAGATGAAAAGATTCACAAGTTCCTACAGGAATAGCTGATTTAATTATAATAACATCTGCTTTAATTTTAGGTATTATCCATTCAATTTCAGACGTATCACAAGAACCATCTTCTTTCATTTCTGTAGGAACACAAACGAATGCATAATTAAATTTATCATTCAATATATCTTTGTCTGAGAAAGATTTATTATATTTATCATATACACTAATTGCTTGTTTTAACTTATAGAATTCTTTTTCTATGTGTTTTCCAATATTGCCATATCCACATATCAGTATATTCAATATTACTTCCCCCTTTTTTATTAACTGATAATAAAATCTCCATTTTCATTTTCAATAATTTTAGAGTCATATTTATGAACAATTCTAAATATATTGTTGTTGTAATCAACAGTTGCTAACTTAGGATTTCTTTTCTTTGTCAGTCTAATAAGATATTGTTCTGAGTTATTGTTATTAAACATATTATTTTTTATTTCTTGTGCTTTTGTGTAAAAGGAAATAAGGCTATCTTTATCTCCAATGCATACACCAGCATTAAGATATTTTTGTTTTCCTTTGATTTTAATAATTTCTTGCAAACTTTCAATTATAGGACTACTTGGATAAGCAACTGGTGTACCATTAAAAACTATTGGAGTATCAAATGCAAGATATTTTTCTATAAATGAATCATCTAAATCTCCAGTAATTACAGTATCTCTGCCATCAAGAATAAGTGCATACTTAGTTGTAACTTTTCTTAAACATTCAAGAATATGTTCAATCTTAATAGGGTTATTCCAAAATATTACATCAGAAGCAGTATTAAGTAATTTAATATTATTAAATTCACACTGTTTAAGAATAAACGAATCTTTCTCGCACTGACTATTCATAACAGATATAATTGATAAATCTTTTGATATATTAAAACTTCTATCAAGGTTATATTCTGCAAGTTCACGATGTTCTTCTAAACCACTACCAGGAAGATGAATAATCTTTATTTGTGATCCATTTTCACTGTAATAATTGTGCTTCATATTGAGTATTTACCTCCTTTAGAATTTGTTCATTGGAATAACCATATCCAATTATTTCTTTATTGCAATACATTTCTTCAGTGTATTCTTTCATAATATATTGACATAATACACTTGTGTAAATTAGGTTATATATCTTATTATTTTCGAGTTCTTTGTATATTTTTAAGATATCATCATATGAATATAAATTAAACATTTCACCTGTACCATGATATACAAGCATATCTCCAGAATTAAAATTATCAACAAATGATTTAATATTTATTTGGTCTTCTAAAGAGTATGTAAAGTCCTTTTCTGAACCATCTGACAGTTGTATACTTAATCCGCTAGTAATATATTCACCACATTTTGTTTTAATGTTTTTACACATTTTATTTTTTATTTTCTCCATATCTATAATGGCACTAGAATATTCTTGTAACAAATACTTTTTATCATCAATAATATTCACCTCAGATGTGAGAAAATTCATATTAAATAAAATATCTTTTGCTGGATTAAATGGTTCTGACAATATAAAATCTCGTATCTCACGAGTAATTGGCTTATATATGTATTCATTATTTTCTTGCAAAATTGAATTAATTGCTTCAATATCATCATAAAATCCAATAAAAACACCCTGAGAAGTGTATACAACATATAATGTATTTTCTATTGCTGTGTCTGACATTTTTACCTCCTATTTCCATCTTCCTATACAAATAACGCTCATACTATCTTCTATACCTTCATTGTAAAAGTTATCATCGCCAGGAGTTACTGAATTTGACCATACAGTAAAATAATTTCTTTCATGACGTATCATAGGGATTCTTCTATCAAAGCCGCCACTAGTTTGTCCATTAGTACTTGTATTATCTACTGCTATTAAGGCATAGTTGTTATTTATAAATGATACAGGATAAATATAATGAGTATTATTTTCTACTGACCATCCATCAGGAATTATTGTGACCATAATCATAATACCAGTCGAAAATCTTATATAATAATTCATACTACCTGCGTCGTTTGACCACATGGTATCATAATAACCTGTTGTTATAAGTGTATCAATCATACTCTTTAATTGTTTTCCCATAAAAGCAGATAATGAATCCGTTGTAGAAGTACTTGTTAAATTATTCTGTATACCTCTCCATGTATTAGTATCCGAATCGGATACAGAAGTCTTACTACCGTCAGAACCAGTAAGAGTAATAGTGCTTCCTGATTTAGACAATGAATATGTTGTATTGTTATCCGTTGTTTTATATCCGCTATCATTTGTTAATTGAGAAACTTTTGTAGGTACAGTTACATTCACAGCTTTAGAAGAAGGTGTAAGAGCAGTCCCATTCACCTTTACAGTTTCAATTACGTTTGCTTGTGCATCACTTGGAGCATGTGCTGAGTCGGCATGAGTTTTTGCAGAATTCCAGTTATTAACCAAAGTAGATGTAATTCCGTCAATAACGGACTTATTACTATGAGTGTGTCGTTTTGAATAAGCATCATCATAGTGTGCTTTGTCTGTTTTACTTAATAAACCGTCAACCGAAGTAGTTGCCTTTGGAATTGCATTTGCAGAAATAGCAACCCATCCAGTACCATTGTAACGATATGTATAATCTGTGTCTTTTACGTTTACCGTCCATCCATCAGCAGGATTAGGATACGTTTTTGCAATGTCGCTATACGTTGCTACACTCTCTTTCCAATCAATGTTTGTTTCCAAAGTAGAAAATTTATTATCAATCTCATTTTTAGTGTATTTATCTCCCCACGAAGTTTTATTGTTCGTAACCGTCTTAGAAAGAGAAGATAGATCGCTCTCTAATTTTGATACTGAAGTTTCTATTGTTTCACCATTATCACGTTCAACACTTGTAGAAGATGTCCATTCAGAAATTTTTTTATAATTTCCATCGGACTGTTTTTGTGTTCTAGTTATTTTTTTATAACCAGATGAAAGTGCCATATTTTATTTCCTCCTTTCAATTATCCCTCGATGATCCAATAATCACCAGTTTTTTGTATTGTTGGTTCTGTAGATTGCGTTACTTCAGACACAACTCTAGTGCTGTTGCTATATAAACATCCATCGGTTCCAACATAAGCCGTATCATGAGAGTATGTTACGGGAGATGCTGCTTGTGAAGTAGCACCAACCAAGAATATCTTACTTGATGTATTTGTTGAACCCGTAGTATTCGTTGTATTTGTATCTTGCGTAGTAATAGTACCTGTAGTTCCATCGCCTTTGGCATAAGTAATTACTTTGCCACTTACAGATAAACTTTTAATGTATGTTGTATTAATCTGCTGACCAGCTGAATCTTGTGTCGCTTTTGTAGCTGTAGTAGTTGAACCTGCACTTATAGCGTATTTAACAGATTTATTTGCATCAGATGTATTATCCACATTACCAAGTCCTACCTGAGACTTTGTTACTGAATGAGGATTACTCCTATTCGTAACATGTGCATCTAAATTACTTTCAACAGTCTTACCACGACTACCTTCAAACACAGTTCCAGTTGTAGTACCAAAATTTATATTTTCACTAAGAATTTTTTTGTTTATATCAAGAGGGGCAATTCCATTTGCTACATTCTTATCATCTGTTAAAACAAACTTATGATTTTTCAAATCGTCTTGGAAGTCTTTGATGATTTTATCTTGTTTGTCTAAATGAGCCAAAGCTTCTGTGAGTGCATCGAATTCATAAGAAGATTCAATATCATCATAATCAATAGGAATCGGTTCAATATTGAGTGTAAAATTCATAGTTGATACTATGGGTGCATCTAACTGAATAATATCATCAATCGACTTTTCACCTAATGAATATACTTTACGCATAATCATGACATCTACATAACATTTACCTGGAACGACCAACATTTGCTGTGTTAATTCAATCATGATTCTATTATTTACAATTTCACATTGATTAAAGACATTAAAACCATCTGGCTTCTTAAATCGTACAAAGGCACTTGTAGTATTAGTATCAACATCGTATATTATGCCATTGTGTGTACATGTAACTTCGATTCCACGTCCAGTATCATATTGTTTTGCCGATACCTTAACAATGTTCTTGTTGTACAAATCCAGTGAAATTTTAGCAATTGTTTGCATCTTTTTCTCCTTTCTAATAAAATAAGGAGTATATGAAATATATACTCCTTTAAGCAGCTTCCAATACTGTTAAACCAAATAAACCTTGAGAGGTATAAGTAAGTGTCTTTGTTCCAGTCTTTGTTGAACCTGCTTTTAGCAATACACTTACATTTTCTACGTTTTGAAACCAGTACACAAATGTCGCTCCTGCGTCTAATTCAACGGCATTTGATGATTCTCCATAACGATGTGTATTTGCCGTAACACATGCACTATTAACATATATAGCACAAGCAGTAGTTCCATAATCGCTAGTCGTATCAGTCCATACTGCGGCATTAAGAATAAATAAACCAGTGCCATTAATAGTCCATGAACGCTGGAATGCCTCTTTATCTGATGATGTTGTTGTGGCTCGTTGATTTAATTTATCATAGAGTACAGGAATTTCTAAGCCATCATCTATTTTAATATCAGTGAATTTTGCTGTGTCACCAATAAGATCTTGAACTATGCTAGTTCCTCCCACATTAAGATTATTTGTAATCAAAACATCTTTTGTGAATCTGGATGGCATAGCACATTCAAAAGCTTCATATTCCGACACTTTACCAAAAGCTACGCCTTTTGCCGAAGGATGAATATCAATTAAAGAATAACCCACACCTAATCTAATATGGCGGCTGGATTCGCCTTTGATAGTGTCATTTAAGATCAAGATTATATCATATGAATATTCGGTAGACGCACCTTTAATTATGGCATTATTTTCAAATTTATATGTTCCAGTTGAAGTATCATATACACCAGGTAAATCAGTAAGTTCATCAATACTATTATAAGTAGAGTCAGATGCTTTCTTAATTTTAACCGTAAAAGTATGCGTATTGTCATTTAATTTATATATGTACGAACTAATATTTAATCTTATATTATATCCTTCTTCATTTGGAGTCCCATTATCATCACATCTTACGGCTTCAAAAATATCTACATAAGGATATATATATCTATATACTTCGATATTAGTTGAATAAGTAGAAGATATATTTCTTGAATCTGTTATAGTTAGTGTTAATGGAAGATTGTCAGATATAGAATTTAGAGATAAAAATTTAATAACGTTACTTGTTATTGAAGATAAGGAACTACTTGTGTAAGTCATTCCATCTAAAGATACTCTTGCATTTGAAAAAGTTGCACCATATTTCATTTTGGCACTCGGAGTAATCATAACCTTAGAAATGTTTTGTATGAATTTTCCTCCACCAACAGTATCTTTAAAATTTGTTGGATCTGAAATTACACAAGATATATCTGGTTGCACCTCTGACGAAACAAAACTTACAACTTGCGTAAGTTCGTCACTTTCACCAATTTTATTTGAATATCCAGAATCAGAGTATGTTTCAACAACAACTCCTATCGTTACAGAATTCTGATTATTATATCTATTATATATATTTTCTCTCTCGGATTTGTTAAAAGAAAAAGTAGCAGAAAAAGAATAAGCCCCTCTATTACCTAATTCAATATCCTTAATTTTAATTATATTTGGGATACTAATTCTTAGATTATAATAATAAGAGTCTGTTTGAGTTGCACATGATACAGAAAATGTACCAGATAAATCGCTTGATTTAGAAAATGATTCACATGATGCAGATCGAGGAATAGTCGTTAAATCAATATCACTAGAACCACTTGCATCACCACAAGTATAATATTGACCAGTAGTATCGTTTACTTCGAAACTAAAATCAATATTTTTTGTTCCATCAGAATTATGATGTATTGTTTTATATCCAGATATAATGGTAATTTTTTCGCAATCAAATACAGGAATATTGCTATAAAAATCTTCATCATCGATTGTAACATGTGCTTGTATTCTATCTGGTGAACCGCTCCAATCCCAGTTCCACCCTCCACCATATTCATCAAGATTCAAGGAATAATATACTTCGCTTGAATTACTTGAAATGTCATAAGAGGTTTCAAAAACATTAAGTTCAAAATAATGATGACCATTTGAACCTTCAACTACTAATTGCGCCATTTATTACTCCTTTCACATTAACTTACTTTGACTAATCTTAATCCACCTGATGCAGATGGTATCCATTTGAAGTTACCAATTTGCGACCAATCAGATGTATTAACCTTATTGACATTAAGCATTTGATCGGTGAAATAAGCTAGTTTATTATTATATTTATCAACAAAGACAATTTGATTATTTCTCAGCCATAACTTAACATCTGAGTCGGCGGTTGCACTAATAAAAATACCGTCCTTAGTGAAATCAAAATGCTGATTAATTACACCGATTTCATCATTATATTTTTCATACAAGTCATTAATTTTTTCGTCAGAACTTTCTCTAAAAGTATTCAAAGAACTGATATCTTTATCAAATTGAGAAATGCTTACTGAGATAGTTTCGGTATCCTTTTTTGCATCATAAGCAGTTTTGGCAATATTCTCAATTGCACCATCCCTAACAACAATACTCCATTGATATACGTTATTAGAATATAGAATTTGATTACATGTATAGTAATAAGGGTATAATTCGTTATACAATGGTGTGCCCAGCGTCCAATGTCCATATCCTGTATCATTATTTTCAATGACATTAACTGGTGCAATAGGTGCAGTATCTTTTGAATTGGACGAAAAATATATAGGAACTACAGTTGTTACGCTCACGCCATCATTTCCTATGTATTTACTCCAAGTATAATCTTTAGGATTATTACTCTTGTTTTCGCTTTCTTTATTAGTTGCTATACCAATATATTGAGTTGAACTAAGTGGGGTATCCGATATATTTGTACCGTTAGTATCATCGGCATACATTATCCATGTAAAATATGACGAACCAGTATCCCCTTGAATACCTTGTTCACCTTTTTCTCCATCTTTGCCATATACACCATAAATTATAGGAGACGTATTTTCAGTATCACCATTTGACTTGGTATTAGTTATATATATCCAAAGATATCTTTTCTCATTAGACACATACTGGATATCTGTTGTCCATCCTTGAGACTCTATAGTAATTCCTTCAGACTTGTCTGAAACTAAGTAATGCATAGTCTGAGAAACAATGGTATCTCCAACAATATCTGTAATATCTTTTTCTTCATTATTAAAGTTAATTGATAACTCTACATTCTTTAAACTTAATTTTTGAGTTTTAGCATCATATATCAACTTTCCGTCAGCCATTTCGAAGCCACCAGTTTCAAGGTTTATATGTGTTCCTTTTAATTCATTATTAAGATTAGAATAATTAGCCGAATATATATCACCTGCAACCATAAGACCAGATATTACAAACTGTGTATTCAAACCATACTTTTCATGTGTAACTCCATTAAGAGTATATTTTTGCTTTCCTAATGCAGTAATTGCCGTTCTCCACCTATCTGTCGTAAACACAAATTCATTAGCATTAATTCGTGCCTGTTCATCTTTATAATCATCAATCACATCGTCATAACTTCTAATAAGAATACCATGCTCATCAAATATTGCAGTTGAATTAGTGTTGTGAACACTATAGAGAGCAGAATCTAATCCTTCTTTTTGCAATCTTTCAAATGTAAGATTGGCTTTCTCACCTTGGCTTGCCTGCTTAACAGTAGAAGAGTAGCTTGATACCATAGATTGTGATTTTGTAAGAATGTCTTTAACTATATTAACATCTGGACTTCCATATCTATATGCATCCGAAAATGTGACAGATAATTTGCTTAAATCTCCATAGGAAATTGAAATATCTGCCAATCTCATTACATAAATTTTCCCATCAATCTTAGTTCTGATAAAGTTACCCAAAGTAAAATCATCAAGAATAGGTTCGAAAATTCTGTTTCCGTCTTTGTCAGTTAATAGAAGGAGATTTTGCAATGTACCTGAGATAGTGAATTGCTTCTCACCAGATTTAACTAATTCTTTCTTGGCAACTACCAATAATTCATTAGCTTTATCAATTAATTCAGTATTGGTCAGTCCATCAGATATATAATTCTCGTTACTATAATCATCTTCACGCCTATAATAAGTGAACAATTTCCAATATTCTTCACCTATATACGATTCAAAATCAAGCTCATTATGAGTCTTAGATATTAAATCCTCAATATATTTCTCAAGTCCTGTGATTGTGTCTAATTGGGAATTTCTATAAGATAATTCAGTCTCTAATGCGATAAAACGTTCATAATATGGGAGATAAATAGAATCGTGTAGATCAGAAGAATTAGATGCGACACCTTGTTCAGTGAGAATATTAATTGCTGACTGATAAGCAGATTGGTAAGAAGTCAATCTTTGAGCAGAATACTTGTGAATTTCTTCCTTGAATTTGTTAATATCTTTAGTATTATAAATATCCTGAAGACCTTGATCATTAACCTTACCCATCGCTTTATCTACTTGCTGATTAACGTAAGCAATATAATCATCGTTGATTTCAATACTTATAACATCTTTCATTTCAGCCGTGTCTTTACTGTCAGAATAATTGGTTAATTTGAAGCGACCAGTCCATGTTTGAGATTTAAGTGTAGAACCATCAAGAATTTCAATCTTATAAATGGAAGTATCAATGATTGCTTTTGCCATCGCAAGAACTGCATTGTTAGCAGTGTAAACAGATATCTTACTTACATCTGTAACCGCTACAGGAGACAAATTAGATGGAGTAAGCAAAGCTAATTGAGATGCCGCTGTTTTATCCTCTTGCTTCCATGTCGGCATCATAGAATTATTAAGATAAGAATATAAATCAATGACATCATAATACACAGATGTTATATTACTCCAACCTATATACTGCTGTTGAATAGAAGAGTATGTAGTTTCGGGATAATATTTTTTGATATATTCAATAATATCGTTATATTGATTTACAAGAGAAGCTTCTAAGGAAAAAGATTTGTTATTAGTGTATTCATCAACAAGTTCATCATATGATTTTATCTTAGATTGTAGCTCATCTGGCATATCTGACAAAGTATCTTGATTGAAATAATATATATAATTACTGCCGTTAGGATTAATGTTCTTCAATGTTGCATTAATTAAATCATCTCCACCAATAACTCTAAAACAGTTTTTAACACTGTCTGTTTCCGATGTTAGCTGTATTTCAGAACCAAGATTATTTTTATCTACAAAGATTGATGTATCTTTGCCATATGGTTCATGTAAAATTGTTCCTTCACACTCAGGACAAATTGTAAACACATCTTCGCTTCTATATCCACAATCCAAACAACAAGTTTCCATATCGTATACGTAGACACTTCTTGTATTTGAATCAAATAAGAATATACATCCAATTTCCTGAGAAAGAGTGCTTGTTAAGAAGTCATATATGCTTGTACCATCTATGCTGAATGAACGCTGAATTTTTAAGAGAGTTTCATCGACATGAGCAATTGTATAACCAGGTGCTTTTTCAAAAATTCTATCCAGCAAAGAACTATCTTTCTTATCAGGGTTATAAAATATAGTTGGCTCGGTGTATTCTTCACGAGCAATATCATCCTCTGTATTAATTTCAATGTCGTGTAAAATTACTTGCCCAAGTTCAGCTTCACACAACGATTTAGCTGTTACAAGTTTCTTTGTATTTTTTTCTGATTCGTCTGTTCCAACTGTAATCTCGAACCATTCATCATATTCTTTAACGTATATCGTTTTAAAATCAACGATTTTATCCCACAGATTTTCAACATTATCATTTTTTTCTTTATATACATTAAATGATAATTCGTCAACTACATTGAATTGTGGATGATATGTTATAGAATCGGCAGGAATATTAATAATTTCGTCAAATTTTTCAAGATTTCTGTTACCTAGAATAATATGTAAAGGTCTTATGCCTTGACCAGTTTTCTGCATTCTAAGTAAATTTTTTACATTAATTTTCTGCACTAAATTCCTACCTTTCTAACAGATTGATAATTCATAGTTATATTTATATTAAGTGTAGAAGAGTAGTAATTATCTCTGTTGTTATATGTGTTTATAATTTTTAACCAATTGTAATTAAAATCATTGGCAATCTTGTGATTAAGATTATCAGATGTAATTATTCCATGCTTATTATCAAGAGTGATTTTTTCTCCCTGTGAACAATTCTCAATAATAAATAATTCGTTATCTGCTGAATTAGTTATAGTAAGATTACCAGCTTCATTACAAGTTATTGTCGTGTAAGGATAAGTTTCTCCAATCTCATCTGAATCATCATGTACACAGAACTCCTTTACATTTGTGAAAACTAAATCGTTACCATCATTAAAAGCATAAGCAGCATTGGAAGTAAACGTGCATTCTATTCCATATATATCATCATTAATCTTAATTGCTTGGATATTAAATGATCCATAAAAGGATATGTTCTCATAGCCTTCTTTATTTATTTTGAACTGTTCAAATCTCTTTCTATTAAGCCACCTGTTGATTGCACTGTATTCTTCTGGTGTTATTGGAAGAGGTTCACAGTTATAATCTAATCTACATAACTGGATGGTGAAAGAATAATCTTCTTCATATGATGTTCCATATAATTCAGATATATCTTGCCCAACCGATTTAATTGAATTGAATGTCAGATTAGAACCAGATGAGACAGTTTCAGCACCGCCAGAGGAAGAGTCGAAATTAACCGCAACTAATCCGTAATCACTTGCCAACTCGTTTGCATATTGAAAATCAGTAAACATGTCTTTCACCATCCTTTTTTATTTGAAATTTCTGAATAAACTTTTGAAAAATTTATTCAATTTGTTTATATAGCCTGCCTTAATTGAATCCATTTCGGCTATTTTTTCGTCCAAAACAGCAATCTTGGATTTATATTCATTACAAAGTTTTTCGTACATATTTTTCGATATAAGTGCCTTTTTTATAAGCAGAGCGAGGTCATTAACCTTCTCATCAACGCCTTTACCACTCATTGAAACCGTGATTTCATAATTGGCAATTTTAGCTTTTAGTTCTGCGTTTTCTTTTTCGAGTAGATTGCAGTGACTTTTGTAATACTGCAATTCATTACTTTCTTTATTTTTTTTTATTTTCGACATTATTGATTCTCCGTATAAGATAATTTAAATAAAAGGCACACCAATTATGGTATGCCTTAGTTGATATTTTATCTAAATGTTAATTTGTTTAATGAATTCCTACCTAGAGTCTGTCCAAGAGTCATGTTTTGTATCATCTTTTCGAACTTAGGATCTTTCTGGGCTTCTTTCATAAAGTCTTCGTAGTTTCGTACATTAGGTAATGATAAAGTTACATCTCCAAATTGGACATCAACCTTATTAGACAGGTTGTTAGACATATTAGAGATATCAGGTAACTTAGCACCAAGATTATCCATATACATGTTTGGTGTAGTGATTCCTTTAGAAAGATTCCAAAGTTTTTCGACTTGGTCTTTGTTGAATACTGTATCACCTGAATCAAACTGACGAAGCACACCATACTTAGTAACAAGTACTTCTGAACCTGGATCATCTTCACCATAAATATGAAGTCCACTTATTGCTGATTTAGTTCCTTTACGATAACCATGACTTTTCATCCAATCAAGCATCCATACGTTCTGATCATAAGTAGCGTAATACTGTCCTTCACCACCCATTTGATCGTAGTACTGACTACGAGCTGCGAATGATGAATCATAATCGTGTAGCTTAAGGCGATCCACGATTGATGTGTCTATATTTAAACTATTTTTATCGAAATAATCCTTACTATATATCCAATCAACACCGTCACTTCCAGAAGAATCATTATCATCTGAACCAGTATCCCAGTTTCCACTCCAATCATCATCAGAATAATCATTACCACCTGAGTAACCGCCATCAGAACTTGCATTCTGTTCAGCCTGCTGTCTTGCAATCTCATCGGCAACTCTCTGTGCCTCGGCATTACTATTTGCAAGTAATCCCTGTACAGCGGAATTGATATTATCACAAACATCTTTAATCTTTGAATTGCTATCAATGAAACTTGTGCTGAAATTATCAAGAACCTTAGTTATATTACCAGTATTAGTACTCCATATAGAAGCCATTGATTCACTTAGTTTATAACCATAATTTTCAGCAGTAGAAGTAATAGTTTCTGCAATATCAGAAGCATTATCATTAGATTGGTCAATAATATCCTGAATTAGATTATCCAATTGATCCAAACGCTGATTGAGCCATTCTTGTGTATTATCTTTTAATTGATCTAAAATTTTCTCAGTGTCGCTAATAAGCTTTTCATATTCAGTATCTTTCAAATCATCTTTAGCAGAATTAATCTGGTCTTTAAGCTGCTGAATATTCTTCTTACCTTCCTCAGAATTATCACCTTGATAAGCAGAGTATTGTTTCTCTAAAACATTAAGAGCTTCCGTTTTCTCACGAATAGATTTCTCATAATCGTAAGCGTCCTTCATAGTACTCATAAGCTCTTTGTATTTATCAATGGCATCTCCAAGCTTATCAATAAAATCACTATAAGCATCATTAGTCAAATCCTTAATGGCATCTTTTTCGCTCATAGCAGACTTAATAGCTTCTTGTTCCTTATCAATAAGGTCTTGTTTTCTGTCAAGTAACTCTTTGTCATAAGGATCATTAGCTAAATCAGCATCAATTTTAGCAATTTCATCTTTATAAGCTTTTGCTTGATTAAGGTATAATTGGTATTTCTGTGCAAGTAATGCCTGAGCAGCCTGACCTTCTTTGGTCATATTACCATTATCATCAGTTATTCCGACATCCTTAAGTAATTCTGTAAGGAAGTCTGTTTCAGTAATAAGGTTTTCAACGTCATCACGAGTTCTATCAAAGGCATCCCAATTAATCTGGCGAATGGTATTATCATACTCGACCAAAGCCTTCTTAGCATCTAAAATACTTGAAGAAACTTCATCTATTGCTGACTGCATAGAATACCAATCCTCTGATTCAGGCATAATGCTTCCAGAATTTACAGCAGAATTTAATGCATTGACTAAAGCATCCCTTTCGGCTTCGAGTTTTTGAAGATTCTTATTTTCCTGGTCAATCATTGCTGAATTGAGTAGAGTAGAAGAGAACCAACCCTTTTCGTTCATAAGTTCATCTTCTTTACTGTATAAATCTCTAACGGCAACAATCTTATTAATCTTTTCTTCAAATTCGGAAGCTACATTATCAAACCTACTCTTAGCAAGTCCCTTTAACTCAATATTAAGTTCCTGAACAGCAGTCTTAGCGTCCTGTGCTTTATCATAGAAATCCTGACAATCAGATATAGCATTCTTCAAGTCATCATCATAAATAACATCAATGCTTATAGAACCATCTGCAATCTGGTCTTTCCAATATCCGTCAAGGTCATATGAATTAAAAGCATTCATGTAATACTCATATGCCTGTTTCTGTGCGTTTATTTCGGATGAAAGAGTAGACATTGAATCAGAAAGGGCAATATTACGCTTGAGCCATGTAGTTGTTGTATCTGATACAATATTCTTAAGTCGTGAATATGCTGTTGAGATTTTATTGATTAAGCGTTCAATCCAGTTGAGTTTTTCGGCTGTCTCTTTTGTATCTTTTGATGAAGAATCATAACCAGATAAACCTTTCCATGATGTATCTATGCCACCCCAAGTTGTATCTATAGCAATATTTTGTAAAGCGTTATAGTCATCTACAGTCTTTTGTAAAGTAGATAGAAAATCTGAAAAATATTCTTCTTCATTTCCTCCACTTTGTGCAATAGCAAGACCTAAATCCATATCATCATCCATAGAAGTAGCCTTACTTGCTATTTTCATTAAGCCAGTAGCATTATCTATTTCAGTTTGATAGAATTTTCCCCATGATGAAGCTAATAAACTTATTACCTTGTCATTTATGACTTTCTTTGCCTGGGCTAAATTTTTACTCTTTTCTAAATCTTCACCATAAGCATTAAATAAACCTTGGAAAAATTCATTGTTTGCTGAAATTAAGTTATCATAATATGTACCATCATATTGTGACTTCTTTATTTGATTACTAATATATGCATCAGCATCATCATTATAAGCTTGTTCTAATAATGCGAATAATTCTTCTGAACTCAATAATCCGTTTCTGAACTGTTTAACCGACTCATTCAACTCAGGAAATGCTTTAGCAATTGAATCCAAAGTAGAAGATGATAATCTGCTTGTATTTTGTAACTCGTCCTGTATAGATTTAAGAAGATTAGCATGTGACTCTAGTTCTGATAAACTATCTCCAATTGAACCATCTGCTGTAAGTTTAAAACTTGTATTATCAAATATCTGAGATATCTTATTAGCATCAGATTCAAATTTAGAAATTATTTTATCATATGAATCTTGTGAGAGTGAACCTTCTTCCACCTTCTTCTGAAGATTACTTTGTACTTCTGATAACTTTGCCTTTGCTAATTCTTGATATGAATTTGCAGCATCATAATTAGTCGAAGCTAAATATTTTGTTGCATCTGCTTCAGTCGTGATACTTTCAACGGTAGAAGCTAAATTAGCAAGTGCCTGTTGTTTCATATCCTCAATACGAGCTTGAGTAAGTTTGTTTAAAGCTTCTTGGTCAAGAGTAAATGCACCAGACTCCATATCAATGTAATCAAGCCAATTATCACCTAATGCGATAACGGATTGCATTGTATCAATTGAAATATTTCCATTACTGTTATATTCAGAAACAGCGGAAGAGAGTGTAGAATAAGCAGATTGAATTTCATCCAATTGAGAATTTAGCTTACTTAATGTTGACGGAGCATTATCACTTCCCATATCGAATAATTTAGTTTCTTTGAAAGTGTTTGCCTGTTTAGCATAATTCTCTCGTGCTTTAGCAGCACTATTAGCAGAAGATGCAATTTCTTTCCATTTATTAATTTCTTCTTGAGTATTAACTGAATGTTCTTTAAACCAAGAATCCCAATCAAAATCAGATTCTTTCTTTTTTGCTTCTTCTATAATGTTGTTATATTGTTGAGATATGTCATCAGCTACATCATAACCAAGACCTTTTTTCAAAGATTCTGCATCTGTTCCAATATAATCAGCAATTTTCTCAATGTAGCCATCAATTGCCTGCTTATCTTTTGATACATCACCCATGTTATTAGGATCAATTGTCAATAAAGACTTATAAGCATTAGAAATACCCTCTTTGTTATTCTCGATACCATCAATAATTTTTTGTACAAATTTACTATTTATATCAGAATCTTTATTAAAAGTGTCAGCGATTTCTTCAGTTAATGCCTTATCAATTAAGGAACTTATCTGATTTATTTGTTCGTCATTCAAATTATCATAATCTGAATTATATATAAAATACGCATTCGCCTTAGTTTTAATTCCCTTCATTGCTTCATCAACTTCAGCCTGATAAGTTGACAAATCAGCTTTCATATTCTGAATGATAGTAGTAACCTCTTGGTTAGTACTATCAGTATCTAATCCATATGTCTTTAATAAACTTCTAAATACATTATCTGAACCTATAGAACCCGATTTATTTTTTAACTCATTAATAGATAAATTTGTAGCTCTTTCAAGATAAGATATCTTTTGAGTTGTAGATAATCCATTTACCGTAGATTTATCAGAATTAAATGTAAATGCAGATTTAAATGCACTTTTTATGCCAGTTTTTGATTCGTTTTTATAATTCTTGACTACATTGGTATTTTCCTTATCACTGCCACTTATAACACTTGCAGCGGCTGCTTTCTGTTCATCCTTATATGCTTTTGTTAAAGCTTCAACATTGCCCTTTAAGGTTAATATTGCATTACCCTCAGAAGTATGTCCTGCTATCAAAGAAGGGTAAATGTCGGCAATCTGATTACAAATATCTTGATATTTTTTATATTCATCAGTCGTAAGTGAAACATTATTGCCTAATTCATCAACACCTTTTGATAAGGTTTCATAATCATCTTTTATGTCATTGATAGTCTTTTTGTGCGATTCAAGAGTCTTTAAACTATCATTATATGATGTAACCATATCATCTACAGCTTTTTTCATATTCTCGGCACTATTTATTATATTGGAAATACCTTTTATAATGAATGAAGCAATAGCAGAAGCTATAGCACCTATGACCATATTTAAAGTAGTAGTAGCAATTGATAATGCAATTGTCTTTAATTTTGCAATACCAAGACTCTTAATATATCCACCAAGCCCAGCATTTGCGCCATTAAGACTTGTAAGATAATTACCAAGTTTCATATTATGAGAAGTAACAACTTCAGCAAAAGCATTACCCTCTTTTACAGAACTCTTTAAAAGACTGTTATATTCTTTAATATTCGCATTAATACCTTGAAAACTGAAAGACTGTTTTGCAATGTTCTCATAATTCTGTTTAGTAATAAGTTCATTGATAGAACCTCTATCAAGTGTTTTATTTTTCTTAATATATTCTTCAAGACCATTTACTTTTGAATACTTACCATCTTCAAAGGTTTCAGTTAATACCTTCTGAAGTTGAATTGTATCACCTTTAGCATTGGCGATGGTATTTTCTAATTCTTTGAAATTTTTAAAATCTAATGTAGATAATTTTTCGACTTCTTTAAAATTCTTTGTTCCACCTAATTTATCAGTAATACCCCAATTATCAGCTAAAATTTTTCCTATCGTTAATTATATGCTGAAAATATTGCAGTATATATATAAAAATGATATTATATTTTATATATTAAGTGAGAGAGGTAAATATATATGAAATATTGTTTATCATGCTGTTTTATTAGAGCAGAAGATTGTTGTTGGTTCTATGAAGACTATTGTTGCAATTGTGGTAGCACTCATATTGTTGATGATGGTCTAACAAGAGAACAATATGAACAAATGACCGAAGATGAAAAAGATGAATATGAAGTTAAAATTCAATTAGAAGTTGAAAACTCACCATATTTTAACGAAAAATCATATAAAGAATTAGCCCTTGGTAATCCTGATTTCTGGTTCGGTTTTCGTTATGACAAATATACAAGACTGACTGGTAACAAAAAAGCTGGTCAAAAACTAACCCCCGAAGAAGAAGCTGAAGAAAAACGTAAATTCGAGGATTCTATGCGTGGAGCAGAAGCGGATTACTATTTCAATCTTGGTAAGCAAAAGCGTGAAGAACAGGAAAATGCTAATAAACCTAAGTGCCCTATATGTAATAGTACCAATCTATCTAAGCTGTCAAATGTCAGTAAAGTTGCAAAAGTAGGTCTGTTTGGTATCTTTGGGGCTGGTGATTTAGGTAAAACTTGGAAATGTAATAATTGTGGAAGTAAATTCTAGTTTTGTACACATTTTACAAAACATATGTTTTGAGCTTTCTTTTTTTGTATATAATGATAGAATTTAATTATCAAATATCAAACGAAAGAAGGTTGATGAAAATGTATTGTCCAAAATGTAAAAGCGAACATATTATCGAGTTGAAACCAACAATCATTCATAACAGAATCCAATCGGGTACAGCGATTCAAACATGGAATCCGCACGAGCAAGATTTAATACAAAATATACCTGCTTTTAATTTTCAATGTCAAGATTGTCAAACAATGTTTAGCGTTGATTCTAAATGATTAGGAATATGATAGAAGAGTAGTGAGAATATAATTAAAAGAGCAGGAGATTAATCCTGCTCTTTTATATATTTATTATAAAGTTTAAGTCTATTTTTTATATTGTCTGGATTTCTACCAATAAATTTATCACTGTATTCATGAATAAAATAATCAGCATCTTTTTCATTTGTATCTTGAACATTTGCAAGAGCAGAGGAAAATAAAAGTTTTAAATTTTTTTCATATCTTTGCATATGTTCTTCCATCTTTCTCTCCATTTCTTTAATTTCATTTTCCCATTCTTCTTCATCAGCGGAAGTATACTCTTCATGAATGACTTTTACTTTTAAACGACCAGACATATCAATCATATGTATTTCTTCTTTTTTATATCTTGCCATATTTTAACTATACCTCCTTATTAATTTTTGTGGGACTAATATATAAACCTTTATATATTTTGTCAGTAAGAATAATTAAATTAGAAAATGGTATAATAGTATCTGTAATAAATTGTTGCATCTTTATTTTATCATTTTCTATAATATAACCATTTTTAGTTACAATTTGAAAAATACCTAATAAATTTCCACTTTTACAATATAATGGAACTGCAATATATTGCGTATATTTCCCTAAATCTGAACTTAAAGAAACTTTATTAAAAATTCTCAATATCTCTTCATTGTTCATAGCTATTTCAATATCAGAAAGTTTTTCTCTAATTAAATCAGCATAATGATAATGGCAATCTGACAATTTAACCTCACTTCTACATGCATTAGGTCTAATTGATATTGGGTTAGAATGACAAATCATGTGTATCCACTCTTCTCCGTTAGTATCTTTGCTATAAGAAATATATCCAACAGAAATATTTGAATTATCGAAATTATTACAATATTGTTTAATAACATTCCTAGTGTATATACAAATTGCGTCTATTATTTTTACTTTATTCCAAGCCTTATCTGATACAGAGCCATATTGTTTTATATTATTTGCAAATGAATTAATTTGACTTGCCCATTTTTCAGCCAATTCAGAGAAAGCAGATACTTCAGAAGTAACTGTTTTATAATCATTTTCCATGTGTGCTAAAATAGCAGTTAAAGAATTATTTTTTGATTCAGACTCTTGTAATTGTTTGTATATTTTATCTTCTTCATTACCATACCGTATAATAGCATATATTTGTATAAGTAATAAAACTATAGATATACATATCAATATATTTTTTATAGTATTATCAAACATTGAGATGATTATTCCAATTACAGAAATTGCTGTTGAAATTGATATAAATAATGTGTTTTTAAACCATGTTTTTTGATAGAATTGTTTACTCATATAAATCCCCACCAATCATTAGTTTTTATTTTTCATTATATACCAATAATCGACAAAATACCATCAGAACATATGTTTATAGACGAATATGAAAGAAGAGTAGCCAATTAATGACTACTCTCTGAAACATTACTGTAATGTCTTAACAATTGCTCGCCAATATTCAAATCTTCCTCGAACATTTTCTTTAGAGCCTGTTCCATTCTGAACAAATTGCTTATACTCACTATTAGAATCATAATTAATACAGAAGTCGGCAACCTTATCAACAAATTTTGTAAACGACTTCTTATCTTTAATAATCCTATAACCGCTATATAAAATTTGTGGGATAGAAGTAACAGGAATTTTGATTTTATCAAATGATTCATCAAATCTATCCATTGCCTCTTTTAATATATCAGCTCTATCAAGATACTGATCCGCATAATCAGCTACATAAGCATCAATATCTTTTGTTCTAAAAGATGTAAATTCCTGTTCCTGATTAGAAGAGATAAGCATCATTGTCTGGATAATTATATCTCTATCTGTACCATTCTTTCTTTGTGTAGGTGACATAAGTTTATCCATAAATGGATGATTGGCGAGAGAGTAAACCACTTCACTAAATTCATCTGATTCATGCACCACACGCAAAAGCTTATTTGACAGAGGTTTCCCTGCATTCTGTCTTCGGAAAAGTTCACGGATATCTGTTTCTGTACAATCGGTCATTCTATAAATCTGCAATTCAGCATTAAGAATTTCAGATTTAACATCTTCATCAAGTTTGTCAAATTTTAAACCTGATAAATTCTTTTCTTCACCGTTAATAATAATATCATTCATATCCTTTGATAAAGCAAATATATTCTCAATATAATCTCTTATAGTAGAAAGACGCTGAACACCGTCAATAACTGATAAAGTTCCGTCTTCTTCAACAATTGCATAAGTTGGGTTAATTGGATAATGGCGAAGTAGTGAATCAATCAAATCTGATTTTTGCTTGCGATTCCACTGTCCCTCTGGTCGCTGTAATTTATGAGAAAGATTAATTGTACCCTTATTCATATCCTTGACAAGTGATTGTAAAGAGCGAGTTTTAGATGTATAATCCATACTTTATTATACCTCCCATATATGTTAATATTTTCATATAACATATCACATATAAAATATTTTTGCAATTATATCAATGAGAAACAGAGGTTACATATGTTAAAAATTCATTACTGTCCTAATTGTCATAGAATCACATACACACATTATATTAAATGTATATGCAGAACATGCAACATTGAATGCAAAAATCTTGATATAGAATTTGAAAAATTTTTCTCAATGACGGAATTAGAAAGACAAGAGTATATTAACTCACAATTACAAAATTAGAACTATTGTTCTGAATTGTAAAAATATGATATAATGATATAATAAAAATATCTGGGAGGCATACTTATCCAAAAGGTAAGCGTAAGGGAGCCAGATAATATATAATTAAAAATATAGTCGGTCGCCGAGCAGGTATTGCTTGGGCAATAAACCCCTTCAGTGTTTCTGTTGTATACAAAGCAGAAGAAACTAATAAAAGGAGGAACGACATTATGAATTGCCATATTAGAATGAGCACGTCTTTTGTTATTGCGCTTATAGCGTTGTTTATTGTCATTAAATTATGTTTTTAATTATTGAATCTGGTGGGAATATTATTATTATTTTTACATAGGAGAGTAGATTTTTTCTACTCTTTATTTTATTATTCTCTGTTATGTTGATTATAATTAATAAATATACCTCTCACAATATATTAATTACGATGTAAAGTGTATCAACTTTCACTTTATTTTAAGTACATCTCTTATTCTCCCCTGAGTACACATTAATGATTAATAAAACCATCTAACCCTTATACTCGATGAACATAGTCCTTAATGAATTTACATTTTAGGACTGTCGGCTGCGAATTTCTGGCTTATTATTTTAACATTATTACCATACCTTATGCTTTCACATTTGCCATTATAACCTTTCGTATTATAACTTGGTAGTTAAAATCAGGGTAGCCTTCCTCGACCTAAGTTTTTCTCATTGCCCTGTCAATCTTAGGTATTAACGACATTACTCGTTAATCATTCGTCTGTTATTTTACAATTAGAGTCCTTACTTATTATATAATAAGCTCGTACACCTCACGGTTAAACTCTACGGTAGCTAGGAAAGGAGAGTTGTTAATAAAATTTATTAACCTTATCAAACCACCGCTTTTATTTGAAGCAATAATAGTTGCAATTGCTCCTAATATGGTTGGAAGATGCTTTTCTACTAATTTAAAAAATTTAGAAGCACCTTCAGTTAAATCTGTGGTAAAATCTAAAACAGATTTAACAGTTGTAGTATCAATTACATTGTACCAAAATTCTTGTGTTCTATTTTGAAGTTGTTGAAACTTTCCATCAACACTATCTAAATAAGAATTTAATTCTTTTTCTGCTGAACCTTCGGAATTTTGAGCATCCTCGTATACTGAACGAAGCATATCACCGTTTTGGAGAATAGAAGCAGCAATATTGCTGCGGTTTTTGCCTGCTATAGTCTCCAATAATAAGTTAAGATTATTTGTTCCTAATTCTTTATCTTTCTTGACAATTTCATCATACAAATCTGCCAATCCTTGCATGATTTCATATGTACTCTTATAATTTCCGTTTGAATCAAAAATATCAAAACCTTTACCGTCTTTTGTTGCAGCAGAAGTTGCAGACTGGATAGTATTTCTCAGTTTTGATACTGTGGTTATCATTCCATCTGTTTCTTCGCCTAAATCTGAAAGTTCCTCCTTGGCTTCCTCTGTACCAACCAATCTAAGAGAAATCGTTCTTAAACCTGCCCCTACCTTAGATGGATCTTGAGTTATAGCATTGCCAGCCGTAGTCAACGAAACAGCTTCATTAAGATCATTGTTTGCAGTTACTAATGCACTTGCTGAATCTTTAAGAGCAGTTGCTAATCCATCTGTCGAGATACTATAATTGTTGCCAATATTATTGAGAACATCAATTATATCCATTTTATCAAGATCTTTATACGCCTGACTCATAGACACAAGTGATTCGGTTGCCTCATCTATTCCTTCAAATTCAGATACGTTAAGTAAGATATTTGCATCTTTAGCTGATTTAGCAGCAGTATCCATACTTTCACCTAAACGCATCCAATCCGCTGTAGAATTTTGTATCTGTTTCGCAGTAGTTCCAACTGCATCTGCTGTATCAAATGTGGTATCTTGATATTTCTTCAAACTTTGAACAGATTCATTGGATACTTTTCTCATTTCAGTAAGAGCAGTATCTAATTGTCTAACAATACTAACTCCTTCTTTACCGTATCTTATTAAATCATTAAAACCAAAATATGTACCGATAGCACTAGCGACACCATACCAAGCTTTTTCTTTGATAGCATCAAACATACTTTTGCCGCCACGACCAGCTTCAATTTCAGCATTGACTATTTGCATAATCTTTCCATGAATAACATCTAAACTAGCACTTGGGTTACCAGATTTAATTTCAGCGTAGTAAGCTTTTATCTGATTCTTAGCTTCTCGTGACATTCCAGAATGTTCTTTAAGAATATTATTGATTTTATCAAGTTCCTTCTGACCAGATACAAGAGAGTAGCCCTTTTCGGCAGCCGACATATTCTGAACAGCAATAATATTATCCTTAATAAGCTTTTCTTGTTTATCTAATTTACCAAGCTCATCATCATTTACTAATTCGGGATGTTTCTTAAAATTATTAAGAATATCTGCATATTGCTTAACGGCTTCTTTGACAGCATTAACCCTCTGCTTATAAGTATCGCTTGTCCAACCGCCATTTTCAAACCTTGCAATAGTAGTATCGTAACCAGATGTTTTCTTGGTATATGATTCAAGACGGTTATCATATTTTGACAAATCAACATTTGATACTTCCTTATCAGTATCAGTTAATTTCTTTTTCGCATCAGCATTTTCCTTAACTTTCTGAGTATTCTGCTCTAATACATTATTCTCTTCTTTGATGGAATTAGTAGCAGATTCTACAGAAGCAGAAACATCTTTGTCAGGAAATGCGTCTTTCGTTTGGTCTTGAGAAGCAGTAGAAGACACCTCTTTAACAGCCTGAGTTGTTTTCTCAGCTTGTTTCTGAGTTTCTTTTAATTCAGATTGAAGCTTTTCTTGAGATTGAACTATATTATCGACTGAAGAATTATTGGAATCTAAATTCATTTTTTCATCCAACTTATCTAAATCTGTATAGAGATCATTTATCTCATTTTGAATTTTTTCTTTTTCCTCAACAAATTTTGACGCTATAGAAAAATTATTATCTTCATATCCAAAAAATGATTCAGCCCCACCAATACGTGATAAGCCTCTTGTTGTATATTCATCAAGTGCCTTTTGATCATTTGCCTTAATTAAATCATCGTACTCTTCAAGACTATATTTTACTTCAGATAACCATTCGTTTCTGTCTTGTATAAGTTTGTCAACATCAAAGATATTATTAGTACCAGTTAATTGTTTAATTCTTTTATCTGCTTCACGGATTTCTTCCTCTGTAGGTAATTGGTCTGCAAAATACCTATCATTATCATGGAAGTCTTCATGAACAGTCAATTTCTCTTGTAACTGTTGAAGCTCTCTGATAATATTCTCTCTTTTTTCAATTTCAGCATTCAACTCTGATTCAGATTTGATTTGCTGTTTAACAGTAGAATCAGAAGCCAAAGAAATATTCGTTTTCTGTCCATTAACTTTTTCCTGTGCTTTAGCAACATCTTCAAGAGCAGAAGCAGCTTTCTTACTCTTATCAGTTATATTCTCTACTTGTTTGACAGCACCACTCGTATTGCCACCCATGTTGCTCATGTTCTTATTAACATTGAGAATATTCTGACTCAGTTCAGAAAGTGACTTGTCAATATTCTGGATAGAAGAGAGTAGTGTTTTAGCACCAGAATCATCCACTTTACCAAAAGCTTTACTTAAACTCTGTACTTCTGATACAATACTTGACAGTTCCTTTGATAAATTCTCAAACTGTTTGAAGTCACCTGTTCCTTTACCAAGAGAGTCAAGCATTTTTTCGAGATTAGAAATTACATTAGACAATTTCTTCTCATCAATATTTAATTTAATTGTATATTCTCTACCTTCAACAATATCCAATCTATTTTGAACTTGTTTCATATCCGAAAGCAGTTTTGCTACATTTGATTTAATTTCTACATTATACTGATATGTACCTGGCATTTTCTACCTCACTTTCTTAAAATTTCGTCTATTTTTTTATTTACAATGTCACCTAATCGTCCACCAAATCCACTTTCAATGTCTCGTTCAACATACATATATGGAGGTAATGATTGACGCATCATCCATTGTCCGTGACCATGCTGACCATTCATGAACATATAGTCGAAAGCTGTACTTGATTGTAGAGTTTGTCCAAACCAACCTGCATATGAATCCATTGCGCCTGAATCTACTGAAAAATGAAGAACATTTCCTTTGCCTCTTGTTTTTGTAGAATCAAGAATTTTCATGAAGTTATATGTTCTTTCATAAGACTGTGGAGTATAGTCGTTGTACCAATCTATCAATGAATATCTGACAGATTCTTTTAGAAGTTCATTTGTTTGTGGTGCAACTTCTTCTGCAATATGATTTTCAATTCTATCTAACTTCTTTTTAAAATCGGCATACATATTTTTTGCCATTTCATCACCTCCAGTTTTTTATTTTTTCACACAAAAATAGGAGAATAGTATTACCACTCTCCTTATAAGAAAAGCTCTACACGCCGTGACACGCATAGAGCCTGTTTATTTCACAAGAAATTTTGAATTTTTATACCTCTTTAAAATTTTCAGTAGTTTTAAGTTTATAATCATCAAGAATCTTTCTCAACTCATCATTGGATAAACTATCAAGTTTCTTATTCACAACATCAACAAGTGGTGTGAGAGTAGCTTCACCAAGAGCCTTGAATCTATCTACCTGTTCTGTAATAAAGCTGTGAATCTCATAGCGATTAGTAAACATATCATTTCTCTTAATGGACAGTAAATGATTAAACTCCGCAATTTCTTCAATTGGAATCAATGGTGCAGTATCATCATCACCCATAAGTAAAATTGTAAACAATCCAGATTTCTTCAATTCATCATATTCCTCATAAAATCCATCTGTTTCAACCGTAAGATTTGTATAGTTTTCAATTAAAATTCTTGTCTTTAAAAGATATTCAGCAGAAGAGTTTACCTTTACGTTTCCTGTCTCTTTATCAATCATAGTCGCCTTCAGTAAATTACTGATAAGAGCATCTTTTTTGACAAATGATACATAAGGCACAATTTCAAGATTATCTTTGATATACTGTTTCTTCAATGTATCATTAGCACGATCATTATATTCCTTACAAAATGTTTTAATTGTAATTTTCTTCATAATTCCTTTATCTCCTTTATAATTTTATTCTTCTACAATAGGTATTAAATCAGCACAAGCATCAGTATCTAACCCCATACTAAACAATTCTTCCGCACTGATAGGTGTGAAATTAACATCTACAGCAGAAGAACTTACTGCATTAATTTCCTTAATAAATTCTTTCCAATTTTCATCTTCAGGACTAATTCTCTTCTGATTTGGAACAACTTCCCCCTTTTCGTCAACAACATCTTTACCATACTTATTAACAAGAGAGTCTTTGGTCATTTCAAAATCCTTTACAACTCCCTGAATTTCTGAATATAATCTGAGTAGTTTAAACTTAAATGCAGCATTAATTACTGAGTCACCTTCAATTACATTTTTAATTCTTGCATTGACATTAATTATCTGATATACCTTTAATGTTTTGTTCATATCTTAATATTCTCCTTTATTTCACTATAATTTTTATTTCCGTTCTTGGATTATCCTTATCATATCCTGTTTTTAATGTAAGAGAATGTAAATGCTTCCCATCGTCATCAATAATAAAACCTGATTCACTAAATCCATCTAGGATAAATTTAGGAACTGTGTTATCACAATCCACACGCCTTTTTGTCGGCATATAAGTGGTAAATATCATCTCAAAAGACTCTAAGTGTTTATCTTGTAAACCTAAGTCTTTTATCCAAAAAACAATAAAATCTTTCCATTTTTGTTTAAGTTGATTCATCTGTATTCTTGGTAATATCATCCATGTGTTGATCGAGGGGTGCATTGGTCTTTCAATAGGAATTTTCCTTGCTTTAGGATGTTGTTTGAAATAATATTTATTATATTTCTCCAATACATCTTGGTTTAAAATCAAATCAATAATTTCTATATCTTTCATTCCTTTCTTGATTAAGGGGCAGGAGAGTGGTCTAGCCACACACTCTCCATATAAATAAAATGCCCTTACTACATGGCTAGATAGTAGTAAAGACATTTTGAATGTGTATTTATAATTTTTTGAAAAATAAGTGTGGCTTCAAAAATTACTATGAAACCACACTTTCTTTATTATTAATATACTATCTAGGTATAATAAGAGACTGACCTGGATAAATAGTATATGGTTCTCCTATACCATTAGCTTCTGCAATAGAATACCAATCTACATCAAGCTTATCACCAATGGCTGAAAGACAATCTCCGCTTTCAACTTCATATGTATCATAAGATGGTTCTTCGTAAGTATTTTCTGGTGCAGAACTGCCATTAATAACAGAATCATTTACCCAACCTCTGCCATTCTCGATGAGATATGGATTTCTCGCACCTTCAGCGATAGCTGTAATAGTTCCATCTGTATAAAGTGGGTTAAGTGGTTCTTCGGAAGTTGAAGAAGCAAAGAGTGCTGAATATGTGACATATTCGCCAACAGAATGAGTAAGACCTGTAGATTCTTCCTCATCAGAAGATTCTGGTTCAGAAGTATTTTCATTATTTTCAACAATACAATCATCATTAATCCAGCCTGTACCATCGTTAATAAGATATGGATTTCTTGCAGATGCAATGATATTAGTAATTGTACCCCCCGTAATTGAAGGTGTTAATTCATTTTCGGAAGTAGAAGACGCATAAATTGTATGATATGACACATAATCTCCTACATGATATTTTGTTTTAATATCATCTGATTCAGAGTTGTCTTCGATTGGTTCAGATGGAATAATTGGTTCAACATTAGGTAACTCTCCATAATAATAGTTAAAATCTGTTCTTGCCGAAGATCCATCAATAACAGCATCTGATGTACACTGCCACAACAGACAATCCATCGAAGGTTCATCTATTCCCCAATGTGCAAGCCATCTGTTAAATCCTTCAAAGGACATTAATCTACCATCGTTTAATACATTAGTAAAATAACTATAATTTGCGTAAACACCCGTTGTATATCCTGCGTCTTTGACAATCTGCATAAATTCTATACAAAAGTCTGTAAGAAGTTCACCGTTCTGTTCGGGAACAAGTCCATGATTTCTTTTATATCCGTCAGCATCTTCCATATCAAACCACACACCAAGAACAGGATTAAATCCCTGAATCATTCTTAATATATGTGCAGCTTCACTTCTTACTTCTTCTATATTAAGACAATAAGAATATATGTACACACCATAAGGGATGCCAAGTCTTTCACATTCCTGCATATTTCTAATAGCCTGTGAATCGTCTTGACTTTCTATATCTGAGCCATAGCCAATTCTAATGATTACACCATCAATACTTGACTTAATTGTATCCCAATCAAGCTGTCCATTATTGCTTGACACATCTATAATTCTATAAGCCATAAGTTCCTCCTTTATTTTTAGACAAAATAAAAGAACGAGCCTGAATTAGACTCGTTCTCATTGAAAGTTTTTATATTTAATTGTATTGTTATACCGCTAATTGCATAGGGTATAATTCCCATTTTCCATTTGGGTATTTATCAGCATTATCAGTTACTATCTTATGTACTTCTTCAAGACTTCCAACATTGGTATCAATATATATAACCTTACCACCTGTTATACATAGTTCTTCACATATTAAGTTATAAAACATTTTTCCCATACTCATTCTTCCTTTCTCAATGTTTAATGCAAAATAATTCATATATATCAACATTAAGAATGTGAGAAAGAATAATAGCATTGCTAAGAAGTATATCCTTTGTATTTCCATTCTCAATTTTATTTAGAGCTGCAACTGAGATTCCGCTAAGTCTTGATAACTCTTGTAATGTTAATGCCTTCTGATTTCTGTAATACCACAATTTATTTTCCATAATGTTAAGTATGTATATGTATATTTTGTTTATACAAATTTTATCATGGTAAATTTTTACTGTGGTAGAAATATCATCTAATTGAAATCACCATTAACAAGCTTATTGTGGTATATTTCTCTAACTGCCTTCATTGATTCTACGATATATCCATTAGTCATATGATTATCAGCAAGTATTTTTTCATATTGCTCATAAGTTCGAAAAATATGTTCAAAAGCTTCTCTATTATAATTCTGCCCACCTGTAAGAGCAGAACAAAAATTAAGAAGTTCCCATCGAATATCAGATATCTCTTTTTGTACAAGATTGTCTTTAATATCATCAATGCCTCTAGATATTTTTTGAATTTCTTGGTACTGCCAATTATCATGTTTTTCAAGCGTTTTAATACGATTTTCAACAGTTTCTTTATCTTCTTCGTTTCCTGTTTTAATGCGAAATTTCTTTTTAAAATAACCGAATATTTCGAGAATTTCTTTAGCTGCGAATAAGATAGCAAAGAACCCAAGAATGACTAATAAATAATCAATATGTGCAAGTTTTTCTATAGATCCCACTCATACGTACCATCCCTTCTTACTTCTTCAAAAAATTCTTAAATACTTCATATAAACCTGTGGAAGCAAGACCAGAGACAAGACCGCCAAGTAATATTTCAGGTGTAAAAGCCATATTCATCCATACGTTAAGTACCACACCCAATACACCCATGATTGCAGGAATATACTTATTAACTGCATCTGTTGTAACAATATTTTTTAATACATAACCTATACATAGGCAAATACCAACAATAATCGGTACTGCAAAATTTGTTAAAAATGATAAATCTGTCATAATTTTAATCCTCCTTATTTTTTATTTATTCATTTGTCTTAATGTTTCTACACATCTCTTTAATGTTTCGCAAAACTTATTTAGTTCAGCAATCTCTTCTTCACCACTTAATGTAATTCTTATACAACTATTTATATATTCTTTGTTCATTTTAATAGCCAATAGAGTAGAAGATGGTGTTAAATCACCACTTGTACAAGCACTTCCTGTTGACACCTGATACCCGTTCATATCAAGCAATGTCATCAATGATTCACCCTGTATTCCTTTAAAACATATGTATAGATTATATGGTAATCTATGTTTCAAGTCAGCACCAACCAAATATGAATCTGGAATATTATTTTTAATGTAATTATAGATATAATCACGATTATTAGATGTAATAGAAGAGTAATCATAATTTTCAACTGCCTTACCAAGTGCAGCTATACCTATTACATTTTCAGTACCACCAAATAACCCTTGTTCTTGTGAACCATATATAAGTGGTTCAAGTTCGATATGTTTCTTCTTATATAAAATACCTACGCCCTTTAGAGCTGAAAGCTTATGTGCGGAAAAACCCAAACCATCAACATCTAAAGTTCTTATATCTACAGGGATTTGACTAATAGAACCTGTACAATCTACATAAACTATTGCGTTATAAAAATGACACATTTCAATAATCTGTTTTATATTTTGGATTGTTCCAATCTCAGAGTTAGCATGTTCTATAACCACAAGCTTCTTCATTGTATCTATAGATAAACATTCTTTAAGATCTTGAAGATCAATTTTTCCTGTATAATCAACTTTAAGTGAACACTTATATTTAAGTGATTCTACACACTTCAGCACCGATTTATGTGAAGTAGGAGAGTATAACACTCTACATTCATTTCTCTGAGTATAACCTTTAATAAAAAGCGTATTGTTGGCTGAACCGCCCGATGTAAAAATAATATTTTCTGGATTTGTATTGATGAATTTGGCGACATTATTTCGTGCTGTGGTAATTATTTGTTTCGCATTAACACCAGACTGATACATTGATGATGGATTCTGGTATGTGTCCAAAAGAGATATAATATAATCCTTAACTTCCGATTTTAATGGAGTGGTCGAAGCATTGTCTAAGTACATTCAATCACCACCTAATTTAATTCATAATTACACCATTTTTGATATACTTCATATGTGTCTTCCTTTAGAAACACCATTGCAAGAATTGAATTATTTGTTTTTTCATCAATACTTGCGTACATGTCTATAGGAAACACACCATTTTTTATATAAAGAAGAGACTGTTTGGGATTAACAATTCTAACTGCCTCATGTGGTAAATAATCCCTCGGTTTTAAATTTGTTTTAACCATATTATCCTTTCATTCCATACAATATTCGTAAAAAATAGGGGAATATAGCATTAAACAGTAATGTTATATTCCCCTATAGAGTTTTCAAAATCACTGTTCAACATCACTTTCAGCCTCGTTTTCGACTTTTGTAATAATATCCTTTTTGACAGATTTAACTTCTGCCTTTTTATTTTCTTTCTTAATAACTTGTGTTTTTGCCTTCATAATTGAAGCAATAGAATTTTGATAACTTTCACCCAAATATTCTTTTTTGCTTAAATCGAGTTTTTCTAATTTTGCTTTTGCTTCAATATCTGTCATGCGTCCATCTTCAAATGAAGAAGTAATATTGTAAATGTCTTTGCAATTTTCACTACAATAAGCAAAATGCCATGTGGGTTTTAATCTGTCTTCTGGATTACAAACTGGGCAAAATGAATACTCCTCATGACAAACGCAGCACATTCTTAAATCATTCTTGCTCATTCATTCATCTCCTTAATATAATAGAAGAGTGGAAGACCACTCTTCTAAATATGTTTTGGTTGTATAAAGATTAGACTTCCTCTTCTTCGTCTACAAAGTAGATTTCAACCATATCCTGAGATGTAGAACATGCATTTGTAAGGATTGCACCCTTATAATCCATTGTCTGTGAATCTCCACCCTGAAGTGCAAGACTTACTTCTGGACTTGGCATGAATGATGAAATATGAATAATACAACCACGATAGCTTCCAATTTCACATTTATCAACCGCAAGAGCCTTGAAGTATAACTCATGTGCCTTTGGATATTTATCACCAGAAATTGTAAGTTTAGCACCACTCTTAACATTTTTCTTGAACTTAATAAGATACTGTGTTTCCTCTGGATCTGATGGTGGTGTAAGTTTGTGATCTGTTTCTGTGTCTACTTTGAATTCTGTCGCAGAAACAGCAGAACCTTTTGTATAAGCCTTTCCAAGTGAACCATTCGCTGAAAGTGCATTTACAATAAATGAATCCTCAACAGCATCTGTAATATCAAGTGTTTCACCTGCTTTTACAATTTTAAAAATAGGCATAACAATTGTATTAGAATCAGAAGCAATCTCAGCATCCTGAGCAGAAATAGCTTCAATTACAGAAAGGTTCATGAATGCATTAGTAGCAGTAACTTCACCACTCTTACCTGAATACTTTCTATAAATCAAGTTACCATCTTTATCTTTGATATCTGTTGAATCAGCAGTGATATCAATAGTTGCATTTGTCAACTGTGTCAGTGCATAAAGAGCTTTAGTCTTTGTAGCACCATAACCGAACTGAAGACGGTCAATAATTACGTCACCTAACTTAAATGCCATAATCTAAATTCCTCCTTAAATTTTATTTTTTTGTATTAAAAAAGAGCGATACAAGTCGCTCTAATCTTGCTTATTCATGTATTTCACGCATGAAATTAAATTGTTCTTTTGAAATTTTAGATGCATCACAAAAACCGCTATACATTCCACTCATAAGTGCATGGGTAGATTCATATATCTGCAATCTTTGAACAGAATCCATAAATTCATAAATCCCAACATCTCTTAATTCCTGTAATTTATACTTAAAACCAGGATGATTGATACACGCTGATATAAGAGGTAAAAGAGTAGAAGAGTTTTTAACTTCTTGTTGTGCCATATTCATTCTATCTTCATCTATCATCCATTGTTTTGTTGTTTTACCTTTTGCTTTTTCTATTTTTGGGTGTATATTAAGCAGAGTTCTAATATATTCTGCTATTTCCATATATTCAGATTCTTTTAAAATAAAATTATTTTCAGAATCATATAAGCATAACTGAGGTTTGTCAGAATCTTTTTCTTGAAACTGCATTAACTGCATATGTTCAATTCTATAATCTGGAAATAATAATTGAATTGCAGAATTATCAGTATCTGTTGTGCTTTTTAACATTCCAAACACTTCGATATCTTTTACTTTACACCAATCTATTCGTTGAGGTAAATCCCATAACATTACACGAATAGAAGTAGAATTGTACAGAAAAGGCGAAAGACCAGAATAAAATTTTGACTCACCGATATTGAGAATATTGCCTATAGTCGGTTGCACAATGCGAATACCCTTAACAAAGTAATCTTCTTTAAAATACATTTTAAGTGGATCAAATTTATATTCTTGTATATTCTCTTTTTTCTTTTGGGCTTCGGCTATGATAGCAGCTTGAAGCCCGTCTAACATATCAGTATCTTGCTGTGCCAAAATATCACCGCCTTAACTGATAGTTCATCATCTGTGATTGTCCACCATAAGGTGTCTGAACCTTACTATTTAAATCTGTAAGTTGGAACACAAGAGTACGTACAAGATAATTATTATCTGTTGTGGACTCACGATTAGATATGAGATATGTTTGCATTCCAAAGATATTAGACCATGCAAATCGTTCTCTTATAATAGAAGCAATTAAATCATGCCTTGGAATACCTGTTAATTTATCCATTCTATCGTTGCCATGTACAAAGATAGTAAATGTAACTAATGTATCTTTTAACCCAGGTTGATATCTAACTGTGTCTTGAAAACTTACTTGATAACAAAGATAATTTCGTACTTTTGTCTGAGTGTCTGGAATAAATAAATACGGAAGTATATTTCCATCGCCTGCTGTATCTGAAAAATATCTATCCCATTCTCCAAGAGGCTCGTATTCCTTCTTTTCTTCATTCCATTCCCAATTGATATTACCATCATCATCAAAAAGTTCAGACTCTAACGTTTTTTCATTGAGTGCATAAAGTAAACAAGGATTTGATAATAAAGCCTTTTCTATCTTTTTTTTATATAAAATATTTTCATCATCAGGAGTGTTGTTATATGCACGAAGCTTATTCAACAAATCATCCTTTGTAACTAATTTTTCTGCCATAAAACACCTCCTATTCAGTTAATTCTAACTGCAAAATTTCAGATTCAATCGGCAAGTTATCCTTAACAATTTTACACTTAACAGACAATATTTTGCCGATAACAGAATTGCCACTAGGAAACTTTACTTTCTTTTGGTTGTACTCTGTACCAGCTCGCCATGTAACTTTATCAGTCCAATCTTCATCGTCAATAGAACAAACCCATGTAAAGGTAGCATCAGCATATTCAGTTGTAATATCTTCATTGGAATAATTAAATAGATTTACTGTAAGATTTTTATAAGAGCCACCAACTTTAATAGTTGAAGTAGATGCTGAAATTTTTGCTGTAATGGAAGATGGGGGAGTGGTTGGAGTAGATGGATCTGTTGGGGCAATTTCTGAATCGAAATAGTTCGCATACATTTCACCTGTTTCAAGATTGACATAATCAGTATGCTCATTCCAAAATGCTGTATATATAGTAAGCTTTTGAATACCAAATGGCATTGAATTTTCAACCTTGGTCACTGTCCATACTGTAGGGTGTTCTGTTAAAGCACTTACTACAACACGCATATTTTTAGAATCTTCAGAAGTGTACCAAAATTTCTCTGTAATAGAGTTCATTGGCAACCATATCTTATCCTGATTATCAGTATGTGTAAAATATCGGTCGGTGTAAGTGCCTATAGTGTAGGAATTCTGTTGTCTTAAACAACACCACATACGTCTCTTGATGCGCTTATCATTAGATTTTTCAATCCATGTAAGTTCGTAATTTACTGGTAAAATCAGATACTTTGGAAACTGATTTGCAGGTTCATCACGACAAACAATCCACTTATGATAAATTCCTCTATCATCTGGAACGTCCACAAAAAGTCCTATCGGAAATGTTGCCCCATAGCGTTTCCTAAAATCAGTCTCATAATAATAAAGGTCATCACCTTCATTGAATCTTACAGGCTGACTTGGACGAAACATAATATAGTATTCCACTTGATCTTTATCCATTGACTGATAAGATTTGATAATAAACTTTGCATCTATTTTTGTCTTATTGGTATTTTCATAAGTCATACCTTCAGCAAGAGAACGTGTAATTCCATGTTCATCTGTGAAAAAATCATCATGAAAATGATCATAGATATAACAAGTCTTGGAAGTGATACTGTTATCCCAAGTTTCTTCCATCAAAAAATCAGATTCTTCTTTATAAATCTGACCTAAAGTTTTCGCATTATTTGTTTTGGCGTTAGCGATTCGCCGTGCTGTCTGTAAGCTTGGCATCACCAACACCTCCTTCAAACATCTGCTTAATATAATTGTGACTATCTAAAATAGCCCTACGAAATGTCATGTAATCAAACTCATCAGATGTAACTTCGTCATAAGCAGCTTGCAAGGTAGCCATTAATGTGACCATAATTCCATTGTTATTAAATAGAGTTTTTGTTCCACTAAATTTAAACATGACATTCTGGAAAAATATAAGAAAAGCTTCATCATTCTCAAATATTTTTTCTTCTATTCGATTATCCTTATAAAGCAATAATTTATGAACATCGTTGTGCATTGCATGTGCAGCTTCTTTAATTTGTCTTTTAGTGAACGAACCATATATATATTCCATAGTTATTCACCTCGCACATATGAATTATTAATATATCCATGACTTGCAAGTTTTCTACTAAATTCATGCTGTAATGTATCCAATCTACTTTGCATATCTTTATATGGATTCTGCATGTTTTTTTCTTCTTTTGTTCCTAAAGCTCTAGCAGTAAATTTTGCAGAGTCAACCTGTGGTTTTAACCATTCAATTGTCATTCCAAGAGTAAACAATCCTATAACATATTCTTTATCTGCAAAATCGCTAACAGGATATTGCATCTCAAATTCAATCTGTTGGATTTCGTCATCCATATTAAATGAAGCGAATTTTCTAATAACTCGTTCATCACCTGCAACCATGCGTAAGCGTTCAGTCAATGTTTCATTAAGATCGTTTTTGTCAAGAGAGAGTTCTTTTATATCTGAAATTCGTCCTCTTGTTCGTGAAAAAATTGTTTCGTATGGAAGCGTCATTGTGAGCCTCCTTTACTTAACGAATAACTTACTAATCAAATCAAAATCAGAATCAAAAATCTCACTTAAGGTTCTTACCTTTGAAATACTATCAAGATGTCCATTTGCGATTTCACCTGCAACCATCTGACAAAGTACATCCTTTGCACCGATAGGAAGTTTTTCAATTTCCGTTCTCATTCTGCTATTAGGTAAATCTAAAATTTCTAATAAATCCTCTGCTGTATACATATTGTCATATACTTTTGTAACTGAAGGGAAATCAGCTAACAAATCATCATCTTCAATAATGAATCTAGGCAAGAAAATATGGTCAGAACCCTTACGAATCAAAGTAACTAAATCTCTGTAGTTAATTTCGCAAGTCTTTCCATAATCCTTAAATTCATATGTATTACCAGATGGACATGTAATATTTAAACCGCCAAAACATACTGAACGACATAAAATAAAGTCAGAATCAGTAAAAGTTTTCTTTGGCTTTTCAGTTGCTTTTGTTTCAACTGTTTCTTCTGTCTTAGTAACAGTTTTCTTTGTATAAGCCATATTTATTTCCTTTCTTTCCATATAAAATAGGAGAGTATTTTCATACCCTCCTATATAAGTGTTGTATTATATTAGTCCTGAGAAATCTTCCACTGACCAAAGTAACGACCAAGACGAGTAGCAACACCAAGCTCTCTCTGTACTTCGTACTTCATAAGGTCTGCGATGTTACTATTAGCTTCACCTCTGTCGGTAATTTCATCAATAATTGTCTCACCAACATCGACCATATCAACCATCTTGTTATCACCAGAAGCGAAAATCCAAAGTGTATTATCATCATACATAGTCTTTGTTACATCATTTCTTGCGAATCTCTGAGGAATCTCAACAAGACGATAGCGACCATAGTTACCAAGTCTACCCATAGATGCAACGGCTTCCTTCTGAGAAGCGGCAATCCAGTTTACATTTACAAGGTTTTCAAGTTCCTGAAGACCTACCATAGTACCCATAATTACAACTTCTGCGTTGTCATTTGCAACAGATACATTCTGAAGTACCTTATTGAACTTGCCTCTGTTCTGTGTATTTAAAGCACCAGTTTCAACGAAGCCTGTCTGTACAGGAAGCTTTTTAGGAGCATTAAGAACTTCTGCGAAGATAAGATCCTGAACCATAACAACAAATGCCTTTGTAATAGCATCAATAAGTTTTGTCCAATCTTCCTGTCCAATTAAGTACTTATCAATATCAGCACCAACAGCAGCACCATAAAGATCAGTTTCAACAGAATATGTCTCACCCTCTGGTAATCTCTGGAGCATTGTATCGTGGTGTCTCTTACCCATTCTTGCTACAGAAAGAATTACTTCCTCATGCTCATTCTTGAATAAGTTCTCATCACCATCGTTAAGATTTCTATAGTTTACAAGCTCATTAAACCACTCATTCTCTTTAAGACCTGTAGATACTGTCCAGTCTGTTACCTCCTCGATAACATTAAAGAACTGTCTACCGAATTCTTCATACGCACGAATACGTTCTCTCTTCTTGGCATCCTTTGTTAAACCAAAGATTTTGAGAGACATTTCACGAAGTTTATCCTCGGCATCCTTCTTAGAAATACCCTCATCGAGTTCTCCCTTATATAAATCAAACATAAGGTTCTTAATTTCATCATAAGATGTATTCATATTATTAAACACATTCATTACATGTGTGCTAAAATTCATTCTACTCATTATATTTTATCCTCCCTTCTTACACAATAGCGACCTTGTGTTTCTGGCTACCAGCTTCGATTGTTACCTTTTTACCTGCTACTGGTGTACCATCAAATGCATCTGCACTAAGTTCATATACATCTGTTACACCAAGAACAAAACCTCTAACAGTCTTTGTTCTACTTGCACTTGCTTCGTTGAAGAAATTAGCTGTAGCAGTAAACTTAGAGTTATAGTTTTCTGCAATAGTAGGAACTTCATAAATTAAAATTGCTGGTGCATTAGGATCAATCTTCTTAACTTCTACATACCAGTTTCCATCGGCAGCCTGCTCAAGAATTTCGCCTTCAAAAGTAGTAGGTGCGTCAGCAACCTCATACTGATCAAAAGATACATATTTACCTTTTCCGCATACAGTACCATTGTCTGTATCTGTCTTAATTACCATGTTTAATGTTCTACCTACACGCTCAGAAAGGACTTTAGTAGGGAAGCAAACATGATGCTGTTCAATTGAATAACGTAAAGCCATTATTTTTTCCTCCTTAAATTTGATAAAATAAAAAAGACCGCTTTATAAAAGCGACCTAACAAAAAAAGTGATTATTTAATTTCCTATTTATTTGTTCTGAAACAATTTTCCATATCTACTTGATTTAACAACTTTAGATGGGTTAGCGAACTGTTTCTTAGAAGTTGATTTCTTCTCCTCTGTCGATGCAGAAAAAGTTGAATGTTCTGCAATAAAATCAGAATGGATTACCTTAACCTGTGTTTCCAGTTCAGTAAGAGAGTAGTTATCCATATTCTTATAAAGTTCGGCAAAATCTTTATTTACAAAATTTCCTTCTTTATCTTTTGTAGAAATAGATTCGTATCTCTCGTCTGCAAGAATTTTTTCACGCTTTTCATGAAGCTCATTCTTCTCTACAGTTTCCTTAAATGCTTTTAATTCAGCATAATTTGAACGCATATCATCAAGTTCTTTCTGCTCATCAGCAGTAACAAACTCAACATATACTTCAACTCTGTCACCAGTAAGAGAATAGTTGTCTTCCTTAGAATCATAAGTCTGCTTATAATATCTTCCTGACCACCAATCACACATGATTACATAATCATCATAAACAGTGACACCATAATATGTATTATCTGCCTCTGCATATGTAGCGTTTACTAAATCCTGAATAGCATAGATTTTATCCTGTAAAGATACAGCAAACTTTTTAATTTCTCCATCTTTCACAAATGAATATTCGACAGTATTATTAGATACAGAATTATCTACTTTCTTCTTGACTTCATCATCATCTGATGGAGTAGTAGTTGATTCATCTGTAGTTGAATCCTCCTTGCTATCATCTTTAGTAGATTCAGTTGATTCATCATTAGTTGGTTCTACACCCTCGTCTGTAGAAGGAGTATCTTCCGTTGAAGTATTATCTGTAGTGCCATCAGTAGTATCAGTATCATCAAATGCTTTTGCAAATGCTTCAACTAATTCTTCGTCTGACATATTTTCATAATCGAATGTAATATCATCAACTGTCTTTCCATACTTCTGACATAACTCTTCAAATTTATTCATATTGACGTTGTTTCCTCCTTCCTTAGAATTATTTTTATTGTCAAAACAAGCAGTCTCTAATTTTTCAAGTCGTGCTTGTAATTCAACCATTTTTTCGTTAAATTTAATTAGACTGTTATTTTCTTCACTGAAATCTTCGAGCGTAATTTTGCTTCCAAGCATCCCCTCACCAATAGGTGTTCCATCTTTCTCAGCTCCCAAGCAAGTGCATCCTGCAAATTCAAAATCATCTAATTGTAGATATTTTTCTTTTGCATTGTATGAACACTCGTATACAATCAGCTCACAGCTCACCTTTGTTCCATTTTTTTCACGAATGATGTCTGCACAACGAGTATATGATTCTGGAATTGCTACACGAGCAACAACATATGTTTTATCCATATCTTTGTCATATTCGAGATAAGGTTCATCTGATGTAAAAGTACCAACCTGTTTTTCATCATATACAGTTATTTCATTACCGTTTTCGTCTGTTTCTATATGGTAATCGTGAGAATGGAAATCCCAAGAACCGTCATCCAATTGATGAATGTTTGCAAGCAGTGGAGAATATTTTAGACTTGGCATTGCAGCCTTCATAGAATCTTCAGATATGTAACTACCATTACGATTAAGTAATGTATGGCAAACACGCACTTTAGCATATAATTTATTATCTTCTGCTTTTTCTATATCAGTAGAAGAAAAATCTTGAATTGCTTGTACATAAAGTGGTTTACCAGATTCCTTTGAAGAAAAATTGTACATTTTCTTATGCTTGCAGAAACTAATTAAATCTTCGATTGTAAAATATTTCTTTTGCATTATTTCCTCCTTTCTGAATTATTAATAAGCACTCAGATAGGAGAGTGCTAAATACTCAGCATATTGCTATACTGAATTTTTCTTTTATCTATATCATCATTTGAAAACTGAATTTTCCCAGAATTCAAAAAGGTATAAATACCATTAGTAACATTAATCTTCTGAAAACCAAGAGAAGATAATTTCTCAGCAGTAGAAGTATCTGTAGTTTTTATAAAATTCTGTTTCATCCTTTTATCTCCTAATTATCATTCTTATTCTGGTCACGAGTTTCACTTCCTTCATCTGAAATCTGTGTATCAGAAACCTCTGGTTTTGTTCCATCAGAGCTATTTGAAACTGTATTAGCAGAAGTAAGAACCTTAAATCTGTTTGGTAAATCAAGAATGTCATTACCTAAGAATGCAAGTGATAATGTATCTAATTCGCTAATACCATTAAGTGCGTTGATCGCAAGAATTTTTGTTGCATCATACTGTAAATCTTTCTGTAATGATTCCTTAAATGCATCTTTGGTATATGCTGATACTTCAAAGAATTTTACTTTGGCAGGATTAGAAACTTGATAACCAAGCATACGATTTGTCCAACCTTGAATCTGACCAAGCAACGCTGAAATCGCAAATTCTGTATCTGCACGAGTTGCTGAACGAAACGCCTCAGCTCCGCTAATGGTAGAAGAGTTCAAAATCTGTGCTCCACCAGAAGTGTTTAAAACTTCCTTTGTAGCCTTTTGAACTTTTGTTGTATCAGTAGATTGATCATCGGAGAACGAAATAGTGTCAAGAGGGATAGGAGTAATAGCAGCACCAACATAATCAGGTAAACTTTCAACCATCTTGTTATAATAATCTACAGCCAAGTCAATATTAACCGACCATGCATCGGGATCTGTTGCACCTGATAATGTTGGAATAGTAGCCGTAATCAATTTATAAATTTGTTGTTCGTCAGCCACAGCTTGTACATCAGCCAAATTGAGCAACCCAATTAAATCAATGAATAGTCCACTGTAAATTGGTACAATTGTTTCCCAAGACTCCATTCTTGACTTTGTACACAAAGCATATTCATCTGGCATAGGTTGCCATTTATTTTTACTATCTCCACCATAAGCCTTATACATAGAACTTAATGGTTCTCCAAGGAATTCAAGAACATCTTCAAACTTTTTATAATTACTCATATCCACACTGAATGAAAAATCACCTGTGAAATATTTTCCTGAAATCCTACAATATTCAGGTGGTATTTTTAATATGAAAATACCTGTCTCGTCTATCCAGCAACAGCCATAATAAACATCTTCGATGAAGTTGTTAATTAACATAGGAAGTAAACTGTTTTGTAAATCCATCCTGTCTAAGACCTGTAATGTTTCATAATAATCTTTTAGGATTGCTTCTTTATCATTATCTTCAATGGGATTATATGTAGGAACAACATATCTTGAATTCAAATCAAACATTGTAGCGTTATACATAATCAATCTGAAATAAACCTGAGAACGATAGAAGAGATAACGTGATAATCCACGTAATTCAGATTCATAGCTGTCTATGTTCTGTAAATATCTGATGACATCATCTTTACTATAAGAACTAATAGTTGTCTGTCGAACTGTTTTGGTTACATCACGAACTTGCTTAAATGCCTGTTTGCTTTCGGCAAATTTCTGTTTTTGTGCTTCAAGCTTTTCCATATACTGCTTTCGTTCAGCAGCCGTAGGTTGTCGCTTGGTAGTAGTTGTTTTAGGAGATGTTTCTGACATCTCTTTTTTTGGTTGTGCCATTTATGTAGTAAACACCTCCTTTTCTTTGAGATTTTTTATTTTCATGTGAGTTTATTTGATTTATTAGAATCGCTTTGAGAACGATGATGAATGTGATGGTTGACGGATAGGGAGTTTATTGATTAATGATTGCGTGCTTTGTGTCTTAGGTTTCAATTTTAATTCCAATTGACACGCACACCAGTAAGAATAGGCAATGGAAGAATATCTATCTTTACGCATACCTTCAACCTCTTTTACCTTAATATTTCCATTTTTAACTTCATGATCTAATTTTATTAATTCATAAACAGCAAAAGTTGTCTGTATATATGACATTTTCAATTTAGCTTGTTCTGTTGGAGACATCTTAAAATATCCTTTATAAGTTTCTTTTAATGAACTATCAGCATCTTGTTCAGGAATAAGAAAATTGATTTTTCCATTTTGTATTCCATTTCTAAGTAATACACATATTTCATTATTAAAATTAGCATTAGCCTTTACAGACCAAACAACTTTATTTGCATCACGAACCTTACATCGTTCAGCCATATCCTTATCATTTATACATGTCATGGCTTTATATCTTTTGCCATTTTCTTGACAAATTTGATCCTTTGTTATGAAATCGTACACACCCAAGCCGATACCATTAGTATCTAAGACTAAATCTGTACATTGATATTCATAAAAATATTTCATAACAATCATTCCTAATTCATCTGTTTTCAAACCTTCAAAAGTTTCACCATATACAAAATTTGATTGATATGCAGTATCGTTTACTTGAATTAAGTCGTTGATAAAAATAGCAGAGGCATCATTCTTTTTCTTTTTCGTAGATTGCATAAGAGCAACGTCAATAGATAGTATTCTTTTACCAGTAGCTGTTAATTTCGGAATTGTTATTTTGTCATTGCAGAAACTCAATGGTGGAAATGCTTTACGAAGTCTTCTACGAGCAGTTAATTCATCAAATTTAAACAAACTACCATCTGTATCACCAAACCACAGACATTCCATTTCCATCTGCTGAACAAGTTCATTGTAATCAGCTTCACTCATTTCATCTTCAAGCTGAGAACGAGAAAGTAATCCTTCACGCACCGATACCTGATAAGGTAATCCACATATAAAATATTTTTTTGTGTCATCAAAGAAATTAAGAGTGTAACTTTGTGCTTTTCTATAAGCCCATGAGCTTTTAAAATATGCACTGGACATATATATTTCTTTGTTTCTTTCCTGCATATGAGCATATTCAGGTTTTTGTAAATATTTTGGCTGTCTTGGACTTGTTAAGAATTTACGCAATACAGTATTGATAACTGTTTCATCGACCATACGAAATTCATCCACGACTATGCAATTTGCTCTGGCTGATCTTGAATTTTCTGAACTGGTTCTTGTTTTTATCCATGAACCATTTTTGAAATAAATAGAAGCGTCATTTTGACCAATATTACATTTTTCTATTTCAGAACGTAATATGGAAGATTGTTTCATAAAATCATCTTGTATTTTTAGTAAGACTTCGTTTGCCTGTTTTAAAGTTCCAGAACTTACAACGATTTTTGTTCCAGGAAATAAGATACATCTTACACAACAGAAGAGGGCAGTTAGGTATGTTTTACCTTGTCCCCTCGCTGCCAAATACATAACGAAATTATAGTGCATCATGCACCATAACAAAATTTGTTGAAACCATTTTAAAGATAGTCCCAACACGTCAATAACATATCTATGTGGATTGCTGCGATAATACCCAGCTCTCCAAGCAACAGTTTCCATTATTTTTTGTTGCTTGTCTTTTTCTATCTCTGTTTGAGTTTTTACTTGAGGCATAATTATACCTCCTCATCAGCTTTTTGACCAAATATCTTATCAAATAATGCTTCTGAATCAGTATCTTCATCATACTCAGGTTTCTTAACGGTATATTTAGAAATGAATTTCTCATATGTTGCAGAAAATGCATTCTTTAATCCCATCATCTTAGATAAGTGCCCTTTGAAGAATACATCAATCAGCAATCCAATTTTATCAGGATCTTTAAATTCTCCTTGTGGCTCTGGTATAGGTTGTTCCTGCTCCCATTTATCAATAAGTTGCCCAAATGTAAGATTATCAGTTAATTCAGATGCAGTTTTCTGATTAGGTTTAATATTTAAACTTCCTAATAAATTCTGTAAAGTAGCATCTAAATCTTTTGTATCTTTCCCATTTTTCTGAGCATTATCTATCTCAAGTTCCTTACAACACACTCGTTTAAATAAAAGTTCCTGAGATTTATTTTCACAGGGATAACGTGTCGTCCAGTCTTGGTATTCCGTCTCAAGATACATAAGTTCTTCATTATTATAGTTATTTCCAAAACGTTTCTTAGCAGACTTAAGAGTTTTTTGAACGATTTTCGTATTTGTTTCTGGATTATTATCTATATCATCAATAGAAAATTCAGAGTCTTTATAGGAAGTGTTATTGTACTGTGGAAGAGAAGCTACCATTACAATAAGATTTTGAACAGCCGTTCCACGAACTTTTTCACCAACTCCTTCATTAATGGCTTGTAGTTGTGCGTTATAATCACTTTCGCTAAATTTCCAATCAAGCTGTCTAAAAGTGTTAATTGTTTTTTCTCTATTGTCTGTTCTAATGCCAGTTTTAGGATCTACGTCAGTACACAAATCTAAAATACAAGCCTTACATGCAAAATGCTCAAATCCGCTTTTACTTTTGTTAGATTTATAAAAGTTTCCATTACCTTTAGTTGATTTCCATTTTCCACAATGAGGACAATAGATATAATCCAAATCTAGTAAATGGTTGTAGTCAATGGCTAAATCATGATACGCACCTTTTACTTTATTTACTGTTAACTTTTTGACCTCATCATCAGTTTTGGCTTGTCTTAAATTAGCCATTGTTTCACCTTCTTTCCTTTTATTCCAATATAAAAAGAGAAGCAGTAACAATACCACTTCTCATAAAAATTCAACTTATAAAACACTATGAAAGTGCAATTTATTTAGAACGCCGTGTTAGGGATTCGAACCCCAAAGACTTTTACATCCAGACTGTTTTCAAGACAGCACCCTCGATCAATCGGACACACGGCATTAGCGTAGTATATAGGACTTGAACCTATGCACCGAATAAACGATGACCTCTGATTAGCAATCAGGTGCAATACCAACTCTGCCAATACTACATAATAAAAGAGCCACCTCATGAAGTGACTCCCTGTTACCATACAAAAAATGTATAGCCTCGCTGTCCATTTAAGTATCAGCTACGTAATGATCTGTAGGAGATTCGGACTCCTGTTGCCGCCGTGAAAGGGCGATGTCCTAGACCGCTAGACGAACAGACCTAATGTGGGAATCTCACCCACTGGATCAGCATAAAGCACTAACTAGCTGATATTGGACTGTACACATCCAGTTATTATTCAGGTACAAATTAAGTACCCTAAGACACACAAAGTGTCCATGCTTTCTGATTATTCTCCACATATTTTCAGTCTTCAGAGCAAAGACCAATTAATAAGATTTAATGACTCTTATCCGTCAATTAAGGGTTCTCATTAATGCAGAGAAGCACGAATTCGTTATAGAATTATCAGACCATTCAGTAGCTTGGACAAGCTTAGATATACTGCATTAAGGTTTCGTGTGCACTAGAGTCTTTGTATAGTCGGCTCTACCAAAATACAGCAGTAGGACTTACAATGCTACATGAATAGCAAATGCCAAGATATGTATTACTGCCACACTTATATTTTAGCAGTGACCGCATAGCTTTCTTTTATACTCTGATTCGCTTCCGAGTTTGCAACGCCAATGAGCAGTAGCGGAGGTGTTTTTAGAGTAGCAACTAACTCAATATTTTTATCTCGTGCTTTTATATATAGCCTTACAAGTGGCTGTTGCTCACTTTTATACTCTCTGTTTGAGAATAATTTTTGTAAAAAATCTATCAACGAATTGATAAACCGCCCTTACTCTTACAAAGTGTAAGCAGCTTATATTATATTATTCTCTTATTTTTGGATATTTTGACAGAAAATGTCAGATATGATATAGTTAATTTTAAGGTGCTACCTAAAGTGGTAGGCGGTTAGTCCTTCTCTCGTGAGACTGAACTCACATTCATTCATAGATACCCTTTCGAGGAAATTAATACGAAAGGAGGGCAACAGTAATGGTTACATATGCTAATTTATTTGCTTATACAATAGTAATCTTTACTATTCTTACGTTTGCGTTTAACAACAATAACAAAAGAAAATAACCGCCCTCGCCAAAGTACGGTTATTTTCTAATCTTAGATATATAGTCAACTTGGGCTAACCGCTTGCTATACGGGTAGCACTTTTTATTATCTTTTCTTGGATTGTATTGTAACACATACGAAGATGGAGTGCAAGAAAAATATTATTTAGAAACAACGGAGGTTTTATATATGAAATCATTTATAGAAATATTAAAAATAATTCTTCCTACACTTATAACAGGTATATTTACCTTTATTGTGACCAAATATAATTATAATAAAAATGTTCCCTTAGATAATATGAAGATTGCATATAATAGAATCTATTATCCTTTGTATAAAATTATAAACAATAATAAAGAATATAATAAAGAAGATTTAGATGATGTTATAAACAATATATCAACTTATATGAATGATTATAATATCAAATATATTGATAAATCCACACATAAATCATATATAATATTAAAAGACAATCCCAATAAATATAACTACAATAATTTTAAAAACAACATATATGATAGAAACTCATATCTACGCAGAAGATTAGGATATCTTGAACCTAATTTTATACAGAGTGTTATGTATTTATCTAAAGACGATAAGTTCATATTTTTCTGTGGAGTAGATGGTCTAATTATTTATATGTCATTTATAATTGCAGCTTTATTTAATAATAAAGGTGTGGTCTACAAATATGCATTTGTATGCGGAGAGGTATTCTTAGTTATTTTTCTTATTAAGATTATAATTAAAGGGATAGGTATTCTAGGGGTTAAAATTATTAAACTTGGTTGTTATGTGAAGAAGTGTTGGAATAAGAAGAAGTGTTAGACGAAAGCTTCATCGGCATCTTCGGTGTCTTCACGGATGACATACATCTGAGTGGTTTCTGAAGATTCATGTCCCAAAAGTTTCTGTGCTGTCTCTAATGCACGATGGTCATAACATACCAGATTGGTCGCACGACTTCTTCGGAAGTTATGTGGAGTCGTTCTACGCCCAACAATTTCAGAAAATTCATTTATGCACCAATCATTAAATGCACTATATCCAATCTGTCGTACCTTTGAACCATCTTTTGTTTTTACGACAAACATATAAGGACAATCATCATCTCCACGCACTTCAAGCCATTTCTTTAATACGTCCATTACATCTTGTCCAAACTGCAATTTTCTAACCTTACCAACGGCACTATGTCCCTTGCAGCGAATCTCATGTGTTTTATAAGAAACAGATTCTACTTCTTGCTCCTTACCATCTTCATCAACAATTGTTACAATTTTCCTTTTAGGCTCATAATTAACAACTTCTTTAAGTAACTGTAAGCTCTCTGCATGTCTGCATCCAGTAGAATATGTAAACTTTACATAAGCTAATTTTTGCCATTCTTCACGTTCAACCAATACAGAACATAAATTGTCCATTTCGTCAGGCGTTAATGGTTCTTTTGCGAAAACCTTACCTGTTTTTGGCACTTGCATCTCAGCAGTTACATAATTACGGAACATAGGATAGTCCTCATCATAGAAATTCTCGATGAATTTATTCAATGCACTGACAGAAGACTTTTTGAATTTAATTGCAGCTTCTGATAAGCCACGATTAGCAAGAAAGTTCATATAGCGAAGAAATTCTTTCTTTCTAATTTCTATGCAGTTTTTGTTATTTAGGTTATTTTTAACCCATACGAAGAATATCTTTAATGCAGACCTATAAGCATGTAAACTATGTGGTGAAAGATGAGTCTGATTACTGAGGTAATCTTCAACCATATTTCTATTAAACTCATTAACCTCTGCCCATTCCTCATCTGTAACTGGATCTAATTTATCTGCTATTTTACCATTCAATAATCTCACTTCCTTTCAAATAAAAAGAAGCGAGATAGTAGTGGACTAAATCGCTTCTTTTTGTTTTTCATATTTTCCTTTATTTTTCCCTGAATAAGTATTTGTTTGAGAATGACAATTTGGACATAAAAATTCTAAATTTGATAATCTATGATCATTATGTATTCCGTTTCTATGCTCTAGTTGCAATACTAATTTCTTGCCATTCCATTCACCAGTATTACCACATTTTGCACAAACATATTTTAATAAATTATTTGAAACTAAGCGTTTTTTAAGTCGATCAATATTTTCATAAAATGAATTCTCAATTAAAATTTCATCCATTGAATATGTTGGTCGAGAATTTATTTTAGATTGATGTATTAAAAAATGGTCTGTATTTATTCCTAATTGTTTTATTCTATCCCTTACTTTCTTTCCCATAGATCCGCTTGATCTACTATATCCTAGTTCACTAAGTATGTCTCTTACACTCACATTTTCTTTTACAACTTTAATAAAATCTTCATCAGATATATTCTGAAATCTACTCATAATTTAAAAACCTCCAATTTATTAATCTATTGAAGGTAGAGATAAGTAATTGCTTGTAATTCTCTTTATTAATCTGACTGATTAACCTAGTGGGTGGAGCAGGAGTCGAACCTACGGTGTTTCTCATGTGGGAGATTTACAGTCTCTTGCCCTCGCCTCTAGGCATATCCACCCATATAAAAAGAGTGTGCAGTATACACCACACACTCCAAAGATTCTAATTATTAACTAGCCACATATTGCTAATTAACGCCTAAATAAAGCTTTAATACGCAACATATTGCTAATTAAAATCTTAACAAAACATCAAGTTTATAGATTCTTTTAATACTATTATGAATTGCTTCATATTCAGAAAGTATAGAAGAAAAGCTCTTATTCCATTCAGACATTTCATCAATTTTCTCACCTAAATAATCTAACAATTCTTTCTTAGATACCTTTTTACCATTAATCTCATAAGTTCCAGATTTTACATCAAAATAATAAGTATCATTACCACAACAGCAACAATTCTCACAATCTTCATCGCAGTCATCATCAGTATCTTTGATATTATCAATATACACTTCAAATATATTCTCACCATAAACATGCGACATTATCTTAGAATTGCAATTTTCAAGAACATAAACGGCTTCTCCGCATATATCCTTATATCCATTATTATCTTTTGCAGGCTCACAACCAATTTCATCAACAAATAATGTGATAATATATTCATCTGTATAACCATTGACATTAGAATCGCCGAGTTCTTTAATACTTGAAATTTCAAAACCTCTTTCAGCAATAAGAGTTTCGATTAATGTCTTTGCTTCATAATACTTGGCAACAATTGCTATACTGTTTAAATTATCATAAGAAACTACATTATGATACATTGAATTAACCATATCAGCTAATTCATAGATATCTTTTACAACTACTGTATTTATTTTAATCACGTCCCTTCAGAATTAAAGCTGCTTTGCTGACTTATTCATCTTAAATGTGATTTCCTGATGGGCAGGAGTTATATATTCCTCACCTTTTCTGTCACCTAACATAATCTTGCCTGTTCTCTCAGGTACATCCTTAACCTTAAATTTACCAAGTTTACCTACAGGAACAGATTCTGTAGCATCAGTCTTTAATGTATCTGTAATAACCTCTGCGTATGTATCAAGTACAACAGCGATATCACCTTTCTTAGCTCCTTCGATTCTTTCTGCGATTGCGCTTACTAATTCATTCTTTACCATTTTTAATTTTCTCCTTTATTTCCCTTAATTTTATTTTGTAATATAAAAGAGGGTAGCGTCCATATAAGGTACACTCCCTCTAATAGTGGCTTCGTCAGCCAAATTATGCGTAATATTTATATAATTTAAAATTATTCAGAATATTTGCATATATTAACAAAATTTGTTTTGTTTATTATCTAATTGCAACTGATTCTATATAATATTTGTTGCAAATAAGTTCTAATTTAATTTGAGTGTATATTCACATACTTTTCCTTTATTTTGCTCGAATATAATTAATTTTCCAGCGGCATTTGAAGTCTTATTCAAAGAAAGAGAATATGGATCAACCCCAATAATTGATGGAACATTTATAACTTCTGAATTAATACCAATTTCTTCAACTTTTGAATGATGTAGATGTCCTGCGAATAAATACTGAATTGGAACATTATAAATATTAGAGAAATCTTTTAATGCTCGCTCCATATCACGTACTTCACCGTGTATTCCCATAACAGTATTACATGCAAGTTGTCCATAAATATAACCTGTTGGATTTTCGATAAAAGTAAAATTAGGATTATCCGCTAATCTAATTTTAATAAATTCTCTTACAACTTTTCCCATATTATCTTCTGTAAAAGTTCCTTTTGGTTGACCTAACATACGGAGTTCTGTATGATTTCCATCAGTCATTTGGAATTTAATATGAACATGTTTTGTAAGATTATTAAGCCAATTAGTTATAAAATTTGCATACTGAATAGTACCATCGACAACTCCACATCTTAGTTTCATAAGCTGTGATGCTCTGAGACAGCCATCCGAAAAATCACCCATAGAATATACATTAAGAGTATCAATATTTTCTTTATGAATTATTTCAACTGTTTGGTCAAATAAGTCATACATTCTTTCTTCGAATATCTCAGGACTATATGAATTAATAATATTTCCAAACAAATCTTTTAATTCAAATTCTGCACCATAATGTTCATCGCCAAAAACCAGACAATATGCTTTAGTGTTATGAATTGGCTTGATATATTCTGGAATATTTAAAAGGGGAAGATTTAAAATTGCCTCACAAATTTTTTCCGCAATAAGTTCATCTCTTGCGTCTTCTCTAAGCCACTTATTATATTCAAGCTTTTCACTATGGAGCTTTTTGCGTTCTTTTTCTAATTCACGTTTTTGAATCTGCAATTCCTTTAAATACTCATTATCAGAATTAAATACACCAGCTTCCTTAAAATCTTTTGCATATTTACAGGCTTTTCTGTAAGCAGATTCATCTCTATATTGAGATTCATCATCACCAAATAATTCTTTATTAACCATTGGTGTTATCTCTCTCCAATTATGATATTTTCCAGAATTTATCAACTGATCTAATCGCCATATATATGTATGATAATTTTCGTTTTCCAATTTTGTAAAATCAGATATAATAATCACCTACTCTCTATTCTTCATTAGATTCAGTAGGCTCATCGAGTTCATTTTCCTCTTTTACCTTCACATTTATTTCAACACAACCACCGTTAAATACCGATAGAAGAGTAGCAAGTTTCTTCTCTTCGCCATCTACGTCAATGGTCATATTATCTGTGTTAATGATACCTGCAATCTTCATAGAAGTCTGCTTAGTTTCCTTAAAAACAAAATTTGCCATAATCCTTTAAATCCTCCATAAAATTAAAAATTCCCACCAGAACGCTTTCTGCCAGGATTGTAATACATTTGTTTACTTTTACTTTGTTTCACTTTGATATACTCACGAATCTTCCTAATATAATTTTCATCATAACTCAAACGAATATGTGATTCCAAATAATAGCATCCACAACGAGTTGGAATTTTATTTGATAATACATTGTCTATGAGCCTATACGATGGATTAAGATTCGAGAGATGAGTATGCTTTTCCGTATCTTCTTGTCTACAGATACGATAGCCATTTTCAGTCTTGTCAATATAAAAACCTTTATATTCAATTCGATTTTTCATAGGCAGAACCTACTTAACATACTTATCTTCGATGTAACGCTTTCCACCACAAGTCTTATAATATCCAATATGTTCGCCTCTGCGATCTACATATCCTCGTCTTGTGTTTCTAATTACACCTTCGGATAATAATTTTTCAATTTCTTTTTTTGAAATGTACTTAATAATTTTCACTTCTTTCTTGATTTATTTCCTACAAAGTAGGATAGTAGTTGGAAATGTAGGATTTGAACCCACGACCTCCTGAACCCAAATCAGGCGTTCTAACCAAACTGAACTAATTCCCAAAAATAAAAAATCCCATACCGAAGTATGAGACTCTTACTTAATATGAGCTGAGATATTGACTCAATACACTACCATCTATTGCGGTTGGACACAATTTATCACACTGTCGATTAGACAGTAGGTAGCAACAACACCAGTTTTGACATAACTGGCAAACTCTTACCACAAAGCGTTATAGATTTTCTTTTTACACATTCTTCCTTGCGAGATTCATAGGTTGCAGCCTATTAGAGTTGCATATACTTGTACTTTCTCACATAACACCTTGCGAGTGTTATATGTGTCCATATTACAGGACAATAAGTTGTTTTTCTCTTTGCGGTCATACACACTTTTGCTTGTTATTTTCTATCAGTAAATCAAATGATATTTTTATTATTAAGAAATTTTCTTCATTCACCAAAAGTATGTACTTACAAATGGATGATGAGGTGTACATTTAACCATCCGTACCTTTTGAGTACAGCCCAGTTGTCACCATCCTGCTAGGATTGCGATCTCCTTACTTTTTGATTCTATCCCTGTTTTTCAACTTAAGAGATATTACCAAAATCCTATCAACAGTTATACTTGCGGTATTCCCGTCAATAGTACACAAATCATCCCCACATTTCTGTGTTAATACAGTGCCTATTTCGAGACACCCACCAAATCAATTTGTTTAAGAATCTCATGCAATGCAATTGATTACATAAACTCATAAATAGTCATTATCAGTTGACCTCTGACCTTAGATATGGCGTAGATTTTATGTGTTTTCCGTTAAACTGTATTATACAGTCGCAGCCTTATAATACAATAAGAACCACTTTATACGTGTCGCCACGCTTATTTTAAAATTCAACATCTTCTGATCCGAAACCGACCAGTCCTATAAAATAGGATAACTCCCACAACAGGATTCGAACCTATAACTTACGGATTAACAGTCCGTTGCTCTACCATTGAACTATATGGGAAAAGTATCAGTGATTACACCATTTTTAAATAATATAACCACCGATGTAAGAAAGAGAGGTTAGTTTATGATATATAAACTTATTGATATTATGAAAATGTCCCTATTAGGACGGGATATTAAGAAAAGCTGATTTCATTGTTTTCCATATGTGATATATACGAAGCTGAAAACAGTTATAAAGCCTTATTTTACAAGGAAAACTCGGGTTTTCTATTTCGCTACTCTATATTTATGAGCAATTTTTCGCTTTCTTTCACGTTCATTTAAAGTCGCACAATCACAACAATACAATCGTTTATTTCCTGTTTTCTCGATAATTCCACCACATCGTTTACAACGAGAATATTTTTTATGATCCCTGATTCCATAATACTGTTTTTGATATTTTCTCATTTCTCCATCAAGTGATCTATTAATATATTTTACATAAAAATTATCCTCAGTGATAAAATCATAATTATTTATAATTTGAGTCTTATCTTCGTATTCCTCAATTAGTTTACAATTATCAAAGCATCTTCTCAGAAATCCTTCAACGACTTTTTTATACTCATTCCAAGATAAAGTCATTTTCTCCATTTGAAAACGTTGTTTAAGTTTTTCAGATTCATCAATTGCATCATCAATTATATCTGTAACGGTATTTGCATCCATTTCTGTTCCAGATAACCAATCAAAGTACATTAACTTTGGTTTCTTTAATAAATCCATGTACTCCTTATTGAGAATTACTTCTTTATCAAAATATCTTGTATAAATATTATTAATTTTCTGCCTGATAATAGCGCACCAATTTTCATCTTTAGTCATTGACTTGTAATATCTGTATTCAATTCCTGACCATGTATCAAATACTCGTCCAAGTTCTGTATCAAGTAAATCCTTTCTGACTTTAAAATGAATTGTTTTAATATATGTACGTCTTTTATTATCAGAAGCCCATATTAAGGAGCAGAACGAGCTGAATATCTCGTTCTTTGCCTCATTGTTCTCTGCTTCTTTGTAATCTTCTATAATTTCATATAGAAATGTTTCATTACAGTCGTAAATATGTATCACCTACCTCAAATTCATAGTATTTTCCAAGATATTCATATGAATTGTCCGTCTTATAAGGGACTTCTCTTATTGATATATTTCTTTTTGGATTTGTGTTATTCTTGAGATTTTCAATGATATAATCACCATAAGCTGACCATGCAAGAGATTTGCTAATAGAAACAGAAGAGTAGGATGCTTTGATAATATAATTTGCTATAATATTTTCAGGCAATTTAATCTCATTTAGGAGTTCTTCTTTGTATTCGTTTACAACTTCATCCATATTAAATTTATGGTCTTCATCATCCGACTTGTCTCTATGCAGATTCAGATGTTGCTTAATATCAACAGCATACATATTTATAAACTTCCTGCACTTCTTTAAAACTTTTTTATCAGATAAATCCAAATCATTATTAATGATTAAGCACCTAGTATCAACCAAATCAATTTTATTATCCCATAAGATATTTTTCTTTTCCCAAGTTTCAATATAATCACATAACTCATTCATAGGAGAGGGAGAGTGATATGCATTAAGATATTCTTTGTCTTCATCAGACACATCTTTATTTTTCTTGATTATATTCATATAGGATTTCATTTTCTTTGGATAATTATGAAGTAAGAAATATGGAAGTTGTTTGAGATGCTTTCTAAGACCTGAATTCATATGCCATCTAAATCCCGTTTTAAGGAAGTCGATTTCTTTGCCCTGAAAAATTCTTAGAAGAGAAGAGTAGTCGGAATACAATTTTTGAATATCTGGATTAGTCGTATATTTATTTTCTATACTTGTGGCAACATTAGTAATTTCACCAATACGATTATCTCTTGTCATTACTTCATACTCAATAAGATTCTCTTTTGTATATGGTTTTGACTGAGCAGTTACTTTATCTTCAATATCAAGTATGATGTGCTTGTCTATTTTTGAATCAATGATAATAGGATCATTACTTAAATAGAAAATATCCCCATCAAAATCTGCGCCACCTTGTTGTGGAGCTGATACATCATACATATTAAACATTACTACATCTTGGTCTTTAAAATAATCAAACCATTTTGTAAGAATATCATTTCGTACAATCTTAATCTTATTTACCTCTGATGGATCAACAAGCGGAGAACGGAATGAACAGCAATATCCTGGTTCAAAATTTGCTGTATATAATTCTCTTTCTCCAAGACAACCAATTGGTTCTTCACCAACGGCATACTGAAGATAACCAATCATATCACCAACACCTGTATGATAAAAACCTGAACAGTAAATCTTACCAACCTTTGCTTCATCAATAGACTTTTTAAGTTTTCTATAAATAAATTGCTTAACAGCAGGATCTTTTAGCATAACATCATTTACCAATGCAGCTTCAAGATATTTACTTTCTGGCTCATAATCTTCTGTGTCGGTAATTCCCATAAATTTATATGTATAAAATTTATCACCTTTAATAATTCTTTCATACATATTAGTGGTATATTTTGCAAGCTTAATGATTTTTCCATCATTTTTAGAATCTAATATGTTGTAGTCCTTTTTTGTTTTATCTGTATAACATTTCACATATTTATCATTCCAAAGATCCAGACATTGTAAATACTGAAAATTCATTCGTGTATATTTATTTAAATGCTTAATATGATGACTGTATTTACTGATTCCAAGTTTGAACTCATACTTTCTGACAGTATTCATATATTCAATCCATGCATTTTCACCATAAGTTAACTTAAAAATTTTGTGTCCTTTAAACATCGAAATATTCCAAATACAATCTATATCATCAACATTATGAACATGACCATAGATATCAGTGATAGTAGTATAACCCCATTCTTTGAGAATTTGTTTAAATGGTACATACACAGAATATCCTTTAATAAATGGCAAACGCACCTGTGTTCCAATAACTTTATAGTCTAATCCAAGCTGTTCACTCACAGTATTCATAAAGTTTTCTTCATGACAACCACATCCGTCAAAAGGTGATAATCCAATATCTTTTAATCCTTCTTCAATTTCTCTAGTCTTATATTTCTTTTTCTTTCCAGTGCTTTCATCAACAAATTCTTTTTCTCTTTCAACTACATATTTGATAAGCTGATTTTTCAATATTTTTTCATACTCACCGATAATCACAATATTAGGCATATAATCTTTAATAAGAGTACATGAACTGAATGGTAAACATCTCTGAGCTTCATATTTAGAAATAACACATTCATCAATTTTAATATCCATCTGAGTAATCAAATATAACTCATCAAAAATTTCATCACATACAAATGCAGTTATTCCATCTTTACCTTGTGAAGCTGATTTACCAAAACGAGAATAGTGGATTCCATTATATGTGAATCCATCATTTAGAATTTTTCTAAGAGATTCTTCCTGTTTTGGATTTTTCTTTGCAACAACTAACATGAGTTCACTTATATGAGGTGATGATTCGCCACGAAGTCTTTGAATCTGATCAAATAAAGGAGAGTCGCCTTGTTTAATAAGATATTCTTTTTTGATTTCTGTGTCTCTATTAATCTGAATATTAAAATCTCCATCAATAAGCTCTTTTATTGGTATTTTAACTAATGTATATTGTACCTTTTTTATAACTATCACCTCTTATTCATAAAATTCTGGAAATGTTCTTCTAAAATAATTCTCAGACATTCTAAGATATTTATTATAGCCATCAAAATAATTATATTTCTGTTGTATTTTAAAATCTTTGAACATAGGAAAGAAGTAATTTAACATAGAGTCAGAATATATATCTGTTTTAAAAATTCTTCGACACATAACTTCTCCTGGATTTACATTTAATCTACCAGATATAACCATTTGGTCAGATAAAAATTGTTTATACACAATATCCAAGCTGATATTATATCCATCTTTCTTAGAAATACCATGTTTAATAACATGTCGATTACCATCTTCTTCATCAAATACAGTTGTATGACAGTCAGGGCAAATAGATGTCACATAATTCATATCATCTATTTTAATTAATTTGTGTCCACAAATAGGACAGATAGTTGTTTTGCTCATATAAAATCCTCCTAAAACAATTCTTACACTTTTATATTCTCTTTTCATTTTATAGAAATCTATTTATTTACCTTGGAAATAAATAAAAATTTCTATTTACAATTATTCAAACCACACAGGAACTTTACCTATGTCATATTTCTTGCAAATAAAATATGAACAATATCCGTCTATCAATTCATAATTTCTGTCAATTATAATCTTCCCAAGTTCACCATACTTAATAAATGTCTTTTCTTTTTTTCTGTATTTATAATAATTGGGTGGAGTAGTAAGAAATTCTTCCCTAATCTTAATCTCATTAATTGGAATCCAATATTCCTTATTTGAACTGTAATCAATATCAAAAAATATTCTCAGTCTATCAATAATTCTCATCTTTATAATCCTCCTCGTCCATTGTTTCAACACGGTATCCCAACCAATCTATAAGATAATCAGTACATGGAATACAGTCTCTATGTATATATTGTCCTTCTGAATTTCTCAGATAATCTTGTCCACTTAAAATACCCCCACCACAATAGCAGCATAAGTAATTATATTTCTGATGAAAGTTTGGACATCTTGTAAGACAAGGATTATTACCACAAATGTTGCACATACAAATAACCTCTCTTTTTAATTTATACACTCATAGGAATATCCATCGTTGCTTGTATAGTAAATATGTTTTATCCCTAAATCTTTTATAGCTGCCATACAACTTGGACATGGACGACACATGCCAAACTCTTTATCAAATCTCGTTCTAAAAATATATAATTTTACTTTTTGGAAATTTATATTCAGATGACGGATAGAATTAAGACAATTGATTTCAGCATGTAATGTTGGTTTAATACCGTTCTTATTCCAAGACTTTCTATATCTGTTATAATATTTTTGAATAGGATGTGTTTTAATTGTATTACAACCAATTCCTATTACATTTCCTTGGTAAACGGCTATACACCCTATATGTATTTTTGTATAATCCGAGATGGTAGCAGCCATTTTAGCTTTTTTAAAATATCTATAATCTGATTTACTTAACATTTCTCTCTAACTCAAACATAGCAGTTCCTCTATCAATACAATCAAGCTCATATTTGTATCTGTCTATATATCTCTGAATAATTCCTCTTTCTATAAGCATTTCAATATACTTCACTAAATCATTCTTGATTGTTTTTATCTCAGAAGAAAACTCTATTTCAATCTGGTCATCCATAAGATCTAAATGGTCAATATCTGTCTGTTTAATATAAAAAGTGGCTAAGTAAGATTCTTTCTCTTTATTCCACTTTGCTAAAGCAACCACTGTGTAATTATTATGTAAGTTTACGCTAATACCAACATTAGCAATAATTTCGTATCTAAGCATGTACCGCTTCCTCCTTTAAATTTTGTCTTTCTTCACAAGCCTTAAGCTTTTTGTTATAATCTCTAGTTGTACATTCTCTCTTTTTGGTTTCATCAAACTTAAAATCCGCAGCTATACGACTGGCAATATTTAAATCGCAACCACCGAAATCCGCTTCTGATAACTTGGGATAGCATACAAGCTTGTTCTTTCTCTTAAGTTCCATTGTTCTTCTTGCTACATGATTTTCTGTTTCCTTTGTCATAAATATTTGTTCTCCTTGTTAAATATAATTTTTTGTTCATATCATCGCTCCTTTATATAGTGTGATACGGTTTATATGTTACTTTTATATATTCCCTTATTGCAAAAGGGTTTTATTTAAAAATTAAAATGTGAGGGTTTGTTCTAATTCACTGATATGGTATAATCATTAAGATGTGTATATACACTTGTAACTCATTAACTAAAGTCACGACTGATTCTTATATCAGGTACGGAGGTGTGATTATACACATTAAAAATAGTGAAATCTATAATCTTTCCTATTTTAATAGTGTCTTATTATGAAAGGAGGATCATAGATATTGCTAATCATTATTCTTACACCAGCTGTTATAATCGCAGTTTTGAATCTTGTTAAATATTGTGTCAAGTGTTTTACACAGTATAAAGAATTGAAGCTACTTGTAACTTCAGGAAAAGAACGTGTCGCCATCACGAAAAATGGCATATCATATAAGAAATAGGATATAGTAGGTACGAGAATTACTATTGTATTCATTTCTTATAGTAACTTTTTTAATAATAATTCACCAGTGAATTAGAAGCCTCACTGCAAATTAGAGTGTTTAGTGTAACACTCATTGCGCAAATTTATGGTAAAGAGATATTGTCGTAGGGGATAATATCTCTTTATGTTCTTAACTTATTGTTCTCCAAAAGCTCTATTTGTTTTTTGATTTCCTCACATGGATCATATTTATTATCAATTCTTTGACCATGCTCATCATTTATAAAATGTCTATAATCAACAAATACCTTTGGAGTAGTTAAATATTTTTCTTTCCCATCTTTAATATATTTTTCTCTCTTCATAGGTTGACATTTTATAATTTTTAATTCTTCCAAAATATCAACTATGCGTCCTATATATCTCTCAGAAAGTCCAATATCTTCTGAAATCGTTTTGAAATACCGATAGCAACAGAGGGGTTTATCTTCTATACGATTCAAATTGACACGAATATAGGAGAGTAAGAGTAAAATATAAGCAGATGACATTCTTGTAAGGTCTATATCTTTATCTTTACCTTTTAACTCTTCCTTAAAATTCAATATTTTGTCCAATTCATCAAAATAGATGATTCCAAAATTATCAGGCACATCGAATTTTTCAATATTTAGTTGTACTTGCTGATATTTCACCGAATTGGTGTTTTCTTTTAGACACTTCTCGAAATCTGGACACGATTCAAAGTATCCATAATGAGAGAGAAGTAATAGAACTTCATAATATTTCTGATTTATCTTTCCATCTCTGTAATTAGGTTTCAATTTAGACCAATGGCAAAGTTCTGTTGTAGAAAATGCCACTGTGTCATCAAGTGAACGCCTTACACAAAGATATGAGAAGATTATTACACGCTTAGATGAGAGATCTTTATTATAGATGATTTCTCGTGGAATTTTTACATAATTCAAATTATTGTTTTCACCTTCTTTCTATTCTTAAATAATATTCTCCATCTTGACTTTTAAAAGTCGTGAACTTTTACATTTATAAAATTGTCAAAAATTTATTTGGGTACATGTATGACGTACCCAAAAATAAAAAATTTCTTCATTTGGGTACATGTCAGGTGTGGATTTGTGTAGGTCAATATCTATATAGACTCATATTATCAAGAGAAGAATATTACGCTTGTATTTCGCTTACGCTTCATACAAGCTCTTTATTTTTTTTGTTTGATTGTTATTGGTTGATTTAGGTACATGGTGTTTTGAATTAATGTTTTCATTTGGGTACATGTATGATGTAAATTTGTAAGATCATTCTCTATTTATTAATTCTTGAATCTCTTCTTCTGACATGGAATCTATTTTCTTTAATATTCGTTCAATATAAATAAGTTCTAATAATGTAAAATTATTTATTATTAATTTTGTGTCATGGCTATTAATGATATCTATATAAATATGATTAGATAATTTCTTAGCAACGGATTCTCTTGTTCTCTTAAATAAAATTGGTTTCTTCATAATATCATTCTCCTTTTGAATTATTCTCTGTATTATTCTCTCTTTCTAAAACAACATAATTAGCAAATGGATCTTCAATATAAAATATAGGCAACTTATTATGATATCTTTCATATATTTCTTCGCCTGATATAGCAATAAGAAAACTATTGTTACCTTGTCTTGATTTTTCTAATTGCTCTAATTCAGCTTTATATTTTCCATTCTTAACTGAACCTATTTTTCCACAGATGAAACAATATCCATATAACTTTGTGTTTATGAATGTTTTCCCTGCAAATACAATCGAATATTGAATTAAACATTCTTTATATTGATGTTTGTGTTTGGACTTATAATTGCTTTTTGAGATATTGCTTTTCTTAGGTTTTTTATATTTGGGTATTTCATATTCTTGTATCATAGATTACTCCTTTGATATATTATTCTCTCTTCAATTGTCTATCCCAAAGATGTTCTTTTCTTGCTAACGCTGCGAAAAGACCGCCCTTATCAAAGGGCTACATCTTGTGCTTACGCACATACTATCTTTTTGAGCTTGTATATAGTTTTCTCATACCCCTATCTGTGGGTTAAAAATGAGTTTTTGAGAGTAATTTTCAATTTTTATGTCTTAGGTGATAACTTATAAGGGTATGAGAAAAAAGTGGCTAATTTTTTCTGTGAGGTGTGATTTTGTCCCTAAATAGATTGAGAAGTGATTATGCTAATTCATCAAATATATTTCTATAAAAGTTACATGATAAGTTATTAAATGTTTCTGTTGTAATTAGTTTTAAGTTACCCATATAGAATCCTCCTTTAAATTTATTTTTTTATTTGGTAAGAGTGGTGTAATGATTATTTACAATAGATTGTTCTCTTAAAGAGATTTAAGTTTTAAGAATTATTAAATAGAATAGTGAAGAATAATATAAATTTATGTAATAAAAAAAACAGACAGCTTAATTGCCGCCTGTTAATTTTTTATATTTATTTGATTTATATTGATAACCAGTTAGATTCTGGTTTTGCAATAAGACGAGCATTATTATATGCCATATCAAGTGTTAAACATGTGTGACCTTGATAATAATTTCCTACTTTAGTTACAGTTAAAGCTAATGATGGAGTAGTATCATCCTCTAAGCATAATGGAAGTAATAACTGAATCTTATTTTCATAATATTGTGGTATTGCCAATTTATAATTAGCTGATACTCGCTTCTTCATAGTTTCTATTGAACCATTGAGATTGTTAAGAATATTTTTGCTATCTTTAAGCTTTTCGGGAATTCTTTCAATATTATTAATATCTTTCAATATATGTTTATAATTAATGTTTATTTCGTAGTGCCAATCAAATAATAAGAGAGATGGATCATCAAAATAATTTGCTCTTGGTGGGCGATCAGAAATATTCATATTTCCTAAATCATATGATGTAAGAAACTTTAATCCATTTTTGCTTTTATCTTGATATGCGTATATTGGTTGATAGAATTCGGTAAAAAGTCCTGTGTTAAATAGTGCATATTCATTATTAATAATTACGTTCTTTTCAGAAGATAATTTTTTATATGTGTGAACCATATAATTTGTAAGAATTTTATTATTAGGGTATGTATCATTAGACCAATTTTCTTTATCTGCTATTTTAATTATATCTTCTATATAATCATTCCAGTTTACATTGAAATACGCCATATATTCTGCTCCTTCTGTATTTTTAAATGCTTCTGCAAGTATATCATATTTTCTTGATTCATGGAATGGGAAAATATCTGTATCATCTGGCTTGTACAATTTAAATGGATATGATTCATATTCTTGTGATTCAAGTGGTATATATTCTCCTTGTAATTTCGTACATGCTTTTATATAAGCTTCTTGTGGTGTATCAGCATAAACAAAATAAATGTAATCATATGGTTCATAACAATATGCTGCTGTTGTTGGTATTAAATATGTATTCATTTGTAAACCCTCCTTAGAAATGTGATTTATACAATTTTATATTCTCTTTTTTAAATTTGTTCTGATATAAAATTATTTACATGGAATATAAGGAGAAAAATGTATGATTTAGAGTCTATTTTGGATTTTTATATGTCAGGTGGCTAGTTGTTAGGGTAGAGGATAAAATTGAAATTTGAGCTGTGAGAGTGGATTTTTATATAGGTGTAAGAATTGATAATATTATTTATAGTAAATATGTATGAATATATATAAATGGTTAATGTGATTTTGGGTGATGTAAAAAATTGACCTTGTATTTTGAGTATTTAGGTGGGTAAAAATGACTTTAGGTGTTATTGGTAGGACGAAATAAAAATGCTGTGTATGGGCGTGATAGAGGGTTTAGATGAGAAATGGGATTTTTGGTATTGTTATAGTAGGATTTTTTGATGGATTGTATTGGATTTTTTTGACTGTTCTTGTGATGTATATAGGTAATTTTGGGTTTTTTCTGATGTGGTTTTTATGTACCCCCTGTATTGTAGATTAGAGATTTATGATTTATGTGATTGATTATAATGATGATTCTGGATTAAAAATGGTTATCGGTAAAAGTGCTTATAAATAAGGATGTTTTTGGAATTACGGGTGGGTTTTTGGTAAGATGGAAGTTTAATTTTTTTTGTTGTGAAATGGCTGAAAGTGGCTTGGTTGGTAGATTTAAGCGATATGGGGTACGATATGGAGTTTGAGATGGGAAAGTTGGGATTTTGCTTGATTTTATTGGGGATTTTGAATATTGGGAGGGGTTAAATTTTTGAGTTGGTGTGTGGAATAATCAGCTAAGTGGATGCTGCCAAAATGTGACTATTATTTTAGTTTTAAGTACCCCCCACACATAAAAACAATGGCTAATAGATATATATTAACCATTCTTTTTTACTGGCACTTTTGAGCAAACCTATGTAGTTTTTAAAACTGTGTTAGATGGTTTGATTTGCTATATGATATCATTTTGATATCGTTTAAAAAAGATTTAAAATATTTAAAATTGATACTTGACTTTCAACAAGACTAGGTATATTATAATAGACAAGTCAAGCGGATACATAAAAAGTCAATTAAAAAGATTTTTAAAATGCCACTTGACAAAAGTCAAGCAAACCTTTATAATCGAAAATGTCAAAAGGACATAGCAAAAAGTTATTCTTGATTGAATTTAAACTTTTTCAAAAAGTCCTTGACAGATTTCAAGCAAGGGTTTATACTTGCATTAAGTCAAGCGGATAACACTTGACAAGCTCCAACTTATAGCAGATATCAGGGGTTGCAACCCTACGCACTTTGAAATCGAAAAGCGGTGTAAATGCTCCAACATCCACACCGCCAGGACTTTATAAGAATAAAGCCGTTCACATTCTTTATTCTATCACGATTCAGTGAAAAAGTCCACACAATTTTTACATCTACATAACGATTGTTTGACGGCTCAAATCTGACGGCATAGTGGGTTATTGTAACTTACGCACTTTGTAGATTTGCTCTTTGATAACTTAATAGGCGTAAATCGGTAATACGATTTTTTATACACGCTACCACGCAAGTCGATTGTTGGCTCAATCTGATACTGCCTTCTATAAGTGCACCCTAAATGTAGAAGTAGGTAAGTGTAAAATACGGCAAGTGGTGTATGCCTTGAAATGTTTAAAAACGCTAAAATGTTATACATAGTTAGAAGGCTAGAAGTCTATCCAGAAAACATTGTACGCACTATAAAGAACCTACTTTTTAGGATATAAGAATAATAGTTTGCAACATTGTAACACTGGCTCTAGTTCTAGCCTTTTATAGTGTGCATAACACTACAAAATAATAAACAACAAAAAATACAATTTGCACCTATGCGTAAAATAGGAGAAGGAGTCTATTATGGCAAAGAATCAGATTAATTTCTCAAAAATGAGTAAGGAAGCAACAACACAATTAAAATCTTTTAAGGAATCAGCTCTTGCAATAGCAGTAGAAGATTTACGCTTTAAAGCAGAGATAAAGCCTCTCAAAGCACAGTTAGAATCTATTCTTGCAAACCGTCAGAATGATATTGATAATGGCATGAATGTTGATGAAGTAGTTGCTAAGTTTCCACGGATAGAAGTAGATAATAAAATTCGCCAGGCTGAAACTGCACACAAAGCTATTGTTGAACCACTCACAAAGTCTATGAAAGAGACTTATGTTTTTATTCCTGAAGGTATGCATGAAGCATATACCAAAAAGATTAATGAGCATAAGCGTGGCGACTTTTTAGAAGCAATCAAGCAGTTTCTTGTAAATCTTGGTATTGAGAATTGTTCTCAGGCTCAGATTAGCAAACTTGCTGAGAATATGTCAGATATGTTTGGTGCAAGATATGCTCAGAGTAAGAAGATTGTCAATGACAATACACTTGTAACAGCTATCAGCAAAGCACAGTTTAACAAGCTTTTTATGGCTGTATTCTGTGAAATGTATGTTAAATAAGCAACTTGTAAACACGCAATAAATCCGCTATACTATAATTAGAAAGGCGGTGGAAGGATGGAAGAAATGAATAACCAAGAAACAATTAAAATTTGTGTAGAAGAATTTTCACGCTTGCAGGAATGGATGGGAATGACAGAAAAGGAAACGCCTTTATATAAGTCAATGAAGGTGCGTTATAGAGATTTAAAAGTTATTCTATCCGCTTTGGGTGTGAATGTAACGGAACTTGATACAATAAAAGAATAATGCATAGTTAGAAGGGCAGACAACGCAAAAAGTCTGCTCTTTTATAGTGTGCATTATTTTAAACCACACTTGAAAAAAGTCAAATAATATGCTATCTTTGAGCATATGAAGGGAGGTTTAAAAATATATGATAGTATATTATAAACTTGATAAATTATTAAATGAACGCAAAATAACAAAAACACAACTTTGTAAAGATACAGGAATAAGTACAAATGTTATATCTAAAATAAGTAAAAATGAAGTATTTAAAACGGACACATTAAACCGTATTTGTGAATATCTTTGTGTTCAACCATTTGAAATTATGGAATGGATTCCAGATGCGGAATGGAACGCAAAAGAAATTGAGAAACAAGCTATTGAAGCTCAAATAGCCGAACTTCAGGCAAAATTAAATCAGATGTAACACTCAAACTGCGTCAAATATAATAACCACACTAACAAAGCACCCAAACGCAAAGGGTGCTATTTTTATACCCAAAATCAATACTACAAGAAAGGAAATTAAAGCAATGCGAAAAGAAATTAAATTTACAAACCATGAAAAGCGAAAACTACTCACGGCAACCTTAACAGTAACGCTATCAATTTCTGTCTTATTTATAGGTAGAGCAGTTCAAAAGGCAACTTACAATCAACACACATACCCACTGTCAACAGTGATTGAGTGTGTAAACGGAAACGAAATAACAGCCAAGGATTTCAACGGAAACCTTTGGATATTCACAGATAACACAGAAGATTGGATCAAGGGAGATATCTGCTCATTAATAATGCATGATAATTATACGGATATTATCTATGACGACACAATTATCAAAGCTCAATATTCAGGTTTTGTAAGATAAAGAAGGGAGAATATTAATATGTCAAGAGAAATGTACAACTACAAGAGAACAGCAATTACAACAGCAAGAGATTTGTGTTATTCGGATGAAGTAATAATACAGATTCATAATGCAAAAACGGAAAATGAAATCTCACGGATTATGCGTGATGCAAGATTAAAGGAGGTATAAAGGAAATGCAGAGAGCAATAATGTTTACAGCATCAAATGGAAGTCAGATTGTAGACTTTCGACCTGATGCAGATATCAGAAGAGAAGAAGAAATTTATATGTTTCAAAGAAGAGAAAGAGAAAAATACTATAAGAAACTTGAAGAAGCTGACAGTATAAAAGGCAGAATAAAATCATTTATAAGGAGGATATTTGCATGAAAAAACCAAACGGATATTATAACGGATTTGCTTATATGGGATTTGTGCCATCAATAGGCAAATATCAGCAGTTTGAAAGCGAAAATGCATACAGAAATTATTTAATAGAAAGAGGTGAGATATAATGGAATATGGAAATTTTTATGATATTGCAGAATATGGCAATGCAAACTGGAAGGGTAATTTTACACCAAAGGAAATTGCTTGTAATGCTTACGATTATCTTGTTGAGTTTGAAGAATCAAAGGCAAGAGAAACGGTAACACCTGTTATTCAGGAACTTTGTAAATTACTTGCAGAAGATGGAAGTGAAGAATGCAAAGAGTAGCTATATCAAATGGCAGATGAATTAGGTTTGATTGATATGGACTATCAAGATTATCTGGAAACAGATGAATGGCTTAAAAAGTTTAGTAACTAAACGGCAAACCGAAAGGCAAGCCGTTATTTTTATACAACAGAGAATATATAACAGAAAGGAAGTGAGATTTATGCACAATTTTAGAAAGTCAAAGCGAATGCGTGACTTTGATGTGATATTACGGAAGAACGGATATACACCGACAAGGTGCAAGGGAAGTCATTTCGTGTATATTAATCGAACAACGCATAGGATAATGCCTGTTAATAAGGATCTAAATGATATGGTAAGACAGAGATTAATTAAAGAATATAACTTGGAGGTGTGATATGGAAGAAAATCATAGAGAAATATTAGTAGTATCAAATGAAAAAGGTAAAAATTTTTCGCTTATTGAAACAGATAATAATTATATTGTAGCTTGCGGATACTCTGCTTCAGAAAGATGGGGACAGCAGTGGGAACATGGAATATATTATATGTTCTCAAATGATAAAGAGAAATTAGTTGCACTTAATGAAGCAACTGAAAAGTTATTTGAAAAAGTAAACGCAGATTATATTCCACGGACAAGACTTGAAGAGTTAGCAACATCATTTAAAGATGGACTTATTTCCGATGATAGAGAAAGTGCGTTTGAATTTTTTGAAAATTGTTGTGAGATGACAGATAAAGAGAAAGAGTGGTTCGGTATTGAAGAAGATAGTCCGATAGCAAACACAAAGTTTGAGAACCCAATGTACAACAAGGGATACGATGATGGGTTCTCTGATGGTGCAAATAATGCAGATATAGAAAGCTAGGAAAGATTGAGGAAAATAAAATGAAATATGATGATTTCACGAGCGGAGAATATGTGAAAAAAGAAGATGTAATGACATATTTAAGAGTGTTTAATTGGGATATGCCAAGAGAAGAATTAATTGAGAAATTTAAAGGCATTTCATTTATTACTCTTAACGACCAGGACATAAACAAAGTAAAAATAAATAAAGTGTTAAATGGTGAATGGAGCAATGATTAATTAGAATGGATATTTCATAGTGAAAGGTAGGTAAAATAATGGGTTTTCAAGAATTTGAACGTAAATACTCTTATCTTTTATCTTGGGAAGATGCAGAGAAAAAGGTAGGACGCAGGTTAGATTGGAATAACAATTTTGATTGTTGTTTATATCATGATTTGTTAGTAGAAGCTGTAAATACAAAGTAAAATGCGTGTTTCTTTGTAGGAGGTGTCGATTTGAAAAGAGAGAATATTAATAGAAAAAATAATATGATAGAAACAAGAATCAATGGAATTAACGAATTTGCAAAGGAAACAGCAAGTAATCTTCTTAAAAAATATCCAGATATTGATTTTTACGATTTGATATTTCAATTTGAAATGCAATTCAGACATGAATACTTGAAGGCTATGTTAGAAGAAACATTAGACTAATTCGTGTTCATTAGAAATTGGAGGCAAGAGAAATGAATAGAATTGATGAAATAATTTATAAAGAAACACAGAAGGCAGCTTATGAAGAACAGTGCGAACGGGGATTTGTTCATCAGGAACAACCAAACGAAGATTATTTTGAAGGCTTAAATGATTATTTGGATGGAACGATGAGTATTTGAAATTCGCATTTCTTTAGAAGATTGGAGGAATCAAAAATGAAAAAATCAAACATTAGAGTATTTGGAGAAACCAGTATTTCACATGTGGAAAAGAGAGGTTTGTTTTCATATGCGATTGTAAGGGATTGTGATAAAAAGGTGCTTGCAAAATCTTTTTCATTTAGAAAATACATAAACGATACTATTCGTACAATGTATACAGGAGAACATTACGCAACAGGTGATTACATATTGGTTGCTGACACTGTAAATGGAAACAAAGAAATTTATAGATGGCATTGAAACTAAGATTTGCTTGGGAAGGAGTGAAGAGAAATGACAAAATATACATGTAAAAAGACAAAGGATGAAATCCTTGAGATTATTGCGGATGAGTTTGATAAAGTAAACAGAGATTACGATAATGCGATACAGAATGACAATGATAAACTTAAAGAACGGAATCTTGGTAGATATGTAGCAATGTTTGATCTGTTACATAGATTAGAGATTTATGAAAAGGAGTGAAGAGAAATGATAAGTATTGAAAATTCAAAAGAGGACGCACGGAACTTAAACGAACTCACTGTTCATTTGATTAAATTACTTGAATCGGATGATAAGCGATTCTCATTTGAATTTTGTGCAGGTGGTACAATGGAAATTTATGATAAAGAAAAAGAAATCGGGTATGTAGTTCACATTGCACCGATTAAATATAACGAAGATGGAAACGCAATAAATTTATAGTAACAGTAAAGGCAGTTAGGAGAATAAAAACCTAGCTGCCTATTTTATTACAAGGAGGAATGCAAAATGTTAAAAGTAAATGACAAAGTAAAAGTACATATGTACGACACATGCGACAGAGAGATTAAAACACGGAATTATGGAACTGTGTTTACAGTGAAAGAAGTAAATGGAAAGCTTGGTATTGATTGGAATACAGAGAAGTCACCAGCAACTTGTGATGGTGAAGTATTCACACCATTTGAAACATTTTCATATTCAGTAATTTTTGAGAATGTAGAGAACGGAAAGAAATACTATTGGAACAATGCAGAAAACGGAATTATAGAGGAGGTTTAATATGAGCAGATGGTTATATGATCCTGAAACGGATTCACGGAATGGAAAAGAGTTTACTTATAGTTTACCGATACATGAGAACGACACATTATTTAATGGCTTTTCGTATAGAGAAGTTATGGATGTTGTGATTGCAAATTATGGTCATGACATCACAGAAAAACAATTTAATAAGGCACTCAAAGAGTTTATGGATATACGAATTGAGGATATGAAAGAGAACTTGATGATGTGCAAAGCAAACATGTTAAAAGAGATTAGAGAGGTGTGATTAGTATGACAAGGGCAGAATTTGAAGAGAAATCATTTAGCGATGTAATGAGTCAACTTAATGAAGAGTTAGACGAGATTACAACACTTGACAGGTTAAAAGAGTTCGCAAAGTTAAAGATAGATGAAGGAAATTACCTTCTTGCTAATCACATTATTGAAGCGTTACAAGCAGGATATGATGAAGACTGGTGGGACTACGATTACTGTATGGGAACGCTTGATACGCCTATTCCATTAACAGAAAAGGCAGATGTTGAGCATTTGATTGATGATTAGAAAGGCAGGTTGATTAGTATGAAAGTAAAATTTGTAGGATTCGGTGGATATATGGAAGTTCCTTGTTATGAGGACGAAAATGGAAAGTTGTATTTTGATGAAAATAATGGTCGTAACGGACTTGATCTCTATACAGGTGCTTACAAAAAAGAATGGGGGGAAATATGTGGCGAACCAAATACAAGAGTTGCAGAAGAAATTGAATGTGACGAGCCATTCGTAAGACATCCAAGAGAATTTGATTATATGATGCTTGATAGATATAAAACAGATTGCGAATATTTCTTGGGCAACGGAAACGGATATGAAGGTCATTTGTATTTCAAATCGGTGGAGGAACACTGTGATGAAATGGAAAAGTTATGGAATTCGTTTGCTGATGATGAAAAGCCTGAGTGGTTGACGTTGGAACAGATACATGAGTATAGAGAAAAAATGTTAAAAGTAAGGAGGAAATGATTATGTTACCACAGATTCAGTATGACAAAGTATTGCTTGGCAAAATGAAAAGCAATTACTTTAATGCGAAAGCATTATATGAAACCATTAAGGCAAATGCAGAAGAGATTCAGAGAAAAGTTCTTGCAGAGAATGAGTTTTATGAGACAGAAGATATTGCAGAAATGATGGAAAAGAGAGGGGGAGACGGTAAACCTAAACGTATTCTTGATCCTGATTTAACATATATGATGGATTTAGAAAAAGAGTTACCACGGTTTATTGATTTATGTTGTCCAGAATATGTAAAAGCTGGAATTGCAGATTCAAGAGGTAAAGATTATATTCCAGAAGCTAATGCAAAAGATTTAATGTATGAGGCAGAAAAACAACTTGTAGAGTATGGGATTGATATTATACCTGAAGAATTTGGTGAAAAGGAAACACTTAGAAAAGCAGTACAGATGATTAAGTATAGAGATAAAGTGCTTGATTTAGTATTGAGATTAGAAAGTGGAGAGATAGAGAATTATGCAGGTCATAGATAAAGCCGTTACACCAGACGGAATAGAAATTGAGCTTAGAGATTTAAGCGATAAACACAAGCTGCCAGACTATAACGGATTGGTAATTATTTTCCGTACAATCGCAAAGAAAACATTTCCATTAAACAAGGGATGGTATGCACAAAATGGAAAAGAATTTCATTCATGTATTTGTTGCTATAAAAATTACACCTCAGATATGTTAAAGGCAGATTATGAGGAACTAAAAAATGGTACAAAAACTCTTGCAGATTTAAAATCATATTTTTGGAATGGGTACAGAGATCGCTATGTACTCGGATTGGAAGGGAGCGAGAATTATGTTGAAAATTGAAATTAAAACAGGCAATGCAGCGTTTTGTGATCCATACACAGGTGAACCAAGTGAATTTGATGAAGCTATAGAATGCAAAAGATTACTTGAAGGTATTTGTAGAGAACTTGAAGATGGTGCAACAAGCGGAAGCATCATTGATATAAACGGAAATAAAGTTGGTCAATGGAGCAGATAGGAGCGTGCTTATATGGCATATTACAGTAGTCCAAGAAAGTATGAAAACGCAACTGGTAAAAGATTTACAAGCAACTGCCCATGCATACATAAAACAGGGAGCGTTAGAGGTATGGTTAAATTAGGCTTTTGGAGTAAAAATAGTGATAAGGTAAGACATGGAAATTGGATTTATCAACAACCATAAAGCAAAGTAAATTGTAATTTCTTGGTAAAATAATTGCAAGATATAGTGGTACATGAAACGAGCAAATACAATATATAGTATAATAAAAGGAGACTAAAATTATGAAGGTAAACGAAGTAAGAAAAACGGAAACAATTGAAAAATTGGTAAAAATTGAATACATTGCAGAGGATGGAACTGTATTTAGTAACGAAGAAGAATGTAAAAAATATGAAGAATCAGCACTGTTTGCAATTAGTAAAGAGTTAAAGAGACTTGATAATAAGAAAAATGGAGCTTCCGAATATGATATTTATGATGAATGTTCTGAAGAATATCTGGTAGAGATTTTCAATGCAGAAACAGAAAGAGATATTGAGAATATCAGAAGATATGTATATCTTAAAGCTCTTTCAAATAGTTCGTATGCGAGAAAGGAAGATGTTGATTTACCTAATATCACAGCAGGGCATGAAGTAATTATTCATTGGAACTATGATGGTGACAGTTGTTGGACTATTGGAAATGGAAGTATTGATGCTTTCTGTGGCTATATTAGAGAGAATCTTATGAGCTTAATTACTCCAAAGGAGGAAAAATAATATGAATGGATATGAATTTAAAAGAGAAATCGAAAGAATTTTTAAGGTTGCACGAAATATGTGCCCTAATGTAACAGATGAAATGCTTTATACAAACGGAGCTATTCATTATATGAATGGTAATGACAGCACACCTTTTGATTGGAATTGTAATAACAGATTATGTGAGTTTCTCATTTTCCATAAAAATGAGATGGGTTTTATCAAAGCATTTGTAAACAGTGACAATATAATTGATGTGTATATTTATGAAACCGATGATGCTATGCAGCCGACTTATAAATTTACAGAGGAAATGGAAAAGGTAAAAGCAAGTAGTTTTGCAAAGATTATGAACTATATTGCGGATGATAATGGATTGTGGGATAAGCCGATTGATGAACTTGATTGGGATGTTGATAGTTTAGAGTGTGATGAGATTGATTAGAAATAGAGAATATATTAAGGCAGACACAATAATTTGTGTCTGCCTTTTGTAATGGAAGGAGTGAATGAAATGGTGCAGTTACGGAAATACAGAATGGTTGAAGGAATTGGAAGTCATTGGAATAAGCGATGGGAAATCCAAGAGAAATATAAATATTTTGAAAATGGAGAATGGGTTTATTCCTGGCATTTAGTATTTTGGAGCAGTGACAAAGCGAGATGCGAAGAAGTGTTTGAGAAATATAAAGCGGAGGTAAACGAAAATGAAAATTAAAGAATATAAATTATACAAGACAGCTAAAAAGACAGCAAAGGAAAACAACTTAGAATATGTCGATTCATTTGAGACTGGCAAGAGAAATATCTTGTTTGATTTCTCATTGTTAGATAACACAGATAAATTAACAGATGAAGAGAAACAGTACATTAGAGAACACGCATTACGGAATTTACATGCTAGTGATTGTGAACAGTTCTATGGAAAAGAGTTTGATGATTTTACAGTTTGCAATGGTAGAGCATTATATTATCCACATAAAGTTTATGATGAGCATGGTTGTGAACGCAGATATGTAATTATGCAGCTTGCAAAGATTATTCATGCAAGAGGAACACAAAAGAGTGTTTATGATGACTATGAAACAACGGAAATTAAATTGGATAGTGGTTATACAGAACCAGTAAGCGATTATGAAATATAGAACGGAGGTTGATTGATATGGAAAAGACATTATTGTTTGTACGAAAATACAACGGAGAAGAATATAAATTCTATCTTTTAAAAGGTGTAGGATGTTTCGGAATTTACAGTGAGTATGTAGAAGTTGAAACGCCTGAAAATGGATTAGGTTATCCAGATTATGTACGATTCAATTATGGAAAGCCATATACACAATGGAGATATTTACAGCCTTGGATTAAGCGAAAAATAACAGAAACATTATTAAAACATGGATACGAATATGCTATGCAGTAAGGAGGAAATGACTATGAGTATAAAATATCATCAGTATGGATTAGGCTATGAATATGGAGAAGATCACGCACTTACAAATAACTGGAATCCTGATGAAGATTATGGAAATGAATATTCAAATGTATATTTTAACATTGATACACCAACATATGATGGCATGAATGGTGGTTGGGAAGCAGATGAAAGAGAAACTATTGGAAAGGAAATTGATAGATTATTTACAAGTCTTGGCTGGAAATGTAATGAACCAGGATTTAATGGAGTATGCGCTACATATACAAAAGGTAAATCACATCTGTATATACATCCACAGAATTATAGTGGCGAAGTATTAAAAAATGAGATTAAGTCAGTCGCAGAAGCTATAGAAAAAGCAAAAACATTTTCATTAAGATGGGTTGATTTACATGAAACCGTTTATGATATAACTGATGACGAATACGAGGAATATCTGAAAAGCAGAGACAAAGAAATACGCAAATCATTATTTGAAACATGCGTTACTACAAGGAAAACTAAATATTTTTACGCTTTTGATGTGTGTAAAGGTCTTGCAAATCAATTCAGATTATGGAGAGTTGGTTTGAATGATGGTCGGAATTATGGAAGCGGTCAGACAATCAACCATATTATGAAAGTTATTGATGATATGGCAAAAGAAAATCTGCTATTTGTAAAAGAAAAAGATGGAAATAAGTTAGTGCGAACACCGAATAAGACAGAACAAAAACAAATGAAAATATGTTTTTAGAAGGAGTGATATAAATGTTATGTCCATATAAAGGTGCAGCGTTATTAACCCTGGAAAAAATAAAAGGAACTGTAACAAGTTATTATGTAAATCAAATATACAAAAATGAACAGTATAATTTGTATTGGTTTATAAACTCCAAGGGATATGCACATGTGTTGAAACCTTGTAAGGTATTACTTAATGGAAGATTTCTTCATTATGCTATTGAAGATAATTTACTGACAACAGATAATATGGTACAATCTAAGGGAACTAATGGAGAATATAGTACACTCAAAGAAACTATTGAGGAATTAGAACGGAGGCTGCATAATGAAAAATTGTAATAGCTGTAAACATTTTTTGTATGATAATTCAACAGGCACTTCTGAATGTAGTCAGTATAACAATATGACAGAGGATGAAACGGATAAGTATTATACAAACGGAGAAGATAATTGTCCGTTCTATAAGGAAGATGCAAATTAAGCAATGAATACAACTTAATAGAGAGAATAATTAAGCAGATAGCAGAGAATGTTATCTGCTTTTTTTAATTCCAAATGAAAGAACTGTTTACAATGAATAGGAGACAATAATTATGGAAGAAAAAGATATTAGAATTTGTCCAGTATGTAATAAGGAAGTAGAAAGAAATGATATGAATTTCACAAGAGACTGTCATGGAATTACATTCAGATTAGTGTGTAATAATTGTTGGGAAAAATTAATGGAAAATGGATATGACGGTCAATATTATAGTGAAGCAGATGAATGTATTGATGAAGATTATTAGGAGGTACAAAATTATGTTGGAAAATATTTATAAAATGATTGGATTCGATGATACAGTATTTGATACGCCAGAGAAAACAGATAAAGCACATACAAAACTAATGAAATTACTGGATATGTGCAAACAACTTGGAATTATTGGGAAGATTAATGAGGATATGTTAGACAGAATAGAAAGTGAGGATATGTGATGATTGAATATGGATATAGACATAATGAATGGTTAGCTGTTTATGTAGATGAATGTGGTGATGAACAGATAATTCCATTCGATACTTTTGAACAAGCTATTGAATATTTAAAATGCTGTTCTTGTAAGATTGGTGTTATGACAACATCCTATTATTATCACAAGGTAAAAAATATTTGATTGGAAGAGAGGTTGATTTTATGAAATATTATGAAACAAAAATAGGTAGAATTATTGAAAAAGAGTTTGATTCACGAATGGGAAATGCAGTTATTTCCTATATCATGGATAAAGGAATGAGTAATGTAAAGAAAATTACTGACGAGCAGATTAAGAAGCTCGAAGGCAACGGATTAATGACGCAGGATTTTGTTCAATCATTAGTAAGATGTGCAAGACGGATTTGCCAGGAATGCGAATGGACAGAGTTAATTGAATTTATTCGATTATATCTATGGTGTACTCCAACAGTACATGATGTGTGCTTGTATAAAGAAGATTTTACATATGAGTCATTTGCAGAGTTACTTAAAGATTTGGATCTTGATGAAAGCGAAGTTGGTGAGGAAATTAAATTGTTTGCAGTTGTTGATAAGGATTGTTTAAAGGAGTGATTAATATGATGACAGAAGAGAGATTTAAAGAGACAAATTACAAAATGAGTTATGAGGAATATAAGAAATGTTGTTGTCACAGATGCATGAAGGAAGATTGTATTCACAGAGATGCATATAGAAGATTACCTGAGATTGATGGTGGTCTTGGCTTGTGTCCTAATTTGAAGGGAGAGTGATTGAAATGGTACAACCTACAAGCGGATTTCATGTCTATTCAGATTTGAATACATGGATTGATTTTATGATTGTAATTAATATATACGAAAATTTTTCAAAGGCAGAAAAAATTATAAGGGAAGCAGAAGAAACTTATTGGACGGATGAGGATGCTTATAGCGAAACAATGGCAGATTGGATTGGTAGTAAATTAGAAGAGAATAATATTTCGTTTGAGATTTTCTTTAAAGATGAAGACGAGGAGAGTGATTGAAATGTATAAACTGCGAATATATAAGCTGTCTGGTGAAAATAAAGGCAATTTAGACCACGAAGAAATGTTCAATACTAAAGAGCAGATGGACAAAAGATATGATGAGTTATTTCAAAGAGAATTATATAGCTTAAATCCTACTGCATGGAAACGGATTGATGGTGAGTGGAAACGATTGGAGGGATATTAAAATGAGAGTAAAAACATATCAAAATAAACGAAACAAGCAGAAATACATTGAGGTACATAGTGACGGGCATCATCACAATTCTGTTCGTCAGTATATACAGCACGATCAGAAAGTTGCAGGTCGTAAGGTTGGAGTTGTTAGGAATTACACTGGCGATGGAAAACTTCATCGGTGGAGAAAAGACAACTTAAATGAACTATTGGAAGATTACAAGGAGGTATAAGTATGGTAGATCAGTGGACAGGTGAATGGACAGAGGAAAAAGATTATAGCACATATCCAAAAGAAAAATGGTGCGATTACGATTATATAGCTGCATGGATCAGAGAACAGGAATACGAGTCAAAAACATCAATGAAAAATTTAATAGAAATGATTTTGGGTTATTACTTTGAAAATGATGATGTAAAAGAAATAGGATATTTTGCAATTAAGGATGAAAGAAAATATCCTGATAATCTTATGATATTTGTTCCAGATGTAGCAGAATATGTATTTGCAAGTGGTGGATTAAGCGAATTTGATTATGAAGCATAGATTGGAGTGATGAAAATGAAAAAATACGAGATGATTAATGTTAATTTTATGGAAATTATACATGAAATATGTACTACAACTTCTACAGATTGTAGAAGTCTTAATAAAAGTGATTTGGCACGGAAACTAATGGATTTAGTAAATATTCCACAAAATGCAGAAATTCAGGAGATTCCTCTTGACTGGGAAGATCAAGTAGATGTTTGTTTTACTATACCTAATGATGATAATTATTATTCATTATATGCAGGTCATTGGTTAGATGATACGGAAAGCATAAAACTTGTAAATACTGGAAAAATAAATGGAAGTCAATTTGAGTTTTATGAAAAGGAAATTGATCTTCCTTTAAATTATTTTAATATGAAATAGCAATTTCATTTTAAGATTGGAGAGTGATTATATGAAAGAAAAATTTTGGCAGTATATTTTGGATAATTTTACAATTGATAATGATGGAAGAAAGATGATTTGCAATATTCTTGACTGGATTTGGCTTCAGTCGATGGATAAAGAAGATACAGTGAATGCATTATTGCTTCTTTTAGACGGAATTGGAATTGAAAAAGAAGAGATTGAACAATTTGTTAATTGGGATTAGGAAGAAACAAGAGTTTCAATGGAAGAACGGAGGTAGAGATGATTAAAACTGTTGGAGAATTACGAAAAATTTTAAACGACTTAGATGACGATTATAAACTTGACATCAGAATTATGAAAGAAATTCCTGAAAAAGAGCTTATAGGTAGAAGTTATCCTTATCCATGGGAAATGATTGATGGATATTTGGAATTTCAGGATATTGGATATTCTGACAAAGAGCTTTGCATTGGCGTTTATGAAAAATAAGCTATTATAAGTAGAATGGAGAAAATAATATGACCGTATATCAATTAAATAGACCAAGTATTGATACAATTATTGATTATTGCAATGACCTATCTGCAAATGAAAAATTAGAAGTGTTTGGGTTTGGCAAGAATAATGATTTAGTTCTTCATGTGTACAAAGACGAGGAATACGATGCGTCAAAAGACAGAGATTATTCTAATTTAGTCAGAATTAGCACAGCAAAAGATGGAAAATGGGTAGACGACACAGAAGACATCTATGTAACAGACGGCTCTCTATATAGAGAATTAGAAAGAATCAATAGTTATAAAAAATTTTCGACATTATAGACTGATGAAACGATGATTTACTGGGAAGAGAGGTAAACAATATGAAGGCAAGTAAGGTAAATGCAATAAATAAAATTGCAATTAAGGGTGATAGAAACGAACCAGTTATAGCAGCTATTCAAAATATTGAGATAAATCATCCCGAATTGTATAAAGAATTGTCAAAGGTTATTGATGTAGAATTATGGGATGGATATTCTCTTATGATACACGAAGAAATCGAATAACCAATGAATCGGAAATTTACTTGGAGAATATGTAAGAGGTTGGAATATTCAATCTCTTATTTTTATGGAAAGGAATGATAATTACTATGTTTAATTACAAAGAATTTAAGAAGGAAATGTCTAAAAGAGGACATGAAGTGCATAAGAGAGGTGATTATATTACGATTAAACCAAATAATAACTATAAAGGATATTCTAAAGGGTTTTTATATGCTTCAGATATCATTGAAGGATTTGAGTATGGATTAAGACTTGTTTATATGCATCATTTCAATACATGGATATACAGTGCAAGATTCAGGTTAGTATGATATAATTAATATAGTAACAGTGGAAAGGTAAAAACGGAGGTAAATATTATGATAGAGTTAATTAGTGTAATTATAGCTTGGATTGTTGTATTCACAATTCCAAACAGATTTTTAAGTAAGTCAGAAGCCAAGAAGAGAGAAGAAAGATATAAGAATATGTAAGGAGTGTGAAAGTATGTTAGGATTATTAATGTCTTTAGGATTATTTGGTGGAGCTGCTGCAAAGAACGCTTATGATAATGCAGCAATGAAGAAATATACAAGTTCTTATGACAGTAATGGAAATCATCATTATTGTGATAATAGCATGAGAGAATACATTAACGGAGAAAAAATTATAAACGGTGGATATACTGACAATAAAGGAATCTATCACAGGACGGAAACAGGAGTAAACAGTGGAAAAATATATACCGATTATGTGTGTCCATCTGAACAGTTGAAAGCTGATTACCAAGATAGGGAAATTCAATGGGCGAAGGATCATAAAGTATTAATAGCAAATATATATCAGCCTCGATTTAAAAGAGAGGTAGCAACAGAATTAAGTACAGGTAAAGTGATTGCTTGCATGATGGATTATAAGGTGAATGGTATAACTCATTACAGAAAATTCTATGTTAAACCCGATGCAAAAGAGTATGAATACAATGTAACAGCGAAGGGAGATATGGGGATAGAGATTACGAAAGATGAATATTATTCAATGTTCACAGTACCACCAACTTATTCTTGTCTTCCAAGTGATTATGATGTAGTCCATGCATTATGGGGTGATAGGTAATGAATAAACAGAGAAGAGAAAAGATAAGGCAACTCAAAACTCAAATTGATTTGATTAAAACCGATTTGAAGAAAGTTTCAAGTGAGTTGTCTTCTATATTAAACGAAGAACAGGACGCATTTGATAACATGCCAGAAGGATTACAGGGTAGTTTAAGAGGAATGTATTCTGAAGATGCAATTGACAATATGGAAGAGGCAAGCGATAAGCTGGATGAAGTGATTGAGTTATTGAGTGAAATAATATAAAAAGAGGCGAGGTATTTAAAACCTCGCCATGTAATTTGTATAAAACTTTTAACAAATCACTTCAATCTACAAAAGTAGAAATTAATTAAAATATAATATAGTAATAAGAAAATGTCAAGTACAGGAGGAAATATAATGGCTTATTATTCCAAAGAAGCATATGAAGGTAAAGCAAGGTGGGCAACCGAACATCATAAAAAAAATGAACAAATAGCAATTGATAATGGTGCAACCAAAGAACAGGCAGAAGCAATAAGTAAACTTTGCGATGATAGACATTACATTCACTGTTATTGTGAAAGGGTTTTTATCTCAGAGTCAGAGCCAGCAGATATAATCTGTAAAATGTTAGCAGAAGAAGCATCATATGCTGGAATAAATATAAATGAATATTTAAAGAAAGTAGGACTTGAACCCATTAAATATACATATAGTTTTGTTGACGACACAGAAAATGATTCGACTTATGAATATAGTGAAATGAGCAGGGAAGAAGCGGAAGAAAAAACAATGGAAGTTATGCATCAATTTAATGAAGATATTCTTGATTATCTAAGAAATTTTGACAAAAAGTATGATACTAAATTTACACCAATAGGATATAGAGAAGAATTAATGTAGGAATAAATAATAATATTGTATATATAAACATATTTTGTGATCTTTAATAAATGGAAACGAGTAAACAATAGTTTTTATGTGCAATGTTATAACGATGTATTGACAGTGATGCAAGTGAAGAATATAATAATATTAAAGAAAGGAGTGATATATATGGCAAATACAAATGTAACAATGAGAATTGATGAAACACTGAAAGCACAATTACAGGAGCTTATGTCTAATCTTGGAATGGATATGACTACTTTCTTTACAATGGCTGCTAAACAAGCCGTAAGAGAACAGGCTTTACCATTTCATCCTGATATGAATACGGGAATATATGACTTGAAATCATATCAGTTAGCAATGAAAAATACAAATTATAATAAAGAAGGAAAAGCGACAATATCTTCTGTTGATGATTGGGCAACTGAATCAGAATGGGATGATATGTTTGAGCAAATGAAAAAAGAAAGAGGTATTGAATAATGAACAAAGGAGAAGTATGGTTTGTTGAATTTCCATTAGAAGAAGATCCAAGTAGAATACTGAATAGACCTGTTGTGGTGCTTGATGAGAATTTACTTGGTGTATTATCTGTCAAGATAACAAAGCATAAGGTAAGAAAAGAAGATCCCTATGATATTCCTATTATCTATTGGGAAGAAGCGAGTTTGAGATTGGCTTCAACTGCGAGAGTATCAAAAGTAACGCTACTTACAAAAGATAGCTTTATATTCAAAATCGGTGATTTGCACAAAGATGATTTAAATAGAATTGAAAATATGTATAGAAAATTTTTAGAAGATAATGGTGCTGTATAAATTATAGCACCATTACTTATTAAAACAGAGAATATTAAAGTGACAAGAATCCAAGTTTTTTTGTGGAATGGAAAGGAGAATGATTTAATGGAATTTGCAAAATATTATAATGCAAGTAATCTCGTAGAAGAGATGCAGAAAGCAGAAGAAATTGACTGTTACCCAACAGACAATGACAAATTTGAAGGTGTATATGTTTGTATGGATACAAATGACTTTTGGATTAGCAGAATTAACAAGGGATATAATAAAGAATATGATAGAGAAGACGGTAAATATCTTGTAGAACGTAATAAAATCAGTATCTATGATGTTATGGATAAACTTCATGAACTATATTCTAAGAAATTACCTGACTTTAAGGAAAATGATTTACAATTTGAAATGAAAAATAAATGTCATAATTATTTAAAGAGGTTTAAAGCAAAAGATATATGTAAAGCAGTTATCCTTTTAGACGATTATGATGGATTATCAAATTGGGATTGTTACGAAACGGATTCGCTAGAAGAGGCTATTGAAATTATTGATGATGGATATGGAATTTTGCCATTAGTAGCCTAAGAAATCTAAGTTTACTTATGAATGAAAAGGAATGAATAATATGAATGACGTATTGGAACAGCGATTAGCTGCAAAGAAGCGAGACTTGGAAAATCAACAAGAATATTTCAGAATTGATATGAAAAACATTGAACAATCAAATTATGAAGACAATGCCATTAATGCATTATTATACATGAAGAAACTGAAAACGGAAATTGCAGAGTTAGAGTTAGTGATGCAGTTGAAAAAGACAAATGAACTCTAGGTTTCAAGTTAAGAAGGGAGAATGATCATTATGCATGTGAATATATTTGAAACAAAATCGGATGAAGAATTATCTGTATTATACGGACAATTTCTTGAAGCAGAAAAAATATCTGGTTTTCCAGATGATAACGAATTGGGGAAAATTAAAAAAGAATATGAAAAAGATTTCGGAGCAAATACTGTATTAATGCTTCAAATTGAATTGACTCATACAATAGCAAATAGATGGTTCATAGAACATAGAGGCAAGTAAATTTAACTTTCTTTTGGTATAGAAATGGAGAATATTATGTTAAGAAGAAATTTATTTATAGGTATTCCAAATGACAAATTAAAAGAATGCTATGATAGTTATATTAGAGTTAGTTGTAAAAGAGAAAATAAAAAAGAGTTATTTTCTGATTTAGTAATAGAATATAAGTCTTTTATAGAAAGCAATCATCCTAAAGCAGCGGAAGCAATTTGTGAAAGGGATATGTTTAATGAGATTGCAAGAAGATATTTTAAGATAGCTGATGTTATTAAGGACAAAGATTTTTGTGAGATATTTGGAATTGAGGTGAAAGGCAATTAGTAAATTAATACAGAAATTAAATTGGGATATGCCATTTATAAAAAATCAGTGTATGTTTGTATATGCTGAAGCTGATTTAGATTCTAATCAAAAAATGCAAGAACCACTACAAAAACTATATCAGTATGAAAATCAGCCAGATATGAGAGAAAAGATAAAAGAATATATTAATGAGCTTGATACAGAAATTGGCAGACTTGAATCTGACCTAGAAAAGCAAATGACTTACAATGTAGAAGCTTGCGAGGTTAGTGCAACTGAATCAAGGTTGAATGCAATAATCGAAGTGAAAAATGATTTATTAGGAAGATTAGAAGAGGTAATATAAATGGAAAATAGAAATGTAATTGAAACAGTAGTACATACGGCATTAACGAAAAGAGAGTTAATTGATTTGATTAACAAATCTTTTCCTGATGAAGAGGTTGGTAATCACGGACAGATAGCACAGCTTTCCACAACAACTATGTCAGATGGAACAAAAATGCAGAATGTTTGCTTTGGCAAGATATTAAAAGTTTAGTAACAAGATGAATGAATGGAGATGATTATATATGCAGTGCAAATGCATTGATAATTCAAGTGATAATGGAAATTTTACACTTGGACGTATTTATAGAGTAGAAGAAAATGTGGGAATATGGCAGCCAATATTATGCAGATTTAGAAATTGGGATAATCCCGGTAAATTATCTGAAGGAACAATTTTTGAATTTGCGATGTGTAAATTTAAAGTGTTGTAAAAGATTGTTTTTATTATGTGGGTAGCTAATATAGGGGCTGCTACGACGATAGCAAACGAGTTCAAGTCTCGTAAATCAGTAATCAGGCTGACAAAAGTAAGAATAGGTTCAATCCCTATCGCCCACAATATGATGAATGATGATTTCTTTAGTTTGGAGGTAATGATATGACAAAAAGTCAAATAGAAAAATTCGCAGTAGGTTATTCTTCTTATCCTACAGACTGTGTGGAAGAAGTATTAAAGGTTACTAATTTCGATGAAGATGTGACAAGAAAAATTTTAGATGACAAAAAGAAAACATTAGCAATTTGGCAGAATGGAACAATAATGATTGACGGAGTAACACTTTGTTGTGGATATGATTTCGCAGAAGATGCTTTTAGCAAAAGGATAAATATTGGTTATTGTCCGATTTGTGGAAGAAAAATTGTAATTAAAAAGCCAATGAATGAATGATTTATTGGGAAGATTGGAAGAGGTGATATAAATGGTAAGATATATGGAATGTTCTACATGTGGCAAGTCATTACTTGAAAATTCAATTATTGTTGTAAGAACTGGGTTTACAGATAAATATTGTTCATATGGTTGTGCAGCAATTGGTAGTGGATTTTTTGAAAATATAAAATTAACTGATGAAATTGTCCAAGAACACAAATCTTGTGATGGAAAAGATTGGCTAATAGGAGATTGAGGTGATATAAATGTATGAAGAAGAAATAAATGCGACATTGATCTCCATACAACAATTTAAAATTGCATATAGTAATGAAAATGGAGTTATAACTGTTGGTGATATTAAAGATTTAATGGCTAATATAGATACTATAGAAGAATGTGTAAGAAAGCAAAAGAGAATCCCCACAACTAATGAAAGAGAATTTGGCTTATTGGGAAAATCAAAAATTGTACATCGGTGTAGTATTTGTGGTAGTAATGTATATTCTACAAATACATATTGTTCTCAATGTGGGCAGAAATTTTGTATGTGAAGTATTAGATTTAATTGAAGAATTGATGAAATGAGGTAATGTAGATGGAAAATAAAAAAACATTAAAATATTTAAACGATATGAAGAATAGTAAAATGCCACCATTTGATAGTCAATATGAATTTTTCTTTGCTACACTGGAAGATTATTATATTGCAAAATCAAATGGTGCAAAGATAATAAAAGAGGAACTTATGGAATGGGATTCTGAAGCACAAAAAGAAATTGTTAATATATTGGCTGATATTATAGAATCTGATGAATTGATTGGCTTTGATAGAAATGATATTTTATCATTGGTTGACTAAATGGAAGGTTTACAGAGTATAGTAACCGACACATTAGCAAGTATATGTGCTATGGCAGATAAAAAATACAAAAGATGGAACGCAAAGAACTACTAAAATAGAAGATTATAGAAGTGGTAAAATTTCACTGTAAATAATGGAGAATTCAAATGGAATCAATTATAAATGAATTGGCAAGAAAAGATAACTATACAAATGATAAGCAGTATAATTCAGGTTTAAGGCTAATAAAAGAAATGGGGTATCGCCATGTTAGTGGAGAACCTGATGTTAAGTATTATTGCATGTGTAATGGGTACTAAGAATTTGTTGGAAAATTGGAAGAGGTGATATAGTGACAAATATGACACTAAAAGAATTGATAGAATATGAAAGCGAATTATGTAGTTTACAACAAGAATATGAAGGTAAACTTACTAAGATATACGGAGAGGCTGATTCCTCAAATAAAAAGAGGAGACTAACAATTGTTTTGAATCTTATTATTGAAGAAAGGCAGAAAGTAAATCGTCAAAAATATAAACCCGTGTAAATGACGATTTCTTTTTGTAATTTTAAGGAGTGATAATTATGGATAGAATGTATCCTTCAGATTTTAATGTATCTGAAAGCAATTCTAATGGGTGTTTTATCAAAATAGATGAATTAAACGATATGATTGCTTATGGTGTATTGAAATTAGATGAAGCAAAATTAAAAGAGTATCATTTTGATACAAGAGTCACTTATAATAAAGAAATATATACAAGAGAACAGGTAATGAACTTATTTGGTAATTTAGTTAGAAGGTAACTAAACCAAAAGAAAAATTGCTTTCTTATTAAAGGTGAATCAAATATAGAAATAAGTGTTAGAAGCAGAAATTAACTGCTTCTTTTTTATTACAGAAAATGAGGTGATATTATGACAACAATTAGAGATTTTATAGAAAATAACGAAAATGTACCAATTACGATTGAAACATCAGAAACGAAAGACACAACAGATCCATTAAGAAAGGAACTGTGGAAAGGGATGTTATATGACATTCCAAAAGATTTACAGAATCGGGAAGTAATTCAGGAAGGGTATGGGATTGTAGCTCAGTGTAATATACTAACAATTTTAGAGGATGGTGAGAAAAATGAGTAGATATAAAAATGGAAATCCAAAACGACAATCAAGATTCATATGTATGAAATGTATGAATGAAAATATGTTGGCTAGAGGAATCCAGAGACAGAGACAAAGAGAACGAAAACATGTTAAAGACCTATATTGTTTGACTTGTGGCGAAATTACAAAATGTATTGAGGTTAGGTTTTGTGATTCGTATGAAGAAATTTTTGAGGCTGCAAAGATAAAAAGAGAGAATTATTATACAGAAGATTTTAGAAAGGTAGGTTGATAATTATGTGTTATAAGATAGAAGTACAAAACAAAAATACTGAAAAGCTTAATAGGAAGTTGGATGAATTAAATCTTCCTATATATATGAAAAAATATTTCACTGTTAAAATAGAGAGTAAGGCAGGTGCGTTGAATTATCTTGGAGTTATTGTAGATTTGCTCAATTGGTTTATTGAAGACAAAATTATTAACAAGGATAGAATTTCAGATATTGAGCCATCGGATTTTACCGATATTATGGCAGAAGACATTACATTATATTTAAAGACTAAAGAACAGAATGGAATGTCACCTACAACATTAGAAACTAGGAAACATATTATAAGCAGTTTTTGGGATTATATGAGTAGAGTAAAGGGGACTGAAATTAAAGATAAATTCTTCAAAGATGTAACATATAAAGGAATTCCATCTGGAAACAATTTAACTAAAAAACTTCCAACAGAAAAGCAGCTTAATGACATGGAAGAGAAGATAATGTGGAAAAAGGATATTCCAGTAAGAAATAGGAATATTGCTATTTTTCGTGTATTAAGAGGTACTGGTATAAGAGAGTCAGAGCTTGCTGGCTTAGATTTATCTGATTTACATTTGAAGGAAGAAATGCCATACATTACTATTCTTGGCAAAGGTGTGTACAGAGAAATACAAAATAGAACCGTATATCTTAGCGGATCAGCCTTAAAAGCATTGAGAGAGTGGTTAGAATATAGGTTGACATTGGATAATATTATTGATACAGAAGCAGTTTTTATTAATAAAAACGGTACACGTACAACAGAGAAAAATATTAAGCAGATATTTGAGAATTATGGTAATGGTATTACACCGCATATGATGCGTCATTATTATGCTACTATAATGAACCAAAGTGGAAATCTTGCATTCGTACAACAGCAGCTTGGGCATAGTAGTGTAAAAACAACTGTCAAAAATTATGCAAATGGTGCAGTGGGAATGAAAAATGTGTTATCTAAGATGTAATATGTAAAGGACGATACAGATTAATGTGTATCGTCCTTATTATTTAATTTATTAATTTCATTTGTGTAAGTCAGTAATCGTTTCATTTGAGCATCATCTGTATCAAGTATTTCAATTGGTGAACAGTTTAATTCTTTACAGATTGATTCTAAAATATCAAGTTTAATTGAAGTAGATTCACCTTTATAAATTTTATCAATAGTAGGGTATGTTACTCCGATTTTTTGTGCCAGCTCATAACGAGTAATATTAAGTTCTTTCATTCGATTTTTAATGTTTAATTTCATATATAAAATACCTCACTAAGTTTATTTATATATAGAATACCATATATAAAAGAAAAAATAAATATAAAAAATATTTGTAATAATACTTGACAATATATATAGTGAAGTATATAATACAAAATATCAAAGGAACAAACAAAGAAAGGAGGGCTAACATAATGGAAATTAAACGTGGTGAAATATATTTCGCTGATATAACCAAATATGATTCTAAAGGCTCTGAACAGAGTGGTAGAAGACCAGTAGTTATTCTTCAGAATAACATTGGAAATAAATTTAGCCCTACCACAATTATTGCAATTATAACTACGAAGTCTAAAAGAGAATTGCCAACGCATGTCGAGTTACATAAAGATGAAGTTAATAAATTAAAATATGATTCTGTTGTAGCTCTTGAGCAAATTACTACAATTGATAAAGATAGGTTGAAATTTAAAATTGGTGAATTATCTGAAAAAGATAGTATTCGTGTTATGGAAGCAATGAAAATAAGTTTGGCTATGATGTAAGAGAGGAGAAAAATTGTATGAAAACGGAAACTTATGATTATACCTCAATTGACGAAGCAATTGAAAGATTACAAAAGCTGAAAGCTGAAGGGAAAAATCCTAAGAATGTAGTAATACTTACAATGGATTTTGATAATAATACTTCTTCAAAGAAAATTGCAACACCTGATGATGGGTGCTTATTAGTTAGAAAATCAAAAACAATAATCATGAATGAAGATGAGTATATCCCTCATATGCAGCTATTCAATACAGAACAAGATATACAAAATATAATTAAAAGAGGAATTATGCATGATATTTTGTTGAGATGATTTACTCGAATATTTGTTCGATTTTATATTGACACAAATGTATGTTCGGAGTAATATAATGGAAAAGGAAATAAATAAAAAAGCTTGACTAGCCAGCTACCAACTTTCTAGTCAAGCAACATACAAAATCTATTTCTTGGGGGAAAAAGACTAGTACGCATTTAAATTATACATATCAATTATATAAAAATCAATGCATTCGCAGAATTTTTCCAAATTTTAACAATTTAATAGCATTTTAATTTTTCTTTGGTTATCCCAAGGCTTATTAAAGTGCGTCAAAAATCAGAGAGGAGTGATTTTTTGTTTATTTTAACAGATGGAAAGAATTATGTCATGGAGAATCCTATGAAGTCAGGTGAGTATATGATAACAACTTCAAGTTCTATGGCAAAGGAATTTACTTACAAACAGGCGAGGTCATTAGTACAGAACAGCAGAAAGAAGTATTCATGGATTAAGAAATATAATCTTATTGATGTGGATACGGGGCAGAAGTCTGATAAATCTCTTTATTATAGAGGAAACGCAAATGTTTATATAGGAGATGAAAGTAATTTTGACTATGCCTTATTAGATAAGATTAATTCAGAAGCTAATTCCATTTTAGGATTAGCAGGTTGGGACGACAACCAACTGATTACATATAAGAATTTATTAAATACAGAATTGTCAAAGTGTGATAGTGCAGAAAGTGATATTAATCATGCTTTGGAAAAATATAAGAAGATACATAATGGTAAGAAGCCACAAGCTCATAAGGTAGCAAAGATAGGATATTTACTTGATGATATTCGAGATAAACATAAGAGAATAAAGCAGTGTATAAGGTATGTTCAAGTTATGCAAGATGCAATATCTAAAGGATATAACATTGAAAAGATAAAATTAGAACTCAGTAAGGTTACTAGCGATGATTATAAAGGTAGAACGGAATATTGGAAAATGGCTAATGATATATTGGAGGATTAATTATGGTGATATGTAGAAACTGTTTAATTCCTATGGTAGAGACTATGAGTTTTCAACCAGGAGAAAGAAATCGACATGATAGATATTGTAAGTGTCCAAAATGTAAAAGAGAAACTAAACATATTAAAGTTATGAATTCTGAATTGTCTTTCGGGGAATATATGAATAAAGAAATTCAAAAGGCGGGTAGAAGAAATGATTAATGAAGAGATGATGAGGGTTATTAACAATAATCCTGAAATGATGAAAATTATTAATGATTATTCAGACAACGAAAACAAAAAATTGAAAAGAATATGTCATAAGATTTGGCATGGAAAAGTTGAAGTCAGTGAATACGATGATTTATATGAGGTGGCAATGGATTGTCTTATGGAAGCAGTAGTCTCATTTGATCAAAATAAATCTCGATTTGAAACTTTTCTGACGGGTAATATTGCAAGAAAAACAAGTACTTGGATGCGAGATAATAAATATAGACTAAAGCGTCAGAATCTCTTAAGGGATGAAAATGGAAAATTAATTCTTGATGATGAGGGTAAACCACAAATTATTATGAATATTTCATTAGATATGAATACAGACGAGGTAAAAAATATTAAAGATAATTTACCTTCAAGAGAGAATGTAGAGAAAGAGATATTTACAGAAGAATATACTGACAAGGTTGAGTTATATTTACAGCAATTACCACGAAAACAGGAAAGAGTGGCGAGGCTATTATCTCAACAATATACAAAAGATGAGATATTGAAAATATTACATATAACCGCAAATGAATACAATGATTGTTTGTCAGGGTTACGATCTTATAAAAATGTTGCCATATTAATGTAGTTAAAGAAGGGAGAAAAATATATGTTAATGCCAGTAAAACCAGTTAGACCACAAACACTTACATTGAAGTCATATTTAGACAAGTTTAAAGAAGGTGATGTAAAGGGTGACGCAGATACTCAAAGAGCAATGGGCTGTTATACAGATAGAATGTTTAATGAACTTGTTGTATCTGTTCTTATAGGAGAATATATTCCACCTTTAATTTTAGGAGAAACGTCAAATTATTCAGAAAGTTATGTTGAAGATGGCTTACAGAGAACAACTGCATTATCTATGTTTAGATATGGTAATAAAGCTGTTAGCAAAGATATTACTGACAGTGAAATTGCTTATCAAGTTAAAGTTAAGGATAAAAATGGAAATTATAAACTTGATGGTAATGATAATTTTATAAAAGAGTGGGAAGTATGTGATATAAAAAATAAAACTTATAGTCAGTTGCCAGAAGAGTTAAAGATGAAATTTGATGAGTACCAGATAGGATTAGCAGTTCATCCTGATTCAACTAAAGAAGATATATCCAGAAGAATTCGTATATATAACGAACACGAAAATATGAAAGCAGCTCAAAGAGCACTTACATATATTCCTACATATGCAAAAAATATAAAGAAAATAATATCTAACAACAGATTCTATAAGGATTGTATTGAATATTCTGACAAGGAATTCACTAATGGATTATATGAAAAAATACTTTGTGAAACAGATATGATTATTTACCATCTTGATGAATGGCAATCAGTAGTTAAAACAATGGGTATGTATATTGAAGATAATGCAAGTGAAGAAGAGTTTGAAAAAATAAATGCTTTAGCAACTAGATTATATAACATCTTAGGAGATGATAAGTATAAAAATCTCTTTAGTAAGAAAAATACATATTTATGGACAGCATTATTTGAGAAATTCACAAAATATAATTTTGAAGATTGTATGTTCATCAATTTCTTGAAAGAATTTAATGAGATTTTAGGTGATAAGAGAATTGATGGTTATGACATAAGTTTCAATGAATATGATAAAAAGAAGAGAACTAAAGATAAGAAAGTCGTTAAGACAAAACTTGACATGCTTGAAAAACTCATGAAGGAATATTTACATATAACAGATGTAACAGAAGATAAGAATGAAGCTACATATAATAAGGGAGAAACACATTCAGAAGTTAGTGAAAACATAACTGAAACAGAGAATAATATAGAGTCTTCTGATAATAAGGTAACAAATGATAATAAATCTGAGCTAAAGACGGGTTGTGATGATGAAATATTATCGTTTGTTAAAGAAAATATCAGTTCAGAATTAACAACTGAAGATGTTGAGTTATATGCAAATTGTGTAGATGATTGTTTCGATAAGTATGAAATTAGTATTACATCACCTTTATACAAAAATTGTTATGTTGCTTTAATTGCACTTATGATATATGCAGCAAATAAAGATAAAGATGAAGAGTTTGAAGAGTGGATTCAAAATTATAAAGACAGAACTAATTTTAGTCCTTCTCAGAAAATTAATTATACATATATGAAGCGTAGCTTTGATGATTACTTAGCAAATAGAGTAAAGGAGGAAATCGTAAATGCCTGATATAACTATGTGTACAAGCTCGACTTGTCAAAACAGAGAACAATGTTACAGAGCTATGGCAAAGCCAGATAAATATCAGTCATATGCTGATTTTACCAAGCTCTGTGCTGAGAAAGATTATCAGTGTATGTGGGTAATTAAGGATGGAGATGTTCTTGTGAATGATGTAGATAATATAGCGAGGTGTTAAAATGAACAATTTAAGTAATTTAAAAAAATTGATTAATGATTGTATTGCGGTAGGAGAAGATAGTTTGAAAGTACGCCATTCTCAAGATAATGAATTAATAATGAAAGGACAGTTAATGGCATATAACCAAGTTTTAGGACTTATTGATTTATTAATCAGCGGAGAAAAACGATTGGAAGAGAAAGAGTTATCTCAGAATGCTGCGACCTATGATGAGCTATTAGAAATGGAATGGGACAGTAAGTAAGGAGGGGAATAATAAAATGCCAGTATTTTTTATATTAGTTCTAATAGGATTAATAATTTTATGGTTTCTACTGTCACCTTTATTCAATAAAATTGGTAATTCTGTAACCAATAAAATGAATAAAGTTTTTTCGACAGATGAAATAGAAAAAAATAACAAATCAGAAAAGGAGACAAAGAAGTTATGAAAAAAGTGATAGGTGGAGTTGTTACAGCAGTTGTAATGGTGGTTGCAGTAATTCTTTTGGCAATGTCAACAGTTAGAGTGCCTGCTGGGTATATTGCTGTACAGTACAGTATGTCGGGAGGAATCAAGGGTGATGTTCTCACACAAGGATGGCATGTGAAGTCACCAACAGTAAAGACAACATTATACGAGGGAAGCTATTGATAAGACAGTAAATGGAATTTGGTAAATTAGAAGAGGTATTATATGAGTCAATGTATTAGAAATAAGTCATGTGAGATTTGCGGAAGAATAGAAGTTGGGTTAGTAGAAATGAGTGTAGGAAAAACTAAACATTATCTATGTTATTCATGTATGGCAAATTTCGCATCGGACGTTCTTGATTACGCAAGAATGAATTTGACAGAGAAAGTCAATGAATATGGAAATACATATTTTATAGACAAAGAACAGAAACCACAGTAAAACTTCGTTTCCTTTGGATTATAAACGGAGAATATAACAGTAGAAACAATTAACAAAAAAATAAATATAAGAAAGAAGAGGTACAAAACATGGATGGATTTATGATGTTTAAGAAGGCTTTACAGAAGCACTTCGATGAAATGCAGAAAGAGGCAACACATTTATTTGAGGTAAATGTAGATAAGGATGAATTATGGAATACATATCTTGATAGCTTCCCTGCTGGTACAAATGAGATTTTCAGAGAGCGTAGAGAACATGATTGTAGTTGTTGTAGACAGTTTATTAAGAATATTGGTTCTGCTGTCACTATCAATGATAACCAGATTCATACGATTTGGGAACTGAATCTTGGTGATACAACATATCAGCCAGTATGTGATGCACTTGATACTTTCGTAAAAGCTCATACAGTTACAGATATTTATACAACTAAGTTCCCTAAGATTGGTACAGATTTTAACTTTGAGGAAATCAATGGAAAGTCTCATCAGTGGGATCACTTCTTCTTAGAGCTTCCAAGCAAGTTCGTAAATAGAAGTAGCCGTTCAAATGAGGAAGTTAAGGGACAGTTCAGAGATACAAGAAACGTATTTAAGCGTTCTCTTGATGAAATTACTATGGATGCACTTGATACAATTCTTGAACTTATCAATTCAAATACACTTTACAAGGGTGAAGAGTGGAAAGGTGTGCTTACAGAGTTCAAGAAGTATAAGAAGGAATATGATAAGCTGACTTCTGATACTGAAAAGGATTTATATGCTTGGGAGAAGTCGGTAACAGCAGGTATGGCTATCGGTAGAATTAGAAATCATTCCATTGGAACACTTCTTATCAATGTAAGTGAGGATATGGATCTTGACACAGCAGTTAAGAAGTATGAGCAGATTGTCGCTCCAAGTAATTATAAGCGTCCAAAGGCTATTTTTACAAAGAAGATGCTTGAGGACGCAAAGAAGACCATTACAGAACTTGGATATATGGATTCATTACAGAGAAGATTTGCTAATCTGAATGATATTACTGTAAATAATGTATTGTTCTCAAATAAGAGTGCTGCAAGAAGAATGATTGGTGCAGATGATATTTTCGGTCAGATGGAGAAGGATGTTGCTGTAAACCCTAAGAAGTTCTCAAAAGTTGAAGAAATTTCAGCACAGGATTTTATTGACAAAGTACTTCCAACTGCAAAGGAGATTGAAGCTTTTGTAGAGAATAAACATGAGAAGAACTTTGTTTCTATGATTGCACCAGTTAATCCAGATGCTAAGACAATGTTTAAGTGGAATAATGGATTATCTTGGGCTTATTCAGGAAATATTACCGACTCTGATATGAAACAGAATGTTAAAGCGGCTGGTGGCAATGTTGATGGTGTTCTTAGATTTTCTATCATGTGGAACGAAGATGGTCATGATAATTACGATCTTGATGCACATTGTATTGAGCCAGATAAGAATGAAATTTTCTTTAGAAATTGTAGAAAGCCAAGTGTTTCAAGAATGGGTGGTCAGTTAGATGTTGATATTGTTCATCCAGATGGAAAGGTTGCAGTAGAGAATATTACTTGGGAAGACCTGTCAAGAATGAAACCAGGTGTTTATAAGTTCTTTGTACACCAGTATTCAGGAAGCGTAAGGCATGGATTTAGAGCTGAGATTGAATTTAATGGAGAAATTTACAAGTTTGATTACGATAAGTCAATGAGAACTGATGAAAAGGTTCAGGTTGCAGAAGTAACACTCGATGAGAATGGAAACTTCTCAATTAAGGAAAAATTAGCAGGAAATTCATCTATTTCAAGCCGTGAGATTTGGGGTGTAAATACAAATCAGTTCGTTCCTGTATCAGTAATCAGTTATAGTCCAAACTATTTTGACGAGCAGGACGGAATTGGTCACAGACATTTATTCTTCTTCCTGAAGGATTGTGTAAACAACGAAAGTCCTAATGGCTATTACAATGAGTTCTTAAAGAGTGACCTTGAAAAGCACAAGAGAGTATTTGAGGCTTTAGGTGCTAAGTGTCATGTAGAAGATACTGATGATCAGCTTTCAGGAATTGGATTCTCTATGACAAAGAGAGCAGATTTAGTTGTTAAGGTTAAGGGTGCAACAGAGCGTGTAATGAAGATTAAGTTTTAATTAGAAAAGGAGATTATTATTATGACAAACAACGAATTATTTATCAATGCAACAAGAGCAAACTATCAGTTCCCATTCAGAGGAATGATTAACGTAATTGATTTGTGGGCGTTATCTCTCACAAATTTGGACTCAGTATTTAAGACACTCAATGCGGAAGCAAAGAAGTCAGAGGAAGAAAGTCTTCTGAATACCAAATCAAAGGAAGATGAGGAGATTTCTAACAAGATTGAAATTGTCAAGTATATTGTTAGTGTGAAGTTGGATGAGAAAAAGAAGAGAGAAGACGCTAAGAAAGATGCTGAGATGAGACAGAGATTGCTTGAAATCAAGGCTAAGAGACAGGATGCGGCACTTGAAAATATGTCTGATGAGGAGCTGGATAAGGCACTTGCAGAATTAAGTGAGTAATTGTTATGGATATACCATATATAGTATTAGAAACGAGTAATATATACTATATATGGTATATATTTTACATTAGAATGAATCGCACATTTCTTGCGGAATTTTGGAGGCTAAGACAGTGATAATTGAACAGATTAAGGACAAATTAAAATCAAAAGAGTATGACTTCCTGAGAACAGATAAGAATTTGGGTAACAATATCATTATCTTAACTCTTGGTGGAAGTCATGCATATGGAACAAATAATGAAGGTAGTGATTTAGATATTCGTGGTTGTGCATTGAATAGTAAAATGCAGATTCTCACTAATGAGAATTTTGAGCAATTTGTAAACAATGAAACAGATACCACGATTTATGCATTTAATAAATTGGTTGCATTATTGAGTAACACCAATCCTAATACAATAGAAATGCTTGGAAATAAGCCTGAACATTACTTTTATGTATCACCTATTGGTCAGGAGTTAATTGATAATGCACATTTATTTTTATCAAAGAGAGCTTGCCATTCGTTTGGCGGTTATGCTAATCAGCAGTTATACAGATTAAATCAGAAAGCTGCACATCAGATGTCGCAGTCTGAATTAGAGAAACATATTCTAAAGACTCTTGAATTTATGCAGACTGACTTCACAAAGAAATATACACCATATGAAGATGATTCTATGAAATTATATATTGATAAAGCTGTGCAGGAAGGTTATGACACAGAGATATTTATGGATGTAAAATTACATCATTACCCATTAAGAGATTATTGTTCTATGTGGAATGAACTTCAGAACACAGTTCGTCAGTATGGCAAGATTGGTAAAAGAAATGAGAAAGCAATTGAGCATGGTAAGATTGCAAAACATTCAATGCATCTCATTCGACTTTATATGATGTGCTTAGATATTCTTGAAAAAGAGAGAATAATCACATATAGAGAAGATGAGCATGATTTGCTTATGGACATTCGTAATGGTAAGTATTTGGATAGCAACGATCAGCCAATCCCAGAATTCTTTGAAATGGTAAATGATTATGAAAAGAGATTGGATTATGCGAAGAAAAACACAAGTCTTCCTGATAATCCTAATTATAAGGCTATCAATGAATTTGTTGCTAGTGTAAATGAAAGGGTGGTAAAAGGTGAAATCTAATCTAAAAATTGAAATTCCATCTGGTGCAAATGAAATTATTCATAGTTTACAAAATAATGGATATGAAGCTTTCTTAGTCGGAGGATGTGTTAGAGATAGTATTCTTGGCAGACCAATTCACGATTATGACATTACAACTTCTGCCACACCAGATGAAATGATGGAAGTATTCAAGGACAAGAGAATTATTGAAACTGGTTTGCAACATGGAACTATTACCATTGTAATTGACGGTGAAGGATATGAATGTACAACTTACAGAATTGATGGTAATTACTCAGATAGTCGTAGACCTGATAGCGCAACATTTACACGAAGTCTTAAAGAAGATTTAAAGCGTAGAGATTTTACAATCAATGCGATGGCATACAATGATGAAGTTGGTCTTGTAGATCCGTTTAATGGCATGGAAGATATTGAGCATTATAAAATCAGATGTGTTGGTAGAGCAGAGGATAGATTTTCAGAAGATGCTTTAAGAATTTTACGTGCTATTCGGTTTGCCTCACAGTTGGGATTTGTCCTTGAACCTGATACAGATTGGCATATTTCTAAAATGTATAAGAATTTGGAGAATATATCTATTGAAAGGATCAATAGTGAGTTCTGTAAAATTGCTGCATCGAGTGATTTCTGTGTACAAATGGTCTTATATCACGAAGTATTCTCGTTGTTCATTCCTGAAATTAAAGATATGTTTGGTTTTCAACAGAATAATCCATATCACTTGTATGATGTATGGAATCATACCGTACATGCAATAGAATATTGTGAATCCGATAATTTAGTAACAAGATTGGCTGTATTCTTTCATGATATAGGAAAGCCACATTGTTATCAAGATGACGAGGATAGTATTAGACATTTTAAAGGTCATGGAAGAGTCGGTGCTGATATGACTGATAAAATAATGAAGCGATTAAGATTTGATAATGACACAAGAGAGAAAGTTGTTGAATTAGTTTATTATCATGATGCTACTTTTGAGGTTGGAAAGAAATATGTCAAGAGATGGCTTAATAAAATTGGAGAAGAACAGTTCAGAAGGTTATTAAATGTTCGTAGAGCTGATATTAAAGCACAAGCAGACATTAATCAGGAAACAAGATTACAGAAGATGGATAACATCGAATATATTTTAGAAGAAGTCTTACAGGATGATGAATGTTTTTCTCTAAAGGATTTAGCAGTTAATGGTAAGGATGTAATGGATACAATGCTCATTAAAAGTGGGAAAGAAGTTGGCTACTGGCTCAATGAAATCTTAACTCGTGTAATAGATGGAAGATTAAAAAATGATAGAGAAGATCTTATTTATTGGATGACTGGTATTACAGATGGTTGGATTAAATATTAAAGTGAGGTGAAATGGATGGATATTATAGAAGAAATTTTGGACAAGTATTTTGATGAAGAACATGAATATTATCATCGTTACAGAGAAGATGAAGAAAATTATTATGATGTCGTGGACGAGTTAAAGCAGGAATTAACTAAGAAGAACATTTCTTTTAAGTTGGATGTTACAGACGCATTTGATTCTCCTGGTTATGAGTGTTCTGTTTTATCAATCGCTTATATTAAACCAAATAATAATTGGGGTTCTATCGAATTGGAAACAGTTTTATTAGAAAGTATGTAAAGAATAATCAAATATAGAAATTTCTATCTTGGCGATTCAGCCAAATTTTCCAAATAAAAGTAACAAGAAATATTTTTTTCCTATGGTTTTAGCAGACGTGTTAATTCCGTAGGATTTTACAACAAAATAATATGTAAACGAAAGGATTTAACAGTAAATTCTAGGATAAATGATTGCGCAATCTCTGTAGATTAAAGAATTTTGACAGAGAATAAAGAAAAAAATAATTATTGTGAGTTAAACGTATTGAGCTTATGTGATGGTATGTCATGTGGACACATTGCATTAGAGAAAGCAGGATTTAATGTTGGTAAATATTTTGCATCAGAGATTAAGGACGTGGCAATTAAGGTAACAAGAGACAACTATCCTGAGACAATTCACATTGGAGATGTGAATAAGATTACATATAAAGATGGCGTATTACATACAGAAGTCGGAGATTTTGAAACGAATATTGATATTGTAATGTTTGGTAGTCCTTGTCAGAGTTTTTCAAGAGCGATGATTAAAGAGAGGAAGATTGGTCTTGAAGATCCAGAACGTTCAGGTCTGTTTTATGAGTGTAATAGAGTATTGAAAGAAGTAAATCCAAAATATTTCCTTATGGAAAATGTAGTGATGAAACCTGAAGATGAAGCCGTTATTAGTGAAATGATGGGAGTAAAACCTATCAGAATCAATTCTTCTCTTGTAGTAGGGCAGCTTAGAGATAGATATTATTGGACTAATATTCCAGGAGTGACAGTTCCAGAAGATAAAGGAGTTACTTTACAAAGTGTACTCAATGATGGATATGTACCAAACGAGAAAGCAAAATGCCTTTGCAAGAATGATTCTCACGGATATTACAACGGCTGTTTTTGGACACCAATTAAGAGGTTTCACAGATTCTATTATAAGTCGTTTGGAACAATGGTGTTCCCATCGAAAGAGTATTTTGATAACTGTTTAGAGGTTACAAAGAGAATATTAGATGGAAGAAAATCTTCTGCAAAAATCTATGAAGATTATAATGGGCATGATTTTGATGAAGCAAGATATTTGTGGAAAGATGAAAGAGCAAGATTGCAAGGTGTGCCAGAAGAATATGTCAAAAATATATCTGAAAAAGATGCTGCTGATGTACTTGGAGATGGTTGGACTGTACCTGTAATCGCACACATTTTCAGTTTTATGAAATTTTAACAGAGAATAACATAATATAAAGTTCGCAGGAATGCGGAATTTCTTCTGAGTTTTCAGAGAATAAATACATATAAAAATAAAGAAAAGAGGTAACAAAATGAGTAAAACACTAATTGTAATTGATATGCAGAATGATTTTATTGATGGTTCACTTGGTACAAAGGAAGCACAGGCAATTGTATTGAATGTAGCAAAGAAAATTAAGGAGTATAAGGATCGTGGAGATAAAATCATCTTCACTAGAGATACACATGATACAAATTATCTCAATACACCAGAAGGAAAGAAACTTCCAGTAGAACATTGTATCTATGGTACTCATGGTTGGAAAATTGCAGACGGATTAGAAGTAGAGAATTGTTATTATGTTGATAAGCCTACATTTGGATGGACGCATTGGAATGATTTAATTTTTGAAGACGATATAGAACTTGTTGGACTCTGTACAGACATTTGTGTAGTGTCAAATGCTTTAATCTTAAAGGCAATGTTCCCTAATGCAGATATTACAGTAGATGCAAGCTGTTGTGCAGGTGTCACACCTGATACTCACAATGCTGCATTAGCAACTATGAAGATGTGTCAGATCGAAGTGATTGGAGAGTAGAATATGATTAAAATTAATGGCGAAATTGTAACAATCAACAAGTTTCCAGATGGAACACCAAGAGTAAATATTGATATAAACAACATTGAGGAAGACTCTTATGATGGCTCTCCTTGTATTTGGATTGAATGGATTTATGAGAGTAACGATGAGATATTTTATCTGATGTTAGTAAAGAAACATCTTGAAAGATTTTTTACTAATGTGGATTATTATTTGTCTCTTCCATATATTCCTAATGCACGAATGGATAGAGTAAAAAATGATGATGAAGTATTCACATTGAAGTATTTTTGCGATTTTATCAATTGGTTAGGATTTTCATCAGTTTATGTTTTAGATGCTCATAGCGATGTTTCTACTGCATTACTCAATAATTGTGTAAATCCAAAAGAGTATGTTGATAAAGCTATTTCAAAGATTGGTATGAGAAATCTTGTACTTTATTTCCCAGATGCAGGTGCAGCTAAGAGATATTCAGATTTATTCCCTGAGTTACCGTATTGTTATGGTGAAAAGAAGAGAGATTGGAAGACTGGTAAAATCCTTGGATTAGACATTAGAACAAATGGTATTGATTTGAAGGATAAAGCTGTGTTAATGATTGATGATATTATCGCATATGGCGGTTCACTTTATTATAGCGCAGAAGAATTAAAGAAACATGGTGTAACTGAGATTTATGCGTATGCAACACATACAGAGAATTCAATTCTTGATAAAGAAAAAGGAACGTTGATCAAGTCTTTGGAGAATAATACAGTGAACAGATTATTTACGACAAACAGTTTATTTAATGGTAGTCATGAAAAAATTACAGTTATGGAGGTTTAAAATTATGGATAACACAATGGCTTTATTATTATCAGATACTTATAAACAGTGTCATGATCGCATGTACCCAAATGGTTTGACTAAATTGGTGTCGTATTGGGTGCCTAGAAAATCAATGTTAGAGAATCAGAATGAAATGGTTTTCTTTGGATTACAGGCATTTATCAAAGAATATTTAATGGGATATTTTCAGAAAAATTTCTTCGATTTATCGGAAGATGAGATGCTAACTCTTTATACAGATTCGATGGACGTACAGATTGGTAGAGACAACTATGATTTAGATAAAATTGTAGAGCTTCACAGATTAAGATATTTACCACTTGAGATTAGAGCATTACCAGAAGGTACACTTGTTCCTATGGGTGTTCCTTGTATTGAGATTACAAATACGGATGATAAATTTGCTTGGCTTGTTCAGTGGATCGAATGTATTCTTCAGGTAGAATTATGGAAGCCTTGTTGTCATGCAACTATCGGTCATATGTATCGTGAGATTGCAGATTATTGGTATAACAAGACAACAGACGGGTTGCCTGGAAATATGGCTTGTGCAGATTTTGGCATGAGAGGAATGTCTTGTATGGATGAAGCTACAAGATGTTCAGCATCATGGTTGCTTTCATTTAATAAGACATCTACAATTCCAGCAATTAATTATATTGATAGATATTACAATGCCGATTGTAAGAACAATGGTATTGGAATCGGTGCTGTCTCAACTGAGCATTCTGTAATGGGGGCTAATTTCTCAATTGATGGAGATGAGATTACGTTCGTTAAGAGACTTTTAACAGAGTTATATCCAAATACATCATTTAGTATGGTTTCAGATACTTATGATTATTGGAATATGGTAAATAATATTCTTCCACAGTGTAAAGAAGAGATTATGAATCATAATGGAAAGCTCTTGGTTCGTCCTGATAGTGGTGATATTGTAGAGATTTCAGTTAAGACAGTTGAAAGGTTATGGGAGATTTTTGGTGGTTCTGTAAATGGTAAAGGTTATAAGGTATTAAATCCGCATATCGGTATTATTTATGGTGATGGCTGCACACTTTCTAATGTAGAAACTATTTGGAAAGAATTAGAAAAGCGTGGTTTCGCAGCTAATAATATTGCTTATGGTGTAGGAGCTTTTTGCTTCACTGCAATCGTTGAAAATGGCAAGATGATTGTTGTTACAAGAGATACTTTTGGTATTGCAATGAAAGCTACATATGGAGTAATTGATGGTAAGAAGTTAATGATTTTCAAAGATCCTAAGACAGATACGAGTCACTTAAAGAAATCTCATAAAGGATGTTGTAGAGTATACGATGATAACGGTGAATTAAAGTGTCAAGATCAGTTACTTGAAATGAGTGATAACAGTTTACTTACTACCGTATTTAAAGATGGAGAGTTAGTAAGAGAAGATACATTTGCGGATATCAGAAACAGAATGTACGGAGGTAAGTAATGATTAAAATTATTGATGGAGACTTGCTCACTTCGAACACTGATATTATTGCGCACCAGGTTAATTGCAAAGGTGCTTTTAATTCTGGTGTTGCAAAAGCGATCCGTGATTATGATGCGCAAGTATATAAAGATTATCATAGTTTTTGTTCGATTAATACACCTGAACAATTATTGGGTTCTGTTAGATATTTTCAGTCTAATATTGACGCAAGAATATATGCAAATTTATTTGCACAAAAATCATATGGCTATGACGGAAAACAGTATACAGATATTAACGCTTTAAGAAAATGTTTTGAAAATTTGAGATCATATGCGGGTTTGGAAAATATGAGTATTGCAATGCCATATAAAATTGGCTGTGTTCGTGGCGGTGCAAATTGGGAGGAAGTACATCAAATGATAGAGGATATTTTTTATGATTGCAATGTTGAATTATGGAGGCTTGACAAAGGATGATAAATGAATTTAGAGGTAAATATTATTTTTTAAGCAACTTTTATTCTTCTCCTGTTACATATGAAGGACTTACATATTTGAATAATGAAGCCGCTTTTCAATCAGCAAAAACTTTTTCAGATAGAGAATGTTTCACGAATTTAGATCCATCATCTGCAAAGAAACTTGGCAGAAGAGTTCAGCTTCGATCTGATTGGGAAGATGTGAAGTACAACGTTATGTACGAAATTGTAAAAGCGAAATTTACTCAAAATTTAAAGCTCAAAGCAAAGTTACTTGAGACTGATAATCAGCATCTCGAAGAAGGTAATACTTGGGGTGATAAAATTTGGGGAACTGTGAATGGTGTTGGAGAAAATAATTTAGGAAAAATTCTTATGAGAGTTAGAGAGGAGATTAGACATGAGTAATTTTGATGTAAAGAAAGCGACTAATGATTGCGTTCAGTGGATTAAGGATTTCTTTGAGAAGAATGGTAAGGACTGTATGGCAGTCGTTGGTATCTCTGGTGGTAAGGATTCAAGTGTTGTGGCAGCATTATGTGTAGAAGCTCTTGGTAAGGATAGAGTTTTTGGTGTATTAATGCCACAGGGAGAACAGCCAGATATTGATTATTCTCGAATGCTTGTAGACCATCTTGGAATCGACAGTTGTGTTGTAAATATAGGCAATACAGTTCGCACTTTAAAGCATGAGATTAAACCACAGTTGGGAGATCGTTGGTCAAAACAGACTTCTACAAATCTCCCTGCTCGTATTCGTATGACTACGCTTTATGCAGTATCACAGACAGTAAATGGTCGAGTTGCAAATACGTGTAATCTTTCAGAAGATTGGGTGGGTTACGCCACAAGATATGGTGACGCTGCTGGTGATTTCAGTCCGTTATCTCAGCTTACAGTAACAGAGGTTAAGGCTATTGGTCGTGAGTTATGTCTTCCATCTGAATTAGTTGATAAAACACCTACCGATGGTCTTTGCGGAAAGACAGATGAGGATAATCTTGGATTTACTTATGCTGAATTAGATGCATATATCAGAGATGGAATTGAGCCAAGTGAGGAAGTAAAAGCTAAGATTGATTCAATGCATGAGAAAAATCTGTTTAAATTACAGTTAATGCCAAGTTTTGTGTATCAGGCGTAAATAAAATACTATATATAGTGTTTGTGTAAAATATAGATACTATATATAGTAATATTTTTACCAAGAAACATAGATTTCATTGGAATGAATTAGGAGGACATATTTATGACTGATTTATTAGATTTATTGAAGATGGCTTCTATAGGAAAACCATATACAATTTCAAAATCTGTAATGCATTGTCCAGTGCCAGGAATGACAAAAGAATATGCTACCAAGGTATGGAAAGAACAAAAGAAACGTGGTGTAACTACATTAAATAAAAAAGAATGGTTAAGAAGATATGGATTAGGAGAATAATATGGCAGGATTTATATCAAAGCAGCCAAATGGATTATATTGTAGATTTTCGAGTGTCACGGATTGTCCTACAGCATGGAATATGACACGAGAAGATTATATCAATATGAAAATGCAGGAAGCAAAAGAAGATGCTGAAGATGTATTGAATAATTATCTGAAGCCGTTTGATATGGTGGTGGATATGTATTATCCAAACAATATGACAAAAGAGGAATTTGATAAGTTTCTTGAAGAGACTGGATATAGTAAAGGAGAATAAATTATGGCAGATTATAAGATTGGTCAGATTTTGACCTCAACAGAAGAAGTAGAAATTGAAAAAGCATTATCAGGAGAAAAAGTGATTATTCCAAAGGGGAATAAAGTGATTATTGGTGCAGATAAGTTAGCTCATCATATCAGAAATGGTTTTATTCAGCCATTAGCGGAAGGTTCAACTGTAGAAGGATATGATGTTACTGGTATTGCGGAATATCTTTATATTGTACTTAGAAATCACTTACCTATTGATGAAATGATGGAAGATTATGAAGTCACTAAGCAGGAAGTTATTGATGAAATCGAATGTGCTTTAGATGAAATTTTATAAACCACAGTAAACCGAAGTTTCATTGGATGATAAGAAAGAGAGGTAAGATATGTATATTTGTTTAACAGTATTAATTGGATTATTAGGACTTTGTGTTGGAGCAATGATTGGACTTGGAATTGATTTTAAAATTAATCATACTTACATACTTGAAATGAACAATATTACTAAAGATTATTTAGAAAAAATAATTGATTTACAAAAAGGATATTTCAATACAATTGCGACAGATTTAGCAAAAGCAGTAGATGACATTAACAAAGTATATGAGAAGCCAATTTGGAGAAAAACAGAGGAAGAATTACCACCATGTTCAGGATTGTATTATGGCAAAATTAAAGGTAATCCACATGGAGAAAATGCTATGTGGAAAGTAGTATATAACGACAATGAATGGAGCTTATCTGGCTATCCTGATAACAAAGTAGAAATTAGCGAATGGACAGAGATCTATTAAGAGAATAATACAGAGAGGTGAACGAAATGGAATTAATATTACAAGGTTGGAGAGGACGTAATAGCGAAGGCAATTTAGGATTAGCTGAAGAAATTGATGATTATTATGAATCAATAGCAGAATCTATTATGGATTATTTCAATTATACAAAACTAAACAGAGGACTTGGTGAGAAAATCACCACGATTCCAAATGCAAATTTACGCTGTTGGTTCTCTGATGAAAAATGTACTTTAGAAGAAGCACAGATGAACTTTGACAGTTATATACTTACAGGAAATCTACTAACACAAGGACATTATACTGGATATTCTGAATGGACAATCACAGGATTTAATATTGATGAACTTGTGATTGGTGGTCACGATTTAAAAACAGAGCTAAAGGAACATATTGGTCAGTATATACATTTCATATTAACCGATTAAGAGAATAAAAATAATGAAAGGAGACGAGGTTCGTGTACACAAGAAGGAATTCCTTACTCCAAGTAATTTATGAAATATATGGGTTCAAAGTCTCGAATAGTTGATAACATTTTACCGATTATTCAAGAAAGATTGCGAGATTATAATATCAAAACATACATAGAGCCATTTTGCGGTGGTTGTAATGTAATCGACAAAGTTCAGTGTGATACAAAAATCGCATCAGATAATCAAAAATATTTGATTGCATTGCTGAAGAATGTACAAGAAATTACTGAATTTCCAGATGAATTAACAAGGGAACATTATTCAGAAGTAAGGGAATGTTTTAATAAAGGATTAAATACATATCCTGATTGGTATATCGGTGCTATCGGCTTTCTTGGAAGTTATAATGGCAGATTTTATGATGGTGGATTTGCAAAAACAAATTATTCAAAGAGTAAAACAACAGACCATATCATAATAAGAAATTATTATAAAGAGGCAAAAGAAAATTTAATTGAACAAATTCCAAGGTTAGAAGATATTCAATTCCAATGTGGAGATTATGAAGAGTTATATTCTGATAAAGTTGACTGCTTATTTTATTGCGATATTCCATATAAGGGTACGAAACAATATGGATCAAGTAAGAACTTTGATTATGACAGATTTTGGAATTGGGCTGAGAAGATGAGTGAGAGGAATATTGTCTTAGTCAGTGAGCATGAAGCTCCTTCAGAATGGGAATGTATTTGGCAACAGGAAGTCAAAAGAACGATTGACAATACAAAGCGAGTTAAAGCAGTAGAAAAGTTATTTGAAATAAGAGAATAAATATCTGGGAGGTGATAATTTGATAGAACCAAAGTCTTGTGTACAAGAATTAATATCTATGGAATGTATAGACAGAAGTGTTTTAATCCTATATCCATATGGACTTAGCAATGAACCAATATTAAAAGACAATATTCCCAAAATGACAAAAGTGATAAGAGAATATATAAAAGAGTCTGAGATGTATAGAAAGTGTGTAGATACAATTCCAAATCTTATATGGGATTCTCAAAAAATATCTATGCAAAATGAAGCTGATGAACATCAAAGAAAAGCTGATGAACTTGCAGAGAAAATGAATGAAGGTATCAGTCCTTATGCGTGGTATGTCAAAGGTAGGTTTAATGGAGAGATAGGTGGGTTTCACTATAATGTAGATAATATAGTTTATTTGGACAAAAAATAACAAGAAATTTTGGTTTCTTGGCTTATCACGAAAATTATACAATATTCAGGACAAACAAGAGAATATAACAATGTAATTACAATTAAAGAAAGGATAAATGTTCACATGTGAGTAAAGCTGCGCAGCTACTATGGTGAACAAATTTGAAAAATACATATATTAAATCGCCTCTAAATTATGTCGGAGGCAAGTATAAGTTACTACCAATTATTGTACCAATGTTTCCAGATAAGATAAATACTTTTGTAGATTTATTTGGTGGAGGTTTTAATGTTGGTATTAATGTAAAAGCTGATCATATTATCTACAATGATATATGTGAGCAGGTAGTTGGTTTTCTAAGATATTTACAAGGTTCAAATATTGAAGAAGTATTATATAAGATTGATTCATATATTAGTAAGTATGGATTAACGAAAGAAAACAAAGAAGGATATTTACTGTTTAGAAAAGAATATAACACAGGTATTAAAGATCCAATTAAATTCTATACGCTTTTATGTTATGCGTTCAATAATCAAATCAGATTCAATTCCAAAGGTGAATATAACATGCCTTTTGGTAAAGACAGATCCAGTTTTAATCCCACTCTTAGACAAAAATTTATAGATTTTCATAAGCAACTGAATGAAATAGATTGTAGTTTCTTAAATATTCCATTTGAGAGATTTGATTTTTCTGATTTTACGGAAGGTGATTTTGTTTATGCAGATCCACCATATTTTAATTCTGTTGCTACATACAATGAAAACGGTGGCTGGACAGAAGAAATGGAGAATAAATTACTAGAGACTCTTGATGCTTTGAATGATAAAGGCGTTAAGTTTGCATTAAGTAATAATCTCAAATATGACAATCCATTACTTGATAAATGGAAAGATAAATACATAGTTCATTATTTAAAGCATGATTATAGTAACTGTAATTACCAGAAAAAGGATAAGAGTGCAGATTGTGAGGTATTAATCACAAATTATTAAAAATCTCAACCTCTGAAATGCCCTAAAATCAAGGCTTTCAGAGGTTGAAAAGCAAAGTAAAACCACGTTTACTTTGGTCATGAAAGTAGGTGAGAAAAATATATTGGGATTTAAATATTGAAGAATGGGAGTTTAAAAATAATTATGAAGATATCTACTTTTTACTTCATTGTTTATACAATGCAAAAACTGAGTTATACGACAGAACTCTTACTAATATGAGAAGTAGGTATGATCCGACTGAAGCATTTATAGAGGGCTGGAATAGAAGTAGATCGAATTGGTATTCCAAGAAATTATACGATAAATGTGTGAAATGCATTGAGTTAAAAACAAGAAGTCATTTTGTACACAGACATTGGAAAGAATGCGTTTGGAAGTACGAAGGTCTTCTGTCTGCACAAGGATGGATAAATTTATATCAGCAGTTGATTAAAGAAAATAAATACGACAGTTGGATAATTGAGTATATAGAAAATTGGAGAATAACAATATGAACAAGAGACAGAGAAAGAAATTATTTAAACAAACACTTATTAAGGTTAGAAAACTGCATCCACAGAAGGGTGATGTGATTTGTTTTCAGCCAGATTTAGATTGGATTGATGCTGAAACTATGTGCCAGTTTATGAAAGTTTATTCAAATAATGATGTTTTTGGTGAAGCAAAGTTAGCTTTTGTACCTGCTAATATTAAACAGCTTAGACATAAAAGGGACGCTCAGATATATATTGACAAGTTACAGAGTATTGTAGATCAGATGGAGGAATAAATGAACATACAAACAATCGAAGGTTTAGGTTATAAAATCCTCATAACTGAGCATATCACTAAAGATGTTCAAAGAAGAACCCATAAGAAAAAACGTATTAATAAGAAGTGGTTGAAAAGATACGGCATGAAAATTGTACCAGATAACACGAAAATACTGCTAGTGAATAATACACTTATGATGACAGAAAAATGTTATGAAAAACTAAAAAAGCTTACTGATAAAGATGTTGATGATATGGAAAATTTTTTGAAAAAAGCCAGTAATAAACAATCTCAATAAAGAAGCATTTCTTTAGGAAAGGAGAACAATAAATGGAAACATTTTCAATAGTAGATAAGATAAATGTGGATAAGTTAAATACGAAAATTGCAGAATTTGTATACAGAGAGGGGCATGAGCCTTATATATTTGCAAATAAAGAGACACTTGATGCATTAGTTAAGCCAATTGAACAGGAATTAAAATTTATATCGGCAGCAACTGGTGCTGTAAGTTCATTTAAAGCTTGTCTTGTTGGTAAATATCAGGGTAACAAAATGTTTGAAGATGATACATTAAAATTCGGTGAAATTGAGCTGAAATAAGAGAGAATATATAGGTGACAATAAATTATAAGGAGATATGTTTTATGAGTAAGAAACAGCAATTTAAGGGTTTGAAATTTAATTATTTCATAAATGGAAAAAGATTAAAAAGTAAATATAAGACAATTGAGGATTTCTTAGATACAGAATTTCCGAAGAATAACAATCCATTGTCGCCTATTCTTGATACAGAGATTACAGGAATTAAATGGAATGGTAATACTATTTCTATTTCCAATAAAATTCACACAGTAAGAGACTTGGTTGACTTATTAAGCAAGGAAAATGCAGAAAATGTTTTTATTTCAAATAAAGATATTAGATTACATGAGTTTAAACCAAAACATGACAATCTCATCAGAAAATCCATATATTCCATAGATGAGGTATACGATAAGGTTAAAAATGTTTTGTTTGAGAAAGATAGACAACTTGCAAAAGTTGATTTTGATGGAGATTTGATTAAAAGCAACAGTCAGAGATACCAGACTTTTTTCACTAAAGGTTGTAAATGTGTGATTTGTGGAATTGAAGGAAAGTATTTTGCAAAAGAAAAATTCGCAGACCAATCAACATATCATCTGAATTTGTATGCAGTTGATGATAATGGTGATGAAATTTTAATGACAAAAGATCATATTATACCACGCTCAAAAGGTGGTATTGATGATATTAGTAACTATCAAACAATGTGTAAGCTTTGTAATGAAGCAAAAGGCAACAAATTAGAAGATTAAAGAAGAAAGGAAAATAGAAAAGTTCCTATAGGATAAAGTGCGCACTACTTACTAAGGTAAGAGGAACTTATGTATTGTGCTTATATCACAACATTAAAAGGATTAAGAAAACATAGTAACGCTGATAGATTACAGTGTGTAGAAGTATTTGGACAGAATGTAATTGTAGATTTGAGTTATCAGGAAGGACAGAAAGTAGTCTTCTTCCCATCTGACGGTCAGTTATCACTTGAGTATGCAACAGACAACAACCTTGTAAGAAAGAAAGATGAGAATGGAAACAACATTGGTGGTTATATGGATGCTGAGAAGAGAAATGTAACCGCTATTAGACTTAGAGGTGAGAAGTCAGAAGGACTTATATTACCTGTTGAGACGCTTTCTAAGTATACAGATATTTCAAAATTAAAAGATGGTGATCAGATTACAGTCCTTGGTGGTCATGAGATTTGTCAGAAATATATTCCAAGAGGAAAGAATCGTTCAAGAGGTAATGGAAATGGTTCAAATAAGAAGAACAAGTTTCAGAAAGAAACAGTATCATACCCATTTTTTGAAGAGCATAAAGATACTGCACAGCTTGCATATAATATGTCAGCATTTAAGCCAGGTGACACGATTTATATTACTCGTAAGCTCCACGGAACATCAGCTCGTACTATGAAGACTGTTAAGGTTACAAAGAAGAATAGTAAGCTGAGAAAGTTTTTACATATGCAGCCAAAGGTTACAAGAGAAGTTTCTGTTGTATCTGGTAGTAGAAGAGTTGTATTAAAGGATATGACAAAGAATGATGGATATTATTCTGATAATGGATTTAGAAAGAAGTACCACGATTTATTAAAAGACAAGCTTCCTGAAGGTGCTGAAATTTTCTATGAAATTGTCGGATATGTAAATGAAACAACACCAATTATGGGTTCAGTATCTAATAAGGGAGTTAAGGAAAAAGAATTTATAAAGAAGTTTGGCGACACTACGACATTCTCATATGGCTGTGAACCAGGTGAAAATGAGATGTATGTATATCGAATGACAATGACAACAGCAGATGGAACAGTTATTGAAGTGCCTTGGGAGACTGTAGAAGTATGGTGTGACAAGTTGGGTGTTAAGCATGTACCTGATTTAGAGAAGTTTATTTTTACTACACCAGAAGATTTGAAAGAAAGAGTAAATAAATATCTTGATGGTATGCCAGCAGATGAAATTGGCAAGACACATGTTGCGGAAGGGGTAGTTATTCGTATTGATAACAGAGCAACATTCACAGCTTATAAGGATAAGGTGTTTGAATTTAAGGTAATTGAGGGAATTGCTAAAGACACATCTGATGTGCCTGATATGGAAGAAGCTGAAGAGTTATTCGAGGAGACTTTAAATGAATAAACCTACATTGTATATCATGTGTGGCTTGAGTGGTAGTGGCAAATCAACCATTGCCACTCAGATTGCCAATGAGAATCCAAATACAATAATTATATCATCAGATGCAATTCGTGAAGAATTAACTGGTAATTACGAAGATCAAGAACATAATGAAGAAGTGTTTAAAATTTTTCACAATAGAATACGCAAGAATTTAGAGAATAAAAAGAATGTAATTGCTGATGCAACTAATCTGACTATGAAATCTCGCAGAGCAATTATGATGAAAGTAAATGGTTTAAATGTCAGAAAAGTATGTGTAATTATTCCAAAGCCATTTGAATGGTGTAAAGAAGATAATTTACATAGAGAACACCCTGTACCTGACTTTGTGTTGGATAAGCAGATTAGAAAATTCCAGATTCCGTTCTATGAGGAAGGATTCGATGAGATTATTATTCACAATTTATTAAATAATTACGAACCAAATGATATCCCAGATATGAGAGGATTTGATCAGAAAAACCCACATCATACAATGGATTTATTTGAACACTGTAAATATGCATCAAGATTATTTTGTACAAAATATTCTTATCCTGCAAGATTCAGAATAGGTGCTTTGTATCATGATTTAGGCAAATTAAGCACACAAACATTTGATGAAAATGGAATAGCTCATTATTATCAGCATCATTGTTATGGTTCATACCAATATATGACAGCTATGTATCATGTTGATTCTGATGTTGTTTTAGATACATGTTTCCTCATCAATTATCATATGATGCCTTTTGATTGGGATACTGATAAAGCAAAGCAGCGTTGGAAAGAAAGATTTGGAGAATATAAATATAAGATGCTTTTAGATTTTAACGAATGTGATAAAGCGAGGTAAGTGTATGTGCAATCGTTGTGATTATGACTCACCAGACAATCGAATATATGTAGATCCATTAACTAATGAATATTATTTGGATATAGAAACATCTGAATGGGATGAGTATGATGATGGATTTGTTCATCAAAAAGAATATATTACGTATTGTCCTTGGTGTGGCAGAAAATTAGGAGAATAAAGATATGAAGATAGAATTAATCAAATTAAAATTCAATGATACTCATTCATACAAGTATAAACCATTTACGCATTGCTGTGATGAAATTCAAAATGATAAAGCTATTGTATTTACAGGTGAAGATTTAGTTCATAGTGATGATTGTTGGGATGACGAAAGACACATTCCAAGATTCTGCACTTCACATACAGAAGTCATCACATCTTATGAAGATGAATGGGAACAGACAGACAATTATCCAATTCAGTTTTGTCCTCATTGTGGCGAAAAGATTGAGATTTCTGTTATAGAGGAGATTGATGTATCTGATAAGTATGATGAACTAACTAAGCAGCGTGAGGAATTATGGAAAAAGTGTCAGAGAACAGATAGTAAAAAGGAAGAACATGAGCTGAGAAAACAGGTTAGAAAGTTGGATGACCAGATAAATGACTCCTATGAGTTGGACGAATGGAAAGGAGAAGATTAGAATGGTACAGAAACAGAAACGAGTTCAGTTATTCGAAAATGAAGATGTTCTATTAGAACAACGTGGTAATAGATATTATCTATCTCTGTATGATAAGGAAGGAAAATTTCAGAGAGAAGTTACTATTGATGTGAAAGACGATTACAAGGTCGGACTTTGTAATGGTAAGTAAAGGAGATTATTATGGCAGTATTTAAGAATTTCAAAGATGATGAGTTAATCGTAAACTGTGAATGTGGATGTGATGAAGGTATCCACTTTAAGATTTATGATTATAAAGATGGAGATTATGCCTTCTTAACATATACAAATGGTAATTTTTATACTCAGCAAAGACCGTTTTTTGAGAAGTTGAAGAAAATTTGGGCGATTATCAGGAATAAAGATTTTTATTATTCTGATATTGTGTTTACAAAGGAAGATTTCAAAGAGTTTAAAGAATGGGTTAATAGAAAGTAAATTAATTAATATGAAAGCAGTTTATATACATAAAATATATTTACATTTAAAAATAAACGGAATATGGAAATATGCAGATAGTGTTGGTGGTAGATATGTCTATTTATATGGGGAAGTGCCTGAAAATAGAGTAGAAGAATTTAAAAATAAAGATAATGTGTTTTCTGAATTGATTAAACGAAGTGGATACATTGAAGATTTTATAGGATATAAAACATTTTGGAGAAAAAGGTTTTATGTGGATTTATTTCCATTAGCAAATGGAATTGTTTACAAAGATGAACTAGAAGCATTCGAAATAGAACATATTTACGAAGTAGTAGAAAATCCAATTATAGAACAATTGGAAAAGGATCTTGGGTTTAAAGGATATAGTCAGTTAGTTTTTGATAGAGAACAAGAATTAAAAAATATGTTAATTAGCAAGTGACAGTAAATTCAGTTTCTTGGTTGTAATATGGAGGTGAAAATTTGAAAGATATTTTAGGTAGAGAGATTAAAGATGGTGATATGTGTATTGGAATGGCAATAGGTAGAAATTCACCAGGAATGCATATAGGAGTTTTTCAAGGTAGCTCAGTTGTTTATTTAGGATATAGTGAAGAGTATATCAATAAAAGTTGTACAAGCAATACATATTTGATTGAAAATCCAACAAAAAAGGAGTTGGAAATTAGAGATAAAATAAATATATTTCTTCAGAAAGAAGCAGAAGAGCGAGAGCGAAAAGCAAATTTAAAAACAATTCCGTTAAGTAAATTAGAAGTGGGTGGAATTTACAAATCAACTCAAGGGGAAATGTATTTATATCTTGGTAAGAAAAAAGTAATTTTCGAAGATTTTGATTATGGCAATACTGATATAAAAGAAGGGTACTGTTTTGCTTATGTATATAATGGTGATTATGAATCAGATGAAAAAATTTTAGAAAGAGTTTTGGAAATTAATACATATCGAAGAAGTCATTCTATTTCAGTCTTAAAAGGCAATAAAAAGTTGACAGATATTGTTAGAAAGGTTGATTTGAAGTTTCCACTAATCAAAGAGGAAAAGCAGGAAAGTAATTGGAGAAATCATGGAAACAACATGAAATTGACCATCGAGTAGAGAATGTTGAAGCAAGGAGGTAAAAATGTCTAGTTGGACTTATATCAATGGTACAATAACAGTTCGTCCTATGGGTAGAACACAGCCTGAGAAGAGATATATTCTTGAAACAGTGCTAAATCATTTGCCTAGAGTGACAGGTTCTGAGGGCGATATGGATGTATACATCGTTCAGAAAAATGGTTATAACAGTTCGTGTTCATGTGATGAATTTGGCGAAGTGACAAATAATTTAGTAGATAGATACGGATATAAGAGTCGTAGCAGAGGATGGTTACAAACACAAGATGAATATATCCTTGTTGTAAATGCAGCTTTAAGAGACAGAGAATTTGAACAGACTTATAGAGAATTTATGAAATGGTTTGTGAGACTTTGCAAAAGAGTAGGCTGTGAAGATGTTCTTGTAGAAATCAAAGGATATGATAAGTCAACTGTTATCAAAGATAGAAATATTCAGAGGGAAAAATATTCTTGGAAGAGTGTTTTTGACGGTTTATTTGAAAATCCAAGTTGGTGTAATGACAGTAAAGATGGATACAAAGAACCAAATTGGTGCGAATTTATGATGTACGACAGGGCAAAGAATTCCGATTATCCTATGACACTTGCTTATAAATATTTCAATGATGAAGAAAATGACAAAGAAGTTGAGAGAAGAATGAATTATAGATAACTTCACATGAAAGCAACATATCATTGGATTTAGAAAAGAGGTATCAAATGGATGATTATAAAAAGCTAATTGATTCAATCGAATTACAGAAAACAGTATTGAATTTCATTGGTTCTGAAGAATTTAACAAGATGGTCAATTGTTCAATATTCAAGGATAATCAAGAGTGTAAATCTGCCATTATTTACGGAATGTCAATCGCATCAATGTTGGTCTGTGATTGTACTCCATTTTATATTAAATTTAATGAAGAAACTGATGAAGACGATAACAGACTACAATGCTGTATAGACCATGATAAGTATTTTCCAACATGTGACACTTGTGAGTTTGGAGAATAATATCTTGGAGGTGAAAACATGGATGATTATAAGAATTATATTGTAATTGGACATAAATATAATGGGTTAGGAGAATCTGCCGATCCTGATAGTTGGGACAATGTAAAATATGATTTTAATACAGAAGATGAAGTGAAAGATTTTCTGAGCAGGAATCCATCATATTTATTTCGTTTAAAAGCAATTTACAAAGTAAAAAAATTGGATATTAATCATTTTGTTTAAACATTAAAGGTTAAAAACACAAGAATCCAATCTTTCTTTTGGAAATTTTTAATCATATCTAAGCCATTCGGCTATGTGAATCCCAACAAATAAGAGAATAAAATATTAGAAAGGTGGTGAAAAGTAGTGCATCCAAGTGATTTTTTTGAAAATTGCTCATTGAGGACTGGAATTGATACATTTGAAATTTTTGATGAAGATTTGAAACAAAAATTAAAAAGTATTCATCCTAAAAATTTCTTAAAAACAAAAATTACCCTACCAGTTTATAAGATAAATCTATCTTATGTGACAGAAAAAGGAAATTACAAGACAGTTGATAGATATACTGTAATGGATTCGGAGTCAGATGATGAGTATGTAGATTTTTGGATAGATATGTTTATTCAGGATTATAACAAAGATAATCCAAATCATAAAATGACAAAATGCGAAGTCAACAGTATTGAACGAATCTGCGAGGCTGTGCTGCCACTTGGTTAGCTTTTCACCATATGTATTTAATGCCTTTGATTAGCAAAGGTTGTCACAATGATTCATAAAACGGATCATTGGTTTATATGAATCGAAAAAGTAATGTGATAGTGACGTAAAAAGACACTCACTAAGTATGGCTTTACCTCATTGAAATGAAATTAATTTCAGTGAGGAAAGTACATATTGGTACAGAAAGCTAATACAATTGAAGAATTATTACAGGATTGTCCTGTAAACTCAATAATAGGAGACAATTTAATAAGAGCGTGGTCAAAAATTAACAGCCACAAATATTTATATATACTATGTTCTATTTCAGGTGGATCAGATAGTGATGATATGTTGGATATTGTTTATAGATGTGATAAAAGCAATAAAGTGAAGTATGTCTGGTTTGATACTGGATTAGAATATTCTGCAACAAAAGAGCATCTCAAATATTTAGAAAATAAATATGATATAACAATTGATTCATATAAAGCAATTAAGCCAATTCCACTATCGTGTAAACGATATGGACAACCATTTCTATCTAAGCAAGTCAGTGAATTTATCCAAAGATTACAAAAACATAACTTCCAATGGGAAGACGAGGATTTTGATACGCTATATAAGAAGTATCCGAAGTGCAAATCTGCATTGGAATGGTGGTGTGGAATAAAAGGTAATGGTAGTCAATTTAATATCACTCATAATAAATGGCTAAAAGAATTTATGATTGAAAACCCACCAACATTTAAAATTTCTAACAAATGCTGTCAATATGCGAAGAAAGATGTCTCACATAAGCTTTTAAGAGAAGGTGTATATGGCGATGGAAAAATACCATTTGACCTAAATATTGTAGGTGTAAGAAAAGCCGAAGGTGGAGCAAGAGCAACTGCATATAAAAGTTGTTTTGATGAAAATGATTCTGGTTGTGATAATTATAGACCTTTATTTTGGTATAAAGACTCAGACAAAATAGACTATGAAAATTCTTATGACATTGAGCACAGCAAGTGTTATACAGAATATGGACTGAAAAGAACTGGTTGTGCAGGTTGCCCATTTGGTAGAGATTTTGAATACGAATTAGAAGTAATTCAAAAGTATGAACCGAAACTTTATAAGGCTGTTAATAATATTTTTGGAGATTCTTACGAATATACAAGGAAGTATCGTGAATTTGTAAAGAATATGAATAAAAAGTAGAGAATAACAAATTGAGAGGTTACGAAAGCCTTGAAAAATAAGGCTTTTAGAACCTCAAAATATAAAAATATTACATATAAAGGAGATTTTAAATTAGGATTTTTCCTTCAAGTGAGGTTAGAGGATATAATGACAAAGAAACAATTATTAAAAGAAAAAGAAAATTTAGAGTACAAATTATCAATTCTAAATAAGGTGTTGAAGCAAGATAATATAGAAAATCCAAAATATTTTATTCTTGATACAACTCCTTGGCGTAATGATATTTTGTGGCTAATTGCAGATATTGTCAGAACATCTCCGATAGTTAATAAAAATTATCCTTATGGATATGATTGTAACATTTGTGAAGAATGTGGAAATGAATGTTCTACGGATGGAGATGGTATAGATTGTAATTGGGCATTTGTAGAATATTTTGAAAAAGAACTTCGTGAACGAGGTTATTACGAAAGCAGAGCATGAAGAATTTAGCAGATGTAATACTGATTGGAGTGGTCTTCGAGGTGGATTTTGATTTAAAGGAGAGAATAAATGAGCAGTAGTAGTATTTATGGAATAAGAAAAGATTATACAGGAGAAGAAATATTTGAATATAAAAACTCATGGTGGTTTTCTCCTATAATTTGGTGCGTCTTACCAGATAAATATATTCATGATTACATTCAAACACCATTTGGTTTTAAAAAGGGAATTATTGGAATGGACGGAAATGATGTATGGACAAGAACTAACAAATCCATTAATGAGTGTGATAACACACCTGATAGGGTTTGTTGGGAGATGTCAAATCAACAGATTTTTCATACATCTGATAAACAGATTATTTCAAATTCTATTATGCAATTCTTAAAACAAAATGATACTTATGATATATCAGAAGAAGATAATATCCCAGTTTTAAAAAGAGAACATATTATTGAAAGATTTACCGAAATAGCAAATGATATTTTGTCAATTGACGAAAATGAATTTCCATATTTTGTTTTTAAAAATACAACAGTTGATGATGGCGTTGAGAGATGGTTTGAAAAATATGATGAAGAATCTGACGAGTATGTTTCATGTGCAATGTCAGAAAATACAGATGATTTTTATGCAGAATTTGTATTTTTCAAAGATGGAAAAATTGACAAATTTGTAAGTAACAAAGATTATCAGTTTGAATCATAGAAAGAAATTTTTCTTTCTTGGGAGGTGATTAATATATTTCGTATAGAGAAAACTGAAGTTGTAAATGGATGTGATTGTTGGGGAAGACCAGAATATGATGATGTATATGAAGTTTATTGTAATGATGAATTTGTATGTCGTATGTCAAGTGATCCAACAATATTAGTTGATAAGATAAATGATGTTTTAAATAGTTATAGGAGAATAATTATATAGGACAGCTAATTAATAAAACAGTATTATGAAAATCGGAGGAAAAGAATGAAAAGAGGAGATATTATTGAATTAATTGAGGATACAACATTTTATAAAAAAGGTAAGAAGGCTTATTTTATTGGTAGATCAAATTTTAATCCTAATAAAATTGAAATTGTTTGGGTTGGTGAAGAACAGGCTTATAAAGATGGCGATATAGACGAATTTCCAGTTAGATTGTTTAAGCAGGTGGAACATGTCAATAGGTGATGGAAGAAAAACATATTCAGACAGCACATTAAAATCTATGACAAAAGACGAACTGATTGATATTATTCGCTGTTTAGAAAGTAATCTTAGAAATGCTTATGAGACAAATGCTGTCCAATATGATAATTGTAAGAGATTGTTGAGTGAAGAGAAGAATAAAACACTTGATGAAGTTCTAAAGGCTTGTGACATAGAATGTGGATTTTACAGTGGCGATGTTAAGAATCTTACAAGACATGTTTTGATGAGAGTGTTGGATGGATTGAGAGAATAAATAAGAGGATGCATTATGAAAATTATAGCAGGTAATTATTTTGGTAAAAATATTCAGTTTGTATGTAGATGCTGCAACTGTGTATATGAAGTTGAATCAAAGGATGATTGGAATGTTCGAATGATATTTCCTAACTATTGTAGTTTTAAATATAAAGTTCCTGAATATGAAGTAGCTTGTCCTAACTGTGGTCATAGAGAATATCTTGGTTGCGATCAAGATGACTTGATAGGAACTGAATCTGAAAACCTACACTGTCCTTGGATTCCATTATTGAAGAAGAGAGAAGATTGGAATAAACGATATAGGGTTGAGCCAATAAGAGAATAATTTAATAAGAAAGATTCGTTCTTTTGGAAATATGGAGGTAAAAAATGGAGAAATTTTATATTGTAACAAATGAAGATTTTTTAAAAGGGTTACATCGTGATGAAGTAATAGAAAAAAACAGAAGAGAATTTATCAAAGATTTTTTCAATCGCATAGGAATAAGTGGAAATCATTATTATATGCGTGGAGGTGGTAATGTTAATGTTGCGTTTAATGAAACACAAAAAAGTAATATTGAATTGTATATCGATGATGTGCAGGAAAATAGTGAAAAATTTGGTAATCAATTAAACAAGCCTAAAATGTTTGAAGGTCAAAGTATGAGAAAGTTTAAAAAAGGCTGCAAAATATTAAAGCAATTTCAAGATGAATGTATTAAAAAGGAGATAGTTATTAATATTTATCCTTTGAGGTGTGGAGACTACTTCGAAGAAACCGAAATGGGTGGCTACTCAAGAACAAGTTTTAAATACAATGGAAAACAATACTTGCGTATGAGCACTAATCGCTATAATTCATTAACTCCTTGTGAAAATGGCTTTGAAGAGATAAAAGGTAGTGAGTTTTATAAAGCATTTGAAGAATTTGAATCAAAAAATGAGTAAATATCGGTTTCCTTGGGAGGTGAAATAAATGAGTTGTAAATATCCAAAAGAAAGTAGAATGCATTATGCGTGTATTCTATGCGATGAAAAGAATGTATGTAAAGATACAATTACATCTTTACCTTTAACAGACGCTAACATTCCTATGCCAGAAGTTCAGCCACCAAAAAATGTTATTCCGTCTGCGTTAGAAGCAAATAAAATGACAAACAATGCAATTGATAGCTGCACTACACAGCAATTAGCAGAGTTATCAAAATTGATTAGAGATGCAATTGCAGATGGTAAATTTTCAATCAGCGAAAATGGTTCTTTGAAGCCTGAAACACGAAAGAAATTAGAGGAACTTGGTTATAAAGTCGAGACTGGCAATCAATATAATGAATCGTATTACTGTATAAGTTGGAAGGAGTAAATATGGCATACGGAGTAAAAGTGGGAATTAAAGCAAAAGATATTTATGATAGATTAACACCTACTGAAAAAGAAAGATTTGAAGAAATTGTTATTTCAGGTGTGGACAAAACAGAAGATGAAGTAATTATTACTGCAATTGCTATTGAAAAACATAATTATGATGAAAATAAATATAAGGAACTTGCAGAAAAGGAGTCTTGGGCTATGCAAAACATTGGAAAAATGAGTAATTGTCCAAAGAGATCTCTATAAAAGTCGCAGTAAATTTCGATTTCATTGAAGTGGAAGGAGAGAATATATAATGATATATAATTGTAAGAAAAGAATTATATATCCACATAAAAATTTTATTACGTATAATTATGACAGTAAAAAATACAAAACTAATATTCTGGTTGATGAATGTTTAGCAGATGAAATAGAGAGTTTATGGAATAAAGGGATTAGAACAACTGGGTGTTGCTGTGGTCATGGAAAATATCTTGGATTTATAAATGTTTATCAAGATGACATAGAAAAAATGGAACATTTGGGATATCAACATTATATATTTGAAGATGATTTTGGTGGAGAAAAAAGAAAAGATACATTTATTCCAAAAAGTTATGGGCATATATATGACGGATATATTGATAGTTTCCAAGGATAATAAATGAAAAATTATATATCGGAGGTGAGACTGTTTGGCAAAACGCCAAGAGACGTTAGATATTGAAGCTGCATTACAAAAAGATACACGAATTAAGAGAATATATGGTTGTGAGGAAATAACAATTGGTTTTTATAACAATGGTCATGGAAATGAAATAGTTGACTTCATGACAATGGATTCAAAAGGAATTATTAAATGTTATGAGATAAAAGTCACTATTCAGGATTTTAAATCTGATGCAAAGAAGTCTTGGTATGGTTATTACAATTATTTGGTAGTTGGAAAAGAGTTGTGGAATGAACACAAAGACTACATACTAGAAAATACACCAAAGCATATTGGAATTTTAGGATCGTCTCTTGGAAGTTATCGAAAATGTAAAAAGCAGGAAATATCGCAAGAACAATCAGAAATGTTAAAGGAGAGTATGGTTCGTTCTATGTATTATAAAATGGTCAAATATTATAATGCTTCTGATTTAGATGAAATCAAAAGACTCAATAGTGGTATCCGCAAGTTGAAAAAAGATGCTGAGAATTACAGAGATAGAGCAGTAAAAGCGGAAAATCTGATTTACAGTTACGAAAATTATAAATCATATAATGACGGAATTGACGATTTTGATTTTAAAGAAGCTGTTGAAGTAGAAAGGAAAAAGTATTTGGAGAATATATATAAGGAGGATTGATACATACGAATTTAGTACAAGCATTAGAAAAGCAGATTGAGTTCTGTAATCAATATACAAGATATAAATGTGGAGTATTTGTAAGAACAAAAGAACAACGTGATATTGTAATGAAATGTATTTCAAACTTATTGTTAGATCTAGGTAATACCCAATTAAGAAATTATGCATGGAAGCTAGGTTGTTATTGGAATAATGGTAATTGTATTGAAGTATTACCTGTAAACGATTCCGTTAGAGGACACAGATTTAATGGTGTAATAATTGAAAATGAAATTGAAAGAGATATTGTTAATTCTTTGATTATGCCATATTTAATGGTAAGAATTGATTCTACTAGACACAAAATTGAAGAATTTAATAATGTTAAAGAGCGAATATTTACAGTAGATATTAACAAGAGTGATGTCACCGAAAGTAAAAATCGTTCAATTTATATTTCGACTGGTTGGCAGAGAAATATGTTAAGCAGAGGATTAAGAAATTCAAGTATGTTTATTGATGATTTAAACGAAGAAATTTTTAAGAAGGAGTATATGTGTATGTTTGGTAATCACACAGCAGCTTATAGAGTTACACAGGTAGGAACAGATAAGATTTTTGTTTATAATGCGACTGGCATTCCAAAAGAGAAAATTAAATATGAGACAGAGTTTGTTAATAGAACTAAGGAAACTTATCTGAATATCAAAGGCGAATATAAAGTTGAAGGTATTGGATTTGAGAATGAAATTGATGTTCATTTACCTATTGATACTGATGTATATGATAAGTATGAAGTTGACTTCCATGATGGTCTTGTTTTTGTCTTTTTACATGAGATTATCAATGAGAAGCCTGTTTTAGAAGATGTTTCAAAAAGTAAATGAAAAAGGAGAATATACATATGAGTAATTTAAAAGAAAAATTTGCAAAAGGTGGTGTAACAGCAGTTATTGTCATTACAATTTTAGCATTCTGTTATGGACTTAGTTGGATTGTTACATGTGGAATTATTAAGCTTATTACAATGTGTTTTGGATTGACATTTAAATGGTCTATTGCGACAGGTATTTGGCTGATTACCTGCATTTTAAGATCGGTTTTTAATGTAACAGTGAAGAAATAGAGCTGAAGGAAACTGACATTTCTTGGTGCAGATTGGAGAATATAGTTATGACTAGAGAAGAAAAAGCAGAATTAGTGAAGAAAATGAGAAAAATTACAATGGCTGGAACAATGGATTGTAAAAGGTGTTTGGAAAGAATGGATTATGATTTAGATAAAGCTATATTATATTTGAAGACAAAATATGGACGATATGTAACCAGAAACTAAATGAATCATAAAACAGAGAATATATAGTTAGGGGGTGGAAAATGTGAGTATGGTGAATTTAAATTTACACACAATTGTATTGATTGTGTTATGTCATTTAATTGGTGATTATGTATTACAATGTGATTTTATTGCACAAACAAAAGGAAAGAATTGGTATCATTTATTTGTACATTGTGCATTGTATTGTGTCCCATTCTTAATAGTATTCGGTTGGACATGGCAGTTGGCAGTAATCTTTATTTCACATCTGATTATTGATCCGTTGAAAGCAAGATGGAATAAGATTACATATACTACTGACCAGACATTACATTATATAATCGGAATGCTTTATCTTATTGGTTAATCAACCAAACAATTTCCAATAAAAATTAAAAACTGAATAAGAGAAGAGGTGAGAATGTGATTCAAGTAATTGAGACAAATTTGAGTATTGATAATGATAATATCATAAGAGATCATCAGTCACGAATTGTTGAAGTTGAAGATTGGGATACATATTGCAAAGCATTTGAAGAATACAATGGTGAAGCTGTTTATTTTAAGTCAAAGGCTATGCGTGGTTACAGTATCTTACAGAATTGCACAATGACAGACTTGATATATGATGACATTCATCTATCTTGTATAGTTTTACATCAATCAGGTATTGTTACAAAGAAACTTGCATATAGAATTGTTCTATAATCTATGATTCATTCGAATCACAATTTCCAATAAAAATGAAAATCAAATAGAGAATAAACATATAGGAGAATCTTATGTGGATTAACAGAACAAAATATGAAGTCGAAAAACTGAAATATAGACAGAGAATATCTTATTTAGAGAATCTTATCTGTCCATGTGAGTCACATGATTATGTTGAAATAGCTCATGAAATTATTGACGAACATAGTACAGTAAAACACATTTTCAGATGCAAGAAATGTGGGAAATTACATGATGAATTAAGTTGATTGTAAATCACTGTTTCATTGGCAATTTTGAGGAGGTGAAAATGTGTCACAATTTAAATTCAGTGAAGACTTTGCAAATAATTGGAAGTCAGGTCAGATAGTTATTTGTGAAGAAAAAGAGGATGGTTACTTAGTTGATAAGATGGCACTGATTGAAAAGGACGAACTTTTAAAACATGGTGAATTTATCACAATGAATGTTGAGATATTAGGACATATGCAATCAAATGGTGTAGATGATTTATTCATATATGATAGAGATTTTCAACCAGGAGACACAGTACAACATTTCAAAGGTGGTTTCTATAAGATTGTTGCCATTGGAACTAATACAGAAACAGAAGAAAAGATGGTTGTATATCAGAGTTTAAAAGATAAAAGGGTATGGATTAGACCATATGAAATGTTTATCAGTAAAGTGGATAGAGAAAAATATCCAAACACTGATCAGACATATAGACTTATCAAAGTAAAGATTACTGCTTAGTAATCAGTCTTGAACGATTCAGTTCAAAAATTCCAAAACAAAATGTCACGAATAATATATATAATCCGTGACAAATAAGAGAATAAATAAATGCGGAAAGCATTTGTATGGGTGGAAGAACAGCATACCCTTGGGTTTTTACGCTCAAAAATCACTGTTGAAGATAGATTTTACATAAATTTATTTTCTGTGTTCCGTCCATTTGGGCGTTTAGATAGATTGTTTTATTAACAATATTTACATAAATTTTTTAATTTTAAGGAGGACATTTTTAAATGGCAGAGACAACAACAAAGGAAACAAATTTAAGACAGGCAAATGCAAAGGCAACAGCAGTAGGTGTGGTTAGTGAGAAGGATCTGAAGATTATAACAGAGGATGGAAAGAATAAGGTAACAGGTCATATTACAGTTAAGACTTCTGATGTTAATTTCGTTAAGTACAACGTCAATGTAAATGAGAAGACTAAGACTGGTACTGACAATAAGACTTATGCAGGTATTCAGACAGTAATGAATGAGTACAAATCTATTGCAGAAGTTGGTGAGGAAGAGGCTACAAAGGTTAGAGTCACTGGTGATATTAGCCCATTTACAGGCAAGAACGGTGAGAGGATTGTATCTTACAAGAGCAATTTCTTTAATAGATTAAAGGCTGATGAAGAGTTTGAGCCACATGCAGAGTTCGCAGTAGAGGTATTTATTTCGGATATTAGTCCTGAACTTGATAACGAGGGAGTAGAAACAGGAAGACTTGCGGTGAGTGGCTGGATGCCTACATATAACGGAATTGAGCCAATTGATCTTGTAGCAGAGGGTGAAGTAGCACAGGCGGTTGATTCTGGTTTTGAAGTAGGACAGACAGTAGAGTTCTATGGAGACATTATTAATAACAGAATTGAGACTGTTACAGAGATTCCAGTTAAGATTGGTAAGCCAAGAAGAAAGGTAAAAGTAGATTACAAGAGCGATCTTATTATTACTGGTGCTTCTGAGCCTTATGAAGAGGGTATCACACCAGAAGTTCCATATGTTGCTGATACAATTAAAGCTGCAATTCAGGAAAGAGCAAATCGTCTTGAAGAAGCAAAAGCTAAAGCTCAGAGTGGTGCAAAGGCATCTACTGCAAAGCCAAGTGGCGCAGCACACGGTAGAAGTTTAGGTTTCTAATCTAACTTTGTTGTAGGTACGAATGAAATAGTTTGAAACATGTACCATTTTTATTAAGAAAATATTTTTAAAAATAAAGGAGAATTACATGAACGAATTAGATATTTTTAATCCACAGGTCAGCACAGTAGCAAAAGGTTTAGAGGGTAAGGTTATTCTTGTCTATGGTGGAAATAACTTAGGAAAGACTAAACAGGCAACTCGTATGAAGAAGCCATTCTATCTTCCATTCGAGGCAGGTCTTAATGCCATTCCTGGTGTTCCATATTGTCCTATTACGAAGTGGTCTGACTTTATTAAGATTAACAAGCAGCTTACAGATCCTGCAACAGTAGAGAAGGCAAGAGAAATGTATTCAACAATTATCTTTGATGAGATTGAAGCGGCTGCAAATTACTGTCAGGAATTTATTTGCCAGAAGTATAAAGCTCCTTCAATCGGAGAAGGAAACGGTGGATATGGACTTTGGAAAGAGTATGAGACTGAGTTCTGGAAGCAGATTAACAAATTACTTGGTGCTGGATATTGCTGTTACTTTATTGCACATGCACAGGAGAAGGATGGATACATTTCACCAAAGGCTGATAAGAGAGCGTTAGCACCTATCATCAATAATACAGACTTATGTGTTTATGTTCGTTCTAACGGTGTTGATAAAGACGGTAAGGTTGTTAAGTCTTCTGGTTTCTTAGCACAGACAGATGAGTTTTTTGCTCGTTCTCGTTTTGATTATCTTCCTACTACTTATATTGAGGAGTTCACTGCTGAAGCTCTTGAAGATGTAATTATTAAGGCTATTGAGATTCAGGAGAGAGAAGAAGGAATCACAGCAGTTACATATGAGGAGCAGAAAGCACAGAGAACAGTTGATGTTAAATCATATGATGACCTCATGGACGAGCTACAGAAACTTGGAGAAAAGCTTGCTGATAATGGATATCTTGAGGATTTACAGACAATCGTTGCAAATCAGTTAGGCGAAGGCAAGAAGGCTAGTGATCTGAAGAAAGGTCAGGAACAGCTTATTGAAGCAATCATTTATGATATTGAGAGTTTCATTGAGGAGAATAACTTATAAGAGGTTGATACATGGCAGCTCGAAGAAAATGCGTAATATGCAATGAGCCAATTGTAGATGAGGATGGCGTTCCATACAAGGGACGCTATGCTCATAAAAAATGTTTTAATATTGCAATCAAGACATTGCAGAAAGACAAAACTGAACAGATAGATAAGGTTGCTACAAAGAAAAAAGTTGGTAGAAAGGCTAGACCTCAAGCCGAATTAAAAGAAGCATTATCCGAAGAGGAATATACAAAAAAGCAACAATATTATAAGTATTTAAGAAGTCTCATCGAAGGAGAAGAATTAAGTACAAAAGTATATGCCTTAACAGAAGATTATATCAAGCGTTATGGATTTACATATGAAAGCATGTATAAGACTCTGGTTTATCTGCATGAAATCATTGAAAAGGATTTAACTGGTGATGTAATTGGAATTGTTCCATATTATCACACAGAAGCAATGCAGTATTATGAGTCGGTTGATAAATTGGAAGAACATAATGAAAGTATGGATATTTCAAATATGTACAAAGAAAAGACCATTATCGTTCAACCTAAAAGGAGAAAAATAAAACAGATTGATATTCAGTCAATTGGGAAAGAGGTGAAATAATGGCACATGAAGGACTTGTAGATAAAAGAGCATATTTGAATACGATTGGTTGTTTAATACAAGATTCTTCCTTAATAGATGATATTGATAGACCATTAGATAGAACTGATTTTAATACAGAGAACTTCTATGAATTGCTATTTGTTGCAATTTACAATCTACATATGCAAGGTTGTACCACAATTGATGAGTTTAGTATAGATTCATATCTAAGCAATTACAAAGAACAGTATTCAATTTTTCAGGAGAATCAAGGTATAGAATATCTTTCAAATGCAAGAGATATGGCTACCATTGAGAACTATGATTATTATTATCACAGATTAAGAAAATACGCATTGCTTAGATATTATGAGCAAAAAGGTCTTGATACAAGATTTATTTTTGACAGTACCATTGCAGATACCTCAAAGATGGAAGCTGAACAAATTAAGTTTGACAATTATACTGAGCAAGACATTATTGAAATGGTTGAAGCAACATTTGTTATTAATCCCAATATGAAATATTGTACCAATACACTAAGTACAGATGTTCAAGCTGGTGACGGCATGACAGATTTGGTAAATGAATTGATGGAAGTTCCTGATGTTGGTTTAGCTTTGAATAACGAGGGATTGAACACTGTATCAAGAGGTGCGAGATTAGGATGTTTATTTATGAGATCGTGCCCTCAAGGTGGCGGTAAAACTCGTATGGCTGCTGGTGATGCTTGTAAAATTGCAGTTCCGTATTTTTATGATGTTGTATCAAAGCAGTATGTGTATACAGGAAATTGTGAGCCGACTACTATTTTCTCAACTGAGATGCCAGTAGATGAAATACAGACATTATTAATTGCAGCCGTTAGTAAAGTAAATGAGGAACATATTCTATATGGTACATATGAGCAAGGAGAATTAGAAAGAGTTCAACAAGCCATTTCTTATATCGAATCTAGTCCATTATATATCGTACACATTCCTGATTTTTCCATTGAAGATATTAAGAATCAAATAAAGAAATATAATAGAGAGTTTTCTGTTAGATATTTTTTCTTTGACTATATTCATACCTCATTACGTTTAATGGCAGAAGTAAATAGTAAATCTGGAATGGGATTGAAAGAGCATCAGTTATTATTGGTATTTGCAACCGAATTAAAGACAATCGCTCAACAGTTAGATGTGTTTATTTACACGGCTTCTCAGTTAAATGGTGAAGCACAAAATGCACAGTATAAGGATCAGAACTTGTTAGCTGGTTCAAAGGCATTAGCGAATAAACTGGATATGGGTGTTATCTCAATGGCTCCCACTAAAGCTGAAAAAAAGAAAATTGAATCAGTGTTGCACAAAATGGTTAATATGCCTGTACCTAATATGTGTCATTGGGTATACAAAGTCAGACGAGGAAGATTAACACGAATCATTATTTGGACAAAAATTGATTTAGGTACTATGACGGAACAATGTTTGTTTGTAACGAATTATGATTTCGAGTTAATTGATATGGACTTTACAAAGATTGAGCAGGTAGAGGAGAAGATTAAGGAACATTCCGTATTGTTATCTCAAGTACCTGATAATCCGATTGATGAAGAACAGGAAGAAGAACCAACCGATAAGAAGAGTTGGGGAAACTGGTAAGTGAGGTGAGGGTATGTATTTAGATAAGGATGCAATTCTTAACTCACTTACTAAGGAAGATATAATAAAAATTGTTACTTATTTTGGCTCTGGTTATCCGAAAACAGATAGTAATGGTGATTTAATATTCCAGTCAGTATGTCACGGATCAGATTCATGGAAGTTATATTATTATCACGAACCGAATGAAGATAAAGGATACAAAGGAAGAACTTTTCATTGTTATTCTAAATGTTCAGACAGTTTTAATGTTGTTGAATTAGTAATTAGAGCCAATAGAGTTAAAGGAAAGACAGTTACATGGTATAAAGCGTTACATTTTATTGGGCAACTTACAGGAAAGTTGGCTGTTACAAGTGCTGATGAGATTGAGAAAGAAAAAAATCGTATCAATGATTTTGAATGGATTAATCGTTTGAAGTCAGTAAAAAAGAATAGACGTGAAGTACCTATATTATCTGAAATTAGTGAAAATATCTTAGACACATTCTATTATGCACCTCATGAAGATTGGTTAAATGACAACATTTCTCGTGAAGCGTTGAGCAGATATGAGATTGGTTATTATGGACTGACCAACCAAATCGTAATTCCACATCGAGACAAAGACAATCGGTTGGTTGGAATTAGAGGTCGTTATCTCGATGAATCTGATATCGAAAGAGTAGGAAAGTATGTTCCGCTTCAAATAAGTGGGAAGTTTCTTAGTCATCAATTAGGTTCAAATCTATATGGAATCAATGTTACCCAAAACAAAATTAAATCAATACGAAAAGCAATGCTACTTGAGTCAGAAAAAGGTTGTATGCAAAATTATTCATACTTTAGAGAAGATTCATTTGCAGTAGCAACATGTGGAAGTAATATCACTATCACTCAGCAAAAATTATTGTTGCAATATCTCAAATGTGAAGAAGTGATTGTGGCTTTTGATAGAGAATACCAGGATGCACATTCTTTTGAGGCAGAGATTTATTACAACAAACTTGTAAAAAAAGTAGCAGGATTAGTGCCATATTGCAAAGTTTGTTTGTTGTTAGACAGTGAGAATAGATTGCCTTATAAAGCCAGTCCTACAGATATGGGGAAAGAAACATTGTTGGAATTATTAGATGAGAAGATTGTTATCACAATGGATGAAGTTAATAGAGTGTTGAAAGAATCAAAGAAGGAGAAGTAATTGCAAGAATTAAAAGATAAAATAAGACCTGTAACTGATAAGGACAAAGGTTTACCTATATTTTCATATAGTAAAATCGAAGTTTTTAAAAATTGTCCTCTTCAGTATAAGTTTAAATATATAGATAAGAAGTATTCACAGGATACTTCAATTGCACTTGAGTTGGGTAGTCTGTGTCATTATGTTTTGGAACAGAAGGGCAGGATGATTGCTTCTGGTCAAGCAGTAGATTATGACAAGTTAAATAATATTCTACAGAATGGCGTGACCGAAACAGACGAAAAAACAAAAGAAGAATTATTAGGTGTAGCACAGCTAAGAAGAAAATATTTTGAAGTATGGCATGAAGCTGATAATGCGAGTGGTGCTTCATATGAAGAAAAAATAAAACTATTTGATAAAGTGTTACACGAAGAAATGGAAGATACTACTTGGCAGCCTACATATTTTGAAAAACTTTTTGAATTTGTATGGGACAACAAAGTTATTCTAAAAGGTTTTATTGACCGAATTGATGTAAAGGATGGTCAGTATAGAACGGTTGATTATAAGACTTCCAAGAAAATATATGATCAGAGTAAATTGGCAACTTCATTACAGTTTGGAATTTATGCCTTGGCAATTTTAAATGAATTTGGTGAATTGCCTATTGAATCGCAGTATAGATTCATCCTTATAGACGATGAACAATATGCTCTTACAAAAGGATGGGAAAAGCGTTTAATTAAAGCACTTGATAAAGTGTTTGGTGATATTGAAGCAAGTGAGAATAAAAATCTGTTTATTCCGAAGCCCACGCCATTATGTCATTGGTGCAATTTCTGCACAACAAATCCAGAAGCAACTATTTATAAAAATGAATGTGAATATTATTCAAAGTGGACACCAACTCAAAAGACATTTGAAGTCAATAAAAAGTGGAATGCTTTGGAGAATAATAGTACAGAGAAGAGAAGAAAGTTGGTATTTTAATGACAGAAGAAAAGTTGAAAATGATTGAGCCTATTTATGACTCGTTTGAAAATGAAGATATTAAAGATTTCTGTAAACTCTTGGTGTCAGAACTTCCTTTGTATTGGTGGGAAGTGCCTGCCTCGTCTACAGGTAAGTACCATCCTGCATATGCATTAGGCGATGGTGGATTGATGAGACACAGTATTGCAGTTGTACGATTCCTTAATTGGTTTTTCAGTCTTGAGCAGTATCAGAACAAATTCACTGACAGAGAAAGAGATTTATTAAGATGTGCTGGTTTAGTGCATGATGGCAGAAAATCAGGTGCAAGTGATGATGTAAAGGAAGTGTTTACAGTATTTGATCATCCGTTGTTAATGGCAGAAGCGGTTAGAAAGCACAAAGAAGATGCAGTTATTTCAGATAAAGAAATTGAACTGATTGCCAATGCGATTGAATCTCATATGGGGCAATGGACAACCTCAAACAAACCAAAAGATGCTGGAATTGTGCTTCCAAAACCATCAAATAAATATCAGGAGATTGTTCATTTGGCTGATTATCTTGCTTCACGAAAGCCGTTAGACATTGAGTTTGATGAGTGGAAGAAACCTGAGTTACCACCTTTAGATACTTATGTGTTGAATTTTGGTAAGTATAAGGATGAACATCTTGTGGAAGTAGCACAAAAGGATAAAGGATACATTGATTGGTTGAAAGAGAATTATGGAAGAGAACCAGTCAGAAGTTTATTAAAACAGTTATAAGAGGAGGATTTGAGTGAGTTTTTTTGGAGTACATAACCATAGTGCAGAGGGAAGTAATTTAAGACTTCGAGATTCTATAAATAAAGTGCCTGAAATGATTGAGTATGCTCACTCATTAGGTCATGCTGGCATTTGCTTTACGGAACATGAGTCTATCACTTCCTCTTTAGATGCACTTAAATACTATGATAGTCACAAGGATTTAGAAGGATGGGAGAATTTTAAAGTTGTTCTTGGTAATGAGATATATTTGTGTACAGAAGATGTAACTGCCGAGAATAAATTTAATAATAGATATCCTCATTTTATTTTAGTAGCATTAAATGCTCATGGGCATCAAGGCATTAGAGAATTAAGCACAAAAGCTTGGACTAAGAACTCTTTTATGCATGTCATGATGCGAGTTCCTACCTATTATAGTGATCTTGAAGAAATGATGGCAAACTATAAAGGAGATATTATCGGAAGCTCGGCTTGTCTTGGAGGAGCTTTACCACATAGACTTTTACAATTTCAGGATTTAGAAAGAGCAAATCCAAAGGAATATGAAAAAATATGGCAATCTTGTAAAGATTGGATTGCATATATGAATGAGATATTTGGTGATGGATACTTCTTTTTAGAGTTGCAACCTTCTCATATGATGGAGCAAATCTATGTCAATCATAAGTTAATTCAGTTATCAGAAGAGACAGGTACACCATATATCATTACAACGGATGCTCATTATCTTAAAAAAGAAGATAGACAGATACATAAAATCTTTTTGGAATCTCAAGAGGGCGACAGAGAGGTGGATGATTTTTATTCTACTACTTATATTATGAGTGAAGATGAAATTCATGAGTATATGGACGAATACTATGGTCACGATGTAGTTCAAAAGGGATTAGACAATACAATGCTTATATATGGAAAAGCAGAGTATTACAAACTCACAAAAGATCTCGATATTCCGTACATTCCATTAAATACTTCTGAGCCAAACAAAGAGTTATATGAAAAGTTTAAGAATCAAATCCCTTTATTAAGTGAGTTTTATCATTCTGAATACGATTGTGATAGGCATTTAGTAAGAGATATTGTTGCTTATATTGACACAGATCCTTATTATCAAACAGATGAAGCTTATGAAAAAATAAACGAATGTCTTCATTATATAAAGGATTCATCCGAAAAAATGAAGGTTCGTTGGTCTAAATATCTTCTTCAGATTGCTATTGATGTACAAATTGCTTGGAGTGCAGGTACATTAGTAGGGGCTGGTCGAGGTTCTGGTGTAGGTTTCTGTCTATTAAATATTCTTGGTATCACACAGATTAATCCGTTAAGAGAAAAAACAAAGACGTATCCTTGGAGATTCTTGAATCCAGAACGTGCTTCTGTTTTGGATATTGATATTGATATATGTGGTTCAAAGCGTGAAGCAGTTATTCAGGCTATGAAAGATACATATGGAGAAGATAGAGTTAGCAAGGTTATGACACTATCAACTGAAAAGAGTAGAAGTGCTATTTTAACAGCAGCTCGTGGTTTGAAGATTGATAATGATATAGCTCAGTATATTAGTTCATTGATTGTAGCCGATAGAGGTCAATTAAGAACTTTATCACAAATGTATTATGGTGATGATGATAATCCACCTGTACAAGAATTTGTTACAGAAATGAATAAATATCCTGAATTATGGGAAGCTGCACAGAAGATAGAAGGACTTGTCAATGGTGTAGGTTCACATGCAGGTGGAATTATCTTAGTTGATAGACCATTTACAGATACAACAGCACTTATGAAAACAAATTCAGGTGATGTTATTACTCAGTTTGATTTACATATGTGTGAAGATTGTTCTCTTATTAAGGTCGATCTGCTTTGTATTGATGCTTTGGATAAAATGCAAGCAGAGTTGGAACTGCTTTTGGAGAATAATGTAATAGAGTGGCAAGGTTCATTGAAAGCTACTTATGAAAAATATATTGGCGTATATACTTTGGAACGTAATGCTAAAGATATGTGGGAAATGCTTTGGAATCACAAAGTAATGTCATTCTTTCAGATGGAGAAAGAGAGTGGTGTACAGGCGGTTGCATTAGCAAAACCTGCTTCTGTCGATGAATTAGCAACCATTAACTCAGTATTGCGACTTATGGCACAGGAAAAAGGTGCTGAAACACCATTACAGAAATATGCTCGTTTTAGAGAAAATATCCAGTATTGGTACGATGAAATGACTGAATATGGTCTGACACAAGAAGAACAAGATATTCTGAAAGATATTATTGGAGTATCATTTGGTATCTGTGAAGCCCAGGAGTATTTGGTACTTTTAACAATGCATCCGAAGATTGGTGGTTTCTCACTAGCTTGGGGTGATAGGTTAAGAAAAGCGGTTGCAAAGAAGAAACCAAAAGAGTTCTTGCAATTACAAGAAGAGTTCTTTGTTAATGCGAAAGAGAAGAATTTATCAAAGAATTTAACGAACTATGTGTGGAATGTGCTTATTTGTACCCAGCGAGGGTATGGATTCAATAAAAGTCATACACTAGCCTACTCGATTATAGGTCTTCAAGAGCTGAATTTGTGTTATAAATACAGCCCGATTTACTGGCAGACAGCGAATTTAATTGTAGATTCTGGTGCAGTAGATGAAAATGCAGGTGATTCTACCAATTATGGAAAGATGGCTATAGCAATAGCGGCTGTTCAAAAAGAGAATGTTAAAGTAGAACTTCCACTTATCAACTCAGCAGACTTTGGTTTTAAAGCAGATGTTGAGAACAATCGTATCATTTTTGGATTAAAGGGTATCAATGGTATAGGCGATGATATTGTACAAGCAATTATTCAGAACAGACCATTTAATTCTATGGAAGATTTCGCTCGTAAAATGCTTGATACAAAGCTTATTACCAAGTCAAAAATGATTCAATTAATTAAAGCTGGTTGCTTTACAGAATTGCACTCATCAGATAGAAAAGAAACAATGCGTTGGTATTTAAAAAACTATGCTTTTACTCCAAGTGACAAAATTACAATGCAACAGTTCGCAAAAATGACAGAATTGGGTATTATTCCTGAATCATTAGATTTAGCAAAACGTATGGTTAATTTCAAAAAATATGTTTTAGATGATGAAGGATTGTATGAAAAGCATATAGATGAAGGAAAGAAAGTACCAAAAAGAGGATATCATGATGGTTATTATATTCTCGACAACAATTCTCAGCCTTTCTTCAAGGAACATTTCACAGAAGACTCAGTAGTTAAAATAAAAGGAGAATATTATATCGTATCAGAAAAATTGTTTACTAAAGAGGTTGATAAATATATTCAGCCATTAAAGGATTGGTTTGACAATACTGATACATTGAATCTCTATAATGAAGCTTTATTTAAAACTGTTTGGAATCAATATGCTGATGGTACATTACCTTCTTGGTCTATGCAAGCATTAAGTTACTATGATGGTGAGCATGAATTGGAGAATATTAATGAAGAACTATATGGCATAGTTAATTTCTTCGATTTACCAGAAGAACCAGAACCTTACGATTATTACACTCGCTATATTGATGGTTCACCAAAGAAAATGCCTAAATTTAAGATTTCAAGAATAGCAGGAACAGTTATCAATGCTGATAATTTGCATTGTATGGTTACACTTCTTACAAAGTATGGTGCAGTACATGTGAAGTTTAATAAAGGTCACTATGCATTTTATAATAAACAAATTTCAGCAAAGCTTGATCCGAATAGTGATAAGAAGACTGTACTTGAAAGAAGCTGGTTAAGTAGAGGTTCAAAGATTGTTGTGGCAGGAATCAGAAGGGATGATAGTTTCAGACCAATGATTTATAAAGACACAATTTACCAGCACACGGTAAATAAAGTTCAAGAGATACATTTAGATGGTACATTGTTACTTCAATCTGAAAGAACAAAAGTTGATTAAAAGGAAAGTGAGGATTAATGACATCAGAAAATAGAATAAAAATTATATGTAGTGTAGAGACAATACGATTTTATAAAAATGAATTTGGAATTGCTGTTGTCTCAGTAGATAAGGTCAAAGAGGGCAAACCTAAGACCGATAAATTCAATCAAATCATAATCAAAGGTACAATGCCACAGTTGGTTGAAGGTAATCCGTATGTATTAGTGGCAGATTATGTAGAAGATCCTAAATGGGGAGGACAATACAATATCATATCAATCTATAGTGCCATTACCTTTAATGAGAATGACAAAGTTGGACAGAAGAAATTTTTGTCCACTTTGTTCACGCCACTTCAGATTGAAAATATGTATGATGCATTGGATGATCCATTTGATTCTTTGAAGAATAACAAAGCAGAAGATTTGGTAAAGGTCAGAGGTTGTGGACTAGACACGGCTGCACGATGGATTGAAAGATTTAATAGAAATATCCATTTAGCAAAAATCTTCTCAGAGTTGGAACAGTATAACCTTACAAACAATATGGTGAATAGACTAATGGAACGATATAATTCACCTGATTTAGTTGTTGAAAAGGTTAAAAATAATCCATATATCTTATGTAACGAAGTAAAAGGAATCGGTTGGAAAACGGCAGATAAAATAGCACTTGATAGTGGAATGGAAGAATTTTGTTCTCAACGTATTAGTGCTTTTATTTACAAATACCTTGAAGATTCTGGTCAGAATGGTTGTTCATGGATTACACCTGATGAGTTAATGGGGGCAATTATTGATGAACTTGGTGAAGATGTTCCTGATATGAATATTACAGAAGCAATTCATGATATGGGTGATGAGCTGTGGTGGAATGAAGATAAGACACAGATTGGTCTTAGAAAATTCTACAATATTGAAGATAAAATTGCCAAAGAATTAATCCGATTAAGAGATGCAAAATCAGAGATTACATATGGCGATTGGGAAGATACAATCAAGCATGTCGAGCATAAGAATGGTTGGCAGTTTACAGAAGAACAGCGAATGGGTGTAAAAGAAGCACTTGAAAACAATGTAGTTGTTATTCATGGTGAAGCTGGAACAGGTAAGAGTTCATCCGTGTCTGCTTTTCTTGAAGCGTTAAAAGATTATGTATATGTACAGTGTGCTTTATCTGGTCGTGCAAGTTCTCGAATGGCTGAAATCACAGGAGAAGAAGGATATACAATTCATAGATTGCTTAAATATCCTTGTACTGATGATGGGGGCAAGAATGGTTTTACATATCATGATGAAAATCCATTGGATGTTGACATTGTAATCGTAGATGAGATTTCAATGGTTGATGCCTATCTTTTTTATTATCTTTTAAGAGCAATCCCTTCAGGTGCAAAGCTTATCTGTCTTGGAGATATGGGACAGTTAGAGTCAATTGGGTGTGGCAACATTGCGTTTGATATGATCAATTCTCCTGAGATTCCTACGGTATATCTTAGTCAAGTACATAGACAAGCAGCAGCATCAGCCATTGTTACAGAAGCAAGGCGTATTCGTAAAGGAATACAGATTGTAGAAAAAGACTGGGTTGGCACAGAGACAAGAGGAGAATTGCAGGATTTATCATTAGATTGTTATTCAGATAAGAGTAATACTTTCTATAAAATAATGCAGAGATTTTCAGAAGCAATGAACACAGAGAACTTCAATGTTATGGAAACTCAGATACTTGTTCCCGTAAAAAAACAAGGTGATGCTTGCACTTATAACATCAATAATACGATTCAAGATTTATATAATCCAGAAGACGACAATAAAGAACAGATTGAGGTTGTATCACAGGGCAAAGTAACAATTCTTCGAGAAGGAGACAAAGTTATCAATACACAGAATACATACAAAACCAATCCACCTATCTTTAATGGTAATCTTGGTATTATTAAAAAGGTATTTCCAGAAGATAAAGCAGTGCTTATTTCATTTATGGGTATTGGAGAGGTATACGTAGAAGGTACACAAGTTAATAGTATTGAACTTGGTTATGCGATTACAGTCCACAAGTCTCAAGGTTCTCAGTTCGATCATGTTATTTTCGGCATTGATTTTTCATCATATTCCCTTTTAACAAGAGAATTATTATATACAGGAATTACAAGAGCAAAGAAAAAATGTGATTTGGTTGCTCAAACTGGTGCTTTGAGAATGGCTATCAGTAAAGAGGGCGTAAGTAAGAAACAGACTCACTTACAGCAGTGTTTGTATGATACAGCTCATCCAAAGTTAGTATTTTAAGAGAATAATGCAGTGGGAAGGAATTACATGGAATATAAAATAACAAAAATAACTCATTCAGGAACAAAGGGTGAAAGAGGTCAAGACAGAACCGATGGCAGATATCCGATGAGAATTGGAAGAACTGTAGAGCTAGATTTGGATAAAGTTAAACTTGGAAAACCAATGATTATAAATTATCTTAAAAATGCTGATGGTTCAGATTATAGCAATATGTGTTTGCGAACAAGTAGCGTTGTATCAATAATCAGTACAGCAAGTGCAGTATTCATTGAAACAATGAACAGTATTTTCATATTTAAGAAAATTGAGGTCTTGGAATGCCCATAAATAGGGCGTTTTAGAGACTCAAAAAGCCAAGGAAAGACGGATTTTATGTCTGTCCTTTATATGAAAGAGAGGTACAAATATGGTTTATGGAGTATTTGGTGGTTGTTATAGTGACTGGTATGTAGTCGGATATTTCAACAATCGTCAAGATGCAGAAAAATATTGCTGTTTATGTGGGGATGGTGACTATGTAAAGCCATTAAAAGATTTAACTGATGAAAAAGATTTATCAAAAGTATCATTAAAATACTGTCATGAAGTTTTATTTGATTGTAAAGATGATGAAAACAGATGGGTTATGAGAGAAGAACCTGAAAGGTATAATTGCTATATTGATAATGATTTAAGATGTAATAGCGTAAGACAAGGTACCGTAAGACAAGGTACGTTACTTAAAAATAACTGGGTATGCTTTATTGTCAATATTGATCATGATGATAGGAGATTAGCAGAAAAAATTGCTCAAGATTATTTAGCTGAACTTCGTTCTTATGGAGATGGGAAAATTTACGAAAAGAATATTGAATTAATGAATGATAAATTCGTAGCACCATTCAAAGAAAAAGAGAGAATAAGAAAAGAAGAAGAAATTAAACAAAAAGAACTTGCAGAATTAGAAAGATTAAAAGCTAAATACGAAACAAAATAATCGACAGTTTCTTGTGAAAATTAAGGAGGTAAAAATGAGTTCAAACAGAAATAGTAGTAGTTCAGGTATTGGAATTTGCGGAGTATTAACAATTGTATTTAATGAATTCCAGTATGCCCAATTGGTTAAAGTGGATAATACTAAGAAGTTATTAAGGAAGTAGGTGAATACATGGAATGGAATGTATATTTTCATGACTTCAACAGAAATGAAATTATTACATACAACATATTTAGACATTATAGGCTCAATGAAGAGGTTCAGAAATTAATTCATAGTAAAATTGATAAGATGGAATTCAAGGAAAAGCTAAGAAAAGAACTCATGTATTGGTTTTGGTCAAAATGTGAATATGAAATAGTTATATTACCTTGGGTTGGTAGAAATAAAGAAGAAGCTGAAGTTAAGATTGATATACATGATCAGGTAATGTTGAATTTTAATAGATTCGTTGATTACTGTTGGTCATTTAAGGAGAAATAATAATGAAATTTTTGATAGATGAAATGCCTTATTTTTCAAACGAATGTCCATTCTATGATGCAAGTATAGGTGGTATATGTAAGTGTGATGGGTGTATATGTAATTATATGTCTTTACCAAGTCAAGAAAAAAGCGAGCAAACAGAATGTAAATGGTTAATTCAAAAGGAGGAAGAAAAAGAATGAAGTTTGAGAATACAGAAGCTTGGGGATTTGAACATAGTCTCCGTGGAATGAGAAATCCTATGAATTCTTGGTCTAAAAGCGATAGTTACTATGGCTGTAACGAAGAATTTTTCTGTAATGGATGTACAGTAGATTCACGTTGCAGTGAGTATAAAAGAAGTGATGATTATATTATTGGTAAAAACGATATGAAACTCGCACAGACACTTATTAAAGCAGGATCTGAGCATAGAAAGTTCATGCGACAGATTTTTGTATCAGTGGATATAACAGCACCTCTTTATTGGTGGAAAGAATTTGATACATATAAGGTAGGAACAGCAGCTAATTCTACAAGCACAATGCACAAGCTTGCTACAACTCCAATTACATTAGATTGTTTTGAGATTGATGATTATGACAGGAATTTATCTCTTGCTGATAATCCAAAGGATGATGATGAGCTAGACAATATTTCCACATTTGAAGAAGATATTATTTATTTATTAGAGAATATTCGTCAGAAATATCTTGAGACAAAAGATAAAAGATATTGGAAGGAACTTATTAGATGGCTTCCTGAGAGCTGGCTACAGACAAGAACAGTTACAATGAATTATGAGAATATTCGTAATATGTATTTTCAGCGTAGAAACCATAAACTCACAGAATGGTCGGAAGCCTTTATTAAATGGGTAGAGTCACTTCCATATGCGAAAGAATTAATTATGTATGAGGAGTGAAGTTATGGCATTTTATATTATTTCAGGCGAAGAGTATGAAGAATACAAAGAATTAAAAAAGAAAAATAAACCAATGAGAAAATTGCTTGGATACGATAAATGCTATTGTCCTATTTGTAATTATGTGGTTGATAATTGTGTACCTCGACAAAACTATTGTGATAAATGTGGACAAAGATTATATAAAAGATGGTATAAAAAGAAATAGGAGGATATGAATGGATAAATTTGATATCGCAGCCAGAGTTAGAGAACTTAACAGAGCATCAGAGGCTTACTACAATACTGGACAACCAATTATGAGTGATTATGAATTTGATAAGAAAATAGAAGAACTCAAACAATGGGAAGAAGAAACGGGTATTGTATTATCTAATAGTCCAACACATAATGTCGGTTATCTAGTTGCCGATGAACTAAAAGAAGTAAAGCATAATCATTTAATGCTTTCTCTTGATAAAACAAAATCTGTTGATGAATTAATTGAGTTTCTTGGAGATAAAAATGGCTTTTTATCTGTAAAGTGTGATGGTTTAACCACCTCACTTCATTATATTAATGGAGAATTAATTGGTGCAGAAACTAGAGGTGACGGAGTAGCAGGTACAGAATGCCTTCAGAATGTTTTGACAATGAAGAATGTACCAAAGGAAATTCCATATAAAGACGAACTTATCATTGATGGAGAAACAATTATCGGATGGGACACTTTCAGAGAGATTAATGATAAACTTCCAGAAGATAAGAAGTATAAACATCCAAGGAATCTCGTATCTGGTTCATTACAGTTGCTTGATAGCAAAGAAGCTGCAAGTAGAAATATGAGATTTGTGGCTTGGAGAGTTATCAAAGGATTTGAGCATAAGTCAGTTTTCTTTGATTTGAAAAGAGCAGAAAGTAATGGATTTGAAATTGTCCCAATGTGGAGTTATTCAAATAATTCTTCAGACAAAGAAAATCTCTCCAAAATGCTTGAAGATTTAAGATATGAAGCTGATTTTCATAATATACCTTATGATGGAGCTGTTATGGCAGTTGATGATTATAAAATTGCTGAATCTATGGGAAGAACGGATAAATATTTTAGACATTCTAAGGCTTATAAGTATGAAGATGAATTATTTGAAACTGTTCTTACAGATATTGAATGGAATACTTCAAAGATGGGTTTGGTTAATCCTGTGGCAATCTTCGAGCCAGTTGACTTAAATGGAGCAATTACTACAAGAGCAACGCTTCACAACATTACATATATTAAAGATATGATGCTTGGAATAGGAGATAGAATTAGAGTCTACCGTTCTAATATGGTTATTCCTAAAGTGCATGACAGTATTGACAAGAGTGGTAATTTTAATATTCCTAGCAAATGTCCTATTTGCGGTCAGCCTACAAGAATTATTAAAGAGAACGACTCTGAGGTACTTATATGTGAGAATCCAGATTGTAAAGGTAAACTTTTAGGTAGACTTGTTCATGCAGCAAGTCGAAATGCGTTGGACATAGAAAATCTTTCAGAATCTACGATAGAAAAATTTATTAATCTTGGTTGGTTAAATTCCATTAAGGATATTTATCATTTATCAAATCATGAAAACGATATGAAAACCATAGATGGATTTGGTAAAAAATCTGTTGAAAAACTTCTTAGCTCTATTGAGAAATCTCGTAAAACAACTCTTGATCGTTTTCTTTACAGTTTATCAATTCCATTACTCGGTAAGTCAGCAAGTCAGGATATTGCTGAAAATTGTACAATAGAGAATACTTCAAGTATAGGTAATTTTATGCAAATTATGATTACTGATGGTGCAGAACATTTTAGAAGTATATCAGGTATAGGAGATAGCCTTATAAATTCTTTAAATTCGTATTTCAATATACATTGCTCAGAAATATTTGAACTAACAAAAGAGTTTAAATTTGATAAGCCTAATATAGTCTTAGATGAAACTCCAAAAACATTACAAGGTAAAACATTTGTTGTAACTGGTTCAGTTAATCATTATAAAAATCGTGATGAACTAAAAGCTGATATAGTTGTTCATGGTGGCACAGTTGTAGGTTCTGTAAGTTCTAAAACATCTTATCTTATTAATAATGATATAAATTCCACATCGTCTAAAAATCAGAAAGCAAAATCGCTTAATATCCCAATTATTTCAGAAGAAGATTTTTTAAAAATGATTCAGTAATCAGAGAATATTCTATTGAGATTAATCAATCTCATACTAAGAAAGCAGGTGATAAAGATAAGTAAGGTAAGAAGATTAGTAGCAGGATCGCTATTAACTGCTTCAGCTTTAACTTGTATAGTCCCCTTATGGGGACAAAATAATATACAAACTGCTAAAGCAGCACAGGAAGGTCAGTACATATATTCAAGAGTATTTACTGATTTAAAGAAGAATCTTGAAAAAGAAAAGACTCGAAAAGAGTTAGAAGAAAAAGAAGCTATGGAACAAGTTATCGCTAGGGAATATGAGAGTTTAGAGAGCGAAATTGAAGAATATTTGGAAAAGTATACAGATTATCCTGTTCCAGATAATAAGCCCTTTAAATCTTATATGGATGCTGAAACTATTAAGGATAAAAGCTCAAAGCAATATGCCATGAAATCAACATTTCTTCTTGATTATAACACGGGAATATATATGATTGGTAATAGATATGCTTGTGCTTTAGGTTCATTCTACTCAACTGATATAGGAACTGAGTTTGATATTGTCTTAGAGAGCGGAGAAGTTATTCCATGTGTCTTAGCTGATGTTAAAGATGATGAACATACAGATTCTCTTAACCAGTATACAGTTGCAAATGGTTCAATTGTTGAGTTTATAGTACATACAAACACACTCATTCCCAATATCTCAAATCGTTGGGGTAATACAGGAGATGTATCTAAGATAGATGGATTTGAAGGTGAAATAGCTTATATAAGAATTTATGATTAAGGAGTAATTATGTTAGAGACAACAGCGGTTATTACTTTAGATACTATTCAACGAGTTAAGAATTTTGTTGAAATAGTTACAAAATATGATGAAGAAATAACAATTAAGTCACATAGGTATGAAGTTAATGCCAAGTCGATTATGGCGATATTCTCATTAAATCTACTTGAACCAATCAATGTGTGTTTATATTGTGATGATTCATTGGTGGTAAAAAGATTTGTTAATGATATGAAAGGATTTGAAAAGATAATATGATTATATTGGTAGGTAAATCTTGTTCTGGTAAAGATACGGTGGTTAAGGAATTAGCGAAGATGGGTTACAACAAAATTATAACCTGTACTACACGACCACCAAGACCAGGAGAGATTGATGGAAGAGAATATCATTTTTTAAATAAGATGAATTTCTTAACCAAGATTAACTGTGGCAGTTTTGCGGAATACAGAATATATGAAACTGTCTCAGGAGCTTGGTATTATGGTTCTTTACTTGAAGATTATAGTAAGCCACACTCTGTTATTATTCTTACACCTGATGCTTTAGATAAGGTAATGAGTAAAATTAATGAGAATGTAACGATTATTTATATTAAAGTGTCCAATAGAGAAATTAAACGAAGAATGCTGAATAGAGATGTTGATAAAACTGAATCTAAAAGAAGGTATAAGGCTGACAAAAAGGATTTTAGACATATATCTAAGAAAGTTGATTATATTGTACATAACGAAAATAGAACAGCTTTTGAGACAGCCTTAATATGTAAGGAGCTGGATGAAATCAAAGAAAAGAATAACAGAGAAAAATCAGAAGGACAAGATCTATTGCAGTAATAGGACTTGTCCTTATATGGAATGTGTAAGGTATTATAAGAATATTCCATATAATGTATTAATTTTAAGAGAGAATTATAAAATGGACAAGAATAATAAATGTCCAAATATATTATTAGATTGGGGTGACAACATATAAAACTTTATTGTGATTTTGACGGAGTTATTGTAGATACAATTGCTGCAATATGTGATTTATATAATGAAGATTTTAGGTATTATAGCGATTACAAATATATCCTTCCAGAACAGATTAAGACTTGGAATTTTGAAGAATTGAATTGTGCAAGTAGAGAATATATAAATACATATTTCAATCAGCAACGATTCTTTAATAGGTTAAAGTTCATGCCACAAGCTTATGAAACACTAAGAAAATTTGCATTACATAATGAAATAATTATTGTCTCTTCTGGTTATAGTCCTAATCTTAAAGCAAAGGAAAGATGGTGTAAAGAACACCTTCCGTTTTGTCAGTTTATTGGAGTTAATTTCAAAGAATATAATGATAAATCTCATATAGATATGAGTGGTGGCTTATTTATTGATGATTCTGCACATAATCTTGAGACTTCTAATGCTGATACAAAGATTTGTTTTGGCGAGATTTATCCTTGGAATAAGGAATGGAATGATAAACATTGTTGGGATTGGAATATGATATACCAGCTTTATAAAGCAGAATTGGAGGATTAATTATGTTAAGAGAGACTACAGAAATTAACATGGATAATATTACTACTGGTGATTGCATTGAATTGTTTGAATGTAAGAATACAAGAGTCGTTATTAATGATGGTAATGTTATTGGATTTGAGGAGGAATAAATATTGAAGGTAATTAAAAGAGATTGTTCAGAAGTTGATTTTGATAAGTCTAAGATTTCAACTGCAATTCTTAAAGCAATGAAAAATGGTTCAGGTATTGTAAAACAAAAGATTGCAGAAGACATTGCAAACGAGATTGAAGAAGACTGTAAGGATAAAGACGAAGTAAGTATCTCTGATATTGAATCAATGGTTTATGATAAATTGATTACTAAGAAGCAGAGACTTACTGCAAAAGCATATGAGGGATATAGAAGTATTCGTGAGTTTCAGAGAGAAAACGAGAATACAATTGATACAGAAATCACAGAATTGTTGAGTGGAGAAAGTGACTATTGGAATAACGAAAACTCTAATAAAAACCCAAGACTTAATACAACGCAGAGAGATTATTTAGCAGGAATTGTAAGTAAGGATGCATCAAGAAGGTATATCCTACCACCTGAGATAGTACAAGCTCATGATGATGGATTGATTCATGTACACGATCTTGATTATCTTATTCAGTATATGAACAACTGCTGTCTTATTAATCTTGAGGATATGTTACAAAACGGTACAGTAATTAGCGAAACATTGATTGAAAAACCACATAGTTTTTCCACAGCATGTACAGTTGCAACGCAAATTATTGCACAGGTCGCTTCAAGTCAGTATGGTGGACAGAGTATATCTTTAGCACATCTTGCTCCATTCGTAGATATTTCAAGACAGAAAATCAGAAAAGAAGTAGAACATGAGTTATGTGACATTGCTAATACTTTTTTAGAAGGAAAAGAATTAGAGAACGTAATTAATAAAATTGCGGAAGAACGCTTGAAAAAAGAGATTGAAAAAGGTATTCAGACAATTCAGTATCAAATCACAACGCTCATGACAACTAACGGTTAATGCTATGGCTGTTATAAAATCTTGTGAACCTTGCCAAAGGGTGTCTGTTAAAAACAGGCTAACGGTCAACTGAAATAATAGTAAGTGGTAAGAGAACCTAAGTCCTATAACAAGGATAAGGCAATACCGTGTTAAGCACTTTGTTATATAAAAATATCTCATATTGGAGGTATTTATGTATGGATATATTTATTTAACAACAAATTTATTAAACAATAGAATGTACATCGGGAAACATAAATCAGATATATATGACAAATCATATTATGGAAGTGGAAAAATATTGTTACAAGCAATAGCAAAATATGGTATAGATAATTTCAAAAATGAAATATTATATATTGCAAATGATGAAGACGAATTAAATAACAAAGAAATTGAATATATAGATTTTTATCGAAATAAATTCGGTAAGCTATTATATAACATTGCAATCGGAGGAAATGGTGGAGATACATTTTCAAATAAAACAGAAAATGAAAAAGAAGCATTTGTGAAAACGATGACAAATATTAACCGAAAAAGATGTAATTCGTCTGAATTTAGAAATAAAGCATCTCTTAGAATGAAAAAAAGATATTCTAACGAATCTGAGCGCAACAAGCAATCTGAAAAAATAAAAAGAAGTTGGTCGAATCAGCAATTAAGAGAAGAACAAAGTAGTAGATTAAAAGAATATTATAAAAATCATAAGAAGAATCAATCATATTTATACAAAGAATGTATTTTGGAAATAGATGGACAATATTTTGAATTTGAAAACTTTAAATCTTTAAGAAAATTTCTAAAAGAACATTATAATTATAAACCCGATTATAACATGTTAAAAGAAATAATTAGAAACAGTAAAAATGATATTGGTTTTAATCCTTATCATAAGAATAAACTAAAGGATCTAGTTGGAATGAAGATATTTTATAAGCAAAGTGAAAATGTAGAGACTATGGGTGATGAGTGTAGCCCAGTAGAAGATGAGATAGGCACATCTTCCAAGCGCAAGACTGAAATAGAAGAGATAGTCCACTCTGCATAGAAATATGCGGACGGAGTGCAAGCTCCATTTATTACATTATTTATGTATCTCAATGAAGCACATAATCAGAGAGAAAAAGATGATTTGGCAATGTTAATCGAAGAGGAACTTCGTCAGAGTTATCTTGGTGTAAAGAATGAAGAAGGTGTCTATATCACACCTGCATTTCCAAAAGTTATTTATGTTCTTCAGGAGGACAATATTCATGAAGAAGATAAGTATTGGTATCTTACTGAGATGGCAGCTAAATGTTCTATGAAAAGATTAACTCCTGATTATATCTCAGAAAAAATTATGAAAGAGATGAAAGATGGTAACTGTTATCCTGTAATGGGATGTAGAAGTGCTTTAACAGTATGGCATGATGAAAATGGTAAACCAAAATTTTATGGACGTTTCAATTCTGGTGTTGTAACTGTATCATTACCAGATATTGCATTATCATCAGGTGGAGATTTCAATGAATTTTGGCGTATATTTGATGAACGTACAGAGTTATGTCATAAAGCATTAAAGATTAGACATCAGAGATTACGTGGAACAAAGTCAGATGTTGCTCCTATTCTTTGGCAACACGGAGCGTTTGCAAGACTTAAAAAGGGTGAACCTATTGATAAACTACTTTTTGGTGGCTATTCAACTTTATCCCTTGGTTATGCAGGACTTGCTGAATGTGTTAAGTATATGACTGGACATTATCATTGTGATGAAGGTATTGGAGAAAAATTCGGTCTTGAAGTAATGCAAGCATTGAATGATAAATGCTCTCAATGGAAAATAGATGAAAATATTGATTACAGCTTATACGGAACTCCATTGGAGGCGACTACGGAAAAGTTTGCAAAAAAACTTAAAGAGAGATTTGGCATTATTGAAGGAGTTACAGATCGTACATACATCACAAATTCTTATCATATCCCAGTATTTATACATATTGATGCCTTTGAGAAGCTTCGTATTGAAGCTAAATTCCAAAGATTAAGTCCAGGAGGAAGTATTTCATATATCGAGTGTCCGAATATGGAGAATAATATTCCTGCTGTACTTGAAGTGATAAAATTCATTTATAACAATAATATGTATGCTGAATTAAATACCAAGAGTGATTATTGTCAGAAATGTGGATGGAGCAAAGAAATCAAGCTTATTGATGAAGGTGGTAAGTTGATTTGGGAGTGTCCTAATTGTGGTAATAGAGATGTAAGAACTATGGATATTACTCGTAGAACTTGTGGATACAAAGGCACGGCACGTAATGGATGGAATCAAGGTAGACTTGGTGATATTCATGATAGAGTACCACATCTTGACGACATTGAGGAGGAATAATATGAGATATTCAAGTATGCGTAACCTTGATATTTCAAATGGAGAGGGAGTTGGAGTCTCCCTCTTCGTTCAAGGTTGTCCATTTCACTGTTTTGGTTGTTTTAATTCTGATACATGGGACTTTAATGGCGGTAAGGAATGGACAGAAAAAACAAAAGACAAATTCATAAAACTTATTGATAGATCATATATTAAGCGAATATCTTTCCTTGGTGGTGAGTGTTTAGCTGAACAGAATCTCGATGAAATCTTATCTCTAATCAAACTAATCCGTAATTCTTTTCCTGAGAAAACTATCTGGTTGTATACAGGATATAATTTTGATCTTTTAAATTCCAAATATAATGAATATAAATATACTCCATTTGCAGCAAATGCAGATGAGTGGCTTACACGATGGGAGATAATTTCCAATGTAGATGTACTCGTTGATGGAGAATATATAGATGAGCAGAAAGACCTATCATTAAAATTCAGAGGTTCAAAAAACCAACGAGTGATTGATATAAAGCAATCTCTCGCTCAGAACAAATTGGTTTTATATTGTAATTAATTTAAGTAAGGAATAATTATGAATAATAAAGAAGCGTTAGAAAAATTAAAAGCATATCTTAAATGCCAGAAAAGACAGGTTAAGGGTATTCATGAAGATTGTAATAATAAGAAGTGTGACAACTGCGATTTATGTTATATGCAGGGAACTACAGGTGAACATATTGAAGCTATTGAATCAGCAATACAGTCACTTGAAAGCCATAAAAGAATTATAAAAAGATTAAAAAAAGAGTTAAAGCTTGCCGAAGATGTAGAGGAAAGAGCTGTTAAAGAAAATCCTTTTCAGTTTGATCGTATTAAAGGATATGCAGCAGGTATTTATAATGCCTTAGAATTTGTAAAAAATGGTGGTAAGGAAGAATAATGAACAAAACAGATATTCAAAAAGGTAAAATGGTCTATTATGCTCGAATGCTTAAGCCAGTAGGAATATATGAAGTATGTGACCTATATGTAAGGACAGTTAGAGATGATTACTTCGTTGGGACAGATAAGCGTGATAAACATGCTTATCTATTTTCTTACAATAAATTGGATAAAACAATATTTAAAACAAGACAAGAGTGTTTAGATACTGTTTTAGAAGCAGAAAAGAACGCACCTAAAGTAAGTGATGAACAAGAGTATGAGGAATATTAATAAGAGAGGTGAACAACTATAGGATATTTATACGATAAGTTTAAAGGAAAATATAGAATCTTATGTCCTGTAAATAAAGATACAAACGATTTTAATCGTAAGCTCAATGGTACATTAGAAGATATTGATTGTTATATATCTTGTCAATATGGTAACAAGGTATTCTATTATGGACATAATACTTTACAAGCATATATTCCTTCTTTGATAAGAGGACACAATATTATTAAAACAATTCAGCAATCTGATCCGTCTTTTATATTTGGTATTGAAGAAACGGATTCTGAAATTCTATTTAAGTTCAAATATGTCAATTCAGACAAGGTTATTCCATTACTAAAACCAAGAACAAGTGGTGCGTCTATAAGCCCATTTTCACCAAAGAATTTACCCCGAAATAAAGACTTTAAAATACCAGATGATAAATTGACACAGTACAAAGAAATCGTGTCTAAAATTCCTCCTGAGAAGCTTTTAACCCTAAGTAGAATGACACATTCTTATTTACAAACTTTGGTTACAAAGAAGACTCCGTGGGAGAATATTAAAGCAGATATGAGACTCAAATGTGTCAAAGGTAAGGAATATATCTACATGATTGACAAATGGGACGAATATCTCAAATATCTTAAAAATGAAATTAAGGAGATGTAATGATGGGTGAAATGAGAAGAATTAAAGTGAATAAACCTGTAACCAAAAATAAGTTGCTTGATTACGGATTTAGATATAAGGAAAATGGTGATTATAGATTATATGTTCCCGTATATAAATGGAACAATAAAACAACCATATATGCATATTTTTATGTAAATATGGAAGAGAATATTTTTACTTATGATATTCAATCGGAAGGCTCTACATATTACCCATACTACAATGAAACAAATAGTGAAGTGAATAGGGTAATAACAGAGAATATCAATACAGAGATTATAAAACTTATAAAGAAAGGAATTTTAAAAGCGTATGAAAATAATTAATATTAAGAAAACAGATGAGAATGCAAAGATCCCTACATATGGTAGTGTATATGCAGCAGGTGCAGACTTATATGCAGTAATACATAACGAAGAAAATAAGGTAGAGATTCTTCCTGGTGAAACAGCTTTTATTGATACAGGAATTGTAATGGAAATACCTAATGGATATGTCGGTCTTGTTTATGCTAGAAGTGGTTTATCTTGCAAGCAGGGATTAGCTCCTGCCAATAAGGTCGGGGTGATCGATTCAGATTATCGAGGAAATATCATGGTTGCACTGTATAATCAGAGCAATGAAGTAAGAACGGTATCTGAAGGTGATAGAATTGCACAGATTATTATTCAGCCAGTAGAACAGTTTGGATTTAAGGTGAAAGAAAATCTCAGTGATACAATTAGAGGAAATGGTGGCTTCGGTAGTTCAGGAAAGGCATAAGTATGGAGAATAAAGAAAAATTATTATACACAGTTAAAGAAGCAGCTCAATTACTTGGGGTGAATGTACATGTGATATATGACCTTATTAAAAAGGGATTATTACCAGGACTAAAACTTGGTAGCCTAAAAATAAGAAAAGAATCTCTTGAAGAATTTACTCAAAAATATGAAGGCATGGATATGTCTGACCTTGATAATATAAAAGAATTAAATGTTGTGTAATTAAAGCAGGAATGGTATAGTTAATACTGTTCCTGCTTATTTTCTATGTAGACTTCTATAACACAATAAAAGTCTACGAAAAGTCTACACGAGAATAAAATATTAATATTCATTAATAAGCATAATATAACACAAAATAACACACACCATATCGTGTTAAGCCTTAATTTATCAGCATTCCAGAGCATAATATAACATAATAAATTAAGAAAAAATAATAGAAGCTAGGAATGGGTAATAACCCTATGGTTGGTGCTACTGTAGCTGTAGCTGTTTCTATTGAGGAAGCTGCTAAGAACGGTAAGTTCTAATAAAAAGTAATTGACAAAATATTGGAGAGCAACAGGTGATAAAAACCTGTTGCTCTCTTTTTTAATGCTTGACTTTTAGTGGAAATGTGGATATTCTTTACGGAATAAAAATATTGAGAGATAATGAAAGGAAGATTATGAATTTTTTAGTTAATAAAATACTTGATGATGGCAGCGTTTCATATGGTCTTACAGGCTCAGGATATGTGGTATTAATAATTGTCTGTGTCTTATTAATGACTATAGGATGTTTTGCAAGAGATAATAATAGTAAACTGAATGTAAAACATATTGCATTTGCAGCAATGGCTATAGCTCTTGCGGTTGCGACTTCCATGATTAAAGTTATTAAACTGCCAATGGGAGGTTCTGTAACACTGTTCAGTATGTTATTCATAGTGCTTATAGGATACTGGTATGGAATAAAGACTGGTCTGACAGCAGCTATTGCATATGGAGTTTTGCAGTTATTACTTGATCCATATATCCTGAATATTCCTCAGGTGCTTCTTGATTATATATTAGGCTTTGGAGCACTTGGGTTGTCAGGAATATTTTCTAAATCAAAACACGGTCTTGTGAAGGGATATATTATAGGAGTTATAGGCAGATTTATATGTTCATTCTTGTCTGGCTGGATATTCTTTGCCGTGTATACACCGGATTTTTTTAATAGTGCGATACTTTATTCAGTTGTTTACAATGGCTCGTATATTGGGCTTGAAGCAGTGGTAACTCTTGTAGTTATATCCCTACCTCCTGTTAATAAAGCACTGGCATATGTTAAAAATAATCTTGTATAGAATAATTGGATAAATAATATAAAAAACTCATGCAGATTGTGGTAAATGTGATTACTTCAATCTGCATGAGCTTTTTATAAGTCGGCGTGACAGGATTTGAACCTGCGGCCTCGTAGTCCCGAACCACGCGCTCTACCAAACTGAGCCACACGCCGATATTTAAATGTGACTTATATATTATAGCGTATTTATGAGGAAGTGCAAGAGAAAGAATAAAATATATTTATATATATTTATACGATAAAAATAACTGCTGTATTGACTTTAGAAATGATATATGATATATACTATCTAAATAATATTACGCAATGCGATAATAAGGTGGGAATGCTATTGCAAATAGGTTTAAGAGTAGTATATAATAAATATATAAGACAAATTAAATCACTCTATCCTTATATGTGGTATTACCTGCCGTAAGTAAAAAGGGGAAGAGTATGGGGAATTTAAAAGAATATTCAAAAGAAATAAAAGAAACAGCAGCTAATCTTAGAATTATAGATGACGCACTGTTTAGATTGATGGGAGAAAAGCCGGGTGTATGTGAAGAAATATTAAGAACGCTTCTTGATATGCCACATTTACAGGTTGTGAAGGTTTCTGTACAGAGTGTGGTCCAGAGCTTTCAAAGAGAAATAACATTAGACGCGTTATGCATGACACAAGATGGAAGATATTGCAATGTTGAGGTGCAGAAGGGAAATTCCAATGATGATATCAGAAGGACAAGATTTCATGCGGCAGCGTTGACAGCAAAATATACACCTAAAGGTGCTGATTTTAAGAATGTTCCAGATGTTACAATTGTATATATATCTGAGTATGATGTCTTAAAGAATAATCAGACAGTGACGCATGTAACAAGGTGTATGAAGAATGATGAAAGTTACGTTCCAGTGAAAGATGGAGAAGATATAATATTTGCAAACACTTGTGTTAATGATGGCTCGGACAAATCAGAACTATTGCAGTTAATGCTTAATAAAGAAGCATTTTATAATGATAAGTTTCCACAGATTAGCAATGCGATAAGCTATTTCAAGGAGACAGAAGGAGGTCAGAGTGAAATGTGCAAGATAGTAGAAGATTATGCTAAAGAATATGCAAAGAATTCAATACAGGAAGCAATAGAAGCGAAGAAACTGGCAGATGAAGCAAAGAAACTGGCAGATGAAGCAAAGAAACTTGCTGAAGAAGAAAAACAAAAAGCTGAAGAAGCGGAGAGCAGAGCTGGCAAAGCAATTGAAAGAAATTATAGATTAATAGTGAATATCCTATCAGGAAGAACATATGAGGAAGCGGCAGACATGTTAGGGATATCGATAGAAGATGTGAAAGAAGCTGAAGCAGCGATAAAGGCTATTGATAAATAATTAGTGTCTGTAGTTGCAATGATGAGTTCTTTCGGACCGGTTGTTGCACTTGATAATCTTGGAAGTACATTGCAGAACACATTTGCAGCAGGAAACAGAGTGTTGGATATTCTTGATGAACAGCCGGTAACTAAGGATATCACAGGTTGTGAGGAAGTTGAATTTAATGGTGCAGCTACTGAAAATGTTACATTCTCATATGGTGAGGAAACTATAATTTCTGATGTATCAATTCCGGTTTTAAAAGCAAGCATTATTGGAATTTCAGGAAGAAGCGGAAGCGGTAAATCAACAATTGCAAAGCTTGACGCAACAGATGAGGAAATAATTGAGGCGTGCAAAAAGGCTTCAGTACACGATTTCATATCAAAGCTTCCTGATGGATACGACACTAATGTCGGTGAACTGGGAGATATGTTATCAGGCGGAGAGAAGCAGAGAATCGGGCTTGCTAAAGCATTTTACATGACGCGCCATTCGTGCTTCTTGATGAGCCGACAAGTAATAAAGTCGAGACAGAATAAACTTGCAAAATGTATCTTAAAAGGGCAAAATATACTCGTATTATTTCATTGATTAAATGTAAGAAAGAAGGATAGATATGGGACACGAACTTACTAAGAATGATATCAAAAAGATGGAAGAAGAGATTGAGTACAGGATACATGAGGTAAGAAAGGCTGCACTTGATGATGTCAAGGAGACAAGGGCTCAGGGGGATTTAAGTGAGAATTTTGAGTATCATGCAGCGAAAAGATTTAAGAATAAGAATGAAAGCAGAATAAGATATCTGCAGAGAACGATTAAGAATGCGACTGTTATTGATGATTCATCAGCAGATGATGAGGTTGGCGTTAATAATACGGTTGAGGTATTGTATGAGGATGATGAAAGTACTGAGACTATTAAGATTGTTACTACAATCAGAGCTGATTCATTAAGCGGTATGATCAGCATAGAGTCGTCTCTTGGCAAGGCTCTTCTTGGGCATAAGAAGGGTGACAGGGTGCTTGTACAGGTAAATCCACAGGTTGAATATTATGTTGTTATCAAGAGTATATCTAATACTGATGATTCTGATGATAATATAACAAGTTATTAATAAATAAAAAAATATATTATTAAGTTGACATAATGGCGGCATGCTTATATAATCTTAGTATACATTTGTTTGTGTAAGATTATTATAAGGGGTGCCGCTTTTGCAGTTTAATGAAGCACAGATTCAGGCTATACAACATAATACAGGACCGTGCATGGTAATTGCAGGACCGGGTTCAGGAAAGACAACGGTTCTTACACACAGGGTGAGATATCTGATTGAGAGGTACGGCGTTAATCCATCAGATATTCTTGTTATTACATTTACTAAGGCTGCTGCTGAACAGATGAAGCTTAAGTTTAAGGGGTTGTCAGAGGGCAGAAACTCTGCAGTGACGTTTGGCACATTTCATGCAGTATTTTTTACAATACTTAAGGCAGCATATAATTATTCTGCACACTGTATTATTAAGCCGCAGATACAGCATGAATTCGTGAAAGACCAGATGTGCAGGCTTGAACTGGAGTATGATGATGAGAACGAAGCTGTAGCTGGTGTTTTATCTGAGATAAGCTGTGTTAAGGGTGAAGATGTTAATATAGATGAATATGAGAGCAGATGTATTCCACCACAGAGTTTTAGAATAATGTATAGGGCATATGATGATATGCTTGTAAGAAAACATCTGATTGATTTTGATGATATGATTGTACAGTGCCGCGAGCTTCTGATGCAGAGAGAAGATTACAGGAGGGCGTGGCAGAATAAGTATAAGTACATTCTGATAGATGAATTTCAGGATATTAATAAGGCACAGTTTGATGTCGTGAGGATTCTTGCTGATGAATACAGAAATCTTTTTGTGGTGGGGGATGATGACCAGAGTATATATGGATTCAGGGGTTCTGCTCCACAGATAATGTTAGATTTCAATAAGTATTATAGTGATGCAGTGAGAATTGACATGTGTATTAATTACAGGTCAACGGGCAATATTGTGTTTGCTTCAAGGGCTGTAGCAGAGGAGAATGAGCATCGTTATTATAAAGATATAACGACGTACAATTCACAAGGAGATACTGTGTCTGTATATGAATTTAACAGTCTGAATGATGAGAAAGCATTTCTTGTATCAGAGATAAGAAGACTGATTGATACTGGAATAGCTGCTGATGACATTGCTGTGTTATCAAGAACTAATGTAATTGGGAATATGTATATGTCAAGGCTTGAAAGTGATGGAATTCCATGCTGCGATTATTCAGTAGTACAGGATATATATGAGCACTGGATAAGTAAGGATATTCTTACATATATAAGGATAGCACTTGGCAGCAGGGAAAGAATAGACTTTCTGCGGATTATTAATAAGCCGCTCCGATATATAAGCCGTTCATATATTACACAGCCGGCAGATATTAATGCATTGAAGAGAGGCTATGAGGGGAATGAACAGATGAGTGAACAGGTGGAAAAGCTGGCATCTGATATTAACATGATAAGAAATATGTCTCCATTTGCAGCTGTTAATTATATAAGAAAGGGTATTGGCTACGATGAATATATAAGAAATTATATATATGAACATAAGGCTGATAAGGAAGAATTATATAATGTGCTTGATGAACTGGCACACAGGGCGTCGCGGTATATGAGCCTCTCACAATGGCTTGATGGTATTACAGAATACCTTAAGCAGTGTGATACTCAGCGTAGGAACAACACGGTGGAAGGTGTGCATATGCTTACAATGCATGGCTCTAAAGGGCTTGAATATAAGATTGTGATGGTGATGGATGTATGTGAGGGGATAATACCGTATAATAAGGCAGTTCTTGATGAGCAGATAGAAGAGGAAAGAAGACTTTTTTATGTTGCAATGACAAGGGCAAAAGAAAAGTTGTATCTTCTGTACCCCAAGCAGAGGTACAACAAAGATACAACCCGTTCACGCTTTATAGAAGAACTTCTTACTGCTCGTTATCCTCTTCTTCGTACAGATCTTCATACTCCATAGCATCTAATTCTTCGTCAAATGCTTCAGATACAAGCTCATATTCTTCATCAGATTCAATATTCTCAAGTATAGGTTCGTTGTCGCCTTCAACCTTGTATCTGTAAAGATATACCTCATCGTTGTCTGCAGCTTCACCCTCAAGTGGAAGAAGTGCGATATAGTCGTTATCTCCAGCAGGGAATATGCGTATTATTGCACATTCACATTCTGTGTTATCGTCAAGCATAAGAGTTACTGTGTTATATTCCTGATTATTATTCTCCATAATGTCTCCGTTCTGCCAGTAATGGCTTTAGTATTTTCTCTACTCTAACAAATATTATGTATAAAAGCAATGAAAATAAAGAAAAAACACTTGTCATTTTATTATGTAAGGTGTATATTATGTATAAGTTAATAATTTAAGTCAAAGGGGACGATTTTAGCAACAACGCTAGGATTGTCCCCTTTTTGGTTAAATTAATAGCATTTACAACGAATATTATAATCTGGAGGTTCACGCCATGGATAAAATCGATAAGAAGATAATTACATTATTACAGCAGAATGCAAGAATGCCATTAAAGGCACTCGCCGAGAATGTTTTCCTTTCATCACCGGCTGTTTCAGCAAGAATTGAGAGACTTGAGAAGGAAGAGATTATTGAAGGATATGAAGTTAAGATTAATCAGTTAAAGCTGGGATATCATATAACAGCATTTATTAATCTTGAAGTTGCTCCTGTGCAGAAACCGGATTTCTATCCATTTATCAAGTCATGCCCTAATGTTGTTGAATGTAACTGTGTAACAGGCAATTATTCAATGCTATTAAAAGTTATGTTCCCAAGTACCATGGAACTTGATACATTTATCGGCCAGCTTCAGAAGTTCGGAAGAACAAGTACACAGATTGTGTTCTCAACACCTGTTGCTCCAAGAGGTATTGATGTTAATCAGGAGATGCCTACAGATAATTAAATTCACCAAAAGTTCATAATTATTTAACCTATTAACACTGTCAGACACTTGCTGTTCTGGCAGTGTTTTTGTTATAATTATCTGAGTTTAAATTTCGTGTTACGAGGAGGTATTATGAGTAAGGCTTCAGATATATTAGATAATGTAAGTAAGGTGATTGTGGGTAAGAGAAATGTTTCAGAACTGGTTCTGACAAGTATTATTGCCGGTGGACATGTTCTTCTAGAAGATGTTCCAGGAACCGGTAAGACTATGATGGCGAAAGCATTTGCAAAGAGCATTGATGGACAATTTTCAAGAATTCAGTTTACACCAGATCTGCTTCCTTCAGATATTACAGGTGTGCATGTGTTTAACCAGAAAGAGGGTGAATTCGTATTCAGAAGAGGTCCGGTATTCGCTAATGTTATTCTTGCAGATGAGATTAATAGGGCAACACCTAGAACACAGTCAGCATTGCTTGAATGTATGGAGGAACATCAGGTTACTGTGGATGGTGAATATTCTAAGTTAGAAGAACCATTTGTTGTAATTGCAACACAGAATCCTATTGAGACAGCAGGAACTTATCAGCTTCCTGAGGCACAGCTTGACAGATTCCTTATGAAGATTAACATGGGTTATCCAAAGAAAGATGATGAGGTACTTATTCTTAACAGATTCTTAAAAGAAGATCCTTCTAAAGAACTTTCAACAGTTGCAACATGTGAAGATATTGTTGCAATGAAAGAAGATGTGAAAAATGTATATGTTCACCCAGTGCTTATTGATTATATTGTTGAACTGGCAAGGATGACAAGACAGGAGGATAATGTATCAATCGGTGTAAGCCCGAGAGGAACTCTTGGTATGCTCAATGTGGCGAGAGCATATGCGTATATTGCAGGCAGAGATTATGTTGTACCAGAGGACATCAAGATACTTGCACCTGTAGTATGGGCACACAGAATTGTGTTACAGACAGGTTACATGAATATGGATAATAAAGAACAGATTATAGAACATGTTGTTAATAACACAGCAGTTCCTACTGAAGATTGGAAAAGATAATGAATGTATTATTGATGCTTATTGGTGTACTTATAGTATATCTGGCAATTAAGTTTGTATTTCGTTATAACTGGAATAAGGGGCTGGGTGTCGCTCTTGAATTTGAGAAAAAGCATGTTGTAAATGGCGAAACAGTTAATGTTGTTGAGGTTATATCCAACGAAAAACGTCTGCCGCTGCCATGTGTGAATCTTAAGTTTCAGGTGGACAGGGAACTTGAATTTCCTGGAACAGATACTAATTCAAGTGTGTCAGACCTTACATACCGCAATGATGTGTTCTCATTTCTGGCTAATCAGAGAATTACAAGAAGAATTCCTGTTAAATGCAATCACAGAGGTGTGTTCAAAATATCAGGCGTACAGCTTACATTTGCCGGACCATTTATGAACGAGATTAATGTTCTCAAAGTGGATAGTACCTGTGAGATAACAGTTTATCCTAAGACTGTGGATAGTAAGAGATTCAGCTTTATAAGAAGCAGAATATCAGGAGAAGCAGAACGTAAGAAATATATGCTTGAAGATCCATTTGTGTTCAGAGGAATAAGAGATTATACAAGCAACGACAGCCTAAAGAATGTGAACTGGAAGGCAACAGCGAGAACAGGTAATCTGTGTGTTAATGAATATAATGAGTCAGTCAGCCGTAATGTATGTATTCTTCTTAATCTTGAGGATGATGGAATGCTTACATATGATTCGGTTAATGAAGAAGCAATAAGTCTTGCAGCTTCTGTGGCGGAAGAATTCATCAGACAGGGAATAAATGTCTCTCTTATTAGTAATGCATGTGATGTTGACACAAAGGAAGCAGTTGGTATAAGAGAAGGAGCAGGAGTTGGACATCTTGGAAGTATTAATACTGTACTTGCAAGAATGGATTTAAAGCTTGAAAAAGAAGAGTTTGCAGAGCTTATTAACAGAACATTTATAGAAAATGTTTCTGTCCAGAGTAGTGACAACAGTGTATATGTTGTTATATCAGCGAGCAGAAGAAAGAAGCTGCAGCAGACTATGCAGAAGTTTGAGAAAAAGTATGGACAGGTTATATGGATTGTTCCATATATGACTGGTGGAGAATACAGCCTTGATTATTGTGGTATCAGACCAGAGGGCTGGGAAGTGAAATAAGTTTATCAGGAGATAACATATGAATGAGTCGGGACAAGTTTATAATTATAATAAACTGAGAACAATAAGAACATTGACAGATATAATAAGCCAGTGTATTGTAGCGTTCGCATTTTCTGCATTTGTTATATTGGGACTTACGAATAAATCTGACAGTTATATTATTGCAACACTGCTTATGGCAGTTCCGGTTATTATAACTTATGTGGCAAGAAAGAATATACATAAGAATTTTCTATTTATGCTGATTCATGCTGCTTTGCTTATAACAGCCATTATAATTGGTAATGGAGATGCAGAGTCTACAGCATATTTTGTAAGTGTACTTGCTGTGTGTATAAGGTCTGTAAGCATAAGAGTGGCTAATGCAAGAAAAACTGAATATGTGAATGAACCGCTTTATGGGAATCAGTTTGCTGATGTAACTCAGGAAGACAAGAAAGCTGCCTTGCAGGCAGGAGAGAGAATGTCACCTCTGTATTGTCTGGTTATGGTCGCAGGAAGTCTTTATGGCGGTTCAGCAGGCAACAGACTGCTTGTTAACTATGAAACAGTATTATTTGTGCTGTTTGTTCTGCTTGCTTTTCTTGCTGACCAGTTAAAAGAGCTTAATTCTCTGTTTATAAGTAATGCTGGCAAATCAGAATTTCCTGCTGAGAGAATTACAGGAATTAACATGATAATGGTCATGGTTGTGTCAGGACTTATGATTCTTGGCATGATTCTGTTCTATAGTGGGGATTATGGCAATATATTTACACTGATTGGTTCAGGTTTTGTAGCAGTTGTAAGGATAGTGCTGAAGCTGTTCTTAAGACTTATAAGAGAGAAAGAAGAAGTCTCTACGATGCCCGAAGATTCCGTGAATCCAGTCACTGATGATGATGTGGTAAAGGGAGATAACGACCTTGCATTTACTGATAATCCTGTTATGAGTGCATTATTTACAGCATTTGCAATAGTTCTTGTAATTGCACTTGTTGTATTTATTGTCTATATGATTATCAGATATGCCAAGAATTTCAAAAAGTCACAGGATAATAATGGTGATGAGATTGAATTCATTGGTAATGACAGAAGAACAGAAGCAAGGATAAAGAGACGTCAGAGAGCAGAAGAAGCTAAGAATATGCCTGTTAATATGCAGTACAGGAAGGCATTCAGAAAAGCAGCAATAAAATCATCAAAGGCAGCCAGGAATTCGGATGGTAAATCACTTGAAAATATGCAACCACAGGATATAACAATAAACAGAATAACTGACGATGCTGATGCTGCAGACAGAATTACAGCAAGTTATGAGAAAGCAAGATATTCTGATAAGAATATTTCCAAAGAAGAACTTGAATTTATGCTTGACTTTATAAAAAATGACAAGTATAATAAGCGTACATAATAAGTAAATGCTGTGAAGAGGACTATTAGATAGGAACCAGAGTCAGAGAACTGCCGGGTGGTGCGAGGCAGTCGAAGGAACTTATTGAACTCGCCTTGGAGCTGCTACCTGAAATCATTATGAGAAGTAGGAGTAGCCGGAAGCCAACCGTTATAGTGGACAGAATATAATGCAGCACATTTGTTGTACGTATTCGGTGAGTGCATAGCATAGCTATGAAGAAGAGTGGTAACGCGTGAGATTTATCTTTCGTCTCTTTGGGTGGAATTGCCCATGGACGAAAGATTTTTTTATGCTTATCTTTAAGGAAGCCTTTACTTATTAACAATACATATTTATATTTTCAGGAGGTTTTAGGAATGTTTGATTACAGACAGTATGAAAGAGGCTATTTCATGCCACCAGTTAAGTGCAATGACTGGGTTAACAAGGAGTATGTTGATAAGGCACCAATCTGGTGTTCGGTTGATTTAAGAGATGGTAACCAGGCTCTTGTTGAACCTATGAGTCTTGATGAAAAGCTTGAATTCTTCCAGATGTTAGTTGAAGTTGGATTTAAAGAAATTGAAATTGGTTTCCCTGCAGCTTCTGAGACAGAATATGAGTTCTGCCGTACACTTATTGAGAAGAATATGATTCCTGATGATGTTACAATCCAGGTTCTTACCCAGGCAAGACCACATATTATTAAGAAGACATTTGAAGCCGTAAAGGGTGCTCCGAGAGCAATAGTTCATGTATACAATTCTACTTCATTAGCACAGAGAGAACAGGTATTCAAGAAGTCTAAGGAAGAAGTTAAGCAGATTGCTATTGAAGGTGCTAAGTTATTAAAGGAACTTGCTGAAGCTGATGGAGGAAACTTCCTTTTTGAATACAGTCCAGAGAGCTTTACAGGAACAGAACCAGAGTATGCACTTGAGGTATGCAACGCTGTTGTTGATATCTGGCAGCCAACACCTGATAAGAAATGTATCATCAATCTTCCTGCTACAGTTGAGATGTCACTTCCACATGTATTTGCAAGCCAGATTGAATATATGTCTAAGTACATGCACAACAGAGAAAATGTTATTATTTCTCTTCATCCACATAATGACCGTTCGACAGGTGTTGCTGATGCAGAGTTAGGACTTCTTGCAGGAGCAGACAGAATTGAGGGAACACTTTTTGGTAATGGTGAGAGAACAGGTAATGTAGATATTATTACACTTGCGATGAATATGTATATGCAGGGTGTTAATCCTGAACTCAATCTTTCTGATATGCCACATCTTGCAGAAGTATTTGAAAGACTTACACAGATGAAGATTGATGACCGTCATCCATGGTGTGGTAAGCTTGTTTTTGCAGCTTTCTCAGGTTCACATCAGGATGCTATATCTAAGGGAATGCATTACAGAATTGAAAATGATCCTAATAAATGGACAGTTCCATATCTTCCAATTAATCCAGAAGATGTAGGACGTACATATGATTCAGATGTTATAAGAATTAATAGCCAGTCTGGTAAGGGTGGTGTTGCTTATGTTCTTGAACATAACTATGGAATGGTTGTACCTAAGGCTATGAGAGAAGATCTGGGTTATGCTGTTAAGGATGTATCGGATGTTAATCATAAGGAGCTTTCAGCAGATGAAGTTCTTGAAATATTTGAGAAGAGATATAAGAAATACACACCAGTATTCAAGATTTCTGAAGTACATTTCAAGCAGATTAATGGAATACAGACAGTCGTAACTATTAATGAGAATGGTGAGAAGTACAATGTTGAAGATGGTGGTAATGGTCGTCTTGATGCTGTAAGTAATGCTCTTGCCAGTCATTTTGGAAAGCCTTGTGATATCTTCTGTTATGAAGAACATTCATTAAAGAAGGGTTCTGATTCTAGTGCCATTGCATATGTTGGTATTACAGGAGAGGATGGAAAGAATTACTTTGGTATTGGTATTGACCATGATATCATCAGAGCTTCTATTGATGCGTTAGAGTCAGCTATGAACAGAAGCCTTGAAGCATAATATTTAAATTGAATAATGTGTAATATAACCCATGTCCGGAACGTATACTAGAATGATACTGATTCAGGATATGGGTTGTTTTATTAATGTAGAATTAAAACCCCCCAAAAAGGGGGAAGCAGTACTTTGGTACTAATGCTATTATACGCTGAGAGAGGGAAATATAGTTAAGGGGAAACTATTGGTTCAGACATTTTTGGAGGGATAGTAATGTTTTTTAGAAAACGATTAAGTGGTTTGGATGTAAAGATTAAGAAAACTGCAGTTGGCGTTCTTTTGGTTGCAATAGTTGCAGGTTCTGTGTTTGCTGGTACGTCTTTAAGAGCTGGTGCATATTCAAAAACACAGGATGTCCTTAATGAATTATTAGGAGCAGCAAAACCTTACGGTGTAGTTGCTGAAGAATTTAAGAATGGTAATCACAATCAGACATGTTTCGCGACTAACAAGCTTGTAATAACAGATCAGTGGATGAGTGCATGGCTTGATATGAGCGTTGGAACAACATATATCAAGAGTTTTGATAATTCTGGTTCATCAGAGGTTAATGTGGATAGGAATGCATTTAATAATCTTGTGCTTGGAACTGATTATGATTATGAACCCAGAGAGAATAAATATTATATTAAGGATGCTGACGGAAAAAGAACAGGTGCTGTTATTAATGTTACTAACTGCAAGGATACAATCAATGTTTATTATGCAGAGGATTATATGGATGTAACTGCAGCACTTGATAATGTATACGATAATTTCAAGGCGTATGCAGATACACTAGATTCGGAGGCTGATATAGTTATTGGTGCTTATGATGATAGAAAGATTGATCTTGCTTCATTTAAGAATAAGCAGATTGTAGTGGTAAATATGTATGCTAATAATTATATTGACTGGCAGGGAAAAGAAGTTTCATCTTATTATGGAGAAGGACAGCTCAACATAACAAATAAAGCACAGGGACAGTTTGTTATCATTAATCTGCTTGGCGGTGATGGTGATGCAGACATTAAAAGATTCAGCATTAATGGAAAGAATACAGGCGGATTAACAGATGTTGATGTATCAGACACGGTTATTTTCAATGCTGTTAATGTAACTGGTAATATTAATATAGGTGAGGTATGTGGTATAGTTGTTGCACCAAAAGCAGATATTACTTTAACATCTACATGTAATGGAAGAGTAATTTCTAAGTCATTTGTTAATGTCAATGGACAAATGCATTTTATATCAGATAATCAACAGCAGGAGACGACACAAAAGGAAACAACATCTGTAGCACAGTCTTCAGCAGAAACAACAAAGTCAGAAGAGACAACAACTGCACAGGGAACAACAAAGTCAAACGAGACAACAACTGCACAGGAAACAACAAAGTCAAACGAGACAACAACTGCACAGGAGACAACAAAGTCGAATGAGACAACAACTGCGCAGGCGACAACAAAGTCGAACGAGACAACAGTTGCGCAGGAGACAACAAAGTCGAATGAGACAACAGTTGATGCTGGTAAGGAAACTAAGCCGACAAAACCAGAATCAAACGAAACAACAGCTGTTAATGAGACAACAAAGTCAAATGAAACAACAGTAGATTCTAATAAACAGACAAAAGAACATACAACTTCATCAACTCATGTCACAAAGAAGACTGGTGAAGTTGCAGGAGATGAAGAATTAGTTACAGGAAAAGAAGATGAGACTGTTGATGGCTCAAGAGTCAGAAAAACTGGTGAAGTTGCGGCTGATGAAGAGGTTGTAAAGACTGGTGACAATAATCATGTATGGGTATATATTGTGATTCTTGTAGCAGCAGCTGTTATTTCTGGAACTGTTATTGTGATAAGCAAAAAGAGCAATAAAAGATAATAAATGTTAATGATATCAGAGAGGCACAGCAGTAATGTTGTGCCTTTTTTATTGGGGTGGTATTGAAGCACTCTGCTTTTTTATGCTATAATGCAATATGTATGAGTCGAAGTAGGCTTTGAACACAAAATACAGTGAAGAACAAGGAGATGGAAGTTTTATGAAACATTTGATACTTGCATCGGGTTCACCAAGACGAAGAGAATTAATGAGTCAGGTAGGACTTGATTTTACTGTTGTTACAAGTGATGCAGATGAGAATATTAAAGAGATGGAGCCTGAAGATTATGTAAGAGAATTATCTTCTATTAAGGCACAGTCTGTATTAGAGCAATATGCAGATAAAGATGATTCTGTAATCGTTATAGGTGCAGATACTATTGTTTATCATAAAGGAGAGATTCTTACCAAGCCTAAGGATGAAGAGGATGCATTCAGAATTCTTAAGTCTTTAGAAGGTCAGATACATCAGGTGTATACAGGTGTAACTATATGCAGCACACATAAGAATGTAAGTTTTTATGAAAAGACTGATGTGTGGGTATATGATATGACTGATGAGGAAATCAGGGATTACATAAGCACAGGAGAGCCTATGGATAAGGCTGGTGCATATGGTATTCAGGGAAAATTCGCAGCATACATTAAGGGTATTGAAGGCGAATATAATAACGTTGTCGGTCTGCCTGTTGCAAGACTTGTACATGAGCTTAAAACATTTTAAGGAGAAAATATATGGTTAAATTCGTAGCAAGTGACCTTGATGGGACATTGCTTCTTAACGGAGCACAGAGCGTCGACGAATCTGCTATACAGTATATCAATAAACTTGTTGACAAAGGCGTTATATTTGCACCGGCTAGTGGCAGGCAGATAACGAGTCTTAAGAGACTTTTTGGGGCTGTCAGTGATAAGCTTGCATATATTGCAGAGAATGGTGCACTTGTGGAATACAAGGGTGAAACTATTGGAAAGACTGCGATGGATAGGAAGCTTGCGTTAGAGATAATTGAGGATGTAATTGAACAGCCTAATTGTGAGGTGCTTGTATCAGGAGAACATACGGCATATATTAAGCCTAAGTCTCAAGAATATTATTACAGGATGACCAAGGTGGTCAATTATCATACTACATTAGTTGATAAGTTCACAGACATTGACGAGGATATATTAAAGATAGCTGTGTGTGATATGACAGGAATTAAGAACTCTAAAGAACATTTTATTAACAAATGGAGTGATAAGGCTTCAGTACTTGTATCGGGAGAACTTTACTTAGACCTTATGGACACTAATGTTAATAAAGGTAGAGGAATTGAGCAGATACAGAAATATTTCAGCTTAAAACCCGAAGAATGTATGGCATTTGGTGACAACTATAATGATATTGCAATGCTTGACAGGGTGTATTACTCATATGTTATGGAGAAAGCTGTAGATGATGTTAAGAAACATGGGCGTTTCGTAACGGGATGGGTAGAAGGAACATTAAGAGAGCAATTTAAAGAGATAAGATAAGGAGATTTAAGTTATGGATAAACATATTGATGAGTGTGCGAAGGTGTTTTTAAGAGATCAGAAACAGCTTTTCGATGAGCCTGTTGCATATGATTTAGAGGAAGCTAAGGAATTCTTAGAGGACTGTATGGCGGTATACTGCAAGGATATTAAAGAATTAAGAGAAGTGATGGATGATGAGGGAATGGATGTATCTGACTTAAGCAATGATGAACTTCTTGAGCAGTTAGAAGTATTCAGGCTTGATAATGGCGGATATTTCTTCGTGGAAGGATAGTACAGATGCGTATAAATGTTGTATGTGTAGGCAAGATTAAGGAAAAGTTTTATACCCAGGCAGTTGAAGAGTATTCTAAGAGACTTTCAAGATACTGTAAGCTTGATATTGTTGAACTACCTGATGAGAAAACACCGGATAATGCAAGTGATATAGTCAATGAACAGATTAAGAATAAGGAAGGGGAGAGAATCCTTTCTGCCATTAAAGATGATGCTTATGTATGTGCACTTGCAATAGAAGGGAAAATGCTTGATTCTGTTGAACTATCAGAAAAGATTGAAAGACTTGGAATAGAAGGAACAAGTAACATAACATTTGTAATAGGAGGCTCTTTGGGACTTGCAGATGCAGTACTTAAGAGAGCTGATTATAAGCTGAGTTTTTCAAAGATGACATTTCCACACCAGCTTATGAGAGTTATTCTTTTGGAACAGATATACAGGGCTTACAGGATTATGAAGAATGAGCCATATCACAAATAATTAAAGAGGATAGAATATGAAAAGAAGAAAAAAAACATTTATTATATTAGCAGTTATTCTTGTTGTAGTTCTGTTAGTTGCAGGATATATTAAGTTCTTTAATGGACGTCTGATATATTTCACAACAGGAATGAAGAGCGGTGAGCTTATTAAGACAGCAGGACAGAAGACAACTAATACATGCGAGGCAGATATTCTCATGTCTGATGTGAAGAAGGAATATGAGGAAATGTTTGGCAGTAATATATGGAGAGAGAAAATTGGTGATGCTGATTTTGAAAGCTATATTAAGGACCAGATTAAGAGTAAGTTAATGCGCGTCAAGGCTATGAATGTTAAGGCTAAGGAACGCGGTGTTGTGCTTGGAAGAGAAGAAAAAGATTCTGTGGGTAAGGCTGTTGATGCATTTTACAATGAATTAACTGAATCGCAGATAAGCAGTACAGGAATAACTAAGGATAAACTGAATACAATGTTTACTGAATTTGCAATAGCACAGAAACTCTACGATGACCTTACTTCCAGCATGGATATTGAAGTAAGCGCAGATGAGGCAAGAGTTATTGATATCCAGTATATTGTATCAGATTCAGAGGAAGATATTAATAAAGCATATAATCTTGTGAATTCAGGAAGTTCATTCTTTGCTGTTGCCAAGGAGTACAATGCGGATGGCGAATATGAGTACGAACTGAAACGTGGCGAGATGGATGCAGCATTTGAAAAAGCAGCATTCAATCTGTCTACTGGTGAGATGAGCAGTATAGTTGAGTCAGCAGGCAGATATTACATTATAAGATGTACATCGGATAATGATAAGGCTAAGACTGAGGTTAATAAGTCTGCAATTCTTGAAAAGAGAAAGTTAGAGCAGTTTAATACTGATTTTGAGAAATATGAAGCTGGTATATATATGGAATTTAATAATAGCGAATGGAAGAAATTAAGTATTCAGGATGCGTATACGTTGGGAAGCAGCTTTGAGGATACTTTCAATGCGTATTTTGGAAAGTAAAGAGGAGAGTAATTAATAATGGCAGCTAATAAATATGATGCTAACAGTATATCTATACTGGAGGGCCTTGAAGCGGTAAGAATGAGACCTGGTATGTATATTGGAAGTGTCGGAACAAAAGGTCTTAATCATCTTATATATGAGATTGCGGATAATTCAGTGGATGAACATCTTGCGGGTTTTTGTACACAGATAAATGTAACTCTTAATGATGATGGAACAGCAACTATCAAGGATAATGGACGAGGTATTCCTATCGGAATCCATCCTAAAGCCGGAATACCTGCGGTTGAGGTTGTATTTACAGTACTTCATGCAGGCGGCAAGTTCGGAGATGGCGGATATAAGATATCAGGAGGACTTCACGGCGTTGGTGCATCTGTAGTTAATGCACTTTCTGTATGGCTTGAGGTTGAGATAAGAGTTGATGGTGGTGTGTACAAGCAAAGATACGAGCGTGGAAAAGCAACAGCGCCACTTGAAAAGATTGGTACATGCAGAAAAAATGATACTGGTACAACTGTTACATTTCTTCCTGATGGAGAAATATTTGAAAAGACAAGATTCAAAGCAGACGCGATAAAGAGCAGGCTTCATGAGACTGCATATCTTAATCCGGGGCTTACAATTGAGTTTGAAGATAAGAGAAAGGGCAGCGAGGATAAGGAAACTTTTCATGAGCCTGACGGACTTAAGGCATATATCAAAGACCTTAACAATGGCAAAGAGACAGTATGCGATATCGTCTACTTTAAGAAGAAGCAGGAAGATATTGAGGTTGAAGTAGCATTTCAGTTTGTTAATGAATTTGAGGAAAATATTCTTGGCTTCTGTAATAACATATACACTCAGGAGGGTGGAACGCATATTACAGGCTTTAAGACCAAGTTTACAATGATTATCAACCAGTATGCGAGAGAACTTGGCATCTTAAAGGATAAGGATGCGAATTTTACAGGTCTTGATGTAAGAAATGGTATGACTGCAGTTGTTGCAGTTAAGCACCCTGCACCAAGATTTGAGGGACAGACCAAGACCAAGCTTGATAATCCGGATGCTGGTACAGTTGTTGCAAATGTAACAGGAGACGAGGTACAGCTTTATTTCGACAGACATTTGGACGACCTTAACGCTGTAATTGCATGTGCTGAAAAATCTGCGAAGATACGAAAAGCAGAAGAAAAGGCTAAGACAAATATGCTTACAAAGCAGAAGTTCTCTATAGACAGCAACGGAAAGCTTGCCAACTGTGAGAGCAAGAATCCGGAGGAATGTGAGGTGTTCATTGTTGAGGGAGATTCAGCTGGAGGTTCAGCAAAGACTGCAAGAAACAGAAGAACTCAGGCAATTCTTCCAATCAGAGGTAAGATTCTTAATGTTGAAAAGGCAAGTATTGATAAGGTACTTGCCAATGCCGAGATTAAGACAATGATTAATTCATTCAACTGTGGATTCTTAGAGGGCTACGGTAATGACTTTGATATTAGCAGATTAAGATATAATAAGATTATTATCATGACTGATGCCGATGTGGATGGAGCACATATTGATACACTGCTTCTTACATTTTTCTACAGATTCATGCCTGAGCTTATTAATCAGGGACATGTATATATTGCTACACCACCTCTTTATAAGGTTGTTCCTAAGAAGGGCGAGGGTGAATATCTATATGATGACAAGGCACTTGAGGATTACAGAAAGAAGCATACGTCAGGAACATTTACACTTCAGAGATACAAAGGTCTTGGAGAGATGGATCCTGACCAGCTATGGGAGACAACTCTTAATCCTGAAACAAGAATTTTAAAGCAGGTTGAGATTGAGGACGCAAGGCTTGCAACTGAGGTTACAGCAATGCTTATGGGTACAGATGTACCACCTAGAAGAGAATTTATATATACGCATGCTAATGAAGCTGAGATTGATGCGTAAAAGCTAAAGGAGTAGAAAATGGCTGAGAAGATTATAAGGACTGAGTATTCTGAGGTTATGCAGAAGTCCTATATAGATTATTCCATGAGCGTTATTACAGCAAGAGCACTTCCTGATGTAAGGGACGGTTTAAAGCCGGTACAGAGAAGAGTGCTGTATGCCATGGACCAGTTGGGGCTTAATTACGACAAGCCTCACAGAAAGTCTGCACGTATCGTTGGTGATACAATGGGTAAATACCATCCACATGGTGACAGTTCAATATATGAGACACTCGTTGTACTTTCACAGGATTTTAAGAAGGGTATGGCTCTTGTTGACGGACACGGAAACTTCGGTTCTATCGAAGGTGACGGAGCTGCCGCTATGCGATATACAGAAGCTAAGTTAAAAAAGTTCACACAGGACGTATATCTTGCTGACCTTGATAAAAATGTTGTGGATTTCGTGCCTAACTTTGATGAGACAGAAAAAGAGCCTGAGGTTCTTCCTGTAAGAGTACCTAATCTGCTTGTAAATGGTGCAGATGGTATTGCGGTTGGTATGACAACTAATATCCCTCCACACAATCTTTCAGAGGTTGTTGATGCAGTATGTGCATATATGGATAATGAGGATATCACAACAGACGAGCTTATGCAGCTCTGCCCTGGACCGGATTTTCCTACAGGTGGAATTGTAATTAATAAAAGCGAGCTTGGTGCAATATATGAGACTGGAACAGGTAAGATTAAGTTAAGAGGCAAGGTCGTATTCGAGCCTGCCAAGAACCGTTCTGAGAAGGACAAGCTTGTTATTACAGAGATTCCATATACAATGATTGGTGCTAACATAGGTAAATTTATATCTGATGTAGTAAGCCTTATAGAAACTAAGAAAACTACCGATATTGTCGACATTTCCAATGAATCTTCTAAGGAAGGAATAAGAATTGTCCTTGAACTTAAGAAGAATGCAGATGTCAAGAACCTTGAAAATCTTCTTTACAAGAAGACCAAGTTGGAAGATACATTTGGCGTAAATATGCTGGCTATCGTTGATGGAAGACCTGAGACCTTAGGTATTAAGGATATAATAAAACACCACATTAAGTTTCAGTATGAGCTTGCTACAAGAAAGTACACAACACTTCTTGAAAAGGAGAAGGTTAACAGGGAGATTAAGGAAGGTCTTATAAGAGCATGTGATATTATTGACCTTATTATCGAGATATTACGAGGCAGTGCTAATCTTAAGATGGCTAAGGACTGCCTTGTTAATGGTAATGTTGAGGGAATCAAGTTTAAGTCAGAGCAGTCAAAAAAGCAGGCTTCAGGTCTTGATTTCACAGAGAGACAGGCTGGTGCAATATTAGAAATGCGTCTGTACAAGCTGATTGGCCTTGAAATTCTTAATCTTCAGAAAGAATATGATGAATGTGTCAAGAAGATTGAGAAGTATGAAAAGATACTTGGCAGCAGAAAAGAGATGGCTAAGGTTATCAAGTCTGACCTTCTTAATATTAAGAAGGAATATGGTGTTGCAAGAAGAACTGTAATTGAAGACGGAGAAGCTGCTGTATTTGAGGAAAAGAAGATTCCAGAGATGGAAGTTATGTTTATTATGGATAGATTCGGATATGCAAGAACCATTGATATGGCTGCATTTGAGAGAAATAAAGATGCTGTATTTAATGAGAACAAATATGTCATTCCGGTAATGAACACAGATAAAATCTGCATATTTACTGATACGGGAGATCTGCACCAGTTAAAGATAAAGGATCTGCCATTCACTAAGTTCAGAGATAAAGGCACACCGATTGATAATCTGTGTAACTATGACAGCTCTAAGGAGATAATTGTGTACATTACTCCATTTGAACGACTTAAGAATCAGAAAATGCTTTTTGTCACAAGACAAGGAATGATGAAGCTTGTAGACAGCGAAGAATTCCAGGTTGCAAAGCGTACAGTTGCATGTACAAAATTAGCAGATGACGACAAGCTAATCGGAATGTATTCAACAGACGCAAGAGTAGAGATTTATTCAAAGTTCTCACTTGATGGAGAAATCAAGGAAGAAGAGGTTGTCGAGAGCAACCAGAATGTAATTGTACAGACAGAAAATGGAGTGTTCTTAAAGTTCCCATTAACAGACATTCCAATGAAGAAGAAGAGTGCTGTTGGCGTAAGAGGAATCAAGCTTTCAAAAGATGATTATATAGAAGATGTATTCCTGCTTACAGAAGGTGATGAGTTCACAATGGAATATAAGGGCAAGAGTATCAGCTTTGCCAAGATGAAGACGGCACACAGGGATACTAAGGGAACTAAGATAAGAGTATAGTTGTTTAACGTTTGGAGAGTCGAAGAAGTGCTTCACACCATCACAACTAAGGTAAGCGGTCCTAGTGGCTGTAAATGCCGCCATATACAGAGTTTATAACGGTGCAGGAAATCAAACGCGCTTCGCTTGAACGAGATTTCCAGCACCGAACTTTTGTATATGGCGGCATTTACAGCCACTAGGTCAGCTTACCTAAAGTTGGAACTAATGCTTAACTCACAGACTGTACAACCTCGAAATACTATTTAATTCTCTTCCATATATTTATCATAAATAGCAATAACCTTATTCATAACCTCTGGACCAGGAGCTCCAAGAGTAAGTCTCTTATCTACACAAGTCTGAAGGCTGATAGCCTCGTAGATATCTTCATCAAATACAGGGCTTACAGCCTTGTATTCTTCAAGTGAAAGGTCATCAAGTGCAATATTTTTCTCAATGCACATAAGAACAAGCTGGCCGACAATACCGTGGGCTTCTCTGAAAGGAACTCCCTTTTTAACAAGGTAGTCAGCAGCATCAGTAGCATTAGTGAAGCCGTTCTTTGCTGAAGCTTCCATTCTCTTGTTGTTGAACTTCATAGTATCAATCATGCCCTTGAAAAGGCTGATGCAGCCTTTGGCTGTGTCAAATGCGTCAAATGATAATTCCTTATCTTCCTGCATATCTTTATTGTAAGCAAGAGGAATACCCTTCATTGTTGTAAGGAGGCTCATAAGAGCACCATATACTCTGCCTGTCTTACCTCTTACAAGCTCTGCGATATCAGGGTTCTTCTTCTGAGGCATAATAGAGCTTCCTGTACTGAAAGCGTCATCAAGTTCTATGAATCTGTATTCATTGGAATTCCAGATGCATATTTCCTCAGAGAAACGGCTTAAATGCATCATGATAGTTGATAATGCAGATAAGAATTCAATAAGGTAATCTCTGTCAGAAACAGAATCCATGCTGTTGAGTGTTGGACCATAGAAACCAAGAAGAGAAGCAGTAAGTTCTCTGTCTAATGGATAGGTTGTTCCTGCAAGTGCACCTGCACCAAGAGGGCAGTAATTCATTCTTTCATATATATCGTGAAGTCTGCTTCTGTCGCGCTTGAACATTTCGAAATATGCACCGAAATGATGAGCAACAGTAACAGGCTGTGCCTTCTGAAGATGAGTAAATCCAGGCATGAATGTATGAGTGTTTTCTTTCATGATTCTTAAGATAACAGCCATAAGCTCTTTAAGCTCAGCATCAGTATTAAGAACTTCCTGTCTTGTGAAAAGTCTCATATCAAGAGCAACCTGGTCATTTCTGCTTCGTCCTGTGTGAAGTCTCTTTCCGGCATCACCGATTCTCTCAATAAGAGTAGCCTCCATAAATGTATGGATATCCTCGTATTCATCAGTGATTTCAAGCTTTCCTGATTCAATATCAGCAAGAATTCCCTTAAGACCTTCTACAATATGCTCACTTTCGCTTTCAGGAATAATTCCCTGCTTGCCGAGCATAGTAGCATGTGCAATACTTCCTTCAATATCCTGCTTATAGAACTTCTGGTCAAATGAAATTGATGCATTGAAGTTGTTAACAAGCTCATTAGTTTCTTTGGTGAATCGTCCACCCCATAATTTCATTTATAAATCCTCCTTGAATTAAATATCTGTATTTTCTTCATTAAAATTATCTTCTTCATCTTCAATAGAAGAGAGAAGACTGTCAGTAAGTTCATCATCAATATCAGGTGATTCAAGATTCTCGAAATCATCCATATCATCAAGAATAGAACTTTCTATATTATCATCAGACAGTTTCTTAATGTCTTTGTTAGTAAGAGACGGATCATCAAGATATTTTCTGATAACTAACGGAAAATGTGCCATATTTACTTTTCCTGCTTTAATAAAGCAGCTGGCAAGATAAATGTCAATCAATATAATAATGCAAAGTGTAGTAATAACGCAACCCAATATTAAATTAACAGGACGATATTTTAATACAACAGTGTGAGTTCCGGCACTTACGTCAACACATAACAATGCATTTTCCCAGGCATAAGTGTCAGCTTTCTTGCCATCAATATACACAGACCAGCCACCATCGTATGGAATAGAGAATAATATTGCTTTGTCTGAGGAAGCAGTAAGAGTTCCTGTAAATTTAGTATCAGAGAATTTCTCAACCTGATAGCTTTCTGAATTGAGTTTATTGTAAGCCCTGATGAATTTGTCTTCATCGAGTGTGTATACAGAAAGATTCATTCCGCCGGTATCAGAAGTTACTTCGACAGTATCTGTGTCGTGGACATAACCAATATCAAGAATCCGGTTATTGCTCTTTATATTATTGTAGGTGTAAGTGGTTGTGTTATTAATAGTAACAGTTACGGAATCAACAGATTTATTCGCAACTGACAGGTACATATGACCACTCTTTGAAGGTGTGATAATACAATCGGCTTCAGTAGGGAATGAAGTAGTATATTCAAATACATCACTTATTCCGGTAAGAGATTGAATAAGAATATTCTGGTTCTCAATACCATTGTTATTCTTAGCCATAACAAGGTCATATGCTGTTGAACTGTTAATCGCATAACCAATAGGAAGTGTGTAATTATTCTTATACACAAATTCACCATCGCTGCCTGTATAATAATTTCTTATATCACTTTCAACTAAAAGTCGGTTAGAAATAGTGTATTTTACAGAGAAAAGAGAATCAGTAACAGCGGTAAGACCATTGCAGCCATATGCATTAGTTGAATTTTCCATTCCTATAAGGTTGTAAAGCTTTGACATCCCTGCATTGCATGTTGATGAAAATGTTGAAACAGTTCGGTAATTATGCCATGCACCATCATTTTTAGAACGCGCTCCAAAAAGCTTATCCATTCTATAGAAGGATGTGTCATTATCAGATACGGTTTTTGTAACAGTCTTTACGGCATCATAATCAAGAAGATATGATGTACGGCTTGTTGTTCCAATACCGGTTGCATCCATATTCATTGTACATTCAATGATTGATACTGAGAATGTAAGCATAAGAACGACAGGAATCTTGAACTTGGCGTTGTTATGAATAAACATTAACAGACCATATATAAGAATAAATATTCCACTTATATATACACTCTTAAATGAATATTCAGTCTCTGAGTTAATAAAAAGTTCTTCCATAATAAGCAGAAGACCAATTGCAATCCATAATGATGCACCAAGCTGCCTGTTAGTAGAATTCTTAAGGTTAATAACAGCTTCATAGCACATTGCAAGCAGGAAGAATATATATATGAATGACTGTCTGCAAGGCAGGCTGTTAGGAAAATGCATACCATGCCATATATAGTTAGGTATATTTAAGTTAAATGCTGTCAGGAAGATAAGCAGGATGACACATTTGCCAATCTTTTCACGTGCATTGACTTTGCTGCACATAATATAAAGCGGTAGCAGTACAAAAACAGCAACGCCGCAGTATATGTTAGGCAGATGATCCAGTCCTAAATGAACCGGAATGTTGATAAGCTGTCTTGTGAGCATTGATAATATGCTGAAATAAGAAATAAGCTTATCAGGGAATGTCGTGTCGCTTGAGGCTGAAAGTGAAAATGTATAGAATTCAGGCAGAAGAAGACACGCTCCCAGTCCACCGGCAAGCAGTGAATATACACAGAAATTAATAAATTTCTTCACATACTGCATAGGGCTTTTAATACCGTTATAAGCAATCATAAGAACAACATAGTAAATCACTACTGAAAGGCATACCATGATTGCAATATAATAATTAGTAAATATACATAATCCTAGAGTTATGCAATAGAATATGCAGCGGTTCTCATTAACAAGTCGTTCAAGTCCAAGCATGATAAGTGGAATCAGAATAACACAGTCAAGCCACATAATATTCCAGCTGTATGCCGCAATGAAGCCGGACATACCATAGAACATACCGAATATGGCAGCAATTACATGCTTGTTATTATTGTGTTTAGTAAGATAATACGTTAAAGAAAGACTGCTGCCAGCTATCTTAAGTATTATAAATGCATTCATTATCTCTATAGTGTATTTCTGTGGAAAAAGTGCAACGAACCAGTTAGATGGACTTGCAAGGTAATATGCGAACAGAGATGTGAAGTTAGTTCCCATTCCTATATTCCATGAGTAAGTAAGACTTTCACCATTTCTTATCTTGTGCCACAGTTCTGAAAAGAATGGCGCATACTGATGATACATGTCAGACCTCAGATAACATTCGTTTCCCCATGGAAATATGCCTCTTGTATAGTACAGTGCCATCATCATTATAACTGGAAGTACAAAGGCAGCAAGATATGTAAAGTTAGAATTAAGAATTGATTTCTTTGATGAATTCATGGCTTCCCTCCCTTAGCCGGTAATAGTAACATTTTACCAAAGAACGAAAAAAGTGTAAACAATTATAGGCAAATTAGGCTTGTATTCGATAGTACAATTTTGTAAAATAGAAAAGTACGCAAAAGGAATCTCCAAAGGGTAATGCTTAAGGAGAGTGTACATGGAATACAGACAATTATATAAAAAACACAAAAGGGCTGTACAATACGGAATATGTGCAGTTTTTCTGATTATAACCGGATTGATATATCTGGCAGGAAGAAAGAACGCTTCAGTGTCAGAGAATACATTTGCAGATAATGTCGTATCAAGTAGTATAGAAGATAGCTGGCATATGGAAAGTGAATCATCATTTGAAGACATATATGTGTATATATGTGGACATGTTAATTGTCCAGGTGTTGTAAAGTGCCTGAAGGGAACAAGGCTGTATGAAGCAGTGGCAATGGCTGGTGGTGCTGATGATTCGGCTGATATGTCTGCAGTTAATCTTGCAGCACTTGTTGCTGATGGGGAACGGATATATATTCCGGCATATGGAGAGGATATTTCTGTTATAGAAGAACAGACAGAGGGGATTGTTAATATTAATAAAGCTACAGAAAGTGAGCTTATGACACTGCCGGGAATTGGAAGTTCAAGGGCGGCAGATATAGTAAGATACAGGACAGATAATGGCAGATTCCAGACAATAGAAGATATAATGAAAGTGTCTGGAATTAAGGAAGCAGCATTTAATAAGATAAAGAATTATATTTGCGTATGATAAGATGCATATTCAAAGAGAGTAAAAGGAGTAGATTATGGCAGGCAGAGTTTTAGTTGTTGATGATGAGAAAATGATTGTTAAGGGACTTAAGTTCAGTCTTATGCAGGATTATAGTGTTGTAGACTGTGCATATGATGGTGAAGAAGCTCTCGAGTATGCTAAAAACAATGAATATGACATAATCCTTCTTGATATTATGCTTCCCAAGCTTGATGGATTATCAGTATGCCAGCAGATAAGAGAGTTTTCAGATGTGCCTATAATTATGCTGACAGCTAAAGGCGATGACATGGATAAGATTCTTGGCCTTGAGTATGGTGCAGATGATTATATTACAAAACCATTTAATATTCTTGAAGTTAAGGCGAGGATGAAAGCTATTTTAAGAAGAAATGCTGTGACAGAGAAGAAAGCAGTAAAGAGCAATATTATTAATGCGGGTGATATGAAGATAGATTGTGACAGCCGTAATCTGTATATTGCAGGAAGACCGATTAATCTTACTGCTAAGGAATTTGATCTTCTAGAATTGTTAGCAGTTAATCCAGGAAAGGTATACAGCAGGGATAATCTTCTTAAAGCTGTGTGGGGACAGGATTATTCAGGTGACGGCAGAACGGTTGATGTCCATATGAGAAGACTTCGTGAGAAGATTGAAGATAATCCGAGTGAACCAAAGTATGTTCACACTAAGTGGGGAGTAGGTTACTATTTTAATGTTTAATAAGATTAAAAAAAGAAATGACCATAGGAAAATCTTTTTTGACAGAGAGTTTGAGTCATTTTTCAGGTTCATAAATAAATATTCAACAAGACAGTTCGCAGTTATGGCGGTAATAGTTGCAACAGCGGTAATCTGTACATTTGAAGGTTTTGAGTATATTTACAGGCAGTCTGTAATTACAAGACAGACTGCGGTTATACAGAATGAAGCGGTTCTTATTGCAGCAGAATATTCTAATTATGAAAGTCTGGAAGCAGCTGAGAATAATGATATGAACAGCAGACTCAGCAGTTATTCGGCACTTAATCAGATAAGAATAAGAATTGTTAATCTTAATTATGTTGTCAGTGTTGACACATATTCTATTGATACTAATAAGACAATTCTTAATCCCAGGGTATTCGATATATTCAGTAATCATAAGAACAGTTCCGGCTATGATAAGAAAACGGGTAATATACAGGCAGCTGTTCCGGTATACAATGATTCAGGTACATTTATAGCCGTTCTTGTAGCTGATCTTGATTACACAGAGATAGATGCAATGTTTCATGATGTGAACAGTCAGAATAATAATATTAAACTGGTTATTATAACAATATGTCTGGCGTTACTTATCGTAGGCATATATTTTCTTAACCGGCCTGTAAAAAGGGTACTTGATATTGTTTCAAATGTAAGTGCAGGGCATACTGATGCAAGAATCCCTGTCAGGAGCTATACCGAAATACGTGAGATTGCAGATGATTTTAATAACATAATGGACAGGGCTAATGAAACAGATCAGTCCAGAGCAGAATTTGTTTCGAATGTGTCACATGAATTAAAGACACCTATAACCTCGATTAAAGTATTGGCGGAGTCTCTTAATACACAGGAAAATGTGCCAATAGAAGTGTATCAGGAATTCATGCAGGATATTGTAAGTGAGATAGACAGAGAAAGTAAGATTATAGAAGATTTACTTACTCTTGTTAGAATGGATAAATCTGTTGCAACACTTAATATTATATCTGTTAATATGAATGATTTATTAGAGATGACACTCAAGAGACTTAAGCCATTAGCACAGAAAAAGAATATTGAACTGCTTTTTGAAAGTTTCAGACCGGTTGTTGCACAGATTGACGAAGTTAAGATGACACAGGTTATATCCAACCTTGTGGAGAATTCTATCAAATACAATGTCGAAGATGGATGGGTACATGTTTCACTGAATGCAGATTATCAATATTTTTATATAAGAGTTGAAGATTCAGGCATAGGAATACCAGAGGAAAGTATTAATAAAATATTTGAAAGATTTTACCGGGTAGATAAGGCAAGGTCGCGTGAAACGGGCGGAACAGGACTTGGACTGGCTATTGTAAGAAACATAATTCTTATGCATCATGGAACTATTAAGGTTCATAGTGAGGAAAATATAGGAACAACATTTACAATGAGAATACCTCTTAATTATGTTGAAAACCAGCAGTAATGCAGATGAAAGTATGCCAGTGGACATATTTATAAGCTGTTAAGAATATCAGGATAGGAAAGGAGCAGTTATGATGGGACATGTAAGGAAAGCTATTATGAAATTGACATCCGTTATTATTGTTATTGCAGTAACATTTATAACTGTTTCATGTTCTTCGCAGAAGAAGGGAACAGCATATTCTGTATATTTTCTTAATGAAGACGGAACATCACTAACTGAAGGCAGAGTATACATCGAAAGTCAGGACGCTGTTTCAGTTGCAAATGAACTCCTTGAAAAAATGAATGTTGCAAAAGGCAGACATACAAGCATAATTAAGCCGGTGTCTGTATCGCAGCCAACGGTTGAAATTAATGGAATATACGCAGGTGTCTATTATGACAGCTCTTATTATGGAATGAAACCAAGTACCGAAGTACTTTACAGGGCAGCAGTTGTTAAAGAATTATCACAGATAAGTGATATTCTATATGTTAGATTTTATGTTGATGGTAAGGATGCTGTGTATGAAGATGGAACAATCATAGGAAATATGAGTGATGAGGATTTTGTAGATACACAGGAAGGTGCTATGGCTGATGTGAAGTGGAAGACGATTAATCTGTATTTTGCTAACAAGTCAGGAGATGCCCTTGTAAAGAACAGCAAGAGAATCTGTTATAATAAGAATGTATCTGTTGAGAAGGTTGTAATGGAACAGCTTATTAAAGGAACAACAGAGTCGGGGTGTTACCAGAGTATTCCGTCGAATACCAAGCTGCTTAGTATATCTGTTGTCGACAGGATATGTTATGTTAATCTCAGTCAGGAATTTGCAACTGATATGGTTAATGCAAAGAGCAATGTGACTATATATTCAATTGTTAATTCCCTTTCAGGACTGGAGGGAATTGATGGCGTTAAGATACTTGTCAAGGGAAATTCTAATCTGATGTATAGAGATGCAATTAGCCTTGATACAGTATTTTATATGAATAATGAACTTGTAAAAAAAGATTTATCTGATAATTAATGGTCGTTTCTGGAAAGGATATTATTGAAGAGACCATTTTTTGTGGCAGCAGTTATGAGCATTGCTGCAGTATATTTGTCATTATATGCTAAGTTATATATCGTTATTATAGTGGGAATAATGGTGTTTACCGGATTCCTTATATATCTTAAGAAAACAGGAATTCCTGGTTTTTATGTGATTTTTATCATGATGTTTCCAATTATGTGCCTAAGAACTGAAGTAAGTATGGAAAAGCTATGCTATCAGGGGCAATTGTCAGATAAAACACATATTGCTTATGTAAATGGATACATAGCAGATATTAAACAGTCAGAAAACGGTTATGCGGTGTATATAAGAAATGCCTTTGTTATGCCGGATTCATGGGGCAGGCAGTTTAAAAGCGGTTTGGTAGTATACTCAGAAAAAAGATTTGCCAATCCAGGGGATGAAGTTAAGATTAAAGTAACATTAAAGGATTTTAATATACCATCTAATGAAGGGCAGTTTAATGCCAGAAAATATTATACATCACTTGGATTTAATTATTGTGCAGATTTGTCAGATATTGTGAATATACAGTCTGGAAGTAGTTATATTTCCAGCATTTACAGATTTGCAGATTCCATAAAAAATATTTACCAAAATGTATATTCTGAGCAGAATGCAGGAATTATGCAGTCGATTGTGTTAGGTGACAGGTCAGGGCTTGATGATGATGTAAAGAGAATGTATCAGAAGAATGGAATTTCCCACATTTTGGCAATAAGTGCACTTCATGTTTCGCTTGTTGGAATGTTTATATATGACTGGTTAAAGAAGAAAATTGGCAGAATCGCATCTGCATGTTTTAGTACATTTCTTATTATTTCATATTTGTGCATGACAGGTTATAGTGCATCTGCCAGCCGAGCTGTAATAATGATTCTTGTATATATGCTGGCAGACGTGCTTGGAAGAACCAGTGATATGGCTAATACATTAGGGATAGCAAGTGTTATTCTTCTGTGGATTAATCCATATAATCTTATAAATTCAGCTTTTTGGTTGTCATTTCTTGCCGTGGCAGGAATTATATATATTAAACCCATACTGTCTGATGATAAAACTATTCTTATATATATAAGACGTCCTGATAAAAAGAATGCAGGATTTTTTCAATTAATTTTATTCAGAATCGCAGATTCGGTTATTACAGGCATGTGTGTTACAATTGTGACACTTCCGGTAATTCTTATTATATCTGGGCAGATTCCTGTAATAAGCCTGTTTCTTAATGTTATAGTAATTCCACTTATGTCGTTGATAATGATAAGCGGTATATTTACGGGAATTGCTGGCATGCTATCTCTTGAAGCAGCATATTTTTTTGCGGGAGCAGGTGGATATATTCTTGATTTTTATTATAAGCTGTGCAGTTTGTCATCACATTTTAAATATGCAGTCATTGTTACGGGAACCCCTGATACTGCAAGGGTGTTTTTATATTTTACAGTTTTAATTATATGGATATGTGTACATGTTATATTAATGAACAAGAAGATTGATGCTGTATGTTTTGCTTTATTAGTATGTGTGCTGACAGGGCTTCATTACAATATTGATTCAGATATGAAGATTGCCATGCTTGACGTTGGGCAGGGGGATTCAATTGTTATGCATACTAAGGAGGGCATGAATGTATTGTTTGACGGAGGAAGCACAAGCAAGAAGAATGTCGGGAGATATACCATATATACTTATCTAAAATATTGTGGGGTAAGAAGTCTCGATTATGTGTTTATAAGTCATCCGGATAAAGACCATGTTAATGGAATATATGAATTGATTGAACTGTGTGATAACACATTTGAGATAGGTACTGTTGTACTGCCGGGAATAAGGCAAACTACGGCAGTAAAGAAGCAGGCTGGTGATGATATGTCGAAGTTAGAGAGAACATTGAAAGCTACTGGTATTAATGTTGTTTATGCTGATGCAGGTGACAGTATTAAATCGGGAGAATTCTCGGTTAAGTGTATGCACCCATGCGAGGGTTATGATTACGAGTCAGCTAACGACTATTCTGCTGTATATCTTGTGGAATATGGATATTTTTCTATGCTTATGACAGGTGATGCGGAAAAGAAGGCAGAAAAGTGCATTGTTGAGGATGCCAATAGGATGGCAGGAGATGCTGGTGAATCAGCACGGTTTATGTCAGTTAATATATTGAAAGTCGGACATCATGGAAGTAAGGGGGCGAGTTCAGAAGAATTTTTAAGTTATGTAAAGCCTGAAAATGCATTGATATCTTGTGGGGCAGGTAATTCATATGGACATCCTCATATGGAAACTTTACAGAGATTGTCGGGGATTGGAGCAAAGGTGTATAGGACAGACGAAAGTGGAGAGATTGCGGTGCGTGTCAGGGATGGTTCGTATAAAATTGAGGTGTTTAAAGCTTTGAAAGGATAGAACTGTGAAAATACGTAACAGGTTGTGAGAAAATATTTTTTAACTTGAACCACTTGTACATATCTGATACTATTGTTTAAGATTAGAAACGGAGGCAGCAGGTTTGAAGGTCATAAGTGATGATATTAAGAAGGGTGAATTTAAGAGTGTATATCTTCTGTATGGAGAGGAAGAGTATCTTAAGAAGCAGTATAGAGACAGATTAAAGAGTGCTATAGCTGGTGATGATACAATGAATTATTCATATTATGATTCGGATAATGCCAGCGTTAAGGATATAATTGATGTGTGTGAAACACTGCCTTTCTTTGCCCAGAAGAGACTTGTTATTATGGAAAATACCGGTTTTTTGAAAAGTTCTAATGATGAGCTTGCGGATTATATTAAACATATTCCTGATTATCTTGTTGTTGTTATGGTAGAAAAAGATGTGGACAAGCGTAATAAGGTATATAAGGCAGTTGATTCTGTGGGATATATATGCGAGATGAAGCCACAGACAACTGCTACTCTTGAAAAATGGATAGCAGGGCTTCTTGCTAAGGATAATCTTAAAATAAGCAGGGAAGCATGTGATTTGATACTTGATAAGACAGGTGCAGGCATGGATTATATAAGGCAGGAGACAGAGAAGCTTGTGAGTTATTGTCAGGGAAGGGATGTTGTGACAGTAGAAGATGTAGAGAAGGTATGCGCAACACAGACAACAAGTCATATATTTGATATGATAAGTGCAATTGCAAATAAGAAACAACAGCAGGCACTTGATTTATATTATGATTTGTTGGAATTAAAAGAACCTCCTATGAGAATACTTTATCTTATAGTAAGGCAGTTTAACGGAATATTACAGGTGAAAGATCTTATGTCAAGGGGGATTTCAGGTAAAGAGATTGCATCAAAGATAGGAGCAGCGCCATTTGTTGTCGGTAAATATCAGGCACAGGCAAAATATTTTGAGATGAATACACTACTGGATGCATTGAATGAATGTGCTAAAACTGAAGAAGCAGTTAAGCAGGGACGGCTTAATGACAGGCTGGGAGTAGAACTTATTATAATTAAATACAGTAAATAAAAAAGAACCCGGTGCGAGTGGGTGTCAGCACCGGGTTCTTTAAATTATTAAAATTCTTATTAAGCCATTGCGTTAACAGCTTTAGTAATGTGAGATACTTTTCTTGCAGCAGCGTTCTTGTGGAAGATTCCCTTAGAAGCAGCCTTCTCGATCTCAGCTATAGCAACAGGGAGAGCTTCGTTAGCAGCAGCCTTGTCACCAGCAGCAACAGCAGCCTCTACCTTCTTGATATAAGTCTTAACTCTAGACTTAATCGCCTTATTTCTCTCAGCTCTTACCTGACTTGTAATTACTCTCTTCTTAGCAGATTTAATGTTAGCCAATCCGTACACCTCCAAATCATAATTCAATAATAATATCTGTTTCGCATTAAAGCCGGACACGGACGATCTAATGTAAACATACTCACACATTTTATAGTACAAACATCTATATGTCAAGAACCAAATAAAGATTTTGGTATAAAAATTTCATTTTTCTGCACAATATGTTGGGGAGGTGATGTGAAAAATGGATAATATAGTTGTAAGAACTGACCTTGCAGTAGAGGCAAATGAAGAAGCAATGAATGGAACAGGAAAACTGAGGGGGATAAGATTAAGAGAAAGCAATAAATCAAGGATGGGAGTGAAGGTCACAGAATTGCAGGTGACAAATCATTTGGGCGAAGCCGCGATAGGAAGACCCAAAGGAACTTATCTTACTATAGAGGCAGATGATATTGCAAGTGGGGACGAAGAATATGCAAAAGAGGTTATATCGACATTGGCAGGATATATATTTAAGCTTTTAAAGCGTATGAATAAAAATGTCAAACCAGAAAAGATTCTTGTTATTGGACTTGGCAACAGAAATATAACATCGGATTCATTAGGACCTGAGGTTGTAGATAATATTTGTATTAAGATAAGTGAGGGCGATGAGACGGGAGTATGCACACTTAGTCCGGGGGTTATGGCACAGACAGGTATTGAAACTGCAGGAATTATTAAAGGCGTTGTAAGTCAGATAAAGCCGGATGTATGCATAGCAATAGATGCTCTTGCTGCAAGAAGTGTGAACAGATTAAATAGTACTATACAACTTTCTGACCAGGGAATTAATCCTGGCTCAGGTGTTGGAAATCACAGAATAGGAATAACAAAAGACAATATAGGTGTTCCGGTGCTTGCAATTGGCGTGCCTACTGTTATAGATGCCGAAGGGATTATTCAGGGGGCAGGAAAAATGTATGTAACCCCGAAGGACATTGATTCAGACATTAGAAACATAAGTATCATAATATCCAAAGCAATTAACCGTGTTGGTGTTCATATTCATGGCTGATGTGAATACAATATAATGGTAATGCAAAGTAAGGAGGATATATGAGTGATAGAAAGTACAGGCCTGTGTATATGTTTATATTCATGGGCTTAATGCTTATGGTAATAATGATGAATTATAGTTTTAATCTAATATATTATATTCAGAACAGAATTTATGAAAATGCAGTTAAGACATTGTTTCCTGTAGAGACATATTTTGAAGATAATTATGATGAAAATGCAGGTTCGGTGTGGGTCGATTCGGAATATATGTTTAGCATGGCAAAGGAGGATAAAAAACCTGCTACACAGACGGATGAGGGGGTCGTGGAGGCAGGCGCTGAAGTTTGTCCTTTGCCTATACAGGAAAATGCAGCTGGAAATGTTTATAATATTGCAGATTTAAATAATTATGATTTTCTTATGAAGTTCTATACAGTCACATCCATCACAAGCCTGACAACACAGATAATGCGTCCGGAGGAATTTCTGGCAAAAGACCTGTCATTAGAGAAAAATGCGGATTCTCCGCAGATTCTTATATTTCATACACATTCACAGGAGGGATTTATGGATACGGTTGAAGGAGATACGTCTACAACAATAGTTGGTGTTGGAGATTATCTAACAGATATACTCACTAATACATATGGTTACAATGTTTATCATGATACGAGTGTGTATGATTATATTGATGGGAAGCTTGACAGAAGCAAGGCTTATACATATGCAGAAGAAAATGTGACAAAAATACTGAAAGAAAATCCGTCAATTGAGGTTGTAATAGACCTTCACAGGGATGGTGTTCCGGATACTACAAGACTTGTAACCGAAGAAAATGGAGTAACAATGTCAAAGGTAATGTTTTTTAATGGAATAAGCTACAGCAAGGCAAAAGGAGATATAGGCTATCTTTACAATGCAAACAGAGATGATAATCTGGCAATGAGTCTTCAGATGTATCTTTTAGGAGAAGCGTATTATCCGGGGCTGTTACGGAATATTTATATTAATGCATATCGTTACTGCCTGCATATGAAAGGCAGGTCGATGCTTATAGAAGCAGGAGCACAGACTAATACAAGTACAGAGGTTAAAAATGCGATGATACCGGTGGCAGATATGCTGGATAGATTACTTAGTGGTGAAAAGGCATATACGGAGTAACGCGGACGGCAGAGCAGGCGCCCCACAACAAAAAACAAGACAGCGAAGCGCATCTTGTTTTTACCTCACATTTTCCCTATAATGGGCGGTGGAGATATTCTGTCGCCCATCCCACCACACACGATAGTGTAAAATGGCATATGAAATTAATGTATGAATGGGGAAAAAACCTATTAAAGCTTCTAAAGGTGATGAAATAGTAGGTTTATTGAGAGAAAATTCTGAGGATAATTAATGCGGATAAAGAAAATTGCCTACTAAATTGATGATTTAAGCCAAAATAGTAGGTCTTTTTGCTGATTAGAACTGTCTGATATTATAGACATATAAGAAAAAGACCTACTAAAAGTGTGAATAGTGTTTATCTAGTAGGCGTTTTAGTTGAAAAGAAGAATTACAAACAAACTAACAATGAGGAAAAGACCTACTAGATTGCTAAATATGATGAAATAGTAGGTAAAGGAGGTAAAATATGAGTAACAACATTTTAGCAGATTTACAGCCACAAGCTGTCTTTAAATATTTTGAACAGATATGTGCAATTCCACATGGTTCTGGTAATGTGAAGCAAATAAGTGATTATCTGTGTGAATTTGCAAAAGAAAGGAATCTGTGGTTTAAGCAGGATGAAAGTTATAATGTGATAATTAAAAAGCCGGCAAGTAACAGCGAGAGCAAGGCTGCACCTGTTATTTTGCAGGGACATATTGATATGGTAGCTGTAAAAACGAATGATAAGGTTAAAGATATGGAAAAAGATGGTCTTGACCTTTATATAGATGATGGATATGTCAAGGCTGACAGGACAACCTTAGGTGCTGATGATGGAATTGCAGTTGCTTATGCGCTTGCCATATTAGACAGCAAGGATGTGTGTCATCCGCCGATTGAGGCTGTGTTTACGGTAGACGAGGAAATTGGAATGCTTGGCGCTGAGACAATTAATACTGACTGTCTTGAAGGTAAAATTATGCTTAATATAGATTCTGAGGAGGAAGGAATATTCCTTTCAGGATGTGCAGGAGGAGCAACTTTAAAGGCTTCTTATCCATTGAAAAAATCGGACATCACAGGAACGCAGATGTCTATTAAAATTAATGGCCTTACAAGCGGACATTCTGGAACAGATATAATATGCCAGAGAGCTAATGCTAATATTCTGATGGGACGTCTTCTTTTTGACGTTAAAGAATGTGTGAATATTGTAAGCATGTCGGGTGGTGAAAAAGATAATTCTATAGCTCCATTTGCTGATGCGGTTATAATGACACAGGAAGCAGATAAGGTTGCAGAGCTTCTTAATAATACTGCAGATGTCTTGAAAGAGGAGTATTCGGTTACTGACCCACATCTTACCATCAAGGTGAATTGTGAAGGTGAAGGCAGCACTTTGGCATGTGATGATGCGACAACACAGATGCTTATAAATGTGCTTAATTTTATACCTGATGGTGTTGTTAAGATGAGTAATGATATCAAGGGGCTGGTGCAGACTTCACTTAATCTGGGGGTTGCAGAGCTGGCTGAGAAAACATTTGCAGCAACCTACTTAATAAGGAGCAGTTCGCAGAGTGAAAAAGAATATCTTACTGATAAGGTTGGAAAAATGACTGAATATCTTGGTGGAACTTATGAACTTAAAGGTGTTTATCCAGCATGGGAATTTAAGAAGAATTCTGCAATCAGGGATATGCTGTGTGAATCTTATAATAGACTTTTTAATAAAGGGGCTTTGGTGGAAACAATGCATGCAGGTGTTGAATGCGGTATTATGGCTGCAAAGATTGATGACCTTGACTGTGTATCGTTTGGCCCTGATATAATTGATATCCATACTGTAAAAGAAAAATTGGATATTGCTTCGACACAAAGGACATGGGAGCTTATAACTGACGTTTTAAAACAGTTGGCATGAATAATTGAATAATACTATATATTGTGTTAGTCGTATCTGGTAAAATGAGCTGAAAAAAGCTTTTTTTATACCAGATACGACATTTTTTATACCAAATGCGACATAAACTCAACAGAACGCGACAAAACATATAGAATACTATATATATTGTTGACAGAGATTTGCTATTAATATACTATATTACTTGTACAAAACATTTATTAAATTCCGTGCGCAGGGGGATAGGAAACATTTGAAAGGAAAAAGTATATGGAGTATAAGGAATTTGTGGAATATATTAAGATGAATGCAGGGTATATAGCTGGAGAAGGTGGTAATATTACTATTAATCATGTGATTAAGAATAATGGCTGTGAGATGGATGGACTTGTTATTATGGAGAAGGGGAAAGACATCGCGCCAACTATATATCTGGACAGCTTTTATGAATTGTATACGAATGGTGAGAATATTAAGAACATAATACGACAGATAGAGGTTATATATGAACAGAATAAGAATAATGTTACATTTGATGTAAATATTCTTAAGCATTTTGACACTATAAAGGACAAGATTGTTTATAAGGTCGTCAATTACAGAAGTAATGAAAAACTGCTCGAACAGGTGCCTCATAAGAGAATACTTGACCTTGCTGTGGTGTTTTACTGTCTGCTTGATAATGAATATGGAAGAAGTGCAACAGCATTAATATATAATAACAATCTGAAAAACTGGAATGTAACTATTGATGATGTGTATAAAGCTGCTTTGAAGAATACACCGGATCTGCTTCACAGTAAGATTAGTTCAATGGCCGCACTTTTTGAAAAATGTGGTGTTAATGTGGATGGAGAGGAAGTTGATTTAAAAGATTATGTTCCGTCTGATATGTATGTGCTTACGAATGAAAGCAAACTGAATGGTGCAGCCTGCATATTATATGAGAATGTATTGTATGATTTTGCGCAGAAGCTGGGAGCAGATCTGTATATACTACCTTCATCAGTGCATGAGGTTATACTTCTTCCTAAGCTTTCGATGTTTGAGAAAGATGAACTTGTTAATATGGTAAAGGAAGTTAATACAGAAGGGGTTGCTGCAGATGAAGTCCTTTCTGATCATGTATATGAATATAACAGAACAGAAAGATTGATAACTATGTAGGGACAGAATAATACAATAATGTACATGATGGGATTCGAACCCACGATCTTCCGCTCCGGAGGCGAACGCTTTATCCAGCTAAGCTACATGTACACAACATATAATAATTTATATGCTTATATACTATACATTATTAAATTAAAACCCGCAACAATTGAATTAATTTTTTTCTTTTGTTAGAATTAATACATCTGTATATTGATTTGAACTTATCAGCAATGAAGATAAGAATTGGAGGAAACATGTCAGAGCGTATTAATAAATATCTCAGTGCCCATGGAGTCTGTTCAAGACGTGAAGCTGACAGAATGATACAGGAAGGACGTATCACAATTGATGGCAGAATTGCAGTTATGGGTGAGATGGTAGAAGACAATACAATTATATGTGTTGATGGCAGGAAAGTTGACAACACCACACCACCACAGGTAGTCATAGCTTTTAATAAACCTGTTGGAATTGTATGTACAACAACTGATAAACAGGGAAAGAATAACATAGTAGATTTTATTGGATATAAGGAACGCATATATCCTGTGGGCAGATTAGATAAAGAGTCTGATGGCCTTATACTGCTTACTAATGATGGCGACATGATGGACAGGCTGCTTCGTTCCGTTAATGGTCATGAGAAGGAATACATCGTTTCAGTTAATAAACCAATTAATAAAGAATTTATAAAGAGAATGTCAGGGGGAATATATCTTAAGGAACTCGACAGAACTACAAGAAAATGTGTTGTGGAAAAGATATCAGACAAGACATTCAGAATAATTCTTACACAGGGGCTTAACAGACAGATAAGAAGAATGTGTGCGGAATGTGGATATAGTGTAACTAAACTGACAAGAATAAGGATTATGAATGTGGAATTAGGAGATTTAAAGACTGGTGAGTACAGGGAACTTGACGGTAAAGAGCTTAATACACTTTATGAGCAGATATATAAGCAGATAGAAACAGTCAATATACAGGCTGATAATTAAGGAGCGGATTATGGATTTATTACAGGAATATTCAGAACTTAAGAAGACGATAGATTATCATATGGATAGATATTACAATCAGGACGAGCCGGAGATAAGCGATTATGAGTATGATAAGCTTATGATAAGGCTTAAAGAGATTGAGAAAGAACATCCGGAATGGGTGACATCTGATTCACCTTCACAGAAGATTGGTGGCACTGTAAAAAGAGAAGCCGGAGTCAAGGTCACACATAATGTACCTATGCTGTCTATTGAAGATGTGTTTTCAGAAGATGCAGTGTGTGCATGGATTGATAAGGTTCATGCCATGCATCCTGACTGCACATTTTCAGTAGAGACTAAAATTGACGGTTTAAGCATGAGCTTAAGATATGTAAAAGAAGCAGATGGGAAGCTGCATTTGCAGTTGGCAGAGACAAGAGGAGATGGTCTTATTGGTGAGGATGTGACAGCTAATGCAAGGGTAGTGGGGGATGTGTTACAGGTTATTGACCTTCCTTATGATTCACTAGAACTTCGTGGCGAAGTGTATATGAGCCATGAAGATTTTGAAAAATATAATGAAGAACAGGAAAGACTTGAGAAAAAAACAGCTGCTAATCCCAGAAATCTTGCGGCCGGAACATTAAGACAGCTTGATACTTCAATTACGAAGAAGCGAGGTCTTAAGATGTTTATCTTTAATGTACAGGACGGACCTGATGAGATTATGGAAAGCCATGGCAGGGGAATGGATATATTAAAGGCAGCAGGTGTACCGGTTGTATATCATAAGATATGTAAGACTAAGGAAGAGGTTGTCAGAGCAATTGATGAGATAGGAAGAATGAGAGAAGAACTTCCATATGACATTGACGGTGCTGTTGTAAAGATTGACCATATCGCATTCAGACAGGAGTTCCCTGCAGGAAGCAAGTATTCAAGCGGACATATTGCATACAAATATCCACCGGAAGAAAAGGTTATTGTTATGGATGATATTCTTGTAGATGTGGGAAGAACAGGAAAACTTACATTTACAGGGATATTCCATGATCCGGAAACCGGAAAGCCTGCAAGGCTGTGTGGTACAAGTGTATCAAGAGCGACTCTTCATAACCAGGATTATATTACACAGATGAATGTAGGTATTGGTGGGGAATATAAGCTGTTTAAGAGTGGAGAGATTATTCCTAAGCTTAATGGATGTGTAAAGGCACCTGAGCATGTGTTTGAAGCACCAAAGGTATGTCCTGTATGTGGGGAACCTCTTGTACGAGAAGAGGACACAGCAGATATAAGATGTGTTAATCCGTCATGTGCAGCACAGTTGTCAAGAACAGTGGCATATTTTACATCTCTTGACTGCATGAATATCATGGGACTTGGTGAAACTCTTGTTGATGCCCTTATAAAAGAAGGATATATACACAATTATGCTGATATATATACATTGAAAGAACACCGAGATGAACTTATTGAGAAGGGAATCATAGGAAAAGAGAAGAATACTGATAAGCTGCTTGCAGCTATTGAGAAGTCTAAACAGAATACACCAGACAGACTGCTTACTGCACTTGGAATAAGAAATGTCGGCAAGAATACAGCCAAGCAGATTATGAATTATTATGATAATCTTATGGCACTTGCTGATGCAGGTGAAGAAGAATTGCAGAATATTCCGGATATAGGCACAACTACAGCCAAATGTATATATGACTTTTTCCATGATGAAGCTAATATTGAATTAATAGAAAGGTTAAGACAGTCAGGGCTTAATATGCAGATGCCAGAGAAAAAAGAAATATCAGATAAGCTTGCAGGAAAGACGATTGTTGTAACAGGAAGTTTTGATAATTACAGCCGTAAGGATATGGAAGAACTGATTGTTTCTAATGGAGGCAAAGCAACAGGAAGTGTCAGCAAAAAGACTGATTATCTTGTTGCAGGAGAGGCAGCAGGCTCTAAGCTTGATAAGGCTAATTCACTGGGGGTTAAGGTGCTTACGATTGATGAATTTATGGAAATGATAAAGTAAAGAAATAACAGATTGATAATGTTATATATGTCTAATATAATATTAATAGAAAACAATTTGTTAAAGAAAGATATGGAGGTGATTATGTATGGCAACTTCAAGCATTACCAAGAATTTTGTGGTTTCAGGTAAGAAACAGGTTGAACAATTCGCTGATGCGATTGAAATGTCATATAAAGAATCTCTTTCAGAATCAAGTCCATCTTCTTGCAGATACAGAGAAATACATGAAACAGATGAAGTATACAGAGTAATGGAGAAGTGGAAAAAATTATATGGAGGATGATTTTTTAGTATTAAATATCAGAGAATATATAAAAATGGGAAAAGCTGGAGAAGACATGCTCAGGCAGGTTTTCTCCAGTTTTAAATGTGAGAAAAATCTTGATGTTGAAAGTTTTCTTACAGAACAATCTATAGATTTTACAAAGAAAAACCAGTCGGTTACATATATTGTGATTTCGCCAGACAAGAATAATATAGTTGGGTATTTTACAATAACAATTAAACCAATTACCGTTAATACAGATGAATTTAGTAATACAGTAAGAAGAAAAATTGCAAGGGTAAGTGAACAGAACTCTGATAATGGAAAATATTCGTTGTCAGCATATTTGATAGCACAGTTAGGGAAAAATTATGATGATAGTATTGGAAATACAATTTCGGGAGACAATTTGCTTTCAATTGCGCTTGGAAAAGTAAAAGAACTACAATATATGGCTGGTGGGATGGTTGCTTTTCTAGAATCTGAAAATAAGGATAGATTATTAGATTTTTATGAAAAGCAGAATGGTTTTAAAAGGTTTGACACCAAATTTACAAAAAATATAAAGAAAACTCACATACTTTGGTTCAGTTATTAAAGGTGATATGATATAATCAGACAACAATGATAACAGAAAGAAGGAACAATAATGCCAATTAAGATTCAGAGTGATTTACCAGCTAAAGCAGAATTGGAAGAAGAGAATATATTCGTCATGGACGAAAACAGAGCTATTTCACAGAATATAAGACCTTTGGAGATAATAGTTCTTAATCTTATGCCTATAAAGCAGGACACAGAATTACAGCTTTTAAGAGGGTTATCTAATACACCTTTACAGATAGATGTTACATTTTTACAGATGTCATCACATGTTTCAAAGAATACATCAGCTTCACATATTAAGAAGTTTTATCAGACTTTTGAAGAGATTAAGAACAATAATTATGATGGAATGATTATTACAGGTGCACCTGTTGAGAAGCTTGAATTTGAAGAGGTTAATTACTGGGATGAACTTATAACAGTAATGGAGTGGTCTAAGAAGCATGTTACATCAACAATTCATATATGCTGGGGTGCGCAGGCAGGATTGTATTACCATTATGGTATTAAGAAGGAATTACTTCCGAAGAAGCTGTCAGGTGTGTACAAGCACAGGGTTATGAATAGAAAAGAGCCTTTAGTAAGAGGCTTTGATGATGTATTCATGGCACCACATTCAAGATATACACAGGCAAGCAGACAGCAGATTCTTGACAATCCAAGACTTAAAGTACTTGCAGATTCAGATGAGGCAGGAATATATATTGTTCTTGGTGATGGCGGGAAAGAGATTTTTGTTATGGGACACCCTGAATATGACAGATTAACTCTTGATCAGGAATATAAGCGTGATATTGACAAAGGAATTGAGCCTGACCTTCCAGTAAATTATTATCCTGATGACGACTGCAACAGAAAGCCATTGCTTTCATGGAGAAGCCACGCCAACAATCTCTATACTAACTGGTTGAATTATTATGTATACCAGATAACTCCTTATGACCTTAATGAAAGTTATGATAATTACTGTATTTAAGGGAGCTGTAGAATTATTGAAATAAATGGTGTGTATATTTTTGCTCAAAAGAATATATTGTTGATTAGCATAGTTATTATTGAGGTCGGAAATGGTTCCTGACACACTCCTCGGAGTACCTGAGATGATGGATACACCGCCCATCCAATAATAATTATGCTTTTT